>WNFQ01000660.1_pt1 | contig 23240 bp, 18 predicted proteins | sample 5400171 | NCBI WGS metagenome assembly WNFQ01 (sample SAMN13153356, study PRJNA577476) | soil metagenome | isolation source: 20 cm soil under Madrone tree | place: USA:California | collected 2016-06-14 | reverse complement strand
TGAGCATTCGCACGTCGTGCGAAGCCAAAATCAAGAAAGAAGGCGCCGGAACCATCCCTGCCAAGAAATTACTGGAACTCGTGCGTTTGCTTCCCGAAGGCGAGATCAAGGTCAAACTTCTTGAGAATCATTGGGTGGAGATCGTCAGCGATAGGAAAAAATACAAACTGGTAGGCATGGCCAAGGAAAATTTTCCCGCGCTGCCGGTGATGCCGCACACGTTGGTAAAAATCCCCGCTCCGATCATCGAGAACCTCATTCGAAAAACAAAATTTGCGATCTCCCTGGAAGAGTCTCGGTATACCCTGAATGGCGGCATGCTAATCCTGAAACCTGACACGCTGGCGATGGTGGCGACGGATGGCCACCGCCTGGCGCTGGCGGAAACCGATCACAAACTTTCCGGGCTGAATGGCGAAGTAAGGGTTCTTGTCCCGAAGAAGGCCATGGATGAAGTCGAGAAACTCTCCAGCGCCGCCGGCTCGGATGCGCACATCGAATTTGCAAAAGACGAAAGCCATCTTTTTTTCCAGGTCGGTCATCGGCTGCTGATTTCGCGCATTCTCACCGGACAATTTCCGAACTACGAAGCAGTTCTTCCGCGGGACAACAACAAGAACGTGGTTATCGAGCGCGCGGAATTGAGCGATGCGGTGCGGCGCGTCTCGCAACTTGCCGACCAGCGCTCTCACGCCGTGAAGCTGGCCGTTTCGAAAGAAGGCATTGAGATTTCCGCTTCCAGCCCGGAATACGGCGAAGCAAAGGAAAGCATCGAGAAAGAATTTAAAGGCGAGCCTATCGCCATCGGATTCAATTCCAGCTACATGCTGGATTTCCTTGGCGCCGCGGCCGATGGCCCCATCAGCATCGAATTGAAGGACGAACAATCCGCCGGGCAAATGCGCCCGCTGGCCGACGAGTCCTACCGCTACCGCTACATCATCATGCCCATGCGTATTTGAAGCGACCAAAGACCAGAGAACCTAAAAAAAAGGCGCCCGTCGAGGCGCCCTTTTTTATATTTGTTTTTGAATCGCAAGCTCCACGGAAGATTAAGTAAATAAACTACTTATTCGGACAACGAGATCCTTCTATTGCTTGAGAAAATGGTCCCTATCGAGTATAATTTTTGGGTTGTCGATTCGCTGATTGGTATCCTCCAAATCGACACGTCCGCCAGGTATAAGTGACCCGGAAATTCGGGCTTCGCGCCAGGAGCTCGGGGGCACGGACCTGGAGAAACATGAGTCTTCGCCACGTCTCGCTGCGCGAGATGGGATGGAGCGGGAACCCTACGAGTTCTGGATTTGCCCGGCGAATCTGGAATCACAGGGTGAGGCGACGCACGGAGCATTCCGCAAATACGCCTTCCTTGCTTCACAGAAAATGTTTTTTTTGACCGCGGACCCGCACTCCGAATTGCCCGGAGTCTGTCCAACGCCGCAGGTACAAGCGAGAAGTTGCTGGGCCAGGAGAAAAAATGGGCGACAAAGAAAACGTGGGGGGCGCGCCCCAGGGCGGCCACAAGTACGACGCGAAATCGATCAAAGTCTTGGGCGGCCTGGAAGCCGTGCGCTTGCGTCCAGCGATGTACATCGGCTCGACCGGGGAGATGGGCTTGCACCATCTCGTGTGGGAAGTCGTCGACAACTCGGTTGATGAAGCGATGGCCGGTTACGCGGACGAGATCAACGTCACAGTACACGCCGACGAATCCGTCACTGTGGTCGACAACGGCCGCGGCATCCCCGTGGACATGCACGCGACGGAGAAGCGTCCGGCCGCGGAAGTTGTCTTGACTGTTCTTCACGCTGGCGGAAAATTCGATAGCGACACCTACAAAGTTTCCGGCGGTTTGCACGGCGTTGGCGTTTCGGTCGTCAACGCGCTTTCCGATTGGCTGGAGCTGGAGATTTCGCGCGACGGGGCGGTGTGGGAGCAGAGTTACGCAAAAGGCAAGCCCACCAACAAGCTGAAGCAGACGGGAAAAACGCGCAAGACAGGGACGAAAGTTAAGTTTCACCCTGACCCCACGATCTTCGAGAAGACCGTCTATAGCTATGACACGCTGGCGCAACGCTTGCGCGAACTGGCCTTCCTGAATAAGGGTTTGACCATCACGCTCACCGATGAACGCACGGAAAAAACCGCGGAATTCAAGTTCAGCGGCGGCATCACTGAATTCGTAAAGCACCTGAATCGCGGGAAAGCCACACTGCATGATTCACCGATCTACATCGAGGGGAAGCGCGGAACCTTGGAGATCGAAATCGCGCTGCAGTACAACGATACCTACGGCGAAAATGTCTTTGCTTTCGCGAATACCATCAACACTGTGGACGGCGGCACGCACCTCTCCGGTTTCCGCTCCGCGCTGACGCGTTCGATCAACAACTTCGCCTCGGCAGCGGGCATGCTCAAGGAGCAGAAAGACGAAGTCACCATCACAGGAGATGATGTTCGCGAGGGGCTCGTCGCGGTGGTCAGCGTGAGGCTCCCGCAGCCGCAGTTTGAAGGACAGACGAAAGGCAAGCTCAACAGCGACATCAAGGGTGACGTCGAGCAACTGGTGAATGAAAAACTCGGCGAGTGGTTTGACAAGCACTCGACGGTGGCGCGCCGCATCATCGGTAAGTGCATTGAAGCCGCGCGAGCCCGCGAAGCTGCTCGCAAAGCGCGCGAATTGACGCGCCGCAAGTCGGCGATGGACTCCAGCGGCCTGCCGGGAAAACTGGCCGATTGCCAGGAACGCGATCCGGCGCGCTGCGAGCTGTTTGTTGTTGAGGGTGAATCGGCAGGCGGATCGGCGAAGATGGGCCGCGACCGTAAATATCAAGCGATTCTGCCGCTCAAGGGCAAAATCCTTAACGTCGAAAAAGCGCGTTACGACAAGATGCTGGGCCACGAAGAAATTCGCGCCATCATCACGGCACTGGGGACGGGCATCGGCAAGGACGATTTCGACGCCGGAAAACTGCGCTACCACAAGATTATTCTGATGACCGATGCGGATGTCGACGGCAGCCACATCCGCACGCTGCTGCTAACTTTCTTCTTCCGCCACATGAAGGAATTGATCGATCGCGGGCACATCTACATCGCGCAGCCTCCGCTGTACCGCGTGAAGCGCGGCAAGACTGAAAAATATATTCGAGATGATAGGGATTTCGCGCGCGAATTGATGAAGCGCGCCACGGAAGACCACGTCGTAAAGGCCAAGGAAGGCGTCAATCTTGAGGGGGCGCGACTTACTTCTTTCCTGCTGAACGTACAGGAGTACGAAGCGGCTGCGGCAAAGCTCGGCCGCCGGCTGCGCGAGCCTGCCCTTGTCGAACTGCTGGTGGAAAGCGGCCTCGAAAAGAAGACCGACTTCGAGGACAAAAAGGGGCTCGAGAAACTATTGAAGCAACTGGAGAAGACCAAGTTGAAACTCGAAGGCAAGATTGTGTTCGATGAAGAGCACAGCTTGCACGAAATTCAATTTGGTCCCCCCCACAGCCAGAAGATCAATTGGGCGGTGGCGTCGACAGCGGAATACAAGCGTTTGCGTGGGCTGGCCAAGCAGATCGAGGAGTTTAATCACCCGCCGTTCACCGTGACGCGCAACGGCGACAAGGTGACCAAGGAAAAGGTGACCGACGTATTGAACTACGTGGTCGAGGACGCCAAGAAAGATTTCACCATCACGCGATTCAAGGGGCTGGGCGAAATGAACGCCGAGCAACTATGGGACACGACCATGAATGCGGACACGCGCACGTTGCTTCAAGTAAAGCTCGAAGACGCTGTTGCGGCGGAAGACATTTTTACGACGCTGATGGGTGAAAACGTGGAAGCACGCCGCAAGTTTATTGAAGACAACGCGCTGGAAGTCGTGAACCTGGATATCTGACGCGTGCCGGTCGATTCTCAAGCCGACGCCGGGTCCATTCGCAGCGCCATTCGCTGGGGCCTGCTTCTAGCGGCGGTGGCCACGTTTGGATTCCGGTTGCCGCGGGTGGCTCATGAATTTCGATCTTGGCGCGGAGCCCTTCGGATGGGCGACGGGTCGGGAGCAGAAAGCTGGCGAACCTTTTTGGCCGCCGATTCCATCGGAGTCTTGATTGTGCTGGGCTTCGGACTGGTGATCTTTTTCGTTTTGCGGCCGCGCAGCAAGAGCCGGCCATGATTTATCAGCTGGGGTGGACGACGCTGCCCGGGCTGCGGGGTTTGAGCGTGAGTGAATTTCGCGCTGCGCCCACAACTGCGCCTGACAATGAGAGCGGCGTGGCGGTTGAATTTGCCGACAGCATCCACTGTGATGAATTCTTGCGGCAACTCGAAGAGCATTTTGCCGCGCGGCGGTTTACGAATTCGGCGGACGCTTTTGACACCGTGAAGGCGTACGTTGTGGAACACGCGGCGAAACACTAAAAGATTTCAGCAACAGCGAGGGGAAATGGCGGACGAAACAAATACATCGGTACTGCTTCCGATCGATATCGAAGCAGAAATGAGGAAATCGTATCTCGACTATGCGATGAGCGTGATCATCGCGCGCGCACTGCCTGACGTGCGCGATGGGTTGAAGCCGGTGCAACGGCGGATCCTCGTGGCCATGAACGATCTCGGCCTGGCCTCAAATCGCGGCTACCGCAAGTGCGCCAAAATCTGCGGCGACACCTCCGGCAATTATCATCCGCATGGCGAAGCAGTGATTTATCCCGCGATGGTGCGCATGGCGCAAGACTTTAACCTGCGTTACATGCTGGTCGACGGGCAGGGAAACTTCGGGTCGGTTGACGGCGATCCTCCGGCGGCCATGCGGTACACCGAAGCGCGCTTGGCGAAAATTTCGGAAGATATTCTCGCCGACCTGGAAAAAGAAACCGTCGATTTCATTCCGAACTTCGATCAGACGCGCGAAGAACCGGTGGTGCTACCGTCGCGCATCCCGAATCTGCTCGTCAATGGTGCGAGTGGCATCGCCGTCGGTATGGCCACGAACATCCCACCGCACAATTTGCGGGAGATCGTGGACGCCGCCATTCTGCTGATCGAAAAACCGGACGCGACGCTGAAAGAAGTGATGAAGATTGTGCCGGGACCGGATTTCCCGACCGGAGCGTACATCGCGGGGCGCGACGGCATTGAAGCTGCGTACAAAACCGGGCGCGGCAGCTTCGTCATGCGCGCTAAGGCAGCCATCGAAGAAACCACCAAAGACCGCGAAAGCATCATCATCACCGAAATTCCGTACCAAGTGAACAAAGCGCGGCTGATCGAGCGCATTGCCGAACTGGTGCAGACGAAAAAGCTCGAAGGCATTTCCGACGTGCGCGACGAATCCTCGCGCGAAGGCATGCGCATTGTCATTGAGCTGAAGCGCGGCGAAGAGTCGCAGCTCATCCTGAACAATCTTTTCAAATACACGCAGATGCAGGAATCGTTCGGCATGATCCTGCTCTCCATTGTTGGCGGGCAGCCGCGCGAGCTGGGCTTGATCGCGATGATCAAGCTCTTTATCGAGCACCGCATCGACGTGATCCGGCGCCGGACAATCTTCGAGCTGAAGAAAGCCGAACAGCGCGAGCACATTTTGCTCGGGTACCAGATCGCGCTGGATCATCTCGACAACGTGATTCGCATCATCCGCGGTTCCTCCAGTCGGGTGGACGCCAAGGAAAACCTCTTCAAATACTTCAGCGAGCAGGACGTCACCATCACGGAAAACGGGAAGTCGAAAAAAATCGAGGGCGTGAAACTGGACGGACGGAAATACCGCGCACAGGGAGCGGCGGAAATCGAAGCCGCTGGCCGTGGAAACGCACTCGGCCTCAGTTACGCGCAGATCGACGCCATCCTCGAATTGCAACTGCACCGGTTGACGCAGCTCTCTATCGACGAAATCTTGAAGGAATTGAAGTCCATTCGCGAATTGATCGCCGAGTTGCGCGAGATTCTGGCAAGCGACAAGAAACTCAAGCAAGTCATCATCGCCGAGCTTCGCGAAGTGCACAAAGCATACGGAGACGATCGCCGCACTCAGATCGTGGACAAGGTCGATGAGATCAAGCTGGAAGACCTAATTGCCGACACGGAGATGCTGATCACCGTCAGCCACGCCGGCTACATCAAGCGCACGGCCGCTGATACGTACCGGCATCAGTCGCGCGGCGGCAAGGGGCGCATTGGCGCCAGGACGAAAGAAGAAGATTTCGTCGAGTATCTTTTTATCGCTTCGGCGCACAGCTACATTTTGCTGTTCACCTCGAAGGGCCGCGTTTATTGGCTGAAAGTGTACGAACTGCCGGAAGCGGCGGCGGCCACTCGCGGCAAGGCGATTTCCAGCCTGGTGAAATTCCAGGAAGATGAAAAGCTTACTGCGCTGGTCGCGGCGCGCAACCTGGAAGAAGCGGGCCAGTTCGTCTTCATGGCCACAAAGAGCGGCACAGTGAAGAAATCGGCGCTGACGGAATTCTCCAATCCACGCTCGACCGGCATCATTGCTCTCACCCTGGATGGCAAGGACGAACTGATCGGCGCGAAACTCACCGACGGTAAGAAGATGATTTTCCTGGCCAGCCACGAAGGCCAGGCGATTCTCTTCCGCGAAACGGAAGTACGGCCGATGGGACGCAACGCCGGTGGAGTAAACGGGATGGATCTCGACAAGGACGACTACGTCGTCAGCATGGACGCGGTGCAGCCGGACTTCGAGATCATCGCCAAGGAACACGACACGACTACGCAGAATCTTGAGGAACTCGAAAACGAGCAGATTAAGGATTCGCTGGTGACGTTGATGCTGACGGTGGCGGAAAAGGGCTTCGGCAAGCGCACACCGCTGGCGGAGTACCGCATTACCTCGCGCGGGGGCAAGGGCGTCGTGAATATGAAGACCACGGACCGAAATGGGTTCGTCGTCGCCACGCTGCAGGTGACCGAAGAGTCGGACGTGATGATCATCACGCACAACGGCAAAGTGATTCGCGTGCACGCGAACGAAATCCGCGAAGCTGGCCGCTCGACGCAAGGCGTGCGCTTGCTGCGACTGGAAGCGGACGACTCCGTCGCCGCCGCCGCGGTCTTGCAGGAAGAAAACGAGGAAGAGAAGAAGTAGATCTTGGCGCGTGGGGCGCACTATGCTGCGCCCCTACAAGATCGTCCTTATGCTAGTCGTTCTCACCTCATCGATGATGTTAGAATTCTCGGCCTCATGAAAATCACAAGACGATTTATCGCGTTTCTGATTGTGCTGGCGGCGCCGCTGTTTCTTTTTTCTTCGGCGCAAACTTCCGGGAAGGCTGCGGCCAAAGGCCAGTACCTCGCTTACGTCGGCACGTACACGACCAAGACGAACAGCAAAGGCATCTACGCGTTCCATTTTGACACTGCGACCGGACAGCTCACCGCGATCGGGGTTGCCGCCGAGACGCCGGACCCATCTTGGGTGGTGGTGCATCCTAGCGGAAAATATGCGTATGCCGCGAACGAAGCGGGCAAGGCGAGCACCGTGAGTGCTTTTGCCGTGGATGCGAAAAACGGAAAGCTTACGCTATTGAATCAGTTACCGGCGCTTGGCGAAGACCCGTGCTATTTGTCGCTCGACAAGACCGCCAAATACGTTCTTGTTGCCAACTACAGCTCCGGGACGATCGCCGTTTTCCCGATTTTGGCGGATGGACGGCTGGGAGAACACACGGCGCTGGTGAAAGACGAGGGCGCCACGGGTCCAAACAAAGAGCGCCAGGAAGCGCCGCACGCTCACTGGATTGGAGTTACGCCCGGTAACCTCTTCGCGTTCGTAGCGGATCTGGGTCTCGACGAGATTATGATGTACCGTTTTGATGCGAACAAAGGTGCGCTGGTGCCCCATGAGCCAGCGTTCGCGACGCTCGATCCTGGCGCGGGGCCGCGGCACATCGCAATCCATCCTAACGGCCGATTTGTCTACGCAGTGAACGAGCTGAAATCCACCGTCACGGTGTTTTCATCTGCCGCGCAGAAAAAGAACCAACCGTATCTGGTTCTGAAGCAGCAAGTTTCCCTGCTACCGCAGAACTTTTCCGGACGAAACGATGCGGCGGAAATCGCCGTGCATCCTAATGGCAAGTTCCTGTATGCGTCGAACCGGGGTCACGACAGCATCGTTGTCTTCGACATAGAGGAGGCAAATGGCACACTGACCCAGGTGGTTGACGTTTCGACCGGCGGGAAGGAGCCGCGGCACTTTGCGATCGATCCGAGCGGCAAGTACTTGCTGGCGGAAAATCAGTTTTCGAACAACATCGTCGTCTTCAAGATCGATCCCACGACGGGCGGGCTTACCCCCACCGGGCACGCTGTCCAGGTGCCTTCGCCCGTTGACTTAACTTTCGTCACCGCCGAGTAGCACGCTGCGCTACAATCCGCATTCGCAGTTATAGCCGTTCGGGAGAAATGTAAATGGCGGATTCAAGAAGAGTGCGCAACACAGCGCTTGGTATCTTTTCCGCGCTGTTCCTGATTCTGGCACCATCCGCGGCCACGGCCGCAGATGGAGAGACCGCACCGGCGCGCGATCCGAAACAAGCCATCGACGAGCCGTACACTGCCAAAATTCAGAAGTACACTACGGCGCCATACTTCAACTCGCCACTCGTCAATTACCTTCCTTCGTCCAACACTGTGCCGACTCCCGAAGCTGTGCTCGGCGACATAGCCGGCGCGCCAGGCGTGCTGCCCTACGCCGAAGATGTGTACAAGTACATGCGCATGCTGGAAAAGGCCAGCCCTCGCGTGAAGGTTTTTTCGATCGGCACGACGGAAGAAGGACGCGAGATGATTGCGGTGGCCGTCTCTTCGCCCGAAAATTTAAAGAACCTCGAAGAAAATCGTGCGCGGCTCGTAAAGCTGGCCGACCCGCGAACGATCAAGCTCGATGATTCGGAAGCGGACAAGCTCGTCGGGCAAGCCGTGCCCGTTTATTACATCACGGGAACAATCCATTCCCCGGAAACCGGCGCTCCCACTGCGCTAATGGAGCTGGCGTACCGCCTGACGGTGGACGAAAGTCCGTACATCCAGGAAATCCGCGACGGCATGATCACACTGATCACACCGGTAGTAGAAGTGGATGGCCGCGACCGCATGGTCGATATTTACAGATGGCATCTCGCGCACCCAAAAGATTTCTATCCGCCACTGATCTACTGGGGTAAGTACGTCGCACACGACAACAATCGCGACGCCATGGGTGTGACACTCAAACTCACAGAAAATGTGCTGAACACCTATGTCGGCTGGAAGGCTCAGGTGCTCCACGATTTGCACGAGTCAGTGCCATATCTTTACGACAATACGGTTGGCGATGGACCCTATAACGCGTGGGTGGATCCCATTCTTACCGATGAATGGCAGATGATCGGGGCGCGCAACGTGGCGGACATGACCAAGTTCGGCATGCCGGGCGTGTTCACCCACGGCGATTTTGACACCTGGTCCCCCGGCTACCTGATGTTCATCGCCGCGATGCACAATGGCATCAGCCGGCTGTATGAGACCTTCGGCAACGGCGGCGCGGATACACAAGAGCGCACGCTCGACCCCGAAGAGTATTCGCGAACGTGGTTTCGCCAGAACCCGCCGCTTCCCAAGACCCTGTGGTCGCAGCGCGACAATAATAATTACGAGCAGACCGGCCTTCTTACCTCACTCCATTATTTCAACGAGAACAAGCGGCTCTTCCTGAAGAATTTTTATTTGAAGGCCAAACGCTCGGTGATGAAACCGGCCGCGGAAGGCCCGGCCGCCTACGTGTTGCCGGCTGACGAGCCGCGCCCCGGCTTGCAGGCGGAGCTGCTGCGCGTGCTGCAAAAGCAAGCAGTGGAAATCTCGCGCGCAAAGTCAGCATTCACCGTGTCGCTGCCGGTGAAGAAAGAAAAGCCCAAGAAAGATACGAAAGACACCAAGGAAGCCGACAAGAAAAAAAAGCCGGAGCCCACTACAAGAGATTTTCCCGCCGGCAGCTATATCATCCGCATGGATCAGCCCTATGCGCGCATCGCCGATGCGTTGCTCGACCATCAATACTGGAGCCCGGATGATCCGCAGAAGACCCCGTATGACGACACGGGCTGGACGTTTGGAGAACTGTTCGGCGTACAAGTTGCGCGTGTGACCGACTTGAAAGTTCTCGATATGGCGATGGAACGGGTCGTGAATGTTCACGCGCCTGGCGGCGTCAAAGGCGACGGCGCAGTCTTCGCGATCAACAACAATGCCGAGCCGGCCCTCGCCACCCTTCGTTACAAGATGAAGGATGCGGCCATGGAAGCCGCCGAGGAGCAGTTCGACAGCAGCGGAAAAAAATTCACCCGCGGCTCATTGGTCATTCGCAAGGTAAGCCGTGCCGACCTCGATCGCGCTGCCAGCGACCTGGGATTGCAAGTCGTCGCGCTTGGGACTGCTCCCAGCGTAAAGACCCATCCCGTCCGCGCCGCGCGTGTGGCCTTTGTGCACACCTGGCTCAGCACGCAAACCGAAGGCTGGTGGCGTTTGGCGCTCGACGATCTCAAGATTCCCTATGACTACATCAGCACGCAAACGATTGCGAAGATCGACGATCTCAACGCCAAGTACGACGTAATCTTGTTTCCTCCGGTCGGCTATTCCCCGGGACCAACCGCCATCATCAACGGCATGACCACGGCCTGGGGCAATCCGTTGCCCTGGAAGAACACTCCAGAAACGCCAAACCTTGTCGGAAAAAATGATTCCACGGACGACATGCGGCCAGGCCTCGGCTGGGACGGCCTCGCTAAACTGCAAACTTTCGTGCAGAAGGGTGGGGTGCTGCTGACCGCGACGGACACTTCGCGGTTCGCCACGGAGATCGGCCTCGTCACCGGCGTCAGCGCACACGCTTCGGAGCGCATGAAAATTGTCGGCTCCGTCCTCGGCACAAGACTGGTGGACGGCGCCAGCCCAATCGCCTATGGCTACGAGGAGAAAGTCGCCGCCTATTGTGACAACGGGCCGATCTTTTCCCTCAGTAGCATTGCCGGCGCGCGGGGACGTCGCCGCCTTGGCAACGAATCGCATACTCGCGCCACTGGCCGCGGCACCGCGGATGACCCGGACTTCACCGTGGGCCGCCCCGCAACTGAGGCTCCCGAGGAGCTTACCTCCGAGATTTGGGAAGCGCCGCCGGTAACCGACGAACAGAGGCGCAACGGCTTTCGCGTGATTCCTCCAGCCAACCGCGCCAGAGTGATCTTCCGTTATGCGGATAAGAAGGATCTGCTCATTTCCGGTTTGGTCGAAGGTGGAGACGAAATCGCCCAGCGTCCCGCCGTCGTCGATGTTCCAGCAGGCAAAGGACACGTGGTGCTCTTTTCGATCAATCCGGTCTATCGCGGCGAGACGCGCGGCACCTACTCCATGGTGCTGAACACCATTCTCAACTTCGACAGCCTCGACGCTGGCCGTAAGCTGGCCGAGAAATAGGCCTTCCTCCCCGGAGGGAGCAAATTCGCACGGGGCGCATGAACCCACTAGCAGTTTTGGCTAGTTGGAGTACAATCCCCGCCATTATGGCGAAGCGCAAAGCGAAGAGAGCGGCCTCCAGACGTTCCAACAAGAAGAGAGTCTCGCGCAGGTCACGCGCAGGCCGAAACGAGAAGCTACCGAAAGACGCCGTTACACTCATTGTCATTCTGCGAGCTCGCGAAGGCCAGGAGACGCTGCTCGAAGCGGAACTGCGCGCGCTTGTCGGTCCGTCACGCAGAGAGGAAGGCTGCCTGCGCTATGACCTGCACCGTTCTGTCGACGCACCTGGCGCACTCCTGCTGCACGAAGTGTGGACTACCCGCGAGGCTCACACGGAGCACTCCCATACGCCGCATTTCTTGCGTTGGAACGCGCGCAAAGACGCACTCCTAGCCTCCCGCGAAGCCAATTTCTGGAAGCAGATTGTTTAAGCCCAAGTGAGACCTTAGCTTTCAGGCGCAGCGAGGAAGTAGCCCGGGTGGGTGCGGACCTTCAAGTTTTTCGCGTCGTTGCGCAGGACACTCACTTTAATTTCATGATAGCCGGTGGCATCCGAACCGGTCGGCGTGTAGCTGATGGTGTATTGCGAGTGCAGCTCGCCGCCGATTTCGTCGATGGCTTTTTCGATGGAGCGGTCCTTGAAGGTGGCGAGGTGCTCCCCGCCAGTAGCTGCAGCGGCGACTTCCAGGGCATGATCCTTCACTTGATCATGAATATGCTGCACCGCCCAGACCGCCGCGGCCAGCAAGTCAATATTTCCATAGCGGTTTTGCTCGCTGGTCGGCGTTTGGGGCACGCCGGGCTGCGGCGGAAGCGGAAACGTGCCGGGTGGCGTGATTTGCGGCCGCGTGTCTTTGGGCTTGGCTTGCAACTCGGCGCGAGTGGTCGAAAGGCCCACGCTGTAAATCGTCACGTTGGCCAACTGAGCCTGCCGCAGCACTTCGCCTAGTTTTGCTTCGCTGCCGGCGTCGGTGGCTTCGGAAAGAATCATCATCACGCGGCGGCGCCCGGGCTTATCTGCAGCCGCCTGTGGCCGGCCGGAGAGCATTTCCACACCCACAGCCATGGCATCGTAGAGTTTCGATCCCGACGTCCCGGCTCCCAGGTGCGTGATGGTGTTCTCGACCATGTCTCCGTTGGTCGTGAAATCCTGCAGTTTGTCGACCGCGTCGTTGAAGCTCACCACGGCTGCTTCACCAGTCGGCCCCACGACAGTTTGTGTGAACAAAATGCCAGTTTTGCGAATCTGCGGCATCAAGGGCTCGATACGCGAGCTCGTCTCGATCAAAATCACCATGGATATTGGGTCGCCCCCGAGATCGAAGTGCGAGATCTGCTGAGCAACGCCATTATCGGTAACCCTAAAATTTTCCGCTTCCAGATCGTGAACCATCTCGCCACGGCCATTGCGCACCGTCACCGGCGTGTTCACCAGCGCGACCCTCACTCTTACCTTGGCTTGCGTGTCCTTAGGGGGCAATTGGACTTCGACGCCGGGCTTGGGAGCGACGGGACCGGAGGGGGATTGCCCGCAAGCGGGGTGGCCTGCCACGGCCAGAAAAAACGCCAGAGTTAGGGATGCACCTGCAAGTCGGATCATTCTGATTCCCTGGTGCCACAGTAGGTAGGCGGCGCCCAACACAACGAACACCTGTCGGGGCTAATGCTCCTGCACTACACTGTACTTGATTCGACGCATGGTCAGCGGAAGACGTTGCCGCCAGCCGCTGCGATTCCTACAATCAGAGTTCGTCTCAACGGGAGAATAAAGACCCATGTCCGACGGCCACAAACTGAAACCGCAGCATGCACCGAAAGCGCCACACGAAGACGGAAAGTTCTTGAAGAGCACGCCGGCTCGGCCCATCCGCATCCTCGGGGAATATATCCACCCGTTAGTGCAGCTCAAGAGAGAAGGAATTGGGGACACCGTAGTGATGTTCGGTTCCGCGCGCATCGAATCGCACGAAACCGCTCAGGCCCGATGCACGCGGCTGAAGAACACCAAGACCTCGAAGATGTCCGCAGCCAAGCTGGCCAAACATCGCGCGGATGTGCGCCACGCGAGGAGTTTGCTGGAAATGTCGCGCTACTACGAAGAAGCGCGGCAACTTTCACACAAGCTGACCACCTGGTCCCTTACGCTGGGGCCTCGGCCGCGGCGCTTTGTGGTTTGTTCCGGCGGCGGGCCGGGAATCATGGAAGCGGCGAACCGCGGAGCGTACGAAGCCGGCGGCAAATCTGTCGGGTTGTCGATCGAGTTGCCCCACGAGCAATTCGCAAATCCCTACATCAGCCCGGAGCTCAGCTTCAATTTCAAATACTTTTTCATGCGCAAACTGTGGTTCGCGCAGATCGCCAAAGCCTTGATCGTGTTTCCCGGCGGCTTCGGGACGATGGACGAACTCTGGGAAATGCTCACGCTGCTGCAAACCGGAAAGCTTGCCAAGCAGAACATTATTCTCATCTATGGCCGCAAGTATTGGGACGAAGTGCTGAACTGGAAAGCCATGGTGCGTTGGGGCACCATCAACGAGGAAGAGTACAAGATGCTGCAGTTTGCCGATACCGTGGACGAGGCCTTCGATCACATCCGCGCCGGACTCGAGAAATATCACATGGATGCCGACCCATTTTTGCAAGCATATTAAGCCTGGCCTTTAAGTATGAGCATTTCAATGGGTTAGCACTTCTCTCGCTACATTCTTCGCGCTGGCGTGTTTGATAAAACGGATGTCCCCCATCCCAGTCGGGGCCAAATAGGGAGGATGGAGAGACCATGACGTTTCAATCAGGAGAGAAGAAGTTTCGATCAAGGGCCCTGCTGGCGTCAGCAGTAGTTCTTGGCATGCTAGCATTCGCGGGAACGCCCCGCGCATCTGCCGAGGACTACGATCGTTGTCAGCGACGAATCGCCAAGGCGGACCACAAGCTTCACGAAGCCGCGGAACATCACGGCTGGAATAGCCGCCAAGCGGAACATGCTCGTCACGAGTTGCGTGAAGCGCGTGAACGCTGCTGGAATGAGCGGCATCGTTGGTGGGACGAAGACGGCCGCCGTTGGCATTCCGATCGCAATTGGGATGACCACGACCACGATCGCCGTCCATAACTGATGATGCTGTTTCTCGGGAAGCTAAATTGCCAAAATTGGGGAAGACAAAAGAAAACGAGGCGTCCGCTACGGCGTGCGCCCCGTTTCTATTTTGCCTTTTTGAAAGGAATTAGTGCGAATTCACCAGTTGTTCGTCGGAAAAAACAGCTTCAAAGCGGCGAGTTTCATCCTGGTCGTGCAACATCACGATCGGAACCACGCGCAAGTATTGCTTGCACGCGTGGCACTGCGTCACTTCTCCTTGTAAGTCCTGCAAAAAACCATCCGTGAAATGATAAAGCGCACGCTCGCGCCGGGCATTCTTCTTGTCCCGCGCGCCGCAGTGCGGACAGATGAATTCCACCGTGTCCTGCTGCGGATCGCGGTCCAGAGCAGCCCAGCCGGTGCGGCGCACACCTACTGTTTCCAGATTGTGCCGGTCCATCGGGGCTTTCCTCCTAAGATCCACGTCCACAATCAATAAGATGTAATAGGGTGTCTCCCGGATACAGCTACCTGTAATATACTCATTACAAACACCTTACGGTTAGTCTTGGAAGGTATTTCATACCTGTTTGGCCTTCTGAAACCGTTCTCGCTCCGAAGCCTTGGGAACTTGTCTCCACCCTTGGTGTCCAAGGCAGTGAGGACGCGCGCAACCTCACATCCCTGCGAGCGCGGCGCCGGTCTCCTGGAGATCTAGAGCAACCCCCAGGAAATCGGCGCCGCAAAATTTTCTGTGGTTCCGTTCTGTGGACCGCAGAGCTATGGACGCTCGCAGAAAAGAATGAGAGGTGTGTGATGTCGTCCGAGCCCCGAAGAGTTTCAGAATTGAGCTCCAAAGAAAGCCTTGGATCTTTGAGCGGATGCCTGGTGGACGGCGATGCGGAACAACGCACGCGTCAACGCAGTGTGAAGCGGCGCGCGCTGGCCATTTCAATTCTTTTGCAAGGTGCGGTTCTTGCGGTACTTATCCTTATGCCGTTGTTTAGTAAGGCGGAGCACATAAGCCTCACCATCGTGACTCCCATTCCGCCTTATTCGCGTTATCGCAACGTGTCACAGGAACCCAGCGCGCAACATCCACATCCGAACGGGCCTCAGAGAGTGTGTCGATTCTGCCCGCCTCTCAACATCCCGCCTACAATTGTGATGCGTGACCCGGCATCATCCACGAATCAAACTGACGAAACCCCATCAGAAGGGATCGGGCAAGGCATTCCTGGAGGAGCAGAGGGATTGATCCCGCTGTCAGACTCGCGACAGAGGACCTTGCCACCGCCAACCGCGGATCGCCAAATGACGCGGCCACAAATTCTGCACGTCACAAGACTCGACCCGGCGATGCTGATCCATCGCGTGGAACCGGCGTATCCGGCGCTGGCAAAGCAAACACATCGCGAAGGCCGCGTAGAGCTGCGCGCGATCATCGGCACCGACGGCAGTATTCAATCTTTACAAATTGTTGCTAGTGATCCGCTATTTGATCTTTCCGCGAAAGAAGCAGTCAGTCAGTGGCGCTACCGGCCAACGATTCTGAATGGCCAGCCTGTCGAGATCGACACATACATTACGGTAATTTACACCATGCAGCATTGAAATCTACGCCGAACAGTGCAAGGGGCCGTCCTCCTTGGAGAACGGCCCCTCTGCCTGCACCGGGCAACCGATACTTGGTGTTTCCGCCGGAAAAATTACTTGAAGTGGAAAACGATTCCGGTGGAAACGCGCAGGTTGTTCTGTGTTTGATTGTTACCGTTGGTGATTTCCGGCAAATGCGTCAACAGGTAGTCGAATTGCAACGGCCGGATCGAGAAACGGTCCCGCACGTTCCAGTCGACGCCGGCGCCGAACGCCGTGGCGAATGCCGTGTGCGAATTGGAGGTAGCAAACACGCCTGAACCAGCGCGTGCTCCGCCGAACAACACCTGGCCAAACGGCGAAATGCGCCGGTGCCCGCGATAAGTGAAGCGCGGGCCAAATAAGTAGGTGAGCATATGGTCGTCCACGTTCACGCCACTATCGGTACCCACGTGATAGCCGCCGAAATCGGCGACACCGCTCACCCAGTCCTTAAAATTATAGGCTGCTGAAGCGCTGCCTCCGTTGAGATTGAATCCGTTAAACCCCGAAGTGCCGGGATTGGCGCGTAAATACGAGTAGTTAACGGATGCATCTATCTTCGGTAGCTCTTGCGCGTTGGCCGTTAATCCAAAAAGAGTCACAAGAGCAAGCAAAGACACAATGAATCTGAGCTTCATGGAACCTCCGCATTGATTAGATTTTGCTCGTGGGCCAGGGAACCGCTTGTTTAACCCCCGAGTTTGCGGCGTACCCAAGGCAGGTAGGCACAAAACCGCACTCTTTATTCGTTTGAGATTCAGATGCAGCCGGGGCATGCAGGGTTGCAAATCCAGGGAAACATTTAGCGGGTAGTTTTGTAACCTAAGTTCTAAACAGCGCCGTAGACGCGGTTTGTGTGTCCCGGACGGTTCTACGGAGCGCGGCACCTAACCAAACAAATTTCGCATCAAATGCGACGCCGTGCTTCCTGAATAACGCTAGAAATTCCTCATCAAAACTCATTTTTCTATGATGCGCTTCCTCCTGTATAGCGCCGGGATCTTGCCGGCTCTTTCCCACAACATGCTGGTGTCCTGGTTCGGGAGGGGCCCAGTGGCCGGGGCACGGATGTTACGTGCCACTTGTTCAGGAAGCGCGTTTATCACTTCAAGGCCGAAGGCATCCGACGAAGGCTGCTCGGGGTTATAATCGCGGCCACTTATGCCTCTTGCTCCAGGCACACAACTTGGCCCCTATGAAATCAGGGCATCTCTGGGCTCCGGCGGGATGGGCGAGGTTTACCGGGCGACCGACACGCGTCTCAAACGAGACGTCGCCGTCAAGGTTTTGTCTTCTCGTCTCATCACAGAATCTAGTGCGAAGCAGCGGTTCGAGCGCGAAGCACGCACGGCATCCGTGCTGAACGATCCTCATATCCGCACGATTTACGACGTGGGAGAACACGAGGGGCAGCAGTTCCTCGTCATGGAGTTGCTCGAAGGCCAGACGCTTCAAGCAGTACATGGATGGCCAGGCGTTAGCGGTCGAGCAAGTCCTGGGCAGGCGGCGTGAAGCGATTGAGATCGTGCAGACGATCGAACGGGGCGGCGCGTTCGGTGGCGACGAATTCGCGCTCGCGGCTGTTTATTCCGCGCTGGGCGATCGCGACCATGCCATCGCTGCGCTCGAAAGAGGTGTGCAGCGGCGTTCGCTGCTTGCAGTAGTTTTCACGGACCCACAGCTTGACTCGTTGCGCTCAGACCCGCGCTTCCAACAGCTGTTGCGTCGCGCTGGACTTCCATCCTGACTCGCAGCGTATCGAACGATGCTCTCAGCGTCCGGCAACCTAGGCTCAACTCCTTCCATGAGAAAGCCGGTGCGAGTCAAGTCGGTTTTTCTTTTTCCTCCCTATAAGGGTCTTTTGCGTTCGAGCCGAGCCGCCTCTGTCGCCATCCTTCCATCCGCACTCTTTTTTTGAGGGTTACAAAGTCCGGATTTTGGCTCTTTTACAGGATCGGCTCTCCAGAATCCCGGCCGATGGCTTCGCGCGTGGCGTCACGCAAGCGAATCAGTTCATGCCAGCCGGAAGGTTCGGGATGTTCGCTGGCGGTGCCCGTCGTTTGCGGATGGATCGGCGGATGAATCGTGATGGTGACGCTGCTCGGCCGCGGCAAGTAAGTGCCATCGCGCAGAAAACGGCGAGTTCCGGCAAGGGACACCGGGATGATGGGTACGCCCGTCGCGACGGCCGCCTTAAAAGCGCCAAGCTGGAACGGCCGCACGCCATCCTCTTTTGTGAAAGTCCCTTCCGGAAAAACAAAAACAGATTCGCCGTTGCGCAAAAAATCTTCCATCTCCTGCGCTTGGCGCAATCGTGATTCGGGATCAGTGCGGTCAAACTTGAGATGCCCCATCTGTTTCAAGAATGTGCCGACAAACGGCATGCTGCCGACTTCCATTTTCGCGATGAAGCGGTAAGCCACGCCCAGCCCGAGCATCAGCGTCAGCACGTCAAAGTAACTCGTGTGGTTCGACGCGTAGATTTTTGCGCCCGGCGCAACCGTATACTCCTTGCCAACGACACGCACCGGGCAGCGTACGAGCGCGAACAACACCTTGAGGGCGGAAGAGGTGAAGCTTCCCGCTTTCTTGTGATCCTTGATGAATTGCACCATCACCCAGGTGGGAACAATCCAAAGCAGAAACACCACGCCGAAGTACAAACCATATAAAATCTCGAGCCCGCGCTTGATGCCCGCCCGGATTCCCTGCCCAAGGTTGCGCACGGCGCTGCCCGTTCCCAGGCGCGCGATTTGTAGCCACGCCGGGGCCCGCGAGGCCGAGAGTGTCCCCGCAAGGTAGAGTTGCTTGGTTTCTTCCCGGCGCAATTTTCCGCTGGAAGTTTTCGGGATGCTCCCCGGTGGAATTAACTCCACGCGGTCCGGCGGAAGACCCAATCCCCGCGACACCAGGTCGGTCACCGCGGAAGCGAGAGCGGCGCGCCGCGATGCGTCTCGTTCGCGGGTCTCGGCAACGACAACCAATTTTTCCGTGCCAGCGGTTTCGTCCGTCAAGCCGAACGCGACGATACATCCCTTGCGAATTCCGTCGGCGCGCGCTGCAAGATCCTCCACCTCGTGCGGATACAAATTGCGCCCGCCTTTGATGATGATGTCCTTCACGCGTCCCGTGACGTAGATTTCACCATCCGCGCGATACGCGCGATCGCCCGAGTTCACCCAGGCGTATTCACCCTCCTCCGTTGCGGGGCCACGCGGCAGCAGCGTTTCCGTTGCTTTGGGATTGCGATAGTACCCGGCAGTCGCCGAAGGCCCACGAAACCACAGGAATCCTTCCGTGCGGTCTGGAACTTCGTTGCCATGCTCATCCACGATGCAAACGTCATGCCCTGGCAGCGGTTTTCCGGAAGAAACAAACGCAATCGCGGTTTCGTCTTCGCGGCCCACGGGCACCGCGCGACCCTGAGCCGTGAACGTCTCGCGTTCGATGCCATCAACCAATGGGCCGCGATTCAGCGGTGGGACCGTGACCGCCAGCGCGGCTTCCGCCAAACCGTAGACGGGTAGCTGCGCTTCGCGGCGGAAGCCATAACTTGCGAATCGATCCGCAAAGCGTTCGAGCGTCTCCGGATTCACCGGCTCGGCGCCGTTCAACGCCGCGCGCCAGGAGCTGAGATCCACGCCCTGGATGTCTTTGTCCGCGATCTTGCGCACGCAAAGTTCATAAGCAAAATTCGGCGCGGCAGTGATGGTGCCGCGATGTTTGTGGAACGCTTGCAGCCAGCGCTCCGGGCGGGTCAAAAATGCCAGCGGCGACATCACCGCCAAAGGCGTGCCGAAATGCAGCAGCGTCAGCCACGCGCCAATCAAACCCATGTCGTGGTACAGCGGAAGCCAGCTGATGCCGACATCATCCGGCCCGAGCTGGACCGCTTCGCCAATGGCGCGCACGTTGGCGAGCAAGTTTGCGTGCGTCAGCATGACGCCTTTCGGGTCGCCCGTGGAACCCGAAGTGTATTGCAAGAGCGCGATATCGCTGCCCTGGCGCGCGCGGCTGCCAGACAGGTGCAGAGGCAGCGCACCAGGCGACGGAGGCGGTGCTTGGTCTGCTAATTCAATCAGTTTTTCCGCGTCTACGACTCCCGAGAGTGAGCGCACACGCGGTTGCAGCAATCTAGCAACGGCTTCCGCGCGGCGGAACGTCAGAAGCAAACAAACTTCCGCGTTGTTCAAGATGGCCGATTGTCGTGCCGCATATTCCTCGATGCGGTCGGCGCGAAACGGCGGATAGATGGGGACGGGAATCGCTCCAGCGAGAAGGATCCCAGCGTAAGAGACGAAGAAAGCTCGCGAAGTCGGCAGCATCATCGCTACGCGCCCGCCTGCCGGTACTCCACGCCTCGCCAGCTCCGCGGCACAGCGGTTCCCAGCGGCGTAGAGCTCGCCAAAGGTCAGCGTAAGGCTGCGTTCCCCGGCCTCGCCATCTTCGGTGATGAGGAGGTGCGCACGCTTGGGGTCATGCGCTGCGCGATATCGCAACACATCGATTAGCGTCTCAGCGGAGAAAACTCCCGCGTCAGTAGCGGCGCGATGCAGGGTTTGCATCGTCGCTGATGCCCGCAAGGCAGAGCCGGCTTCCTCGACTTCGTCGCTTGTTCCCGGAGCCGTCAGAATCGCGCGCGCCAAGTCGTCCGGCGTGTTGGCCTCCGACGCGACGCGGTCAGGCAGGCGCAATTCGAACGCTGTTTCCAGTCGCGCCAGCAATTCCACGCGCTCCAGGCTGCCGAGACCCAAGTCGCGGTCGAGTTGCGAAGTAGCGCTGAGCATCGGCAGAGCGCCCTGGCTGCCCAATTCCTTGAGCAAACCACGGATCAATTCCAGTACGCGTTCGCGCACGCCCGAGCGATCGAGTTGAGTGACGGGAGTGGCCACAGGACTCACGAAGGGGTTCGTCTTCTTCCGCGAGAGGCTACCACGCCCCAACGCGGATTGCCATCCAAGAGCGATCGAGTTGGGCAGCAGACGTGGCCAAAGGACTCAGGATGGATTTTGTTTCTTCAGCGAGAGGCTACCACGCCAAGTCCTGAATTGCTGCCCAAGAGCCATTCGAATGCGGCGCTCTAGGCGCTTTTCCTCGCGGCTTGCTATCGATGAGCGCAAACCGCGCTTGGGCACTCTTTTCGCGGCTTGCGGCAACGAAAAGCCCTTCGGCATCAGCAGCGTTCGAATGCCGGGCTTTAAGCGCTTTTCTTCGCCGCTTGCCCCTGCGAAAAGCCTTTCGGCAGAAGCGCTGTGGAAAGGTCCACGCCGGAAAGGTCCGCGCCCGTCAAATCCGTTTCCCTTAGAATAGCAACGCCCATGTCGGCGCCCGAAAATCTGGCGCCGTTCACGTTTGCCAAACGCAAGTTCACATTTCGCAAACGGGCGCGCTCGAAATTCACGTTCGAAAGGTCACAGCGAAAGAATTCCACCCCGCTCGCCTGAGCTTCGGTCAAGTCCGCGCCGGGAAGAATTGCTTCTGTCATGTCCGTATTCCGGAGATCAGCTCTCCGAAGGTTTGCGCCGCCGGAAAGGTCTGCGCCGGGGAGCCTCGCTTTTCGGAGGTCGGATCCTTCGAAGTTGACGTTTCGAAGGATAGCGCCGCTAAGGTTTACGCCGGTCAGATCAGTGTTCGAAAGGTCCGCACCGGTCAGGTCGGCCCTCGCGCCGCCATCCTTGCCGCTGAAAAAGCGCTTGTGCGCTTCCAGAATTTCTGTGAGCGATTTTCCGTTGTGTTTGATACTTTTTGGTTTTCTGAGTCCCATTACCCTGTCCGCCATCGAAAATGTCTGGCGAATAGTTTACTCGATGTGGCCGTCGGGAGGAACTCCGCAGGCTTAACTCGTGGGTGGAATCGGGGAAGCAGCCTGCGGAGCGGCTTGCGCCCGCAGCGAATTGACCACCGCTTGCGTCACGTCTTTGCCCCCGCGAGAATTGTTGTAAACCGACTGAATGGTGTAGATCGGTCCCCACGGAATGCCCCACCAGCCTGCCACCAGCGACAAAAGGGTGAAGCGCAGCCCCCTTGCTACCGCGCTCTCGCCCTGCCGACAAAAGTAAATATCGCTGGGACGCCGGAACGTGAGGACGATCACCGAAATGCAATACTGGAAGAGGACGAACTTTGCCCAGCGCTGAATCTCAAAGTCCAACTCGCCGTGCTTCATGCCTTCGATGCCGCGAATCTTGGTAGACATGATCAGGGAAGCCTCGGCTGCGACAATCCGGGCTGCGCTGCTTGCCGCATCTGGGCCAGCTCACGCGACGCCGAATAGCCTTGCCAGATCATCCACAGCGCATAGGCATGTACCGCTGCGTCCAGCCACATGCTGAAGTACAAAAGCAAAAAGCCATCGAGCGCGTACGCAATCATTCCGCCGAGGAAAGCTCCCTGCGAACCCGTCTTTGCCCAGCGACAACAGAGGATCAGCATGACGATAAAGAGTCCGTCGACAACGAGGATTACAGTTGTTCCGCCCTGCCCCATCACTTGCGTGATGCCGAGCCCAAAGATGAAGCGAATTTTGGCGTCAAAAATCTGTAGGAGTGAATTCACGCCAGAAAGAAGGCCAATCGTGAGAAACCATCCTGCGCCGCGGCGCACGCGCAGCATAATCACGCCGCTAGGATCCATCGCCCCAGGCGCTTGGGATGTGCTTGCGGGAGTACCACCGGGACTCAGTGACATGTTTGCTCCAGGTACTGCTGGCAGAATACCCAAACACAGGATGCTGTATTGCTACGCGAAGCCAATTGCGCAGTCAAGTAAGAATTTACGCCAGGCGTCTGGGATTGCACATCCATTTGCAACTTCCGGTTGTGATAGTGTGTGACCGATGGCTCTTGTTGCCTGCTGGTGTCGTGTGGCGTAAGGTTTTTTGCGGGACTTTCATTTGGGGACAGGGCCGACAGCTCTCGCAAGGTGCGGGCGAAGGTATTCCATGTTTCTTCCAGCGGCATTTGTACGGCGAATTGCGTTCTTTCTTTCGTTCGGCGTCTTAAGCACGTTCCCG
>WNFQ01003161.1_pt2 | contig 23253 bp, 29 predicted proteins | sample 5400171 | NCBI WGS metagenome assembly WNFQ01 (sample SAMN13153356, study PRJNA577476) | soil metagenome | isolation source: 20 cm soil under Madrone tree | place: USA:California | collected 2016-06-14 | reverse complement strand
TCGCAGATCGAAATGATCAAAGTGCGCATGCGAAAGAAGGATGAGATCGATCTGGGGCAGCTCTTGAAATTGAAGCGCCGGTGCGGTCAATCGTTTTGGACCGATAGTGAATCCCGGCAGACGAATGCCGATGCGCGGGAAGAGCGCCGGATCAGTGAGAATCTTGATGCCGAAAAAATTGATAAGCACGGTCGCGTGACCAATCCATGCGAGCGTGACCTGCGTATTGCTCCAGTTTGCAGGATTGGGTTTGGCAAACGGCGGAGCGATCGGCCGCCAGCTTTCAATTGTCCATTCATGTAAGAGATGACCGAGCCAGCGCCGTATGCGTGAACTGCGCAGGGTTCGTCGTTCAGGTGCTTCCATTTAGGATGTACGCACAATCACGGTGGAGGTTCGAAGGCGAAAGCGATGCGAAGACGCATCGCACTCCCAAAGCACTTCGTGCAATATGGAGAAAAGCGCCTGTTTTGTTTCGCGCCAGCTTTTGGAGTGCGCACGCGTCCTCGCGTCGCTTTTAGTTAGCGCTCGCCAAACACTCCCTTGATAGCTCTCCACAGAGTTCTGCCCACTTTGGGTGGCCCGGCACGCGCAACGAGCACGGGAACCTTAGCGCGATTCAAAATACTGCGCGTTAGGTCACCCATGATGTAATGCCGAAGCAATCCGCGCGCCTGCGATGTGCCGGTCACGATCAAATCGTAATTGCCTTCGTGCACTTCTGCGAAAACCTGATCGATCACAATCCCGTGCCGAAGACGCACTTCGGCGTGAACACCGAGCCGTTCGAGTTGTTTCTTTTGCCGGCGCAGATTTGTCCCAAGCTCCGATTTCGATTCCAGTAGCTGATTGACGTCCTCTTCCAAGCGAACCAAGTCCGCGTACATGGCGGGCGGCTCAGCCATGACGTGGAGCAACGTTACTGAAGCGTTCACGACCGCTGCCAGCTTGCCGGTAAGCTGCAAGGCTTGATCGATAAATTCCTTACCGCCTGTGCAGACCAGAAAACGCTTCAGTTGCTTGCATTCGCCAATGGCCACCAGCACAGGGGGCTGAATAGCTTTGATCACTTCGTACGTTTTTGCCGAGCGCCAGTAATGCCCGGTTGCTCCGATCCAACGCGCACCGATGACAACCAGGTCGTAGTTGGTCTTCGACGTTTGATCCACAATCTGCCGCACCGGTTCGCCAGATTGCACGACGATAGCCGGCGACACGCCGCGTTCCTGAAGCAATTGTGCTTGCTTGTAAAGTGCATCGCGCAGAGGCTGCTCGTCTTGCGATGTTTCCGCAATTCCGAGGAGCGTAGTCTCGGCCTTGAGCGGTCCTGCCAGCGATCGTCCCAGGTGGATTGCTGTTTCGGTCGACTGCGTTCCGTCGCTGCAGATCAAGATTTTCATTGGCTACAGTTTGTGTCCGGTCACGAGCGTGTAGATAACGATCGCTGCGCCAATCAACGGCAACGGCACAAATGCGAGCCGAATTTTTGGTCCGGTGAAATATTGCGTGGCGACCACGCCAATCTGCGCGCCGACGACTGCGCCAGTGTGCATGACGAGCGCAATCAGAATGTCCACGTTGCCTTTGATCGCGTGGGTGAACGTGCCGTAACTGGCTGAAATCACGATCTCAAAAAGGTCCGTTCCCACAGCGAGATGAGTAGGTATTCCCAGCACGTAAACCATCGACGGCATTCGAATGTAGCCCGCGCCACCACCGAGAAAACCGCTGAAGAATCCGCCTACAAAGGCGACCAGAAGAATAGTCCAGAGTGAAATTCTTACACCTGACGTCGGTAGCTCGATCATTGGCCAAATCTTCAGCCGTTGAATAGACTGCGTGACGGGGTGGAACGCTGAGCGATCTTCCTTTGATTGTGCGCCCTTTGCCGCAGATTGCTTCCGAGATCCCTTCTTTTCTGATCTCAGTGTTTTTTGGCTTTCCCAAAGCATAAATACTGCGATGGAAAAATAAACAACGATGGCTACAAAGCTGACCACCGTGTTCACGTTGCCCGCGCGCTTGAGCGCCTGAATCAATTGCGCGCCACCTTCCGCGCCGGCGATGGTTCCTAAGGCCATGTATAGCCCCAATTTAAAATCGACGTTGCCCAGCGTGCGATGCTGTCTGGCCGCTACGATTGATTTGCCGACGATATGCGCGAGGTCTGTGCCCACTGCGTAATTCCAATCCACTCCCATCAAGCGCAGCGCCGGACCGGCAATGAAACTTCCGCCCACGCCAAAAAAGCCGCCCAAAATCCCAATCACAAAACCCACTACGACCAGATAGATCGGATTGATGTGAGTGTTGGAGATCGGGAAAAACATGACTTATCTCCAGCGGCCGCGCAGGAACCGAAATAAGAGCGTCGTCACCGCGTCCAGAGCGACAGCCTGACTGGTGATGAGCAACAGCGCGACGACGGCGTACAGGTAACGATGTTGCGCTTCGAGGTGGTACAGCCACTCGCCCAGAAGATGAAGAACCAGGAAAAAATAAACGGTGACGAGGACTGAATAAATTGCCAACTCGACCGCAAACGCGCGCAGACTCTTTGTTTCTTGTTTTTTCATGCCGCCTCGATCGAAAGAATTATGGCGTGTTCAAATCACCCGCTGAATCGAGCGATAATGGGCTGGCGGCCTTGAGCTTTCAACGATTTAACGCGGGTGCGGTTCAGGACGGTTTGCGCGAAGCCTCCTCAACGGCCACATTGATTGCGTACGGAGCGTTTCTTTCTAACGTTCCACTTCATTTTTACGGGAAAGCCATGGCTGATGCCGCAAACAAATACGCCGAGAACGTACCGGGCAAATTCTACGTCGATGATCAATGCATCGACTGCGATTTGTGCCGCGAAACGGCGCCCGCCAATTTCAAGCGGAACGATGATGGTGGCCATTCCTATGTCTATAAGCAGCCAGAGTCGCCAGAGGAAGAGGGACTCTGCAAAGAGGCGATGGAAGGCTGTCCGGTCGAAGCAATCGGCAATGACGGCGACGGCGCTTAAATGGTAGGGCGCGACCGGGCGCGCCGTAAGCGCGCCACTTCGAAGAAAGACATCCCGCCCCGGATTCAAACACTTCCTGTCGCCTTAAGCATCGCCGGGTCGGACAGCAGCGCCGGCGCCGGCATTCAGGCCGATCTGAAAACCTTTTCCGCGCTTGGTGTTTACGGATTAACCGCGGTGACGTGCATCGTCGCGGAAATTCCCGGGAAAGTTTCGCGGATTGAGCCGGTCAGCGCGAGAATTGTTCGCGAGCAGATCGAAGTGCTTGTTAGAAATTTTCCGATCGGCGCGATAAAAACCGGCCTGCTTTGCTCCGCGGCGATCATTTCTGCCGTGGCCGAAGCGATAGGAAAGACCTGCCGCACCCGGGGGCGACACATTCCGCTCGTGATCGATCCCGTAATGATTGCGACCAGCGGCGACCGCCTTCTCGAGCCGCCGGCTATTGACGCTTACAAAGATCAACTATTCCCGCTCGCGACGATTATTACACCCAATCTGGACGAAGCAGGCTTGTTGCTCGAAACGAAAATCAAAACCCGGACAGCGATGGAGAAAGCGGCGAAGGCTCTCGCGAACCAATATTGCGTCTCGATCTTGTTGAAAGGTGGCCATCTTCAAGGCGATGAGGCGATCGATTTACTTCTTCACAAGGGCAAACTGAGAACGTTCTCAGCGCCGTTTGCGCGGGGTGTCGCAACACACGGCACCGGCTGCACGTACTCAGCGGCGATCACGGCTGGTCTTGCGTCAGGTTTATCGCTGGAACATGCAACTCAACGGTCGAAGAAATTTGTGACCCAATCAATTGCTCGACATTTCACGTGGAGCTCTAGAACAGGGAAGGTTGTCGAGGCGCTCAGACATTCGATTTGAGATGGTAGAGCGCGAGCACCGAGCGCGCCGCAACCGTTGCAGGGCTGCCTTGGCAATCACTGCCTATCAAATGAATTTCACGCGCTTTCTCTTTCGCGCTTCTTCTCCCAGCGTTTGAACTGCATCGCTTCGATTGCCGCAGCAGTTTCAGCCTGTTTCTTGCTGCGACCGCAACCTTGGCCAAGGACAATTCCCTCCCAAACAACTTGCGAGATAAACGTCTTCTCATGCTCGGGGCCGCTTTGCGAAATCAGTTCATAGACCGGACTCTGAGGCGAAATGCTTTGCAACAACTCCTGAAGATCGCCCTTAGGATTTATGTCCACCGGTTTTTCTGCCAGCTCGTCAAGATCTGCGCGAGTCTGGGTCAAAATGAAGTGCTTTGCCACCTCAAGACCGCCGTCGAGGTAAAGGGCGCCAATGAGCGCTTCGAATGCATCGGCTAATGTGGATGTTCGTTCCCGGCCGCCGCTGGCTTCTTCACCGCGCCCCATCAAGATGTACTGTCCGAGATCGAGGCTAGCCGCATGCGTCCTGAGCGCTTCGCGGGAGACCAGCCGCGAACGCAACTTGGTTAGTTGTCCTTCTGCTTCGACTCGAAAATTGCGAAACAGATATTCGGTAATAATCAGCTGGAGAACTGCGTCGCCCAGAAACTCCAACCGCTGATAATCAAAATGATAGCGTTGCGCCTCGTGGCCCAGGCTGGGGTGCGTCAATGCTTCCGCCAGCAAAAGTGAATTGCGGAACTTGTAACCGATGCGTTCTTCGAGCGGTGTCACATCCGTGTCATTCTGAGCGAACTCCGAGAATACTACATATCGCTCACCCGCGACAAGGCTGGGGATAACAGGCAAGCTGATCCGAGAGTAATCGTCGACGAACCCAGTCTGCGTTATCGGCTTTGATAAACCTCCAGCGAGGTGATCACATCAAGCGCCCGTTGCAAGACTGGATCGTGCGGTGACTGCTTTTCCGGGACGCGGCCGCGGCGCTGCTGCGCTGCTTCTGCTGCTTCGACCTCAGGATTAGTTCCGGCCAACAGCGCTGCTTCATTCATGTGTGGCCGACCCGCTTCGTAAACAAACGGGCCCATTCCTTTCTCGCTGCTTAATTGAAAAATCTCTCGCTTGTCTGCTAGCGACATATCGATGGGCAAATCTGGCTTGACTCCGTCCGTAAATAATGAGCGGCCCTCCGGCGAAATCATTTCGCCGACGGCAAGACGCAGAATCTTGCCACTCGGCAATGATAAGTCGGAGTATTCGGCCGCGCGACCGGCTGTCGGTTGCCCGATAACCAGAGCCTTGTCGTGAAACCGCAGCGCAGCGGCGATGGCTTCTGCTGCACCAGCGGTCTCGCCATCGGCGAGCACCATGACCAGGCCCCGAAATACCGGATCACGATCAGAACTAAATAGGCGATCCTGGCGTCCCGCGGCTTTGCGCAAGGTAAATATGGTTTTGCCTCTGGGACAAAACCGCTTTGCAAATTCCGCGGCCAACGCCAAATCATTTGCCGTCCCGCTGGAACGAAGATCGACAATCACTGCGTTCACCTTTTTCGGCGCGAAAGTGCCGAGGCTCTTGTCCAGGGCTTGAAGGTTGGCGCTATTGAATGACCCGAGACGCACGTACGCGATGTGCCCTGCGATAATCTCACTGTAAAAGGCGCTTGCCGGAAGGGCTTGGGCGTTCTCTTTGCTCGGTAAAAGCATTACGCCTCGTGGCAGCCGCGCCGCCAGACCCTCAACAGTTGCCCGACTCAACTCGGTGTCAGTGATTGCGTCCGGATTTACGAAATTACTTTTCAGAAGCGTGATGGCCGCCTGTAGATCGGCCGGGCCTAACGAATTGACCACGTCTTCTATGGTGGGAGCGATCGACGGCGAAGCCGCTGCAAGTGCAGGCGATTTCGAAGGGACCTGGGGTACCGTGTCCGATGGCGTTTGCGCGGGTAACCTCGGCGTCGGCATTTGCGCGCCGAGATTCGCAACTAAAATGACGATGGCAAGTGTGGCCTGTAAGAATCGAGATATCACGATAATTTCTCGACGTTAGCCGCAACAACACTCAGAGCAATGTCGCGCCTGTATTGACAGTTTTCGAATTGAATGCGTGAAACGGCTTCATATGCACGTTCCCGCGCCTCTTTGATGGTTGACCCAAGCGCAGTGACTGCTAGAACGCGGCCACCCGCGGTCCTGATTTTGCCGTTCGCCCGTTTCGTTCCAGCGTGGAAAATCTGGACGTCCTCCAGCTTTGCCACATCGTCGAGACCTGAGATCGGTTTGCCAGTTTCGTATTTTCCAGGATAGCCGGCAGACGCCAGCACGACCGTGACCGCAGCGCGCGTATCCCATTCAATTGCGCACGCGCCGATCTTTCCATCAATCGTCGATTCCAAGAGCGGCAACAGATCCGATTTCATGCGTGGCAAAAGCGCCTGCGTCTCCGGATCACCGAAACGGCAGTTAAACTCCAACACGCGCGGGCCTTCGCTGGTGATCATTAAGCCGGGATAAAGAAGTCCCCGAAAGTTGATTCCCTCTTGGAGGAGACCCTGCAGCAGCGGCCGCATGATTTCTGCCTCAAACCTGGCTTGGAGTTTGCTGTTCCAGTTATTGGCAGGACTGAAGGCCCCCATCCCGCCCGTGTTCGGCCCTTGATCGCCGTCCAGCGCGCGCTTGTGATCGCGCGCCGATTCCAGCAGAAGATAATTGCTTCCGTCTACCAGCACATGCAACGAGCATTCTGTGCCGCGCAGAAGTTCCTCGATCACGATCATCAATGGTCGATCGTGCTGTGGCAGCATCAGCCGCGACGACAACCCCTTTGCCGAGCGCCAGCCCGTCCGCTTTGATCACCGCTGGAAATTTCGCTCGCTCACAGTAACGAAGCGCTTCGCTGCTCTCGGAAAATACGCTCGCTTTCGCGGTGGGAATGTTGTGTGCGCGCATCAGTTCTTTTGCGAAAACTTTGGACGCTTCGATGCGGGCGGCCGATTTTGTCGGCCCAAACGCGCGCAATTTCTCAGCCGCAAACAGATCGACAATCCCCGCGGCAAGCGGATCGTCCGGGCCGACCACCGTTAAATCGACACGATTTTCCTTCGCGAAGCGAACGAGCGCTTGCAAATCACCCGTGGGAATCGCGACATTCTCGCCAATTTCGGCAGTGCCGGCGTTTCCCGGTGCGCAGAAAATTCTATCCGCATGTGGAGATTGCCGCAATTTCCAAGCAAGGGCGTGTTCACGGCCGCCGCTGCCAATGATTAAAATTTTCATGGGAAATTCGTTTGACTGTAGAGGCAGCCGTATCGGCTGCAAAGCGTCCGAAATGGCGGGCAGCCGGCACGCCTGCCGATAGAGTCGACGGTTTTATCCGCGGGATTCAGCCGGCAGGATCGGCAACTCTAATTTCTCGGTGTGGCGAATAACTGTGAGCCTGGCGCCGACACCGATCTGTTCGCCGACCAAGACCTTGTGCAGATGGTGCACGCTCCCGATGGGCTGATCATTAAAGGCCACGATCAGGTCGCCCGCACGCAAACCAGCACGCTCGGCGGGACTGTTCTTCTCGACTGAGACAACAAGCACGCCGGTTTCGAGCGGCAAATCGTAAAATCGGACTACGCGCCGATGTAGCGGCACATTCTGACCGGCGACGCCAATGTAGCTGCGCCGAATTTTTCCGTCGCGAATGAGCCAACCGGCAACAAGCCTGGCTGTGTTGCTTGCAATGGCAAAGCAGATGCCTTGCGCCGGGCGAATCATCGCCGTGTTCACGCCGATCACTTCTCCCGCGGAATTGACGAGCGGTCCGCCGGAGTTACCCGGATTCAGCGCCGCGTCAGTCTGAATGATGTTGTCGATCAATCGGCCCGATTGCGAATACATCGAGCGCCCGAGAGCGCTGATCACGCCCGCGGTCACGCTTGCCTGAAAGCCGAACGGATTGCCAATCGCGATCGCCAACTGACCTACCCGCAACGTTTCAGAATCGGCCAGGCGCACGTGAACCAACTGCGGTGCATCGATCCGGATTACTGCCAGATCGGTTTCTGGATCGTCGCCAATGAGCTGCGCGGGATAATCGCGTCCGCCCGAAAGATTCACCACAATGCGAGTTGCGCCGTGCACGACATGGCTATTCGTCAAAATGAAGCCGTCAGGCGTAATGACAAATCCTGAGCCGTTTCCGGCAATGCCATCTGGCTGGTTTTTGCTGCGTTGTTGGACTTCAATGTTTACGACAGAAGGCGCGACGCGCTCAACGGCACTCACCACAGCCCGCGAGTATTCATCCAAAAGCGCTGCGTCAGCGGCCCCTGTTGTCGTCTCGTTATGTGACGGGCGCTCCGAGCTTGCTTCGCTTAGCAAGAATCCCAGTCGCGCGCCCGGTTCGAAATTCGTGGTCATATGTTAAAAATTCGAGCTGGCCAATCCATTCGTCAACTACACCTAATATAGGCTATACAGGCGATTTGGAATGTTGCGCTCTGCTGGTGCTTGGATTACAAGGAAGCGATGGCTAAAGCGTCTGCTCCTCCTTCGGTCTTGGAACCGCAATGCCCGTCCCGGCTCGTGCTCGACAGAATCGCGGATAAATGGACCGCTCTCATCATCCAGATTCTCGCGCGCGGGACGATGCGTTACGCGACGTTGCAGCGGGAAATCGGAGGCATTTCGCAGAAAATGCTTACCCAAACCTTGCGGAGCCTCGAGCGCGACGGTCTGGTGCAACGCACCGTTCATCCAGTCGTGCCGCCGAAAGTAGAATACTCACTGACGAGATTGGGTCGGACTTTGATTGAGCCGTTGAAAGCGCTTTGCCGCTGGTCGGAAAAACACCTGGCTGAACTTCAGGCGAATCGGGCGCGGGCAAAGGCTGTAGCCGCGGTCGCTGAGCGCGGCTGATTGCATATCGCCTAGCCAATCCAGTCGCACCACGCAAAGAGATCGAAATCGTCTGCGAACTCCCAGAGAAAAAAGAGTACTGAAAAGCCATATCGCGCCGGCCAATCTCTGGCTGGCCCGCCCAATCGCGCCGCACAGGTCTTTAGCTCTTTCTTGAAGAACTGAGCCAGATGCGACCGCACTTTATCTGTAAGCGGAAGCTTTTCCATTCCTGCCCAACTGTTGTAATCCCTCGTGGCACGACGGCTTGGCTTGTCTGGGTGGGCACCCAAAAAACGGAGGATGGAGCAGCGCAGTTCAGTGGGATTTCTTTTTAGATCGTCAAAGAAATAAATGCGAAACCTGTCTGGATGAACATTGCGTTTCCAACGTGCGACAATTGCGCTCGGGTACGAGCGCAACAGCATCCCTCGACGGAGCAAATTCCGATTGACTTGGTCGATATCGGTCGCGTCGAACGGCTCAATTTGGCGGTAATGCACTTCCATGGACAAGTGCGACCACGCGCGCTCAACCGGATCGCGCGCCAGAAAGATCACCTTTAAGTTCGGGAAATATCCGACGACTCGCCGAATGACTTCATTACCCAGCGTCGAATAGTTTGGCGAAATATCACCCGAAAGGAGCGATGCCTTGGGTTCGAACAGTTGGGCATAGCGCTCCAGGTCCATATGCTGTTCGGCACTGAGGATCCTTATGTTTTCCAGAAAGCGAAGATCGCGCTCGTCTCTGCAGCGCGGAGGAGATGTGCGTTGAACCCTGCTCAGTTGATCCAAGTAATGCAGCTCCTTTACTGGAGGCATCCAGAAATCCGGATGGGAGTCGAGCTGCTGATAAAGCCAGGTCGTTCCGCTTTTGTGGGCGCCCACACACAAAAAATCGGGCTGTGCATCGCCATTAACAGACCCGTTCGCTTCCTTATGACCGTTAGCGCCGGTGCGAGCTTTGAATCGCCAGGTCCATTTCATGCCTGCATTATGTTTCTCTTAGAATCAAAAAGGCAAGAACGAACAACGCCTACGGCTTCTTTCAAGGAGCAATAGACCGGCTTTGATTTGCCGGCGTCAGGCGATCCAATCGCACCAGAAAAGGATATCGAAGTCGTCTACTAATTGCGCGAGAAAGATGACTACTGAAAAGCCGTATCGGGCTGGCCAACGTTTGGCCGGTCCGCCCAGTTCTGCTGCGCAGGCCTTCAGTTCCTGTTCAAAAAATTTGGCCATACGGGCGCGCACTTTGGCGGTGATCCGAAGCTTCCCCCTGGCGGCATCCCTATTGTCATCCGGCTTCGACTTACCACTTGGCTTGTTCGGATCGCCGCCCAAAAAACGGAGAATCGAACGTCGGAGCTCTGCCGGCTCTTGTTTCAGATCATCGAAGAAATAAACGCGAAAGAATTCCGGCCGAACATACCGCTTCCATCGCGCGACGGTTTTACTGGGATGCGAGCGCGCCAGCACCCCTGGATTTAGCAAATTCCGAATTACTTCCTCGGCATCCGTCGCGTCAAACCGACTAATCATTCCCAGCCGGACGCCCATCGACAACTGCGACCAGGCTCTCTCAACAGGGTCGCGAGCGAGAAAGATGACCTTCATATTGGGGAAGTAATCGACGACTCGCTCAATGACTTCATCGCTCAGGGTCGAATAGGCGGGCGAAATGTCACCTGACAAAAGCGCTCCCTTGTGTCGGAACAACTCGCCGTAATTCTGCAGGTCGATGTACGACTGGGCACTCAGGTTTTTCATGCCCTCCAGAAAACAATAATCGCATTCATCTTTGGAGCGCGGAGGATGGAATCGCCTCGCTCTATTTAAAGTATCCAGGTAATGCAGCTCCTTCACCGGAGGCATCCAGAAATCTGGATGTGGCTCCAGTTGCCGATAAAGCCATGAAGTTCCCGCTTTCTGCGCGCCCACGCACAAGAAGTCCGGACACGCATCGCCGGTCGAACAGTAATGCTCTTCTCCATTGCGAGCGCCGTCGATCTGAGATTTGAATGGCCAGGCCAAACGCACGTCGCATTATTTTGTCAGGCGACTTAAAAAGCAAGCGGGGAGTGCGGCTTGCGGCAACCCCTGGTGCCGTTGAAAATTGAAACGGATGGGAAACAAGGCCCGCTGTCGCATCTTTCTTCTCTCACCTGCTTACGCCGGAGGTCAACGAGCGCGAATGATTCTGAGCGATCAGGCGCAATTCGAACTCGCGCGGAAACTCCGCGGAAAAAAGGGCGCGCCAATCGCGGAAGTGTTCACGTTTCTGAGCGGCCTCTACTTTCGTGGAAAGATTGCCTATGCGACCGCATTTGCGCGGCCGGCGCGCGGAACTCCGGGTGTCTTCGTCATTACGCCGACGCGCGGGCTTGTCGATGCAAAAAAGAGAATTCATCTCGACGACCTGCGTGAGTTCGCCACAGTCGACATTCACGAGGACGATTCGCGTTATCGACTACCGCGAGGACGATTCGCGTTATCGACTACCGATTGAGCGCGATGCACAACTTCTGGCACAGACGCTGCCAGTCGAGAGCGAGGTCATTCTTCTCGGTAGCATTGCCACGGGCAAGTATGTGGATGTTTTAATGACAATTTTTCGTGACCGGCTGCGATTCCCGTCGGAGTTCATTGGACGTGGCGACATGAGCCGTGGCGGATTGATGTTGCGTTGTGCAACGGATCGACAAGAGCTTTCGTACGTCGCGATTGCGGGCGCGATTGTTAATGGAAAGCGTCCGCCGAAACTCGCTCCGCGGAGCTATGCCGACAAGGAGCGACGGCTTGGGCAGCCGTCGGTTTAAGTATGACGGCTGCCGCGTTCGCCAAGCCTACGGCGAGCCAAGCGGAAGCCGTTACGCTGTTTATTTGTTTTGCATCGCAGGCTGGTGTGAGTCTATCGTGAAATTCTCAGTTATGGACGTCAGCGGAACCATCCGGTCGATCTTGAATCAGAAAAGCGAAGACGTTTTCTCGATTTCCCCCGACGCAACGGTTCTCAAAGCGGTCGAAATGATGGACGCGAAGAATGTTGGAGCACTCCTGGTCATGGATCAGGAACGGCTGGTGGGTATCATTTCGGAACGCGATTACACGCGCAAAGTGATGTTGCGCGGCAAGCGATCGCGCGAAACGAAAGTCGCCGAGATCATGTCGAGCGATGTCACCGTCACCAATCCTCGTGAGCCGGTCGAGAAATGTCTCCGATTGATGACCGACAAACACATTCGCCATTTGCCCGTGGTCGAAGATGACAAAGTTGTGGGCGTGATCTCGATCGGTGACCTGGTCAAGCACGTCATTTCCTGCCAGAGCGCCGCAATCGCGCACTTGGAACATTATATCCATGGCGGATACGCCGGGTGATTCTGTAGGGCGTCTGTGTCAGCCCCGAAGGCTTTCGGGATTCGCAGAAACGCCCCTACAACTTCCAAACCGTTTTGCCGCCTACGATTGTCCGCACTGCACGGCCTTTGAGCTTCCAGCCGTCGAACGGTGAATTACGCGATGCCGATTGAAACTGGGGTACACTCACTATCCACTCGAGCTCTGGATCAATCAGGCTAACATCGGCGCGCGCGCCGATTGATAACGTGCCGGCGCCGATTTTTAACAAGCGTGCCGGCTCGACTGTGTACATCTCGATCAGCCGGGCGATATCGATCTTACCGTATTTGTGGACGAGCAGATCAAGAAATAATCCGAGCTCTGTCTCGAGTCCGATGATCCCAAATGGCGCGGCATCGAATTCCACTTCTTTTTCGAAATTGGCATGTGGCGCGTGATCGGAACACAAGATCGAGAGTGTTCCGTCAGCGATTCCCTCCAGTAACGCATCGACATCCGTCTGCGAGCGCAGCGGCGGATTCACTTTATAGTGCGTATCAAAATCTTGGATCGCCTCGTCGGTTAGCGCGATGTGATGCGGGCAAACCTCGCCGCTTATTTTTACGCCGCGCGCGCGCGCTTCACGCAGCAATCGCACACTTCCAGCTGTAGTGAGGTGCTGGCAATGAATCGGATGATCGCAAAGTTCAGCAAGCAAGATGTTGCGCATGACTATCGCTTCCTCGCCGGCCGCGGGCCAGCCGGGCAACCCAAGCAGTGTGCTCCAGTAGCCTTCATGCACGACGCCGTTGCCGACTAAATTGTAATCCTGACAATGATCGAGCACAGGCACGCCAACCATGCGCGCATATTCGACCGCGCGCCGCATTAGCTCGTGGTTTTGAATGCAATGACCATCATCCGTGATCGCTACAACGCCCGCCTGTGCGAGAGAGCCGATCGGAGCCAGTTCCTCCCCCGCGAGATTTTTTGAAATTGCGCCGCTTGGCAAAACATTCACGCATGCGGTTGCCGCCGCGCGATCTTTGATCCACGCAATTGTGCCCGGATTGTCCGGGACAGGCGACGTATTCGGCATGCAAACAATCGTGGTGAATCCGCCGGCTGCAGCCGCCCGCGCGCCCGACTCAATTGTCTCCTTGTGACTGAATCCCGGCTCGCGCAGATGCACATGCATATCGATCAAACCGGGGCACACGATGAGATTGCTTGCATCAATCTCCTCAACTTTGGGTTTCGCGTTTCGGATTTCGGATTTAGAGCCGACGATTTTTCCGTCGGTGATGTAAAGGTCGGCAATTTCATCCCGCTTATTGGCGGGGTCGATCACGCGCCCGTTTCGAATAACGAGCGCGCTCCCCAGACTTGCGGGCGCCGGCCTGCTCATATTGCAATTCCTCCACACAGGTAGAGAACAGCCATACGAACGGCGAGGCCGTTGGTGACTTGATCAAGGATCACGCTTTGCAATCCATCGGCGACTTCGCTGTCGATCTCGACTCCGCGGTTGATCGGGCCGGGATGCATGATCAGGCAATCCGGTTTCAAAAGTTTTGCGCGTTCTTTCGTCAGACCAAACAGCCGGATGTATTCGCCGAGCCCGGGAAAATATTCTCTGCGCTGGCGCTCGTGCTGAATTCGCAAAAGATTTACGACATCGGCTTTCGGCAGCACGTCATCGATTTTGTACGAGACTTCGACTCCGAGTTTTTCAAACTCGCGTGGCACAAGCGTGCTCGGCCCGACCAGCGTCACGCGCGCGCCGAGTTTAAGCAGCCCGAAGATGTTGGAGCGCGCGACGCGACTGAAGAGAATGTCGCCAATGATGGCGACGTGCAGGCCAGCGATTTTTCCTCTACGTTCGCGGATCGTATAAAGATCGAGGAGGGCCTGCGTGGGGTGTTCATGCGCACCGTCGCCGGCATTGATTACGCTTGCTTTGAGTCGATTTGCCAGGAACTGCGGCGCGCCCGCGGAACTGTGGCGCAGCACGAGAATATCGGCGTGCAATGCCTCCAGATTGCGCGCGGTGTCTTTTAGTGTTTCGCCTTTGGTCAGACTGGATGTGGTCGCCGAGATATTGATCACGTCCGCGCTCAATCGGAAAGCAGCCAACTCGAATGAGGTCCGCGTCCGCGTACTTGGTTCGACAAAAAAGTTGACGAGCGTTTTTCCGCGCAGCGCCGGAACTTTTTTGATCTCACGAGTACCGACCTGTTTGAATGCATCCGCGGTCTCGAGAACAAAATTGATTTCGTCGGCCGACAACTCGCGCAGGCCTAGAAGATCTTTGCGTGTCCAGCCAGTGGTCATGTGATTTTCTGGGGAGCACAGGCTGCCAGCCTCAGCCTGTAGTTCGCGGCAGCCTGCCGCGAAGATGTATCGACAATCAAGCGCGAGATCGACCCAGGTGCATTCGGCAAGTTGCCGAATGCTGCAGGCTGGCAGCCTGCGCTCCCCAGAACAGGTTCGCGTCGCGTCATCATCATTCCTTTTCCAGCCAGACTGCGTCCGGCTCATTATCGGTCTCTTGCAGGCGCACCTGAATTTGTTCGCCCGTCGCCGTCGGCAAATTCTTGCCGACGTAATCAGGACGAATGGGCAATTCGCGATGCCCGCGATCGATCAGCACTGCAAGTTGGATGCGGGCAGGTCGCCCGAACGAACTGATGGCATCCATGGCCGCGCGAACGGTGCGGCCAGTGTAAAGAACGTCATCAACAATGACGACCGTGCGGCCCTCCAGTGGCAATGGAAGTTCCGATGCACGCACCACCGGTAACTCCGGGCGCGTTCCGACGTCGTCGCGATGCATTGCCACATCAATCACGCCGGTCTGAACATTGATGTTTTCGATCTCGCGAATAAAAGCGGCGATTCGCCGCGCGATCTCCACGCCACGCGACGGAACTCCCGCGAGCACAACTTTCTCAAGCTGCGGGTTGCGCTCGATAATTTCGTGCGCAACCCGTCGAAGCGCGCGACGCATTGCTTCCGCGTCCATGACCGGGACGGCGGCGGGTGAATTTTGTTTTGTTTTCTTCATGCGTTTCCTTGGCGACCTCGCGGGATCGCGTTAAAGGAAAAAATTTAGGAGGCGGACTTTTCGGTGCGCGCCTCCTTCCTTCGCCGCTCTCGCCAGTTGGAGCGATGTTTCACGATCCAATCAAGCAGAGCCCTCTCAAAGCCGATGTCTTTACCGGCTTTTTCGCTTTCAATCCACTTGTGTTTCAAAATCTCCGCCCGCTCGGCAAGGAATTCCTTGTAAAGCGCTGAACCCTTGACGAATTGAGCTTGATCTTCTTCCGAAGACGGCATTCCCGTTTTTTCTTTCATAAAACTTACAGTTAGTCAACAAAATCGAATACCTGAATTCGACGACTCGACTGCGTGATTTATTTAACCCGCGTTTACCCTTACCGTTGCAGATGCTGCGCTAAGGCAAAACCTTACGAAGCCCTTCAGCGATCCTTTTAAACTCAGTACTCACAGGTGATTGCCGATCTTCGTTCACGACCGGTATCCCGCGATCGCCTGCTTCGCGTGTGGCGATGTCGATAGGAATCTGACCGAGCAGGGGAACTCGCAACCGCCTGGCTTCGCGCTCGCCGCCGCCGCTTCCAAAGATGTCGTAGCGCTTTCCGTCGGACGGAGACATGAAGTAACTCATATTTTCGATCAAGCCGAGCACGGGGACGTTGACCTTGTCAAACATGGTAGCAGCCTTGCGCGCGTCGATGAGAGCCACCTCCTGTGGCGTAGTGACGATGATCGCTCCGGAAAGGGCGACCGTTTGCACGATCGTAAGCTGAATGTCCCCGGTGCCGGGAGGAAGATCCAGAACCAAATAATCCAGCTCGCCCCATTCGACCTGCCGCAAGAATTGCTGAGTGTAGCGCGTCACCATCGGCCCGCGTAAAATCGCCGGAGAAGTATCGTCGAGCAGAAATCCCATCGACATTAGGCGCAAGCCGTATTGCTCGATCGGAACGATCTTGTTCTCTTCCGTGGCTGTGGGCCGCTCGCGGGTGCCGAACATGAGCGAAATGCTCGGGCCGTAAATGTCGCAATCGCACAAGCCAACGCGCGCGCCAGTTTGTTCCAGCGCGACAGCGAGATTCGCAGCGACCGTCGATTTGCCGACGCCGCCTTTGCCACTCGCCACCGCAAAGACATGTTTGATACCTGGAATCCGCATCGCGCCCATGTCCGCTCCTGCGCCGGCTGGTGGCGCGTGGATGTCGATCAAAACTTTGGCGCTCCGGACCCCTTTTATCCCTCGCAACGCACTTTCCGCGTCATTCTTGATCGCTGCTGGAACACTTGGGTCGTTTGTCGCCAGCGCGAGCTGCACCTTCACTTCGCCATCGTCGATATGGACCGACTTGAGCAACCCGAAAGAAACGATGTCACGAGTGAAGCCGGGATATTTCACCGACTTCAACGCGTTCGTCACCTGCTCCTCTGAGATCGACATACATGAACCTTACGTGCGCGGCGGCAAACGTAAACGGCGCTGCGTTACCGATCCTGATAATCCAGCTTGTACCGAATCTGATAATCGCTTCCGCCAGAGGGGCGAGTAGGCTGCTCGCCGGCTTTCGCGACGAAGTCCGGATTTTGCCACTCGGACCAGGCGCGGTATTTCGGCCTCATAGGGTTGGCTGGTAAATGGAGCTGGAAGATTCGGTCTTCACCGCCGGGAAATTTCAGCACGAACAGGCGCTTCGACGTGCGAAAATAAAGTTCGACGTAGCCAGCGCGCACGCCGGAGTTTTCAGGTGCGTCCGTATGCCAGTAACCCGGCATCGGCATCCGATTGAGAGGTGTGTCCAGCTCCGGCTCAACTTTCGCAACGCTTTCGATGGACTGGCCGGTCGGCGGTTTAACTTCAAATTCGAGCAGCGGCGTCGGGCCATTGATATTCAAAACATGCGGTTGAGCCGCGTACCAAATTCCAAATCCGGATGCGGCGATTGCTGCTATCGAGAGACAAACCATCACTAACCCGATGAACAACCAGATGCTCCTCACGCCGCGCCAATAGAGCGTGAGAAGAATCGAGACTGGCGTGACGATAAGCGTCACGAGAATCGCGATCATAACCGCAAAATAGCCGGCCGCGCCTTCGAAGGTTGAGACATGAAACGCAGCCGCCAGAGCCGCGCCCAGCGCGAAGCCGAGAAATAGCCCAGCCCCGATGCCGATAATTCCTCCCAGAATTGCGAGGAGAATTGCGCTAACAGAGAGATTATTGATCGCCGCCTTCACGAGAATTGATCAGGGCGAACTCGCGGGAGCCGGCTGTTGGAGAAGATCGATCCGTTGATGCGTTCGTGCGATTTCCAAGACAAGACCTGAATAGTTCCACCGGCCAAGCGACTTCGTTGCCGCTACGTAAATTGTTCCTTTTCCTTTCGGACCGGAGACGGGAATGGAGAGGTTGGCTTCTCCGGATGCGCCGTTAACGTTTGTGTTTCCTGACAAAAGAAGGCCTTCTGTGACAGGCGAACCAAGAGCCTCGATAACAGCAGGGTGTGTTTTGGCCCGTACCAAAGCATCTTTGTAAACGTCGCTCGATTTGACTGCGCTGAATACGATCAGGACGATTGACCCGACAAAAACGACGAACAACATCGCTATGCTGAAACAGCCAAGGGGCACGAACCATTTCCAATTTCGCTTCCACCAGTTAGGTCTTGGCGTTCGAGGAATTGCCGGCGGCTCCTGTTCCACGCGGCCTTTCTACGTCGAAGATTAAGTCCTTGGCAACGAATCTCTTCGCCCGCAGTCCAAGCTTGACGCCTTCAGCCGCGGCGCGGCAGGATGCTCTCAATGAAACTACAATCATCTCTTCGAATTATTGTCGCAGCCGCTTTGCTTACGCTTTTGGGTGCCTGTGCGACCTTGACATCCGGTCCAGCTGCTCTCGCGGGCACATGGACCAACTCGCTCGGCACTGTGTGGACAATCAATGCTGACGGCACATTTCACGTAATGGCTACAAAGCCAAAAGCAGAAATCTGGGGCAACTATACGGTCTCAGGCGATACGATCACAATTCAAGAGACTCGCCGTGCAGGGTCGATCCCAAAAAATTGCAGAGGACCCGGCGTGTATAAGTTCAGCCGCCCAGACCGAAATACTTTGTCCTTCGTTTTGGTCAGTGACACTTGCAAGCCGCGGATCCAAAACGTGACGCAGCCGTGGCATTCGAAGTAATGCGGATCCCTGAAAGTATTGGACTGCGAGTAGCGGGCACTCCCTCAGAATCGCGCGGGGATTGGCGTCAAGCGTCCCGGCCGATGATCTGCAGATAAATATCATCGAGCCGTTGCGCTTGTGTGCGCAGATCGAAGTTCTTTCGAACTACTTCTGCGGCACTGCGGGCGATGCGCGAAAGAAAAATCAGATCCTGGGTCGCGCTTAACAGCGCCCGGGAGAGCGCTTCATGATCATGCTCCGGCACGAGCACACCGCTCACGCCGTTTTCGATGGCCTCGGGAATGCCACCGTGCTCGGTTGCAAATACCGGCAGACCGCTGGCCATTGCTTCGAGCATCGAATTTGGAACGCCTTCCTGATTTCCATCGCGACCAATCTGGCTCGGGTGCAGGAAAATGTGCGACCGATAGTAAATCTCCCGCAGTTGCTCTTGCGAGACGAAGCCGGTGAATGAAACGCGCTCCTCGATGTTTAATTCGCGCGTCAGCTTCTGAAGTTCGTCGAGCAATGGTCCTTCGCCGGCGATCGTCAGCGTCGCACTCGGATATCGATCGAGGAAAACTGCGAAAGCGTTGAGGGTAACTGGCAGACCTTTCTTTTCGATCAACCGGCCGGCTTGCACCAATCGCCATTCACCGTCCTGCGGAAAGCTTCTTTCGCGGAACGGAAATTCCTCCAGTGGAATCCCAGTCCGTTGGAGTGCGATCTTCGTTTCGTCGCAACCAAGCCCCGTAAGTGCGCGCCGCAACGATTCGGAGCGAACCAAGACGAGGTTTACTGATTCGAGCATCTCTCGCGTTGCCTCTCGATAGGCCGGCTTTTTCATGTCCACCGTGACATCAGCGCCGTGAAAGGAGACGATAGACGGCTTTTTCCAAGCGCGAATTAACGGCAGAAGATGGACGGCGATTTGGCCGAAATAAATGTGCAAAAGGCGAGCATCGATTCTACTCAAGGCGCAAAGCAACGCGCTCAATTCTCTGTCCGAAATCTGCCACGGCATGTCGCGCAATTGCCTGTGCCAAAAGCGCCGGAGAAAATGTGTTGCCGGTTTGGGAATAACTTGGACGTCATCAAACGGGAAGCGCTCGGTTTGCTCTCGTTTCTGCGCAATCACCACCGGAGCGCATCGTTTTAGTGCAGTGATCTGCCGGTAGATATGGAACATTTCCGGTTTCAGAAACGTCGCGCAATAACAAGCGATAATCGGGCGTGACTCGGGAGATGAGACTTGCAACGTCCAACGCTTAACGCTCAGCGCCCAATGTTCAACTCTCAGGGAAAGACGATTTCCTGATCGTCCGTGGCCGGCTCGAAAGCCGCGGCTCCTTGTGATCCAAACTCAGGCGGAAAACTGCGCGCGCACTTCCGCGGGCACACGGGTCGGTCGAGCGGTTTGCGCATTCATTGGGCACCACAGGGTACGAGCCTTTGACAAGAGCTGTCCGTCGCTACTGCGCCGGATTTCCGTGAAGCGTTCAAACGTGAGCCGAGTGGCTTTGCCGACCCAGGTGCGCAACACGATTCTGTCGTCAAGCGCGGCGGGAGCTTTGTAGTCGATTTCATGTCGCAGAACGACCCAGCCGATACTCTCCTGTGCTTCCGGATTAGCAACGGCTCGCCAATGCACAGTGGCAACATCCTGGACCCACCTCAGATAAACCGTGTTGTTTACGTGATTTTGCTCGTCGATATCACCGGGCAAAACTGAAACGGTCATTTCGAAAGGCGCGGACATCGGAAAAGAAAACTAGTAGGAAGCTCTTTGAAGCATGAGGGAACAGGGCAGGTCAGCTGATATGAAAGCGTCGCATTAATTCCTGGCGTGCCTCCATCGCGTGCGCCGGGTTCATGCGACTGAGCAGTTTTTCCCGACGTTGCGGATCCATGGCTGCGAGTTCGCGCACCATCTTGTCGCGCGTTTTCCATTTCGTGTATTTGCTCAAGCCAATGCCGATCGCAAGAAGCGCGGAGATGATCCAAACCGTGATGTCCGTTGCGGTCACAAGATGAATAAAGAATTGAAAACTGTTGGAGACAAACGACGGAAAAGAGCGCCGGTTGACGATGCCGATGCGCAGAGGACATTTTTCTGATCGTGCGCCGAGAAATTCTCGCTGTTTTGTGCACTGGTGTTGTGCTCGCTAGTGCACCGTTAGCGCACGCTCAGGAGGCGACTTCGCCAAATCTCCCGGAGCACATAGAGACCGGCGAGGCGGCGCCACCGCCAAAGCTGAAAAAGAAAAAGAAGGAACGAAGCCGGGAAATTGCAGCCGCTGCATCCAGTGAAAAGCCAGCACCTGCGATCGAGCAGGCCGCTACAGCAGGAGAATCGACAATACCGGCCGCGCCAGCAGAAAAGAAACATCGTGTCAAAAGGCGGGCACCCCCTGCCGTGCAATCTGAGCCGACCAGCTTCTCGACTCCCACCTCCTTGTCGTTATCGGCTGCCCAAGCTATGGCAGTGAGTGCTCCCTTGCCCGAGTATCCATACCAAGCAAAGCACGCCAAGGTTACTGGAAGCGGGGTTTGCGTCATGATTGTCGACACTGCGAGCGGAAAGGTCACGAATGCGATGATGGCGCAAAGCACCGGTAACGCGATCCTTGATAAAGTGACCACCGAGACGTTTCGAAGGTGGCGGTTCAAAGCCGGAAGTGTTTCGCAAGTTCGAGTGCCGATCAGCTATGAATAAATGGAATTCGCTTGTTCTGGAGGGAACGTACAAATATCCCGGGCATCAGCGCTCGCAGTTGCAGCGAACGCCAGATCATGTGATCACGAACGATGTATGCCGTTGAGCTCGATCAATCAAAGCGGCTCCTGGTGATCAGCGCTGTGCAACGGGTCACGGCCGAGCAAGCGAAGCTGGCTGCCCGGCGCGTCCGTGAGCTGCTGCAGGATGTTACGCCCGGCTTCCGCGTTCTGGCGGATTACCGATGGTTGGACTCGATGGATTCGGCAGCGGCGCGTCACATTGCCGAGATCATGGACGCGCTTGCGGAAAAAGGCGTTGTCTCCGTGGCGCGCGTGATCCCCGATCCGCACAAGGATATTGGTCTCAATATTCTATCGCAATTCCATTACGGCCCTGAAATCAAAATCGCGACGTTCGAGACGCTCGCTGATGCGCTGCAAAGCCTGGCAAGAGACGGTTGATTCTTGGACCTACTCGTGCCCGCGCGCGGCTTTGTCTCCTTCTTTGATCGCATCGGCTTCGCTCACGTATTTACCTTTTTTCGTCGTGCAGTAAAAACGCGAGCCTTCCTTGTGGTAAACATGCGACTCTGTATTGACCCAGACTAGACCGTGGCCGCCGCCTGGCGCAGGCGTGGCTGCAGCCTTAGCGCTCGCCCCTCGCGCGGGCGCTGGGTTGGCGGCCGCAGGACTGGCTGCTGCAGCAGAAGTCTTCGGTTTGAATAAATCGCCGAGGTTGAATTTAGCAGGCGACGCTGATGCGGCGGGACTCGCTGCTGTGGTAGCCTCCTTTTTTTTGCTGGCGCGCTTCGCTTTGGGTGAAGCGGCAGGCGACGCAGAAGTTGCAGGCGACGCGGAGGTTTGGGCGGACGATGTCGTCTGAGCTTTTTTATGTGCGCGTTTTTTTGCCGGTGACGGCGATTGAGCAGGCGATTCGCCCGGGGTGGGCGACTGAGCTTGCACAGCGCAGGCGCTCGCAAGTCCGATCGCAAGAACGAGAGCAACAAATTTGGTAGTCATAGCGGCGAGCATAGACAACCTGCAGGATTGCAGTCAATGCATTTCCGACGAATGAATCGGGCCTGCATAAAGAGCCCGATTTCTGGCTTGGATTGCCGTCCTTCCGTCAGGCATGCGATTGGAGCGACTCCCCGCTTGAGCGACGGCTTTGCCTGCGCTAGCATTTGCCGGGATGCTTGAGACCATTTTGGGATGCCTCAAATGGGCCGCCGTCGGTTTCGTCGTGGCTTTTGCCCTGATGAAATTGTTCGAGGCGAGTCACATTCACGACGATATTCCCAAGCCCGCTTTCAAAATACGGCAGACGAAGCGCGCAACATTCGTGTTATCGACATTCGCAGCGGTGCTTTCAGGTTTAGTCTGGTTGCTGGTGCAGAAACTGGACTAAGCTGACGCTCTGCGCGCCTCGGAAGATAAGCATCGTGCTTATCTCGGCGGTTCGGCATCTCTGCCGAACCACTTGGCGAGCTGGAAGCATCGCCGGCCGAGTGAAGCAGGATGCTTCACTTCCGCCATCGCCCGGGAAACGTCGTCCCATGGCAGCCTCCATGTGACGGATCAGGCCATGTAGAAACCGCCGTTAACGTTCAAAACATGCCCGGTTATATATGAAGCCATCGGGGAGGCGAGGAAGAGCGCGGCGTTTACAATCTCACTAACATCACCGAGGCGGCCGAGTGGGATTTGTTTGATGAAGTTTTGCATCGCTTCGTCGGGCACGCCCTTACTCATTCCGACGTCGATAAAACCCGGAGCGATCGCATTGACGGTGATGTTTTGCCGGGCAAACTCGCGGGCAGAGACTTTGGTCAGCGCAATGATGCCCGCTTTGCTCGAAGAATAATTGGCTTGTCCGAACAAACCCATTTGCCCGCTCACGGATGACATGTTGATGATCCGGCCGGCGTTGCGCAGAATCGTCGTGGCTTTCTGTGTAGCGATGAATGTCCCGGTGAGGTTCACGCGAATAACGCTCTCGAAATCGTCTATCGACATCTTTTTAATGCTGCGATCGCTGATGATTCCGGAGTTGTTCACGAGAATGTCGAGCCCGCCGTGTCGATTTTGTATTTGCTTCATCATCGCCTCTACCTGCGCCGGCTGCGTCACATCGCACTCAATCAACAGCGGCTTATTGAGGTCCTTCGCCACGTTCGTCG
>WNFQ01000837.1_pt1 | contig 23268 bp, 21 predicted proteins | sample 5400171 | NCBI WGS metagenome assembly WNFQ01 (sample SAMN13153356, study PRJNA577476) | soil metagenome | isolation source: 20 cm soil under Madrone tree | place: USA:California | collected 2016-06-14 | reverse complement strand
CGGTTTGAATTCCTTCAAATCGAAATACCATTGCCGCATTTCGTCCGCGTCGGTGAGTGCTCGCCAAACTCTCGCGACGGGCGCGTTAAAGCTTCTTTCCACAATAACTGTACCCGTAACATCGCTCTTGGTTTTCATGATCTTTCTTTGGTTTTTGGTTTCATTTTTGTGCTGTTTGTTTTCTGCAAATACTTGGCAAGTTGATCCAGCGAGCCTTCCCAGAATTTTCGATAATCTTCGACCCACTGGGCCGCTTGTTTGAGCGGCGTCGCCTCCAATTGCATTTCATGCACCCGACCGTAGCGGCGGCGACGAAGCAGCCCTGCTTTCTCCAAAACCCTGAGGTGTTTCGATACCGCCGGCAACGACATGGCATGCGGTCTAGCCAGATGCGTGACGCGGCTGGAACCGCGCGCCAGGTGCGCGAGAATGCGCCGCCGGGTGGGGTCGGCCAGGGCGGCGAAAGTTCGGTTCAGTGTGGCGGCGGAATATTTAACCATATGGTTAACTATTTAACAGCGCCATTTCGGATGTGCAAACACTTTTTTGTGATACAGCCATCAGTGTGTGGGCAGTTCTTCAAGAACCTTGTGACGAGAACGTAATTCGAGCCGGGCCGGACACGGCGCCATGTTCGAAAGCGCGCGGCCGCTGGATTCTCGCCGCAACCATTCTCGCTTCGAGCATGGCGTTTATCGATGGAACAGTTGTGAACGTGGCGTTGCCCGCGCTGCAGACAAATCTCAACGCCACTGCCGTGGATGTGCAATGGGTGATCGAGTATTACGCGCTTCTGCTTTCTGCATTGTTGCTCGTCGGCGGGTCGTTGGGCGATCATTACGGACGTCGCCGCATCTTTTTGCTCGGCGTTGCAATTTTCGCCATTGCATCAGGCGCATGCGGTCTTGCCGGGAACATTCGTCAACTGATCGGAGCCCGCGCGATTCAAGGATTCGGCGCGGCACTTCTTGTCCCGGGCAGCCTCGCTATCATCAGCAATTCTTTCTCCGAGCAGGAACGCGGGCGCGCAATTGGAGTGTGGTCAGGCTTCAGCGCGATGACCACCGCAATTGGGCCAGTTCTCGGCGGCTGGCTGATCGAGCACGTTTCCTGGCGAGCTGTGTTTTTCATTAATCTTCCGCTCGCGCTTGTTGTGATATTGATCTCGAACCGTCACATCGCGGAAACGCGCGATCGAGAAAGCACTCGCGTCGACTGGTTCGGCGCGATTTTGACAGCACTCGGTTTAGGCGCGCTCGTGTACGGATTGATCGAATCGTCGCAAGTCGGCTTTAACGATCGCTCAGTGACCGCGGCGTTGACGGCAGGCGTTGTCGTTTTGATTTTGTTTTTGTTCGCCGAATCGCGACTTTCGCAGCCAATGTTGCCGCTGACGCTGTTTCGTTCGCGGACATTTGCCGGAACCAATCTCCTGACGTTTCTGCTTTATGCTGCGCTCGGCGGAACACTTTTTTTCCTGCCGCTAAATTTGATTCAGGTTCAGCGGTACTCGCCGACTGCCGCGGGCGCGGCCCTGTTGCCGTTCATACTGATCATGTCTTTGCTTTCGCGTTGGTCCGGCGGACTCGTTACTCGTTACGGTCCGAAGTTGACGCTTGTCGTTGGTCCTGTCGTGACGGCTATGGGTTATTTGCTCTTCTTGCTACCGAAAATTGGCGGCAATTATTGGACAGACTTTTTTCCGGCAGTCGTTGTTCTGGGTTTAGGTATGGCGATCACCGTGGCGCCGCTCACCACGACTGTCATGAGTTCGATTCCGCAACACCGCGCGGGGGTTGCCTCGGGAGTGAACAACGCCGTCGCGCGAACGGCGAGCCTGGTCGCGATTGCAGTTCTTGGAGTCGTAATGCTCCATGTGTTTAGAACCAATCTGGATCGCAGATTGATGAGCACGAATTTGCCAGTTTCAGCAGCGCAGTCCGTGCGAGCTCAATCGACCAAGCTTGCGGCCATCGCTGTTCCGGAAAACCTAGACCCCGGCACACAACAATTGATCCGTCGCGTGATCGACGAATCTTTTGTATCTGGATTTCGGTCGGTAATGGCGATCGGCGCCGCGCTCGCCGCTGCGAGCGCGGTTACGGCGCTGCTTTGGATCGGAGAAACGCCGCGCGTGCGCGCCGGCCAGGTAAGCTAAGCTACGCGCTGCTGGGGTGATGCCGACCATGCGATTGTCATTCTGAAACGGCTGCTGTGAGCGCTCGAAGCGCGCGGCAATGCGGTGAAGCAATCGGAATCGAGTCAAGCGAGCGAAGTGGGAACCAGCGCTGGCGGTTCGTCGCGACTTCGCACAATCGCAGGCGATAGACGCGCAGTGTCACACGGTGATGTGTGAATGGAAAGATGGCCGTGTAAACCGGATGCTGGAAACTTGATTGCTTACAGGAGCCAGGTTTCAGCGGCGGCAGGATCCACATGCCGCGCCAGCGGCTGGATGATTGTTCGAGCAGAATCTTGCCCCGGCGTAACACAAACGCGTGCTTTTCGATGAGTCGCTTTGTGGGCGCAGGAGATTTCCTGACCGGCAAAAGTTGCGGATTTTTCGCGCCGCAGAATTTGTTCACCGGGCAAATGGCGCATTTGGGTTCGTGGGCAACGCAGACGAGCGCGCCGAGATCGATCAGTGCGGAGTTATAAACGCGTGTGCTGGATTTTGGAATGAGCACCGCTGCATATCGCCAGAGCGTTTTGCGGGCTGCGCCAGAATCGATGGGTTTTCGAAAATCGAATAGCCGCGTTAGGACGCGAGCAGTATTTGCTTCAACGATTGGTGTTGGTTGATCGAAGGCGAAGCTGGCGACGGCGTGCGCGGTGTATTTTCCGATCCCTGGAAGATCCTGCATTTGCTCAACTGATCGCGGGAAGCGTCCGCGGTATCGATCTACGACGGTGCTTGCGGTGGCGTGAAGATTTCGCGCGCGGACGTAGTAGCCGAGTCCTTGCCACGCGCGGAGCACGTCGTTTTCACAAGCGTGAGCGAGCGAGGCAAAATCCGGGAAGCGGCGGAGCCACTCGTGGTAATAAGGAATGACAGCGGCGACCTGAGTTTGCTGGAGCATGAATTCGGAAACCAGGATGGCGTAAGGATCGCGCGTTTGTCGCCAGGGGAGGTCGCGGCCGTGACGGTGAAACCAGCGGAGAAGGTAACTTCGAAACGCGCGAAGGTTTTGTGGCGATGTCACGGTTCGGAGCGAACGTCCAACGTCCAGCGCTCAACGTCCAACCTTCAGTTCAGAAGATGATTGAACATTGAGCGGTGAGCGTAGAGCGTTGAGCGTTGAATTCGTACACTCACGCGCTGACGAACGAGCAGACAACAAAACTGCGTGCGCTGCTTCAAGAGCTCGGGTTCGACTTTTCACCGAAGCAATACACACTTTTCTTCGCGCAGAAAAACAAGTTGAGCGTGGCCGTTTACGAAAAAGGACCAAAGGTGCTGGTTCAGGGCCGGGATGTGGAGGAGTTCGTGCAGTTCGAGCTGGAACCAAAAATCCTGGGCGAAGCAAAGCTGGGATATGAGGAGGTGCATTCGCCAGAGATGTTCGAGCCGCACTTCGGTGTGGATGAGAGCGGGAAGGGCGATTTCTTCGGGCCGCTGGTAATATCTGGTGTTTATGTTGACCGCGGCATCGGTCGCAAACTTCTTGATGCTGGCGTAGTGGACAGTAAACGGATCGGCTCTGACACCCGGATTCGTGCACTGGCCGACACGATTCGGAAAACTTCGTTAGGTCTTGTGGAAACAGTTTTGATCGGACCGGCGAAATACAACGAGCTCTACGAGAAATTTGGTAATTTGAACAAACTGCTTGGTTGGGGACACGCGCGGGTGATTGAGAATTTGCTGGCGAAAAAACCGGCGTGCCCGCGGTCGTTGTCGGACCAGTTTGCGGATGCGCGGGTGATTAGCGCGTCCTTGCTGAAGCACGGCCGCAAGATCGCCATCGAACAGCGCCCACGGGCGGAATCGGACATTGCGGTAGCAGCAGCATCGATCGTGGCGCGAGAGGCATTCATCAATTGGCTTGAACGCAAAAGCAAAGAGCTCGGTATACGCTTAGAGCGCGGAGTATCGCCAAGCGTAAAAGACACTGCCAGAAAGCTCGTGGAAATGAACGGGCCGGACGCATTGCGCGAAGTGGCAAAGGTGCATTTCCGCACCGCGCACGAGATCGCGCCGAACGATTATCCTGCCCCGCCGCCCCGTGAAAATTGGCAAAGCCGAAACTGATTCATCAAAGCCGTTAAAACGTTCAAGCTTTGTCGTTCGAGCGAGCACAGCTTCCCGTTGTGGTCGAACAGATTAGGCAGTTTAAAAATCTTTTTTTTATGCTTCATTAGCCACCGCCAGAGCCACTTGGAACGATATTAAGATGATATGTCAAAGTTAACAAAGCGCGACATCGTTGTCTCTATCAGCAATCAAACCGGCATGGTGCAACATCAAGTGTTTGATGTCGTCCAGCGCACTCTGGACAAGATCACCGACAGTCTGGCTAATAACATTCCAGTTGAACTGCGCAATTTCGGTGTTTTCCAGCCGCGTCTGACAAAGCCTCGCGTTGGCCGAAACCCGAATCAGCCCGGCAGCAGTTTTGTGATTCCGCCGCGTGCAACAGTGAAATTTAAAGCCGGCAAAATCATGCGTCAGCGTGTTGAGAAGCTTTCGCGGCAGCTAAAAGAGGCAGCAGAGCGCGAGACTAAAACAGAAGCCAGCGTCCACGGCGAGTAGCAAGAACGCGGCTTCATTTTTTGGCCGCAACTTGCAGGAGCTCAAGAGAGCAAGCTCTGGATCGTTTTTTCCAGGCGCTCAAAACTTACTGGCTTCGTGAGATGCTCAGCAAAGCCTGCTTCTCTCGCTTGGTTTACGTCTTGTTCGCTACCAAAACCGCTCAGCGCAATCCCAGGCAAATCGTTGTTGAGACGCACTTCGCGCATCAAGTCGTAACCGCTGCGGTCCGGCAATCCGATATCGCTGATGAGCAGATCGAATTCCTCGGTGCGGACTTTCTCCACTGCCTGTTCCGCGGTATGGGCTACGGTAATTTCGTAGCCGTGGCGCTCCAGCATTCTTTTCATTCCGATGCAAGTGTCATAATGGTCGTCGACCAACAGGACGCGGCGGTGTGTTAGCACAAACTGTTTTGGTTCCCGATCTACTGGTTGATCCTGCCCATCGCCATCACGTCCGACCGGAGCGAGCACCGTATTTAACTCCACTGAAAACGTGGAGCCCTGATCTTTCCCCGGACTCTGCACATGGATTTTTCCGTCGTGTGCGTCGATCAACGCCTTCGAAATAGTGAGGCCAAGACCGAGACCCCCAAACCGGCGGGTGATATCGGCTTGCCCCTGCTCGAAGGCGTTAAAGATCTTGTCGATCGTTTCGTGTTCGACGCCGATGCCAGTATCGATGATGCGAGCTTCAATTTTGTCCGGCACCGGGTTAAGCGTTGCAATAGTGATTCGACCTTTCTCGGGAGTAAATTTGACGCTGTTCTTGATCAGATTCCAAAACACTTGTTGCAAGCGCGCCGGATCGCCTTCGACGTGTGTGTGGACGGCGCGAAGCTGAAATTCCACGTCGAGGTTCTTTGCTTCAATTTCCTTTCGGCAGATCTCGTAAGCGCGCTGCAAGATTTGGTGTACGCAGATCGTCTCGAAGCTTAATTGCAGTTTACCTTTTGATATGCGAGTGACGTCGAGCAAGTCGTCAATTAGCCGCGCTTCCAGCTCAACGTTGCGGCGGACGACCTCCAGGGCTTCCCTGACAGACTGCGAGTCGGGCACCTCGGCTTCCAGCTCTCCCACCATGGCAATCACCGGCGCGAGAGGACTGCGCAACTCATGCGACAAGAGAGCAAGGAACTGGTCTTTGGCAGCATTTGCGCCAATCAACTCCTGACGCAATGTGACGTCGCGCGTTTTGTCCTCCACGAGATAAAGCACGCCTTGAACCGTTTCCTGCGCGCCTTGTAGCCGGAGCAGATTAATATTCAAAAAATGCGTCACTTCCGTCTTGTCTTTCAGCGGGTACTCAGTCAGGTGAAAAGGCGTTCCGAAGGTGAGCACTCTGTCAATGGCTCCCTGAGGCGCAATCTTCACATCGTCGCAAGGGATTTCCATGATGTCGCGGCCGGCTGGCACGTCTCCAAAACGTTCCGCCATGCGCGCAAAAGCGTCGTTGACGTGGAGAAAGCGACGAGAAGTTGGATCAACAAACGCGATGCCGCTGGGCATATTCGCCAGCATCTTCTCGTTGAAGATCACTTCGCGTTCCAGCCGCTGTGTGGATTCTATCTGGCGCTGATTAAACCGGTTGCCCAGCCACGCGAATACTGCGGTCAGAGCGATCAACCACGCCGTCAGCACAGTCATTCGTCCCAGAAGATCGTGCACCGGTTTGTAAGCCAGCCGCTTTGGCTGTTCCACGACCGCTACCCAACCAGTCGGCTCGATCGGACTGAAAGAATAGAGGTTTCCATGCTGTTCGAAGTGTCCGAGTTTGTTTTGACGGATCTCACCAAGCAGCGCGCCGCCCTCGCGTGACGTCACATTGGGGTTCGGTTTAAAATCGTTCGCGAAAAGCGCCGCACCATTTTGATCGAGCACCTCGAAAACAAACCGGTCGGAAAATTCGATGCTCGCCAGTCGCTTTCCGATTCTTTCAACGAGAACCGAGTCGCCAACATATCCGAGGATTTTCCCGTCGGGCGCGCGGACTGCAGCAACAATATCAGTGACTGGCCGTTCATCGGATAACCGGGGATGAACGGGCGAGATAATGGCTTCTTCGGATGCAGCTGCTTGCTCGCGCCAGTATTGGGACGCAAAATCTTTGCCTATCACTCCTGGGGCAGTCGGGATCGATGCAACCAACGCGCCATCCGCACCAGCGAGAAACATGCCGTCAATATTCGGATGCGAATAGAAGGCGGAGTTAAGCCATTGCTGGCCGGCGGGAGCAGAATCAGGCCCGCTGAGAATTTTGGCGACCTCGGGAAGTGTCTGATAATAATTAATGATGGCGCTACTGCGGCTGAGATCGTGGCCGACCAAATGGCTCACGAGCTGGACCAAAGTTTGTCGGTCGCGCAAGATCCTCGATTCCAAGGTGTCGCGCAGAATCGTATAAGAAACAATCAGGGTCAGGATCGACGGGATCCAGCCCGCCAGAAGAATAGGAAAAATAATCTTGAAACGATCGAGATGATGGCGCCTTCGTTTCGTTGTTGGATCTCCCAGCTGCATGCCTGCCTTTTGCGAAAAAATTGGCGTACCACGGTCAACCTACTGGCCGTCTCAGGCAAGGGCGAATGTCATATTGAAGGAGGTTTAGCCCGGTGCAAACCTTTCGACGGGCGCTACGCCCGCACGGGCCACGGAGAGATTACCAAACTAGTTGCTCGTCCAATTACGAACATCGATAGGAGACCGCTGTGTATCAACACAATGCGAACCGGCCTTTCGCGGATGAACATACGATTTTTGGATTGACGCAAACGATGGAAACGTCATCATGTCGCCCTTACTGCCTCAATCACTGGCGGCCATAGCAAATCCCATGGAAGGAAGCGTTGGACATATTATTTGGACGGTTTGCTACCTGAGCACGCTCATTGGCCTTTCAGCTTACGGCATACACCGCTATTTCATCATCTATCTGTACCTGAAAAATCGGAAGCGTCCGCCGGAGCCATCCCGTTATTTCGAACAACTGCCAAAGGTGACGATGCAGTTGCCGATCTTTAACGAGGTGTATGTCGCGGAGCGATTGCTCCGTTCCGTGAGCGAACTGGATTATCCGCGGGAGCTTCTGCAAATCCAGGTGCTGGACGATTCAACCGACGAGACTCGCGAGATCACTGCCTCGTGCGCGGAGGAGTTGCGCCAGCGGGGCTTTAACGTTCAACTCATTCACCGGGTCGATCGCATCGGATTCAAGGCCGGAGCACTGGCTGTGGGACTCGACGCTGCAGAAGGCGAATTCCTATGCATCCTTGATGCTGATTTTGTCCCGCAGAGGGAGTTGCTACAGCGCACCATCCATTTCTTCACTGATCCAAAAGTGGGAATGATCCAGACCCGCTGGGGTCATTTGAATCGCGGATATTCATTGCTGACTCGCATGCAGGCGATTTTTTTGGATGGGCATCTCTTGCTTGAGCAAACTGCGCGCAGCCGCAGCGGCCGGTTTTTCAATTTCAATGGTACTGCCGGTCTCTGGCGGCGTTCTTGTATCGAACAAGGTGGAGGCTGGCAGGCTGACACGCTATGCGAAGACCTGGATCTTAGTTATCGCGCCCAGCTTGCTGGCTGGAAATTTGTTTACCTTGCCGATGTGGTCACTCCGGCCGAGCTGCCGGTTGACATGAACGGCTTCAAATCCCAACAGCACCGCTGGACCAAAGGTTCGATTCAAACGTGCAAGAAGTTGTTACCGACAATCTGGCGCAGCCGTCTGCCGTTTCGGATTAAGCTTGAAGCCACCGGGCATTTAATGTCGAATTTCGCTTACCTGCTGCTTGCCTTTCTATGCGTCCTGTTGCATCCCTCGACCGGAGCGCCCGAGGGGGGCTGGCTCCGCACGGTGCTGGTCGATATTCCGATCTTTCTTGCAGCATCGGTCTCGGTCGCGGTGTTTTATATTTGCGCTCAGCGCGAGCTGCATCCACGGACATGGATGCGGGAAATTCTTTTTCTGCCATGCCTGCTTGCCTTGGGAATTGGTCTGTCGCTGAATAATGCGCAAGCGGTGCTGGAAGCGCTGATCAATCACAAATCCGATTTTACGCGGACGCCGAAATACGGGATTGAACGCAAATCGCAGCCGTGGCGTAGCTGTAAGTATCGCCCGCTTAAATCCGTACTTCCCCTGGCGGAGTTGGCCTTCGCCATCTATTTCAGCTATTTCGTGGTGTTCGCCATCGTACACGGCCAGTTCCTTTCTGTGCCGTTCCTGTTGATGTTCCAGGGCGGCTTCTTCTACGTTTGTTTCTCCTCTCTCGGCAGTCGCTGGTCAAAAATCAATTTCGATAGCTCACGAGCGACTGCCGTGATTCCTGCGTGACAAAATCGAGATTGTCGAGTAAAAGGGTGCACATGCTTCGCGTCTTGGCATTGATTTTCAGTCTTATTTTGATTGCGCCCGTCTTCGCGATCACCCCGCTGAACACTTCCAGCGAGATTATCATCAGTGTGCGCGACCAAAAGCTGATGCTTGTGCAAAACGGCGGAAAAGTGGTCACCTATCCGGTGTCCACCTCCATGTTTGGTCTCGGCGATTCCTGGGGACGAATGACAACGCCTCTTGGTTATTTTGCCGTCGAGGAGAAAATCGGTGGCGATGCACCAGTTGGCGCCGTCTTCCACAATCGACGATTAACCGGCGAAGTTCTGCAGCCAAACGCTCCCGGTCGCGACCCGGTGATCACGCGCATTATCTGGTTGCGTGGACTGGAAGCTCAAAACGCGCATGCCTATCATCGCTGCATCTACATTCATGGTACACCTCAGGAGAAAACAATTGGTCAACCTGCCAGTTACGGCTGCATCCGAATGAAATCGAGCGACATTACCGCTCTTTATGATCGAGTCCCCCCTGGCGCGCTCGTGCAGATTATTCCGGACCGGCTCCCGAAAACGGTACAAGCAGTGCCGGTTCAATTGACTCAGACTCTCGTGGCTGCGACCGCAGCACCTCAGACTCAAGCGGATAATCAAAGTCGGCACCCGAAAGTAGCGAAAGCGCCACGGATACAGCCCACAAACAGCGGTATTGATGTGAGCGCACTGGCCGGACCACCTGATCATTTGACGCAGAACCAGCCACCAGCGCAGGATGCAACCGAGAGTCAAGATCAGAGGAGACCGGCGAAGAAAGGCCGCAGTCTGACTGTCGAGCAAATGCGAATGGCTGGAGCGCTAGCTGCCGAGCGGAAAAGGCTGAAGCTCGCATCGGGCAAGCGCTTGTAACCTTCCGTCGCGGCCACACCACCAAGCCCACCAGCAGCGAAGGCTCTGAACAGGCCATCGTTGCCACGTGTGGATGCCAGCCGCGAATTGTTTGGGTTGACAATCGCAACTGTGCTCACGAGCGTTCGTTCCACAAAAGTTTGATTTGCAATGGCCAATACGAGATCAGCCGCCAAACGCTCGCGCCAGACCTTAAAACGTACGCTTCGCAATCGGAGTGTCCTAACGCGTTTACGTACTATGCAGAAGGGAGTTCGTTCCGCGGAAACTTCCGGGGATCAAATTCGTGCGCTAATCTCCGCAATCGATAAAGCTGCCAAGCGCGGAATCATTCACGAAAACGTAGCGAATCGTCGCAAGGCGCGACTCAACAAGGCCCTGGCGGCAGCGAAATAACCTTCTGTCATCCTGACGGAGCGAAGCGGACTCGAAGGATCGCGCGAAATTACGTTGAGCTAACGCCACAGGGTTCCTCGACTTCACTCGAAATGACGATTCCAAATGCCCTTTGCATATCGAGCCGGACAGATAGATTCTTCCGAATGATCCCTGCTCTTCTCCTCGTTACATCCGCGATTCTTTTTCGCATCCTGGTTGGCTTTTTTGGACCAATCGACGCCGTCGGCTGGATGAACTTCACGCCACTCGCTGCGATCGCGCTTTGCGGCGCGGCTTATTTCCCGACTCGCTACAAGCTGACTATTCCAATGGTTTCATTGTTCTTGTCGGATGTGGCTTTAAACGTCTTTCATTATCACGCGTCAATGGGGAGCCCATTTGTCATCTCGCATTACGTGGGATTTGCGCTCATTGGCTTGCTCGGCTGGTCGCTGCAAAACCGCGCTTCGTTGAAGACGCTGCTGCCGGCTTCAATTGCAGCGTCGCTGATCTTTTACTTTGTCACGAACTGCATCTCATGGCTGTACGAGCCGAGTTATCCGAAGACGTTCGCTGGTTTCGTGCAGGCGCAAAGCATCGGGCTGCCCGTTTACAATGGCGCCACGCCTGCCTGGATGTTTTTGCGCAATTCGCTTTTCGGCGATCTCCTTTTCACCGCGTTGTTCGTGGCGTGCATGAACTTCGGGCGAAAAACCAGCCGGCATGCTGGCGCTGCATTGCCTCGCGTCGCTTAGATTTCATGCAGCCGGGAGAGCAGCGCGACGAAGTCGAAATGCTCTCGCTGATGCTGTTGATCCGGCGTTTCGAGGAACGCGCCAGCCAGCAGTATCAAGCGCAGAAGATTGGCGGATTTTGTCATCTTTACATCGGCCAGGAAGCAGTTGTGACCGGCGCTGTGGCGGCCGTTCGCGACGATGATTACATCATCACCGCGTACCGCGATCACGCCCATGCCCTTGCACGGGGCACGAGTGCAAATGCATGCATGGCCGAACTGTTCGGTAAAGCAACGGGTTGCTCACGCGGATTGGGTGGCTCGATGCATTTTTTCGACAAGCAACATCACATGTATGGTGGCCATGCGATTGTCGCCGCACACGTTCCGTTGGGGGTGGGACTGGCTTTTGCCATCAAGTACCGGGGCGAAGATCGCGTCACGCTCTGTTTCTTTGGTGATGGAGCAATTAATCAAGGTGCCTTCCATGAAGCGCTGAATCTGGCCGCGTTGTATAAATTGCCGATCGTTTTTGTTTGCGAAAACAATCTTTTCGCCATGGGCACTTCGGTGAAGCGATCGACGTCACTGAAGCAAATTGTCGATCGCGCGGAAGGCTACGACATCTCCGGAGAAATTGTCGATGGAATGAACTTTCGCGAAGTGCGCGACAAGATTTCCGAGGTCGTCGATTCGATCCGTAAAGAGCCGCATCCGGCATTCCTGGAAGCGCGTACCTATCGATATCGCGGGCACTCCATGTCAGATCCAGCAAGTTACCGGACCAAGGATGAGCTGGAGAAATATCGGTTGGACGATCCGATTACGCGTTTGCGGGCACAGCTTACGCGCGAGGGAAAGTTGACCAACGAACAATTCGATCAGCTCGACAAGCGCGCGAAAGAAACAGTCATGGCCGCGGTGAAGTTCGCTGAGGAGAGCCCCGACCCGCCGCTCGAAAAACTTTACGATTATACCTATGCCGATGGCGTCGTGGAGCCGGGCCGCCCCCGGCCCGCGGAATCAGCGCAGGAGCGGCGCGAGGGCGCGCCGTCTCCAACGACGAATTAGCCATGAGAGAGATCACTTATCGTCAGGCGCTCAATGAAGCGCTCGCAGAAGAGCTCGAGCGTGATCCGAATGTATTTCTGATGGGCGAAGAGGTCGCCGAATACCAGGGTGCGTACAAAGTTAGCTCAGGCTTGCTACAACGGTTTGGTCCAAAACGCATCATCGATACTCCAATCAGCGAAAACGGATTCGCTGGGCTCGGGATCGGCGCGGCGATGGTGGGCTTGCGGCCCATCATTGAGTTCATGACGTTCAGCTTCTCGCTGGTCGCATTCGATCAGGTGGTCAACAATGCGCCAAACATGTTCACGATGTCGGGCGGGCAATTTAATATCCCAATCACGTTTCGCGGACCGAACGGACCAGCGCACCAGCTCGGCGCTACGCATTCGCATGCAACGGAAAATTTTTACGCCAGCGTGCCTGGTCTAAAGGTTTGCACGCCAGCCACGCCACGTGACGCAAAAGGTTTACTGAAGACTGCCGTGCGGGACAACAATCCGGTGCTGGTTCTCGAAGCGGAATTGCTCTACAGCTCCAAAGGAATGGTCGAGCCGCCGGATGAAGAGCTGCTCATTCCGCTGGGAAAAGCGGAAGTGAAACGTGAAGGCAGCGATGTCTCAGTCATTTGTTACGCGCAGACGGTTCCACTGGCGCTCAAGGTCGCGGAACAACTGGAGGAAGAAGATATCTCGGCGGAAATCGTCGATCTCCGTTCGATTAAACCACTGGACGAGAAAGCAATTTACGATTCAGTCGCCAAGACACACCGGGTCGTGATTGTCGAACAAGATCATCCATTCTGCGGAGTCGGGGCTGAAGTTTGCTATCGCATTCAGAAAAACATCTTTGATGAGCTCGATGCTCCAATCATCCGCGTATCACAAGAAGATGTTCCGTTGCCCTACAACGAGCGCCTTGAGCACGCCGTGCTGCCGAACGCGGAGAAACTTGCCGCGGCCGTGAAGCAGGTTTGCTACGCGTGAAAAAACTCATCACTGGTCACCTTAGTTATGCCTGAAATTCAGATGCCCAAATTGAGCGACACGATGACCGAGGGAACTCTGGTCGGGTGGAAGAAAAAGAAAGGCGATCACGTTTCAGCCGGCGAAGTGCTCGCCGAGATTGAGACGGATAAGGCGACAATGGAATGGGAATCGCCTGAGGATGGGACGCTGACAGAAATTTACGTCGAAGAAGGCGGCAAGGTGAACGTCGGCGACAGAATCGCGTTCATCGGTCGTGAAGGCGAGGAAGCACCAAAGGAAGCAGATAAGGACGAAAAAGAGAAAAAGCCCGAAGGCAAAGAAGAGGAAAAGGAAAAGGCCGAGGAAAAAAAGAAGGCAGAACCACAAGGCGAGAAGGAAGAAAAAGAGGAGAAAGCGAAGCCTGAGAAGGAGGACGCAAAAAAGGTTGCGGAGAAAAAGGAAGAGAAATCAAAAAAGGAAGAAAAGGCAGAGGAGCCTAAAGCAGAAAAGAAAGCTGAAACCGAAAGGCCGGCGCCGAAAGCTGAAAAGCCAGAAGAAGCGCGCGTGAAAGCGTCGCCCGTTGCACGCCGGATCGCGGCGGAGCTCGGCGTCGATCTCTCCAGCGTAAAAGGTACAGGCCCGGAAGGTCGTGTCACCGAAACCGACGTGCGCGCTGCCGCGAAATCTGTAGCCGGCCTCGCCGACCGTGGTGGCGCAAAAGCTGAATCGAAGCCTGCGCCTGCGATTAAGGCAGGCGAAAGCGCGCGTATTCAACTCTCTGGAATGCGCAAGATCATTGCGCAGCGCCTCGTGGAAAGCCTCGGTCCGGTGCCGCATTTCTACTTAACAATCGACATAAATGCAGGACCGCTCATGGAAGCGCGCGAGGAATTGAAGTCTGCGGGTGAAGGTGCTGACGCCGCGAAAATCACCGTGAACGATTTCGTCTTGAAAGGAGCGGTGCAAGCCGCAATCAAAGTGCCGCAAGTGAACGCCTCCTTCGATGGCGAAGCGATCGTGCAATATGCCGATGTCGACCTCGGCATTGCCGTGTCGATCGAAGACGGACTGCTGACGCCGGTGATTCGCGCAGCACAAAATAAATCGCTGCGTGAGATCAGCGAGATTGCAAAGGATCTTGCTCATCGCGCGCGTAACAAGCGGATGAAGCCGGAGGAGTTTCAAGGCGGTACCTTCACCGTTTCAAACCTCGGCGGGATGGGGATCGACAGTTTCTCGGCCGTGATTAATCCACCGCAAGGTTTCATTCTCGCCGTTGGCAAGATCACCAAAGTTCCGGTCATTGACGATTGCGACCAAATCGTGGTCGGCCATCGCATGTCGCTTACGATGAGCTGCGACCATCGCGTCATCGATGGCGCGCTAGGCGCCGAATACCTGAAGGAACTGCGCCACTTGCTGGAAAATCCAGCGCTGCTAATGGTCTGAAGCACGCGACATCACCAACTCGCAACGGATGATCGAACGAGTTCGCCGATGGCGCTGGCTTGCGGTAATTGTCTTGTTCGGTTTTTGTGTGCTTCTGAGGCTCAACGGGTCATCTGTGGCCTACTGGAGTAAGATTTTACATGAACCGGAGACCCAGTCTGGTTTGCTACTTTTTACGCCCAAATTGGTGCGCATTGATGAATGGCACGGTTGGACACCCTCCGTGCTTTCGCAAGCACGACAAAAGCCACCGTTCCCAGTGAAAAATCTGAGCCTCGGGGCTGATCACACGCCGTTGTTGATCAATGTTCCGGTCGCTCATTACGTGACGTTTTTCCGTCCGCAATTCTGGGGCTTTTTTTTCTTCGACTTTGAGCGTGGCTACTCGTCCCGCTGCTTTCTTAAGTTAGTTTCTCCGCCGTTTTGCCGCCGCGATCGCGCGTGATCTTCGCAAGCTCGACAAGCAATGCGCGACTATAGCTTTTGCCGCGCTTCTCCGGCTTCACGAACAAATCTTCGAGATAAAGGCCGGGTCGCCCGAACCATGTGGAAAAATTATGAAAGAAAACTGCGAACCCGACTGGCGATTTTCCTTCAAACGCGAGAAGCACTTCCGCCGCCGGCCCGTTCACCGAATAAAACATCGACAAGCTGTTCTTCGGTCGCGGTGACTTCATTCGGCACGCGCTCATAAGTCGCCAGGGTACGAATGAATTCCAGAATGATCGGCACGTCGGCGCTCGTCGCCGGTCGAATCGTTAACGGATGCGATTGCTTTTTCACTCGCTAGACATTCCGGAATTCGCCGGCATCGCCAGAGTTTGAATGAAAGGATTGTGAAGGAAACAAGAGTCACGAGAGCACCGATATAGAGAAACGGAGGGCGATAGATCAACTGCACAGCATGTTCTCCGGTAGGCAGCACAAGGCCGAGCAAGCCGGCATCGACTTTCATAGTCGGCACCGAGCGACCGTCCACGGAGGAATGCCAACCGGCGTCGAAAGGCATCTGGAAAACCAGGACTCCGTTCTGGTCGAGTCGGGCCGTCCCACTTATACGGGTCGGTTTGAATGATTGGATTCGAAACGCTGTATCGCGACGTTGGCTGAGAATGTCGGGAATTAATGTTGCGCGCATCTGTTGTTCTAAGTCATCAAGAGTTAGTGACGGAAGCTCCGATTGATTGATGACGCTTTTGCCGGAGAAAACGACCGTGTGCAGGAGCGCTAGTTCTTTGCTTGGGCTAGGTAGCAGAAAAAAAATCTCTTCCGAAATGTAGTGGGTGAATATTAGTCCGAACGGGAGAGAAAACTTGTTGCGGAAAAGATAAATATCATTGTACGGCCTAACGAATTCGTAGCCCAAGGCGGCCTGGAACCACGCCGGGTCGGGAGTGATGACATATTTTTCACCGGCAAAGATCAAGAGGAGCGGATGGCCGACCAAGCCTGGCGACCATTGCGAATCTCCCGGCCTAAGGCCAGGGTCAATCGCATCTACGGCCATCAAGAACTTGATATAATCAAGATTATTGAAACTGCTGTACGAGGATGTGCTGTAATAATCGAAAACAAGAGCATCGTTGAAACTGGGACGCGTTGCTTCGACCGATCCCCAAGTCTTCGTGATCCGGAAGAAACCATGATCACTTGCTTTGATGTCACTTATGGCATCGACAGTCTCATCATTGTAACCGATTCGCTCTCTCCACTCCTGTTTGGTAATGGTCGGGCGGTTCACCGTGATTCGATCGAAATAAATGAGCTCAATCGCGGTCACGCCGAGAATCATCCAGCCCGCGATGCTTTGTCGTTTCACGATCTGGCCGATAACCAGGAGCGCGGTGTAGGAAATTAGGAGAACTATAGCTGTCCGCCTGAGCTCATGACTGATGAGCATCTGCATCTCATGGGCCGGAAAACAGAGGATTCCGAGCAACACCGCTACAGTTACGGCTAGTAACCCAAGGTTGATGGTTCCGCGTTCGATATAACGCGACATTGCAGTCATGCTCAGCACTAGAATTGCAAAGACAGAAAACAGGGAATACGCTCTGAAGTATCCCCCCTGAAAGAGCCAGAAAAGATATCTGAACCACGGGAACACCATCGGAATGACGATGAGAATGAGAAATATGGCGCAAAGGATCCGCTGGCGCCGGGTCGCGGCTGCAAAGGCTTGGGGAAAAAGCAATAGCGCTATAAGCCCGCAGTAACTCAGCGGCGCCTCATAGTAGTTCTCCCAACCGCGGTAAGCGTCTCCGGTTCCGAGCAGATCACTGGAGAACGGACGCAGGACGTTCGTTATGTAATACAGCGGCGAGCCCAGCTGAAACGGAGATGGCGCGGGACCAAAGGCGAAATTGGGAAGTGTTCGCGACGCGCGAGGACTATTAAGAACTGCGTACGAACTCCCGAAGAAAACGATCGCGCCCAAACCGACGCCGAGGATAGCGAACATCGCCAAACGCATGCAAACACGGGACAATGGCAGAGGTTTCCAGCCATAAATCTCGACGAGCCGAGCCGGAACGTAGAAGCAGAGTAAGACCGCGCTGAGGTAGAGATGGAACGGGGTCACCAATCCAGTTAAAGCGACAGCGATTGGAAGGTAGAGCCAGTGCCGGTCGACAAGCGCCTCCTCCAGCGCGAACAAAAGAAAGGTGAAGCACACGGTATCGTCCGCGCTGATAATCCAACAGCTGCCCATGCACATGTGCGCGGAGAAGGCAAGAAGCAGCGCTCCACCTGTCGAGGCACAGAGATCGAGACCGCGTAGTCGCAGAACGCGAAAGAATAGCAATCCGACGACAAGCGCTTTTAATAGATGTTGATAAACAAGAGCGAAGGCAATCAATTGCCGCGGCAGCCAGACAATGGGTTCCCAAACTAAGCTGCCGGCGAGATAAAAGAGACTCTGGCCCATCCCGACACAGAACGACCAGGACGGAAAACCATAGCGCTTGATGTAATCGGACAGATGAACCAGGGTTGGATAAGTGTCGATGACCGAATCGTCTCCTACGTCTTTGTAGAGCAACAATTTTTCGCCAAATAAGAAGTCTCGAAATATCAGCCCGCCCACGAGGAGCAAAGCTACCGCCACCATCAGAGTGACGGCGAACGCACTGGCACCAGGCGCATCATTCAATCGCGGTCGAGAATCCACAGCGCTTGCCGCGCTTTTACTTTCGCGCTCGTTCATCTTTATGACGTTTAAGACTACAAAACTCCGGTGTGGATTACCGTCGAAACCGAATCATCCCGCGATAGGCGCCTTATTATATATGGATATACCAGCGCCGAGAGTAGGGGAAGTTGTGAGGGTCTTCTTCGCCTTCCGGAGCGCGCATGGCGAACGTCGATGGCAGGCTTCTATGCCGACGGGGTTGTTTCCCAAATCATAAACTCGTCCAGCGTTTGGCGAGTTCTATCGACCACGAACTCGATGACGGCTGCATCGTCTACGAAACCGAGAAACGGCGTCTTGTCCGGGATCAAATCGAATGGATCGATCAGATAATTGAGAGCGGCGACAATCCACAAAAGCGCGTCATTCGGAACCTGGCCGTATTCGCCGCGATGGTGCGCGCGAACCAAACGCAGCATGGTCTGAAGATAAGGCCAGCATTCCTTAAACGGCTCCCTCGGAACGGCCGCCGCCTTTTTGGCTGCTTCGTTGAAAAGAGCTTGCAAACTTTCGCGATCATCCACGCACCCTTTTGCATCGGTAAGCGCTCTGGCAAACGCTTCGCTGCGCAGAGCAGGTTTTCGGTAGGGAACGCTCGCCTCCACATTTTTTGGAGCCGCGCGCGTCTTGATCTTGGTGCGAGATTTCTGTTTGGCCGTTTTCATCTCAGCTATCAAAACATTGCGATGCGTTGATGAGAAGCCGATTCGGCGGGAAGTGCAAAGGCCGTTTTATCGAGAGCCTAAGGCCTTGTCGCGAGAATCAGTGGTGAAGGCCCGGGCGCTTCCAGCTTGCGCACTTTTCTGAACCCGGCGTCTTCGAGCCAGCTTTTGATTTCGTTGAAACTGAAGGTCTCGCCCTTATCGGTGTTCACCAGCATCTGCACGGCGAACATGAGCGAGTGCGTCGGCTCCGTACGCTTGTCGTTCACGAGCCACTCAGCAACGGCGATGATCCCGCCCGGCTTCAGCGCGCTGAAAGTTTTGTTGAGCAACTGACGGCTGCGTTCTTCACCTTCACTATGCAAAATGTGGCCGAGAGTAGCGATGTCGTAGCCGCTGCCAAAATTTGTCTCCAATATGTCGCCCTCGATGTAATTGAACCGATCACTGACGCCGAACTTTTGTGTAATTCGTTTTGTCGTTGGAATCATTCCTGCCCAATCGACCGCGGTCACGTACACCCGCGGCGATTTTTCGGCGAGGGCGATACCCCAAATGCCCGAACCTGCGGCAAGATCAAGCACGCGAATTTCGTCCTTTGTTTTCGCCAACTGCAAATGATCGCCGAGAGTTTGTGCAGGCGGATAGCTCATTGGGATGATGTTTTCCACCAACTGACTGAAAAATTCGGTGCCTTCTGTTTCCTGGTTCACCGCGACGGCCGGACGACCTTCGCGAACAATGTCGGATAATCGCACCCATCGTGAAATGAGCTGCGGCGCAATGGTTCCAAAAAACCCTGCATGCGTAGCTGGCCTGTTGCTTAGAAGAAAGGCGGCGCTTTCCTGCGTGAGGGAATATCTCTCCTGCCTGTCTTTCTTCAGAAGATCCAGACCAACAAGCGCGTTCATTAGAATCCGCAGAGCGCGCGCCGATGCCCCGGTCTCTTCTGCAATCTGCTCTGATGTTTTTGCGCCGTTTTGCAATGAATCGAAAACCTTGTTGTTCACACCCGCGCTAATGATCAGCGGCGGCGCATAAGCAAAACCAATTTCCATCAGACGTTCCGGAGTGACCTTTTTCTTCGAGCGAGTTTTTTTTGGCATATTTGTGTAGGATTTGTTGGATCCTAAGATCGACAAGTAGCAAGCGCGCGAGCGCTGGCAAATTCACTTTATTGTGTCGAACCGGCCACAACACGAAGCGATGTAGCCGAAGCTGTCGGCTTATCCTACAGTCCCACAGATGGGAGAAAATTGGAAAACGCGCGAGCAAATGGAAATGGGAGAGCGCGCAATGCTGGCGCCGTTTGCTCAGAAATCTGCTGACTCGCGCGGCCGGAAATATCCGGAACCAAGTCATACCTATCGAACAGAATTCCAGCGCGACCGCGCGCGGATCATTCATTCGCGCGCGTTTCGCCGGATGGAATACAAGACGCAGGTTTTTTTGAATGGCACAGGCGACCATTTGCGCACCCGCTTGACGCACTCCATCGAAGTAGCGTCCATCAGCCGCACGATTGCTCGCGCATTAGGCTTGAATGAAGATCTCGCGGAAGCCATCGCTCTCGCGCACGATCTCGGCCATTCGCCTTTTGGGCATTCTGGCGAGGAAATGTTGGCCGAATGTATGCGCGATCACGGCGGGTTCGATCATAACCGCCAGAGTTTGCGCGTGGTTGAGCTCTTGGAAACTCCGTATCCGAATTTTCCGGGTCTGAATCTGACGTTCGAAGTGCGGGAGGGTTTGCGGAAACACGAGGTTTTCCATGAGTTTCCAGCGCCAGGAGGAGAAAAATATCACTGCTCGTCGTTGGAGGCGCAGGTGGCGGACCTTGCCGATGAGATTACGTACTACAGCCACGACCTCGATGATGCACTCGATTTTGAAATCTTGAGCGCGGTGCAACTGAAACAAAACGAGATCTGGCGGCGGAGCCACCACGGAGTGCTCACCCGTTACGGAAGCGCGCGAGGGGCTGAGCTGCACAAGCTCATCATTCGCGACATCATCGACAATGAAGTCAACGATTTGGTTACGGCCAGCGCGAAAGCGATCGCCGAGTCCGGGGTGCAAACCGCAGACGACGTCCGCCGGCAGCGCGCTCCGCTTATACGTTACAGCGATGAATTGGCTGGAGCCAATCGTGCACTGCGGAAATTCTTGTACCAGAATGTGTATTATCATCCGCGCGTAGCCGAAGTGAATCGGCGGGCCTGCGAGATGCTGCGATGCGTTTTCGAGGCATACCTTGTCGATCCGGACAGGCTCGGCGATGGTGCGACGAGACGGATCGAGAACCAGGGATTGCATCGCACCGTCTGCGATTACGTCGCAGGAATGACCGACCGCTATCTGATGGAAGAATACGAGAGAATTGCAGCGTAGTGGAACCGCGCGCGCTGATCGCGAATCCAAAGCGCCGGCGCACTGGCGCACTCCAAAACGCAAGCGACGAAGCTGCATGTGCAATCACGGTCACGTTTTGGAATGCGGCGCTGCTGCGCCGCTTTTACTCGCTGGAACCTAGTATATCTGATCAGGAAACGAAGCCGCTGATTGAGAGATCGTTCTTCGAGGACGCGTTGTCGCCGCAACGGATCGTTGACAAATGTCGAGGCCATAAGGTCGGCCAGCATTTCCAAGTCGCGCAATTCGGCAAGATATCGACCTACTTTGCCCGTGAGTCGGCGGCCGTCCTGCTTGAGGCTGCTGTAAAGCTCAAGCACTTTTGCCCCGAGCGCTTCTGTCTCGACCGTCGTCGCATCGCGCGATTCGACAATGTCGATCCTGGCGATCGGAAATGGTGCTTCCTGCTCGAAACCTGCGAAGCGCACGCGTTGCAAACCTTGCAGGATCAAATTCGATGTGCCGTCATCTCGTCCGACGCATGCCCGAATTAATCCGGCGGTAGCAACATGAAAGAAATCCTCCGGCGCGTGCCACTCTGGGCAACTCGGCTTGATGAGCGTCACACAAAAAATGCGATGCTGCTCAAGAGCGTGTTGGAGCATCTGCCGATAACGCGGCTCGAAAATGTAGAGCGGCAGTAATGCGTGCGGAAAAAGTACCGCGCCAGGCAGCGGCATTACTGGTAGTTGTTTGGGCAGAATTACGCGTGAAGACATGGAGCTGCTCCGTAAAAGATTATTCCCGCCGTATCAATATAATGACGAATGACGAATGCCCAATGACGAAGGAATGTCGAATGACGAAACCGGGAATGGCGCATTGGTCATTTGTCATTAACCCATCATTTTTCCGACTCCCAGCCTGCGAAGTTGTTCAAGCGAGAGCTGGCCTTCGATGTTCGTGCGTGTGCTGATCGACGCATAAACAAAGGCCGACCCAGCACGCGCCAGGAGGACGCGCGAGATCGCGCCAAGTTTGCCGATGCCCATGGCGCTGACGGGAATGTCGATATTTTTGTTTGTGATGAAGCTTAACAGACGCGCAAGTTGAACCGGAGTGTCAGTGCGCGTCGCAACTTTGAAAATATTCGCGCCATGCTTCTTGGCGGCTCGTGCTTTCGCCAACAAAATCCGCACAGGCGGTGTCGATTTGAAATTATGGAATGAAATGATGCGCCGGATTTTTTTCTGATCCGCCAGCTCGAGCAGTGAGCGCAGGGAGAACGCCGAACGCAGTTCCACATCGATATAAGTGGCATAAGGCAAACATCGAGTCAGCAGATCACGCCGTTCGCGCAGTGACAATTTGTTCGAGCCTCCCTCGTGTGGATGTCGCGCCGTGACGATTAGAGGGGCGCGCAACCTCGGCAATTTATTTTCCCATTTTCGTACATCGCGCGCCAGAGAATCCAGCCGCACCTCGAATACATCGGGCGACTTACGCATTCGCATGGCGCAATTCAGATCCGCGCGCGATGCGATCACGCCGACGACACGCGAGCGCGAAAATCGCGTAGCCCGACTACGAGCGCTCATTGTTTACGACGCATGCCGAAGCATTCTCTCGACGTACTTCGCCAGCACGTCGAATTCGAGATTCACTAAGTCGCCCGTCTCCGCGCGGTTTAGATTCGTGTGCTGCTTCGTATACGGCACAATCCAGACGGCGAAGCTCTTCGGAAAAATTTCGGCGACGGTGAGGCTGATTCCGTTGACTGCGATCGAACCTTTTGAAGCGATAAAATTGGCGAACTCAGGCGGCAGCTCTATTTCCAATCGGAAGTCGGCGCCACTCGCTTCGAACGCAAGAATCGGTGACACACAATCAATGTGGCCTTGTACGAAATGCCCACCAAAACGCTCGTTCGCGACCATAGCGCGCTCAAGATTTACCAGGTCTCCGCGTCGCAAACGCGTTAGATTTGTGCGTGCCATAGTTTCCGCCAAAAGACAACCGTTGACAGCCACGCTATCGCCGCGCTGCATATTTTTCCCCAGATGTGGGGCGGCAACTTTCAATTCTCCGTGATCATCATTCGCATTAAGCGCAACCACACTGCCGACTTCTTCGATCAGACCGGTGAACATGATGGTGAGTTGAGTTTTAAGTTTTCAAGAGTCTGCAACTATGTACGTAAGACGTAAGAGTGAACACTTCAGATTTCTTCATTCCGCTTCCATTCGTCGTAAAAAATGCAGCCAGTGATATTTCAACGTTTTTTCAACGCAACGAACCAAGGCATCCTTGCGGGATCACTGCTTGCAGGTATTGCTGGCGCTGTCTTTCTCAAGGCGGCATCACATTTTCGGTATGACTAGTAGGTCGCATATGGCGCATGGATTACATGCGCGTGCCCAAAATTCCCCGACAAACGCACGGGTCGCGATTCTTTCCGGCATCTTA
>WNFQ01000656.1_pt1 | contig 23287 bp, 24 predicted proteins | sample 5400171 | NCBI WGS metagenome assembly WNFQ01 (sample SAMN13153356, study PRJNA577476) | soil metagenome | isolation source: 20 cm soil under Madrone tree | place: USA:California | collected 2016-06-14 | reverse complement strand
GTGCCACTCGAGCTCCTGCAATCTGTTGTAGACGACGTGGCCACGTGTTCTAAACTAGGCCTGTTTGAGAGGCAAACAGGCGATCGAGCCGCCGAGCAGGCGCTTCGCCGACTGGTGTTGATTTGCTGGTAAAGATAGACGGACATGAGCCGATTCGGTAATGCTGGAAATGAAATCGATTCTAAAAATAGGAAGCGTATGTGTGGGGAAGAACCACTCGGGAATGAATCGGGAAGGACTGGTGTGGTTCGCCGTAGGGCTCAGAGTCACCAGTACTGTAGTGCTATAGTGCACCCAATTGTTATGGCGTAAGAGACCATTGACTGGCCCTGGCTGCCGGTCGCATACTGTACTGTATAGAGTATACTGTACCACGGGGTCGAGCTTCGGCGTGGTTACCTCATTGGTTACCTCCGCTTAGCTTCAACTCGATCAACCAAGTCTAAACACTACTGCTGAGTACTATTTCTTACTCCAACTTCCAACCCTAACACATATTGCTCCACCTTTCCAGCCCATGCACCCAATTTAGTATCACCTTTCAACTCCTGCAACGTGAAAGTGGACGCCATTTCTGGCGGCACAATAATACGAAACGCCATGGCCTTTTTCGTTTCGGACGGAGACCTGCAGACCATGTACCACCTTTGAGCCATCCTTGAATACGTCGGAGACCTGAGACAGCAATAGGGTGTTCACTACGGATCGTGATTTGAATACAGGTGAGGACGTCGTTCGGGTGGTAGACGATCGAATCAACGGCAGGAAAGTTGAGAGCTAAAGGTACCATATGCAGTGCCTCATTGGTCTCAACCGCATTCTTGATTTTATCGATGACTGTCGTTTCCTGGAAGGCCAACCTGAACGGGGCCATGATAGGTCCACGTCACCTGGTCGGAGTCGGTCACTTGGCCGGAGTCGGTCAACCGACGTATTAACAGGTTGCTGTCGGTATTAATGCCATCCAAATGCTTCAGTACCTGCCTTTCGGACAGACAGCCCCGGAACGGCGCTGCCCAAGGCTGCCCTGAAAGACTGCGGTAGAATATAGCGGCCGCATCGGCCCGGCGGTCTTCGCAAGCCCCCAGCAAGGAATCAAAAACCCATCGCGAGACAGTTTCATAGTGGCATTCTTCGAGTCGCCGTAATTCATCGGCCGGATAAAGCTGAAAAATCTTATGGGAGAGGGTAGAGTCACCCATTCGATACGAGTCTAGCGCCCGCAAGATATCGCCCGTCTCTCTTGTAATGCCACTGATTTGCGTCATGATGACCGCCTTTGTCGTTTTCAATCTAGTTACGGAGTAGGAAGCGTCGAAGCATTGACGGGGATTGTAGCCGACATATGAGACCGACTCCCTGAGTAGCTTAAAAGTGATGTCACTAGGATGAAGGAACATCCTAAAAAAATGCGTCGGTCGAGCGTTGAAAGAAGAAATGCTGAGACCAACCCAGTTAGGAAAACCTCGCAGGGCGACCATAGACAAGTTGCAAATTTGGTAATGATTGTTGTGCTGGGACTTGCTTGTTTTACCCATGGTTGATCTGCGCCTTTTGGGGATGATACCACAATAATCTGCACGAAGGAAGCAAAGAGGAATTTTTGGGGTTCGTAATCCCCCTTGTCACCGTCGACAAAGGCAACAATGTGCGTTTTTGATGACCAAGACTCGATCGCCGCAACACCGTTCTGTGTGACATGATAGACAGATCCCTCCTTGGTTTGGTACAGGAATGGGCGGCCTGTGATGAGAAACTCGATGATTTTAAGGTAGAGATACGTAGTCTTGCCTTGATATCGGCAAGGCTGATTAGATCCTGCGAGACAGGGAGACAAGAACCTCACCCGTTCCGGGTTGACCACTAACTATAACCGAACCTGTGCCGTTTTGAGGTTCTTTATCGATCAGCTTCGAGAGATGATTGTACTCCTGACGAATGAAAAGTGGTAAAGGGCAACGCTCCGACTTGTTCTCGAGCTCGAGGATTGATAAATCCAAATAGGTAAGAGTGAATGGAAAGAATGAGTCGATTTCAGAATCGTCCTCGTTGCTTGCCTCCAGATCGTCATCATCGTCTACTCGATCCTTATTGTTGTCAGGATCTCGTAGTGGAGAAACATGTCCTGCGGCAATCAGGTTAAGGTGTTCAAGCTTGTCGCTTAGGACTTCATGACTGCGGCCATCGTACTCCGGGTCGTTACGATCCGGGTATTTTCGATCCAGGATAACCTGCAATTCATCATAATGGGCCCGCGTGACCTCCACCTTTCGGAAAAGTTTCTGTTTAAGGTCCCCACGATTCCAAATCTTTGAGTAGACTTCCTTCAGCCAGGGGGTGTCCTTATCCCCAGAGTCAGACATACGCAGTCGCTTGAGAGGGGGTTGAACTCCACGTCGTAAATGGATGAAAATGGGTTTGGTGTAGAAGGTCGGAAAGGGTAACAGGAGCATGAGATTAGCAGAATGGTAGTGACTATTCACACCTTACCACTTACCTGAAGGTAGACCGACAAAAATGTGAAGGTGTCCATCGGGAGGTGGCTCGGGCCATACCTCAGAGACTTTTCTTGTTGTCCGCAATGGTCGTTGGTCGTTGGTGTTGAGCCAACTTCGGCCAGCTTCTAGCATGCCCCACACTTCATCAAGATCTACATCAACCTGCGGATGTCATAAGCCCGCAGAGGCCATTCATTACATTAGTGTTCACATAGAGATCATGATATAGCGCGCCTTTGTGAAAACGAGGGTTAGGGGATCGACCGTTTGAAGAAGGTTGCCCCACAATTCTTTAATTTGTACCGCCAGATGACGAATGGTACGGTCAGGTTGAATGGTGATATCAAAGACCTGGCGTTGGTTTTCAATGTAGCACAAGAGGTTGGTCATCGGGTTGCAAAAGGTTGGGGCTTGCGAGTGTAATCGTGGCGTGGAGAGGGTGGAGAAGGGACGCAATTTTGCGGTGCGGCAGCTATCAACAAAGTCACAATCACTGTGTAAACGAGTTTATTTGTAAAGTGCACGGAAAATACACTCTACATAGCACATATTTAATAGTTAGAACAACAGTTAAATATAACGCTGTCCCAAAAAAAATAAAATTAACTACAGTACTCGTATCAACTATTTGTTCTGCCTTCAATCCACGAACTACGAGTCCACCCAACGATTCCACTTTTCCGCTTTTCCCGCTCCTGTTTTCCCGATGTCTACAAGAAATCAGACAAACGACTCTTCTGCCGCCAACTTTTCCGCAATATTTGACGCTGCATCGAACGAGTACAAGAACCTGACGGGACAAGATCTACGAACACATCCACTCGCTGCAGCGTTTGACAATTTCAGTTCTCCTGAATCCGTCTTGAATGTATTTCGAAAGCAAGCACAGGTCTTCTCTAAATTTCGCAAAGGCGATGACAAGTTGATGGCCTGGTTGACTCCGACCGTTCATATCCTCTTCACCTTCTCAGGAGCTCTCGGAGAAGGTATTGGTCTAGTAAGCATCGAATCCCATCGACGATTTTCAGTTCTGCAACATCTTTCTTAGCCTTTCTCGCCCGCAAAGACACTCTTTACTGGTATTGGTGTTCTTCTCGAGGTCTGCTCTTCCCGCATTCCTTCAAATGAATTCGTTAACATTCAACCCAGGCGGTGAGGAATGTCATTGCGAGCTACGAAGCGCTTGTAAACCTCTTCGAGCGCATTCAATTTTTTCTTCAACGTCTTCATCGTTACACAGCGGTCTCACCCACCTCGGATATGACGAAGTTACTCGCGAAAATCATGGCACAGATTCTGTCTATACTTGCGCTTTCGGCCAGGACAATGAAGGAGACGCGAATCAGTCAGTCTATTCAATCGATATGCTCTTTCTTTATTGACTGTGGCGCCAGAAAAGTTTATGAAGAGGCTAGTGGGAAAGACGGAGGTGGAGGATGGGCTTCAAAGATTGGATATGCTGACAAAAGAGGAGAATCTGATGACTGCGGCGAGAACCTTGGAAGCAACACACCATATTAATGTCAATGTGAAGGCGACTCAAGAACTAACTCATCACGTCGACGACAACGTGATGGAGGTCAAGGAGCTCACCTACAACGTCCACGCCAATGTAGACGTGATTAAGGAGGGCACGCGACGCATCCATGATGATGTCCATCTAGCCAAACACGGTACGACCATCTTTTCAATCACTTCATACTTGTACTGACCTTTCCCTGTCATACTATTAAACAGCAATCAATGAATTAAAACGTTCGTTAACTGTCTGACATTGCTATAATTGATCGTTGTGGCTGAAATGCGTTCACAGGGAACCAATCGCGAGAGAAGCTTCGAACATGGCTCGATCCTCCGAACCCTTCCGTCAACCATAATACTGCATATGGCACCCAGCATGGCGGGACAGCAAAATGGTTTATCGGGGGAAATACATTCTATGAGTGGAAGAAGAATGGTTCATTGTTATGGATCCGTGGAAATCGTACGCGTCTCTCACCTCGTCATTCTTTCATGACGGTAATGGCCTCTCCGGTTCCCAGCTGGGTCGGGAAAAAGTATTCTTTGGTTCGCATTTTTCACGATTATCCGAATGATAGGAAATTTATTATGTTATTAGTTCGGCCGTCATCGAGGATATCAAGCATATGCGAGAATCGAGATCAGTTCTGGCTGCATACTACTATTTCGACTTCAAGGATGCTGCCAAACGTGATGTCCGAGGCCTACTGACTTCTCTGCTCTTGCAACTCGTTGACTACTCTGATTGTTGCTGGGGCCTTCTTTCCCAGCTACACAAGACGTGCTGTGATGGTTCAGAACAGCCTAGCGAAGCCGCGCTTGCACAGTGTCTTAAGAGCATGCTCGATCTCCCAGGACAGGTCCCGATCCATATTATTATCGATGCCTTGGATGAATGTTCAAATAACACCGGTACCCCGTCCGCCCGTGAAAAAGTTCTGGATTTTGTGGAGGGCCTTGTGCAGTCGAACCACTCCAACCTGTTTGTTTGTATCACCAGTCGCCCCGAGCAAGACATAAATAATGTTCTCAACCCGTTGACACCTCCATCGCGTCGCATCTCCCTTCATGAAGAAGGCGGTCAAAGGGAAGACATCAACAACTATATCCGCTTTTTCGTTCATAGTGATAGGGCAATGCGGAGATGGAGAGTGGAGGATAAAGAACTTGTTATCCGTGTGCTCTCGGAGCGCGCTCAAGGGATGTGAGTCATGTCTTTTACAACACACTAAGCTATCGTTCATGATGTCGGACAGGTTTCGGTGGGTGTATTGCCAACTGGACACCCTCCGTCGATGCATGCCTTCAAGTATTCGGAAAGCTCTGAACGAATTGCCGATCACTCTGGATGATACATACGAGCGGATCCTGCAAGGCATCCCGAAAGAGAAATTCAAGCATGCCCGTCGACTTTTCCAATGTATTGTTGCTGCGATTCAGCCACTTCAGGTTGAAGAACTCGCAGAGATATTTGCGATTGAATTCGACCCAAACGAGGCAGCTAATTTTGTGGAGGGCTGGCGACCGGAAAATCCAGAAGAGGCTGTGCTCTCTGCATGTTCCTCACTCATCGCCATCACCGATGACCAAGGTTCGAAAATTGTACAATTTTCGCACTTTTCGGTCAAAGAATTCCTGACCTCGGATCGCCTTCAAACATCGGACATCGACAACATACGCCATTATTACGTTTCCCTGGAGCCGGCGCATATGCTTCTGGCACGGGCCTGCATAGCAGTCTTACTTCAGTTGGATGAAGAGGTGGACAGGGAGCGGGTCACGACATTTCCTCTAGCCTGGTACGCCGCTGAAAACTGGGTCAATCACGTGAAGTTCGAGAACGTGGAATCGCAAATTGAAGATGCGTTGGAATATCTATTCGACCCAATGCAGCCGCATCTTCGAGCTTGCATTTGGATGTATGACGTGGACAGGAAATGCAGTCGGTTCAGAGGCAACTACCCCCAACCGCCACCACTCGAGGCAACACCGTTATACTATGCGGCGTCTCTTGGTTTCAGTAGACTGGCGAAGAGCCTCATCATTACCCACGCAGAAGACGTAAACGCCAAATGTTATTATGAAAGGACACCGCTCTTTGTAGCATCACGAAGGGGATACGTTGACGTTACTCGTTTATTACTCGACCACGGTGCCGACTTGAGCACGCAGACTATATTCGAGAAGATGCAGCTACATGTTGCATCGGGTAATGGACATCTCAAGGTCGCGCAGCTCCTCCTCGAACGTGGGGCTGCCTTGAACGTACAAACTAAGCGCAAGGAAACTCCCTTATGTCTGGCGTCGAAATTTGGACATCTCGAGGTCGTGCAGCTGCTGCTTGATCATGGGGCAGACGTGCACATCCGGGGAGAGAAGGATAGGACACCATACCAGGTTGCTTCGTACCATGGACATCACGACGTTGCACAACTGTTGCTGGAATATGGTGCCAAAGGGGATATGTGGGTAGATGAGGCAGCATCTGTATCATCGATGTCATTACCGAATTGTCATAAAAATTTCCTGACTTTATAGTCATGTATAGTCACTATAAAGCCAAAAAAGTTGAAAAGTTGAAAGTTATATAGCTAGACCCCCCATGTAGAAAAGTCATGGTAGGGGGTATCAATTATATGGCCAAAAAAGTCAGAATTCATGCCAATCTGTGACATTTTGCTGATGGTTTTAGTATTTGCTGGCTTGTCATCCATTAAAACTAAGCTCCACCAGTCCAGAATCCCGCGTACAAACCTCGTTCTCGGCATGTTACTCGCCCTCAAGTTACTCGCCCTCAAGAAGGACTGCTTGAGGAACTTGTCTGTTATTGTCGCAGGCCAATCACTGGACTATGCGTGCGTCGCGAAATGAAGCGATGTAGAAGTTGACCCATTTGGCGCGAACCAAGCGATCACTGGCATGTGGTCACTGGCAAACCGCCTGCCCGAGTCTGATCTGAAGCGCTGAGTCGACTTGGAGTCGCATTTTTTATACTGCGGGGTTGTATGTATCACCGTCCCTTTTTCTATGTTGTCAATGGCCTGTGTTCCACGCCTCATAACCCGCGGCAAAAGATTGAGATTATCACGATACTTTCCCCAGGGCCCACATCCGCTGGTGACGCGTCGTGTGGTTGACTGCCTCGACTCCAACAGCCAGGTGATGGTGGACTATCGTCCTCATCGCAAGGCCCCAAAACAGAAGGTTGCTAGGCAACCGTGTTCTCCGAGTCGACCGGGTAAGTTTTTTAAGCCACATTCACGCTTCCTATGGGGAAGGGAACACGTACTATTCGTTTGTACTGTAGCAATAATCGTCCCAACGAAGCACACAGCACTTCTGAACAGTAGAGTGCCGAGCGCGTCATCCCACACTCGTCTTCAGCACAATGTCTAGGCCAGCCTTTTTTCGCTTATTGACTTTCCCCACCATTTCACTAGATTCATTACCTTACAGGGCTTCTCGGGGTAAAATGAATACCTCAGCTCATGTCAATCATTGATCCACCCAACAGTCCGAGTCAGTCTTTGATTCGGTGGCGAATTTTTTTTCTACTTGCGCATCGTATCGACGTCTTCATCAGCTGCACTGAATCGTGACCCTCACTTTCCAGTGTCAGGACATCATCGATCATCTGTTACATTGGTCGCAGCGGGCAATCATGAGTGCCTGTTCTGGATATTCTACCATACGTCCTGACGATCACTCAGCGCATCATATATGTAGGACTGATCGCGTGCATCATGTGGCATGAGAAGAACGTGCTCAAGAAAGCTCAGTATGATCAGTAGTTGCACAGTATAGCGTTTCGTTGGTGTACGAGGGGATCGTTTCTCGGGAGACCGTTGATCGTGTCCAGAATTGCGAGCGAACCCTGTCATTGAAGCTAGGACAATAACCTTCATCCTTGCCTTCGAGATCACGCCGTTTGGAATACAGCGCCTCTCAGGGCCAAAGAAAATCCAAACATCAGATGGTGGCTGACTGAGGCCGCGTATCACCGTACCAGCCCGATGGTCACCGTAGATATCGAACGTATACCGACATCACCGTCCGGACTTTCCCGCCAGCCGCAGTCAAATTTCCTGCGCCACGTGATGCATTCTCGTGTGGCGCCGATACCGTTTCGCATCGCATGAACACCACTGCCTTGGTTCCGGCTATGTCAGCGCATGTCAGCACTCATCACAAGCCAACTTACGAAATCATACAGAACTCGATACGACGCCACACCGAGAATCGCACAGAAGCGAAGCCCGACCCCTTCTCTCCGCCACGTTCAGCTCCCCGTGTTAGTTGAGGGGCCCCACCCAGCCCCGCCCGCGGACTTATTCCTTCGCGCTCAATTAGTTCGCCCGAGCCCAGTGAGGGTTCGTACCAGCTTCCAAGGACTGTACTGGCTTATAAGGCTTTATGGCTTCCGAGTCGCGTGGGCCCCTTTCCTGAAACGCAAGACGAACTAGGGCAAATCAACTTTTTGTTTTCTTTGAAGGATATGATGCACACCATGCGTGTGCCAGTGGAGCATGTCTCAATTTCCAATATATCAATGGCTGAAATTCGATGAGGTGTGTACTAGAGCCCTGTGGAGCCGATGGTGATGGCGATGATGAATTAGACTCAGTGTGATCGGATTTGTTGGTGACCTTTCATGACTGGAACATGGCACAGGAACGTGATACTGTAGGGTAGTAGATTCTACACAAAGCTCTGCTTCAAGTCTTTTAACCACATGAAGATGAAGTTTGGGACTTTCTGACGTCCTCCATCTGCAAGTGAGCAATCACCCAGAAGTCAGTACCCCAAATTCAGGGCTTCATGATACGATTGATTTTTTTTCCCCGCCTGGTAACAAGTAACCTGCATGAGTTTCGGACATGTGAGAAAAACCTTGTTTTAACTTTTTGAGGGTGGCCTGTCTGGCAAGGTTTTGGGGAACCACTGACATGTAGCCGCCGGATTCTGGAATTCTGGGTAGAAAGTACCCACTTTAGTAACTTGTAAGTGGGAACTCGCGTCCTATTTCCATTTTGATCCGCGAGTGTGTCATTCATAAACATGCGAAACGTTGATGGTCGTTCCCATGTCTTGTACGAGTACAGTACATGGGAGCTTCCAGGGTTGATAGTACGTAGTTCATGGGCGCATAGGCTGCGACTCAGCGGATCCAATCGAATCCGCTGCGAAGGTGTTGGTATAAAGCTTAGCCAGCAGCGTCAGGCACCGTCAACGGTGACGGCCGCGCCCTGGCGGTAAGTACGGCAGCGCGTGTGGGTAATAGCTCCATTCGGGTGCCCGTCTACCGATAACTCATTGTTCTGGCAAAAGCGTTTTCCGATTTCAAGAACGCCACGGTTTCAGATATATGAGTCATCGTAATATCATCAGCTTGGCATCTGCTGCCATTGCGCGCGTAGCGTCACGGTATATCGTTCAGTTGGTATATGATATGAAGGTAAAACCTGAGAGTCAAAGAAAAAGTGACAGAAAATCGTAAAGCCGAATAATTAAGAAAATAATAACATCTACAGAATAGACTTTTTGGTAAGCCGAAGGTCTGTTGCCCAAGATGAAACGAAATGAAATCAACGAGTGAGTATAGAGGTCTCCTGGAACGTCAAGGTATGCGGTATTACTACATGAGGTTTGAAAGAACAAATAGGGTTCCGTTGGGATCACGATCAGCACATATACAAATGGTAATACAAACCGAGCATCTCTCAGCGGGGCTAGAAGATCGAGGATGCGTAGCATTCTACCACGCTTCTACTTCCACGTACTGAGGTATCTGTATTGTCGTCGAGTAAGCCCAGGGACAAGGAATGGTACTCATACAACGGAATGGACTACCTTGTCTGAATCCGGGGCTACAGACACTTTTTGTTGGATTATGCTGTCATCCGAGTCGTCCTCAGCCACAGGTTGTTCCAGTCTTTCCAAGTCTCTTGGCGAATACTCCGGACGCTGGCGGTTGATGGTGTTGGCGACCATGACGAATGTTGGTATTGTCACCTCCTCGCGATCAGTACCCCTCCCATGAGCGAACCGTCTCGTGTTAAGCCTGTTAACTAGGTCAGCAGCAGTATCACCTGAACGCGTTGGAGAAACGCACGTCGCGAGGCACGAGTTCGCGTACACTAAATCAGAAATGGATTAGCCGGCATTCACTCATATATACGGAGAGGCATACGTTTACTCAGAATGAAATAAAGCGAGATAAAAATGAGATTGTCTGGCATCGTGTTGTACTGTAAGGTCTGTTAGTACCAGCGTGGCGGAGACAATTGTACCAGGGCAGCCTACCGCTACCAGCACTGCAGCACTGAAAACACTGTTATATAATTTATTCAGAAACATGTGACTACCGAGAGATCCTAAATGATGCTTACCTTGTTAATGTGCCTGTATTGACCGAGTACATGATGAGACGATTGATTAAAGTATCGGATCTGTCGGAGTTGAACTTTGGGAAAACAAGGAGAGGGTAGATACACATACCTTTTGTATCCTGTCCTCATTCTGTGTAGGAAAAAAGAAAGTGATGCGGCAGTTAATATGTCTGTGGCGACGCCCAGGATTAAGGCAGTGGTAGCGAGCGTCTGTGGGTCTTTGTTAACAAAACTTGGATCAGATAATGAACTCGAACGCATACCGTGATCTGATTTGCTTGGCCCACACGGAGGTGGAAACTAGTGCGTTGGACGTTAGTCATAAAGGCAGCATTTCCGGAAGAGAAGATAGCCTACGATCTGATCGTGAACACTGTAGACGGGACTAGTCAGCATAAACTCGTGTTATCACGAAGCATATACGTACCAACAGCCGTTGCTAAAAGAATTTAACCGATCATAAGTCAAGACGACGGCGTTTGTGCCGATGGGCGGTGCACGTACCAAACTGGGCAAGAGCCATGCCCAACTACATTATCCACGACATGTCAAGAAGTACTTCGAAAGAGAGGTAAGACGCTGACGCACGATAAGGCCTGTTACCAGAAAATTTCCCCTGGAGACTAGAAGATCTGATTGAGGAACTTCTTCCGCAAAGGCAGGATCAACTCTCACACTTCCAGACACGAAGCCCAAAACATCTTTGAAGAAAAAAACGTCAGTGCTAGGCTCAGGGAGACTAAGGTGGGAAATGATTACGTTTTTACGATAAGTCCAACGAAAGCCTGGAAGATGGGGATGTGTTTCAGTGCATGTGCAACACAAGATTCATACTTGGCCCACTCACACCTAACAGAGTTTGTACCTTTGGATTTAAGGGCGGTCAGGGGAAATTACGGAATGGAACCACGCAATGTGCTCACACTAAGGGTCCTAATAAGGAAAGAGTCAGGCACGCCAGTTGTGACACTCATGGGCGGTGATCGGGGGACTTACCATACTGGGGGATTGAGAAGTACGAGGAGACTTCCAGCGTTACTGCAAATGGAATGAGTGATTCATTGCAAGGGGAATTCGAGGTGCTCACTCGATGATGTAGTACCAGGCGATATGGCCGATGAACGCTTGATGGAGTGCCTCTAGTATCCTGATCCACGTTGAGCAACAAGTGGTGGAGGAAGCAGGGCTAGGAGCGCGTACCATAGTGAGAGGACCTACACACGCACAAGTGTCAACACCGCTTGGTGGGATGGTGTTCGTATCCACGTACCAGAATCTTGTATGAAGTACTATCGTTCGTATATCGCATGTAGTAGGCCGAGACTTGAATACACAGCATACCGAAAAAGCTGTCGCGTATACGAGGTGAGAGTAGAGCACGCGGTCACGCGATACTGGAACATACAGAGATGATACTCCCCATCCTACGATCACGGCTCCGATGGTATTGCTAACTGTGGGGATTACGGTTCCTAGACCCATTGTTAAACGCGAATCGTGGGGTCGAAGCAGTGAAGGCGGGGGATAAGGGGAACCAAAATTGGATCCCTTGGAGCACTGAGATGTAGAGATGGGGAAGAAAGGGAGCGGTGTCAGAGACTAAGAGCACGGAATGATATGCAAACATCCCCAGTACTATAAGTCCCTTTGGCTCCGGTGCTCTGAAAAAGGACAGGCCGGTACACATGGGAGGACGGAGGCGTCTTTGATCTTAGATCTGAGAGGACTTCCCATTGCGGACAAATTTCCATTTCTCGGATGTGTAAAAAACATTCGGATCTCCAAACTGCGAATAGAAAACTGCACTGGTCCGGGGTCAGATATTCAAATACGGCACTGCATTTCCATATAAGGAATGCCGCATGCCTACATCGTGGTAAAAATTGCCTACCTAGCCCTCAACCGTGTCTACACACCATCCAACGCTTTGTAAGACTGCGAATGCACCGCAGAGATGGGGTCTATGCGTGAGGTATACATGATAACGGAAGGCGGTGACAGATCCCGTAGCTGGTGCTGAACGAGGGTGGTCAAGGCGAGGGCAACGGGCGAAGGTGGCAACTCTGCGAGAACTCCACGTGTCAGGAACGTGTCGGTCACACCACGAGAGACGTGTGCGGGGGATAAGACAGCACGCGGACTCTCCTTGCCCCGTGTTTGGTCACTAGCGAAAGCAGTGACAGCTGGATTCATTAGACGTCGCGCGAATGTGCGCACCGCATGCGCGAGCACTGCACACGAAGCTAATGATTCTGATACTGGTTCGGAGGTAGATATAAGATTAGACCGGATGATAATGTCGTCTACCGTTGGGGCAAAGGCAGTGCCATTGGGGTCAAGGACCCCGGCGCCGGAAATGGAAGCACTCTCAGACTCTGGGAAACAACTCAACTTGAGTTGAGCTATTATGCGGCGGACGGCGAACATCTGGGTGGGGTCGGTAGCGGCAAGAATTTCTCGAATAGACCAGCGGAAAACCTCGCCTTCGACCGGGGTGGACGGGATAGGACCGTTCGGATGATGCTGTGATTGTGCGCGAGCAATGGGGTTGACATCCAAAAGTGGAAGGCGTAACATCGGAGACGTGTGACAACTAGAGCCGTTGATGATGGGACCTGGACCTTCCCACAAATTGTTCTCACATCGTCCTGATTCGACACCACAGACTGCGCAAAACGTATCCAAGTCGAGTGCTGATGGTGTGATTCGTTCCGACGTTCTCTTCCCAGAGGTGGCGTTGGCTGGCCTAGATCGAGGCACAACTTGACGGTGAGACAACCCTGTGTCTGCAAGCCAAGAGAAAACGTCCCCGGTGCTAAGATGTGGAAAATCCTCTCGAGCTCCCAGCGCCTTTTCCTGTCGGAGTTTCTCATATGCCTCACAGAGGGCACGTGCTCGAGCCCACTGTAACTACGTTCAGAGGCTGTGAACATTGACAATTTACACCTAAACACTCACCTCCACAGCCTTGCGCCGACCCGGAATAAGGGCACGGAAGTGAGCTGGGGAGGACACTCGCTTATACGGGAGTGGGGCCGTAACGTTACTCTTCGTGTCTGCCATCGAAGTTCTAGCGAGTGGCACAAAGAAAATTCATATTCCAAACCTCGTAATGTCAACGGAAACTTCGGAACAAGTGACCTCAGGAGAACAACATATCCTGTGAAATGGGGAACAAACAAAAGAGACAAGTAAGCGACGATCAACTATAACCAAAACAGGTAACCCGGGAACGCACCGGGAAGCGCTGGCGCCGGTTCCGTTCGAACGCGTGTAGACCCGCGATCCAAATTCAAAATATCCGAGCCTTGCGTATGCTTAACTATAGGAAGAAACACGGTATGACGATCCAATTCGACATCGAGAACCTGTTCGTCCCCAAGGACTGAGGCCCCAGCTTGGAGCGCATCAAGCTGTAATAAGTTTTATCACTAGGGCGTCAACGATATTATGCAGATAGCACCGCGGGGATACGCACCTCCACCCAATGATCGACTTCTAACGGAGGATTTAGTGAGCTACTCGTCCACTCAAGCCGAAGCCGCGCCACAAAAGGGTGGGCGGTAGTCCCGCTAGCAACGAATGGAGGCCCTGACACTTCCAAAGACCCATCTGGAAAGGTACCTGGAGATGAACAAGTGACGGAAGCACGATCTAGAATGGCGCCGAGCGGCAAACTCTACGCCCATGTCAGAGCCTGGTGCAAGCTCACATACGAAAATGACGCACATATGTAGGGGCCTCAATACATAACCACCATTTGTGTGTGTGATCAGGTGAGGAAGTCGGGCGTTGATCTATGGAATGGAGGTTGGCACAAATTGTGGTTTGCACAGCGATACCCACCGATAGGAATCCACATGCTACGGTCAGATATGGTCACACGAGCAACGACGTGGAAGCGTGTGCCCTGTGCAACTGTGTTTACATTGGGGAAGTATTGGAGTATTGGGGTTTCAGCGGGGATTTCAACATCTAGGGCTGGTCGGGCACGACTTCGATGAATAAATGGCTTGTACCATCGCCGCCCAAGATCCACTTGACCTCCACTGAGAATATCCACAGGAATATTCTCATCATGAACCACTATTCCACGACGTTTAGTCGCGCGCCCGAGGAACGGCGCCAGCGCGGGCGAATCGGCGTGGTGACCAAGGGTCCGAGAGAGGTGTGTGCCGGTATGAGTAAGTAAAGATGTTGAAACCTGAGGACCGCCTTGTTCTGAGACATGACTACCCTCTTGATTCACGTTAGATTGGGCCGTTGAAGTGCCATTTGTTGATGCGATCTCTAATGTACCACTGCTGCCAACTGCCATCTCAAACAACCTTCGCAAGCTCGGCAAGCCGCCGTGTCTGAGTTCGCTCCCGTTCTCGATAACCCATGCCTCTTCGTCTGCTGGCACATGAACCGCACACCCACGAATGCAGTCGTCGTGACTATTGAACTCACGCCCATGTTGTATGCGGCAGTGATTCAAGAGACTTTGAACGCGCGGAAAGTCCCCGCGGGAGCAGTCCGGACATAAGAGTCGCGCGATGGCATTGGTAGTGGCGTCGCGGAAGTAAAGAAATTTAGGGAGAGTACAGATGGCTGACGACGATCGCCTGAGACGGGTGTGACGCGCATAGGGCCGAGAATAAGGGTTCGTGGAGGAAGTCGCGGACGGCGGAGGAGTGACATTCGGGGTTGGACGAGTGAGGAAGCGGGCTTCACGAGACAGAATAGGGAGTAATGGCGCTTCTGCGAGGTTGAGGGCATCAGCAGCAGCCAGTTGGAACGGATTGCCGCCAGCAAGGTCAACCTTCAAGTTTTCTCCGGAATCTAAAGAGGAATGAAGGTGTAGAGTGTTGTTTCATCACTTTGAAAAATGAACGCACCCTTCTCAGCCACAGCACCCAGAGATGATTGTAAACAGGTTGCCCAGGCAATGCGTGACTCTAATGTCTCTTGCAATCTTTCTCGGGTACCGATCTCCATATTGAGCTCATCAAGGACCAGCTGTCGAGCCTGCCCCGGTAATTGAGCAGTGGAATCTCCTTGTTTCATGTCCCTTATTTCCTCTTTGATTGGCTAGAGTAGCAGACGTCGAAAAGAATCGGAATGTAATGTAGGCCAAACGAAATTGGCGCGCTTCGTTCTAATTCTTCCTCTGATCCTGAGACTTTTTGGACCAGGGCCTCATGGAACTTTTAAGGTCATGAAAACTGATGACCAAGTGAAGCAGACAAAGAAGACTGCCAGTGGCTCCCCGTGCAAGGCACGTGACGGGCCACGCGTGCGTAGATTTTTCAACTGATGGTGAATTCTCAACCACCTGCCTATGCGTAACAGAACGGTGAGCTCCATCAACTTTTTTTATTTCCTTCTTTTTTTTTGTTCGCCCAATGATTTCAAAATTTCTGATTTTAATGAGTATGACCTGCGTTGAGACCGTAGGAAATGACTCGAACCGAGCCTTTTCAATGCTGAGGCCCTCCCTCCTATCAGTTTCCCTTAACTATGACCACAGCATTGACTTCAGTCTTTCCAGGTCACAGTGACTTTTCACAAGCCGGCGATCCCTTCCTTCCTTACTTCATACCACGGGCGATGCGAGTTTTCGGGGGCGCAATTTCCATGCACCACAAGCGCTAGTCTTATTTCATGGTTGTCTGGTACACGTACTGTACATAGTAGTGAAACCCAACATCGGAGTATCTCAGTCAAAGTATTCAGATAGAGAACATAGTTGCACTCGAATCTATCAGATCGTTCTTTAAACCGGACAAGTTTACAAGTTATCACTTCAAAATACGCCATGGCATCGTTGCGAAGAGCAACTGTAGTGGAATTCCTGAATCCTGATCCCCGACGAGAGAGGAAAGCAGGATGAGAATGTCCCTTCATTCGTGTGTAGAACAGGATATCCAATCGAGAGACGCTGTTTTTTTCCCGCAACGAGCTGGCCACGTCGAGAACTGTAATCCAGAGGTATTTTGATTCTATCGAAAAAAAAAGTATAGTGACATGGGCATTGTCTCAACGGCATGTTTGCACGACGTGGTTCGTCGCAGTGAGGATAATATAAGGCTCGGAACCGGATGTGTGGCCCGAGGGCCAGTCAATAGCGACGCCGGGTCATTGCTGCCTACGGTGGGCAGAATGCCATTACCTCATACTACCCGGCAGCTGCATGACAGTCAAAAATCCCCCATACAAGATCGAGAGGTCACCAAGACGGTATTGGACGTTTCCCGTACGGCCACGCAATCATACTCCCGCTTCGACGACGATGACCCAGTTATGCCACAGTCTGAGAGTAAACGGTCATGGCTTCCGGCTCACATTTTGGTTTCCATTTTACTCGGCTTTTTCATCGTCTTTCCTGGAACACTCTCCTCATGGCCTCGCCCCCTCCTGGTGCTCTCTTTTTCGAATGCTACGGCTCAAGTCCCTTCGGAAACGACGTTTCCCACGCCGACTTGTCCTTTCTCTTCGAATGGTCGCACTGACCAAGTACAATGGGACAACTACACACTCGTTCTGCGTGGACAGCGCGTCCTTCTATAGTAAGTCTCATTCTCTCAACTTAGAAGTGCCTTACAGATCTGGTAGCTCGGGAGAGTTTCATTTATTCCGTTTGCCTGTACCTTCCCTTTGGCTTGACATTCTCCAAAAGGTCAAGGCAGCAGGTCTCAACGCAGTTTCGGTATACACTCACTGGGGCCTGTTGAATCCCGCACCCGGAGTCGTCGATTTTGATTCTTTCCGTGCTCTACAACCCCTTTTCGATGCTGCTCTCACAGCCGGAGTATGGGTAGTTCTCCGCCCTGGCCCGTACATAAATGCGGAAACCACTGCGGGTGGCATAGCCCATTGGGTAACCAGCCAGACTAAGGGTACCCTTCGGACAAACGCTACAGACTTTCATGATGCGTGGCAGGATTATATTCAGGGTATCATTGCACAAACGGTACCGAATCAGATCACAGAGGGTGGGTCTGTCATTGGTAAGTTTAAGTTACATTCGTCAATTGGACGTCGTTCAAATACCCATTACTTGTAAGCTATCCAAGTCGGTGTGTTCCGCCTTTCCTGCTCGGAAATCCCACATGCAAATATGAGTTCCATCAGATAATGAATACTTCCAGAGTGGGTTTGGTAACGCACAATATTTCTCTGAGCTCGAGGCTGCCTATCATAACTCTTCTATCGTTGTTCTGCTCACATACAACGACCCTGGCCAAGAAAGGAACTTTGTTAACGGGACGGTGCGATCTGTCAGCCTTTTCCATTCGTAATTGTATTTCTTATGCTTCAAGTTCTCACAGGGTGCTGTGGATATATATGGGTACGCCCGACTTTGTTCCCTTGCGTCATGCAACTTGGCTGATGGGTAAAGTCTGGACTCATACCCACAGGGATTTGATTGTTCTCACCCAGAATTATGGAACCCTGTCGTGACAAATTACCACGAGTATCACGAAGGTTTGATGTCCTTTCTGGATTGAGGTGATGTCGCCAACTCGGTAACCCCCGAATTCGTAGAAACCAACCCGAACCAGCCATTCTACGTTCCTGAGGTGCAACGCATGTCCATACGGCCTTTTACTTTTTACATACTAAACTTGGGTTAGTTTCAGGGTGGCTCCTTCGATGCATGGGGCCCTACGGCCCCTGGCTATGCTTCCTGTAGAGAAATGACTGGCCCAAATTTCCAATCTGTCTTTTATCGACAATTATGGGCTTCTAATGCGAAACTGATGAACTTCTACATGTTCTATGGGTAGGTTCTTGTCTGTATTCGTTGCTCACCCTTCTTAATTTCACCCGCGTCGTGGTACAGAGGCACTTCGTGGGGTGGTCTCCCTTTTCCGGGGGTCTACAGTAAAGTCGATTTGCAACTCGTCCGCTCCCTTGCTGATTTCACATTACAGCATCTTACGATTACGGCGCAGCGCTCGAGGAATCGCGTCAGATTTCCAATAAATTCACCGAGCTCAAATCTCAGGGTCTTTTTTTAAGGAGCTCGCCGGAGTTTCTCAAGACTAACCGGATAGGAAACAACACCTCGGGCTCGTGTGAGGTTTCTAATCCTTCGGCCTTCGTGACCCTGTTGAAAAATCCGGACACTGGTACCTGCTTCTGGATCGCCCGTCAGACAAATTCTTCATCCACGTATGTACATTACCTCCCGTCCCACATGGCTCACAAATTGACATGACCTCTGGCAGTGCGTTGACGGCCTTCAATTTGACTGTGACAACAAGCGTGGGGACCATCACCATCCCCCAGGCAGTCCCCAACATCACGCTTAATGGCCGACAGTCCAAAGTGATAGTGACAGACTACCATTACGGTTCCTCTGGTTTCGTTCTCTGGTCCACAGCACCAATCTTCTTCGCCGGATACATCGGCACCCGCGATGTACTATATGTCATAGTCGACCGGGGCGAGCCCAGTGAGCTTGCGCTGTCTCATTCGGCTAGGGTCGACCTCAAATTCCCGGAGGGTATCACAGGGGAGGGCCCTCTTGCCGTCATCGACACAGACACTTCACTTGTGTTGGTGTCTACAACGCTTACGGCAGGTACCTTTTTCGCTCCGGTGCTCAATGGGACCGGCCCACACGCAAACTTCTGGCAAATAGGCACCAACTCGACCGTACTAGTGGGTGGCCCGCATCTCATCAGGAATGCCTCTCTCGGAACAGATGGAACGCTCGCATTACATGGCGATTTGAATGCGAGCGTAACACTTCAAGTCATTGGCCCGCCTCACATGACAACGGTGACGTGGAATGGGAAGCCTGTCGCAAAGAATATTACCGCGACGCACGGTCTCTCTCGGCATCCAGGAGCGTTTGTAGGATATCTACCGTTCTCAAGTACGAACATCACTGTGCCAACCCTCACGGGGTGGAAGTTCAGCGACAGCCTACCAGAGATCAAAGCGACCTTCAACGACTCGAACTGGGTGGTGGCTAACCATACGACGACTAATGTACCCTTTAAGCCCTACTACGGAGATGGACGAGTCTTGTATGGATGTGACTATGGATTGTATGCGGAATCTGATTGAAGCTTGAGTATGAGCCACTGATGGGGTTTTCTCAGCTGTGAGAATATTGTACTTTGGCGAGGACACTTCAACGCGACAGGTCGAGAGACATCGGTCAATCTGTCTATCAACGGTGGCGAAGGTGACTCCTGTATCCTGCTCTTCCTCAGCACGCGCCTTACATTTAGTAGCCTTTGCTGCCAGTATATGGTTGAACTCGCATTTTTTAGGTACTTCATTTGGCAAGTATGTATCGTTCATGTCCGAGCCTTGGTCACGAGATGACCTATCGACGTCCATTCCGTAGCTCGACGAATAATCGCAATATTCTTGAAGAGACCGACGATCAATTCGCCTTTTTAAGTGGCTGTTTGATACCTGGTGAGGACAACGTGATTACCATTGTCCAGGTAAGAGGACATGCCCCTGTGAGACTGCTATTAATCCATGATGTCGTACAGGATAATATGGGTCTGAACCAGACGAATGGCAGTGAGTCTGATCCTCTCTACTTTAGGACTCCCTTTGAGCCTGGAAAAGATTTGACTGATGCTTCAAAATCCCCGCGCGGTGTGCGCGGCTTCAAGCTCAACGACGGCACGTTTGGTATCTGGAAGGTTCAAGGCAAAATTGGCGGATACACAAAGTGGGTCACCGTATCTTTGTCTCTCGAAATCTTATCTATACTTCTGCGCGTAGTTTCCCCGACACCACGCGTGGAGTGCTGAACGAAGGCGGACTCTACGGTGAGCGCGCGGGATGGCATCTTCCCGGGTTCGATACAAGTAGCTGGGTGGAACGGGACTTCTCGGCCGGCCTGCCCAACGGCGCCGCAGGCATCGGATTCTTCGTTACCACCTTTCCATTGAATATCCCTGCAGATTTCGACGTGATGCTGTCATTCACGTTTGATGAGAGCGCCCAGCCATACCGTGCGCTCTTGTTCGTCAACGGATGGATGATGGGCAAGCGCGTGGCTAACCTCGGGTGCGCTGTTTTTCACAAATCTTGAGTGTAAGGAAAGGGAACGCCGCTGACTATCCTCACTCGTGTCATTAGACCCCAATTCAAGTTTCCTGTACACCAAGGTATCTTGGACTACAACGGAACCAAGTGCGTCGTTCCTGTTGGCATCTATATTGCCCAAGATCGATTATAATTCTTGATGAAGCACCGTTGTAGTTGCCTTATGGGCGATGGAAGTCGTTCCGCTTACTCCAACACTCGAGCTGACCCTCGACACCGTGCTGGAAGGAGGCGTCGGTCCTATCATCTCCAACAACCCAACCTGGAGCGCAGAACGACGAGAATAGAGGACGATTCGATAGAAAAAGGACGTCCATGCATGATGTAGTTTTATTAACTGTGATCGACTATCCTATCACTTCACTTCTTTGTATTCTGCCTAGCTATGCTCTGCTCGCTACGTGGTCGTTTTTTAATCTGAAGGACAGCAGCACCTGCGCCCTTGCGCTCCGCCGTGTTTTTCCGCACACGTACTCGGTCCTTCCTCTGCTCCGGTATCTGCAATGCGTTGCGCGCCTTTTTCTTCGCGATGCGCCGAGCGATGCGAGCGGGGTCGACGGCTTTGGCGGCCTTGCGATCGGCCTTGGACAAGTGGGCTAGTTGCGCGCCCAGGTCCGGATTACCTTTGGGCATTACTGTCGTGGGTGCGAGTTTCGTGGACGGGCGGCGAGTGCTTCGTGAGGGAGCTGTTGAAGAGGTGTTGGGATTGCAGGGTGGTGCGTTGAGCGAGCTAGGTATGGTTTTACAGCGCTCGACACGCAACTTGCGTTTGGCGAACTTGAGCTTGCTGTGTTCGAGAGCGAGTATCTCATCGACACATTCACGGTCCTATTTCAGAATCGGGTCAGTCTGGTTTCGTCTGGAGTGAGTGAAAATATAACCGCACCGCAAATTGGACGTAGGCAAAGCCTTTGCCCAGTTGCGTGTCCTTATCGCGGATGATTCTAACTCGCGTCACCCACATCTTGGGTTTGACCCCATGAGCATTTGGATCATCCGTGCCTTGCTCGTTTTCCGAGTCCGAGTCATCGCCAGCAACCGCGCTACGAGGACCGCGCTCTGCACTGACAAGGCCTTCGAAAAATACGCGTACATCCTCCTCGCGGCTGGCGAAATCCAAACTCCCAACGAAGATAGTGCGCTTCGGATCGCCTATACCCCTTCCAACGGCGTCTGCCCGTAGGGTGTGGCCCATATACTGTGTATTGTCAAGCACAGCGACAGCGCCTTTTGCGGCCTCATCGGGAGCAAGATCTGCACCGTACGCAAAGACAACGTAGACCGTGGTGGCGTCCGCCTCTTCGTGGAGCTCATGCTTTATGAACGCAATCCTCTTTTTATCTCCTGATCCGAGCCGCGGTTGAGGTGCTGGAACTTCATCGCCTTTGGTCGCACGCCATTCTGTCGTCCGCTCGAGGCTGTGTTTGCGTGGCGCGGGTGCAGCAGACGTCGGTCTCTGAAACGCGACAGAACGGAAGCGCAAAGACTCTATCTTGGCCCCCGGGATGTGTGACAGAATGTATTTCTTGAAGGCCTTCAAGGCAGACTGGTAGTTGTGAGAAGAGTGAAGCCAGGAAGAAAAGAAGCGGGCAGACCTTGCTCTCTGCAACCTCCATGGGTACATTACCGAGGAATATTGTACGTGCATCACGCACCTCCTTTGTCTCGTCTGGTGGAATATGATGTATATGTCTCGGGCGTGTCCTGTCACGTTGGGCCTTCTTAGCCACGGTCTCGTGAACAAGTTGAGATGCATCCTCTTCACTATGAGAAGTGTCATTCAGTTGCTCGTCGTCCCTTGAGGAGCCTCTGGGAGCTTGCTTTCCAGGGCGAACCTTGTGCTCGTATGCTTCTTCCAGTCCTTCATGATCCTCATCACCACTCTCTTCTCGAGTCTTTACCTTTTCTGTAGGCTTCTTTGAGGCCTTGTGGCCCTTCTCTTCCTTTGTCTTTTTGGAATGTGTCGCTGGTGCGTTTATTCTTGGTTTTGGTGGGACGGAAGGCTGCTCTTTGGCTTTCTTACGCTTAGACGGGGCAGGAATAGCATCTTCTACAGCGTCCTCTCTTCGCTTTATCCCGACCTTGGTTGGAGCCGGACTGATTTTCGTTCGGGGAGTTGATACCTGGACACAAGACATGCCAATAAAACGGCTGGGAGGTTTAGAATACGCAGAAGACACACCGAGGAGCGAAAAAGAGCATCTAAATCCCCGTCGATGTCCTCATCCTTTTTCGAGTAACGCTTTCCGAGTAGGAAGGAAGACAGACTCATTATCCAACGAAACTTGATTTGATGTGTAACGGCCCAGCCAACGGGTTTGTCGGGCCGCAGCTCGTCGCAGCATTGTGTGTATGTCAAGGTATTGCATTTGATATGGCGATCCATTTATGGGCGTTTGGCACAGTGGTAGCGCGCACGCTTTGCATGCGTGAGGTCGAGGGTTCAAACCCCTCAACGTCCAACCAACCAAAGTCACAGTTCGGCTCCAGCGATGGGGAGAGTATCGCCTATCGCCTACATACGAAGTTGTGCCTCGGTTATCCTTTTTTCTCTGCTTTGCTGTACGCCAGTACCTTGACAACCAAACACACCTTCATTATATTTTGCTCTCCACCCTACAAACAGCTGGGCTTACTCTTTTCCGAAAGTGCTATATTTCGTGTCCTAAATGGTCACTAGATCCGTTGCTCAGAATTTCCCCCAATCCCACTGGCGCGCAGCGGCGGTTATCTGAGACCCTGTGACCATCTTGCTGTTTATGCCATCAAACTGCCTTGACCGTGGACCGTCTTGTTCAATTTATGCAGAAT
>WNFQ01000858.1_pt1 | contig 23313 bp, 18 predicted proteins | sample 5400171 | NCBI WGS metagenome assembly WNFQ01 (sample SAMN13153356, study PRJNA577476) | soil metagenome | isolation source: 20 cm soil under Madrone tree | place: USA:California | collected 2016-06-14 | reverse complement strand
GTCGCAATCCCCGCAAGTCAGAGCCACTTTCTGTGGAACTGGCGTCCGTTTCGGTGAACGGACGCAATGTGGCGGTGAAAACGAGCAGCGTCGAACCGCACGGCCCACCGCAAACAGCGCGACAGGCGCGGTACGGGCATACCGCCGGCACAACAGTAGTTAATCCTGGAACCAGGATGCAGTTCCAGCTTTTACAACCAGTCACTTTGTAACGCCTGGTTGCCTGGCGACGAGCGCACGAGTTCGCGTTGCGGACCCGATTAACGGATCGCCTCAGCGACAGTGGCCGCCGGCTTTGACGGGCTCCTGATTCCAAGATGCAGACGCAGGATCCGATCAAGCTCGGCAATTGTTTGCGGCAGTTCGCAGGAACCGTGCGGGCCGGGAACTATGAGCTCGGATTGGGCGCTATCGAGGTGCGAGCTCCAGTAAGCCACAACGCCATCACTGCTGTTTGGTGAATCGCCTCTTCCGCGATCGCCGATGATCGAGTGATAGGGAACGCTGATAGGCGCTCCATTAATTACCGGCAACGCCGGATTGGTCGGCTTCAGGCCCGTGATACTGTTGGGCAGACGCTTGGAACTTCCCGTGATTTGCGCGAGGTCCGCGCTAGTGAGCGAGTCCATCATGACTGCGGCCAGTCTGGTCGGAAGAGTGATCAGGCTAATTCCAATTTTTCCGATTCCATTGCTGGCGATATCGCTCCCGCGATGCGGAGTACAAATAAAGACAACACGCTTGATCTTGGGATTCGCGCGAAACTTTACCGCGCGAACAATCAAACTATTACCGGAATTTTCCTTGAAAAGGCTTCTGGCATTTTGCCCCAGAGCTTTCTCCCACATTCCTTCATTAACAGAAACTACCTGGTCATGAGTGAGCATGCCGCCCATGCTGTGTCCGACCACGACGTACGGCTTGTGGTTGGGATACAGTTGATCGGCTTTCGCTAATTCTTCCCGTAACCGCAGTGCAGAATAGAGGATCGGATTGCCAGTTGGATAGGCAAAAACCCAAAATTGATAATGCTTGCGGATCTCCGGGTCGGCTTGGAGTCCATTGATCGTCTGCACCCACGTCCAGGGTGTTGAGAAAAGCCCGTGCACAAACACCAGCGGAATTCGATCGGGGTCGTACGGCTGGAGGAAATAGAGGCCGATAGGGGCCGGATAACTCTTCGAATTGAATCCGCCGAACAATCCGGTAAACATCAGATTGCCCGGCGGCTGGAAATAACTAAGCGGGGCCGAGAAATTGGCAGCCAACGGGCGGACTTTTCCTTCAACACTCGCTGTCAGTTGCTTTGTCGGACGGCGCAGCGCGAGCGTCGCATCTTTGGCGTGGAAATCGAGCGTGGCCGTGACCGGCGCGGTGATTCCCCTCCTCGGCGCGAACTTGTCGGGTGGATTGACGAGGCGCACGCCGACAAGCGCGCCGCCAACCCCTTGGTGAATATTTTCTTTTCTGATGAGTTTTTCTTTCACCTGCTGTTCTGGCACAAAAGAGGTGAAGTAGTTTGGCGCCCAGACTGCGTTGGCGGCGGGTTCGAGCCGTAGATGATAAGTCGTGTTGTTGCCCGTAAGGGTGAGCGGATGGTTCCACAGTTGTCCTCCTGCGCTGGAACGGAGTAAAACCGTCAGTTCACCGCAGGCTGCGTTGTAAGTATTCACGGCTGGCGTTTCCTGCGCTCCGCTTCCCAGCAGTGGAGCGGTCATAGAAGCGGCCTGAAGATAATCGGCAGCTCTTGTTTCAGCTGGAACGCTCACGGAGCGCGCTTCGCGCATGATGCTCGCGGTGGGCGCATATTCAGGACCGCGTCCGGTCTGCGGCGCCGTCGCGCAGCTGGCAAAAAACGCGAGGCACGTTGTGGCCGCAATGGATCGGAGTTGACCAAAAAATTCTCATAAACCCAGCACGGATGCCTATAAGACTTTCGACCTATATATCAGCGGCGCTGCGTTGTTGTGAAGCAAAAATCTCACTCGCCTGCGATTCACGTCTTGGACTAAGGTAAAAGCAAACGGCGGAAGCAAGATGTGTCGAAAATGAGGCGAACCGCCTGATCCCCGCTGCTGACAACTGAAAGGGCCGATCACGATTGTTGTGACCTCATCAGACCGCGCGATATACGTCTATCGCGACGGCACGCTGCACGGTCTGAAACGGCTATTCGTTCAAGATTCGCCGAATCACACCTGTCGAACTCCCCATCGGGACGACCAACCGTACAAAGCGAGCAAGCAAAACAATTTTCGCTGGCGCGCTGATTGTAAGATTCTTTAGGTTGTAGCGACCAATCGAAGCATGGCTACGCAAGATGTCACTCGACCTGTTTTAGGTTGTAGCGACCAATCGAAGCATGGCTACGCAAGATGTCACTCGACCTGTTTTTCTACCTGTGGTTATCGGCACACCGCGCCAGGGCCGCTTAACTGAACCCGCCGCGAAGTTCGTTTTCGGCGAAGTGTCAAAACGCAGCGATATCGAAACGGAACTGATCGATATCCGGAAAATTCCCATTCGCATGGATGACGCCGGCGAGGCGCTGAAAGACAGCGAGTTCTCAGCCACGGTCAGCCGCTCCGATGGACTCATACTCGTCGTTCCGGAATACAATCATAGTTTCCCCGGTCTGCTGAAGCATGTGCTCGATACAAACCTGAAAGAATATATCCACAAAGCCGTCGGCGTCTGCGGCGTATCGGCCGGACCATTCGGCGGCGCGCGTATGATCGAGAGCTTGCTCCCAGTTCTGCGTGAACTCGGGTTGGTTACGATTTTTTGGGATGTCTACTTCGGTACCGCTGGCAAACTGTTCGATCCGGCGACCGGAAAAATCACCGATCCAGCTTACGGGCGTCGTGTAGCAAAATTCCTGGACGAACTCGTCTGGATGGCGCGCGCACTTCGCTACGCACGCGAAAACATTTCCGCGTGATTCAGTAGCCGAGATCAATGATCCCGAATGCCGAGAGCTGCGCGCCCGGGAGGATTCGAACCTCCGACCTACGGATTAGAAATCCGTTGCTCTATCCGGCTGAGCTACGGGCGCAGATCGTGAACGCAATATCTCGCTCTTGAATTTGAAAAATCCAGCACGAACACGAGCGCGAACGCACGGAGCTAGAGTACGATTGACGCATCGCCGCAAACTTGATAAACCCTGAGGTCTCGGGACTGCGTTCGGGATTTGTCGGTCATGGCTAAAGAGACTTCATCGGGCAATTCTTCGCTGCCGCTGCATGAGGTATTGGAAGCGGAGTTTGTCACTTTGCACGGGGCACTGCCGGCAGATTATCCAAGCTCAACCGCACGCGAAATTCGATTAAAGGCGTTTTGGGCAGCTGTTCACGGACTGAAGGAACAACGCGCAGCGCTTTGCATATCTGGAGGCGGTATCCGCAGCGCGACCTTTGGCTTGGGAGTTTTGCAAGGTCTAGCGCGGTGCGGTTTGCTTAATAAGTTTCATTATCTTTCTACGGTCTCGGGCGGCGGATACATCGGCAGTTGGTTGAGCGCGTGGATTTATCGCGCCAAGGGCGGTCTGGCCAGTGTCGCAGACCAACTGGCGCGCCCTAGCGAGACCGCGAGACCAAATCCGGAACCGGCAGAGATCCAAAACCTGCGGAGCTACAGTAACTATCTTACGCCGCGGCTCGGGCTGTTTTCCGCAGACAGTTGGACACTCGTTTGCACGTATCTGCGCAACCTTCTGCTGAACTGGAGCGTGATCATTCCACTAATGGCCGCCTTTCTGACGCTACCATGGCTTTATAGCTCGATCGTCATGGTGGACCCGCCGCCGCGAACAGACGCGTTATTTTGGACTGGAGCGGCGCTGGTCGTGATCGCTGTCGCTTACATGGGGTTCAATTTGCCATGCGGGCGCAATCTTCGATGGAATCAAAAGCGATTCGTGCGCTTCTGCCTGCTGCCACTTTTCCTGGCGTCAGTGCTGATGACCATGCACTGGGCATGGTTCAATTATTATGGGCGTTCTCTGATTGCCTGGCCGTTATTCGGGTTCGGCGACCCTCACACATGGGTGCCGTTCCTCTATCTAGGAATGGCGCTGCATCTTATCTCATATCTCACGTCGTTGCTCCCGGCTCACGGCTTTCGGCCGTTGGAGTTTGTTGCTGTCATTGTCTCGGGCGCAATCGGCGGAGCCATTCTGTGGTTAGGCGCGCAAAAATTATTTCCGCGGCCGGTCATGCAGATGGAGTTGTACATCTGCCTGAGCATTCCATTTTTCATGGCGCTGTTTTTTTTGGCAATTGTGGTCTTCGCGGGGATTTCCAGCCGCTGGACCGAAGATCCAGATCGTGAGTGGTGGGGTCGCGCCGCTGGCTGGCTATTCGCAGTTGCGCTCGCGTGGCTGTTGATCAGCGGCCTCGTAATTTTCGGACCGCTCTCGCTTAAATGGACATGGTCATTCATCACAACGGGAGGCTTGGCCGCACTCGTTACGGTGTTGGGCGGTCGTAGCCCAAAGGTTGCAGGTAGTGAAAAGGAGCGCGCGACAGCGAGTCCGATGGGTCTGATCCTGTCCAAGGCGTCGACAATCGCGGCGGCGGTATTTGCAGCGGTGCTGTTGATTCTCATTACCGAGGTCACTACGTCGGTCATGGCGAAGTTGATTGAGACCTATCACGTAACCCTAAGTTACAAGGCAGATCTGAACTCTATATCCGGCCTCCTAGGCCGGGCCGAGCCATATCTGAATGTGATTTTCTATACGCCCTGGTGGCTGGTGCTTCCGTTAGCGTCCCTCCTCATGCTTGTCGCCGTTGTCATGGCGCGACTGGTGAACGCAAACAAATTTTCGCTGCATGGAGTGTATCGGGACCGGTTGATCCGCGCCTACCTGGGCGCTTCCAATTCGGATCGAAAACCAAATCCCTTTACCGGTTTCGATGAGAACGACAATATCAAGATGCGCGAGCTTTGGATGCCGGAGAAATTTCACGGCAAGCTGATGCCTGTTGCAAATATCGCGCTCAACCTGGTCTCAGGCGAAAAGCTTGGTTGGCAGGAGCGCAAGGCACAGAGCTTCACCGTCACTCCGTTGCACTGCGGCTCCTCAGCGATGGACCCAGGCTACCGTCCCGCGGCGGGCCCCGATGGGACAGTGTACGGTGGCCCGAAAGGCATCTCACTCGGAAGCGCCATCACTATCTCCGGCGCTGCCGCCAGTCCGAACATGGGCTATCACTCGTCGCCATTGGTTACTTTTATCCTCACCTTGCTCAACGTGCGGCTCGGCGCGTGGCTGGGAAACCCGGGAAAGGCAGGCGATCACACCTTCCAGCTTGGATATCCGGAGAGCAGTGTACAGCCGATTATCGATGAAGCTTTTGGCCTGACGAACGACACCAGCCCATATGTTTATCTCTCCGATGGCGGCCACTTCGAAAACCTTGGGCTGTATGAGATGGTGCTTCGCCGTTGCCACTATATCGTTGTGATCGATGCCGGCGAGGACCCGCAGTGCTCGTTCGCCGATCTTGGAGAGGCCGTCCGGAAAATACGAATCGACTTCGGCATTTCGATCGAGTTCGACCAAATTGATATTTTCCCGCGAGGTTGCGATGTAGCGCAGAGTCAAAAAGGACGGAACTGTGCGATCGGACGGATTTGTTACTCGGTTCTCGACGGGCCAAACGCTCCTGACGGCATTCTCATCTATATCAAACCTGCCTGTTACGGAAATGAGCCGCGCGATATTTTCGAATACTTCAAGAGGAGCGCCACTTTTCCCCACGAGAGCACGGCCGACCAATTCTTCTCAGAGTCGCAGTTCGAGAGTTACCGCATGCTCGGCGCACACACGATGGAGAAATTGTGCACCGATTGCGGCGGCGATTTTGACTGTTTCATTCGCGACGTTTTACAGCGCCACCTGGACATTAAAGCACCTGATTGGCTAGCAGCATTGCTCGAACGGTCTGCCGGCACAGCTGCAGTATAAAATCGAAGACCGGCGGCTCGCCCATTGCCCCTGCGAACTCCGCCGGCCAATCGCCGAAAGTTTGTACTATTCGCCCGCCAGTCTTAGCGGTTAATTGAAACAGACTGGATCAGTTGCTTGCGTATCCGTGGTCGCGCTCATACGCGCGAATTGCTCGCCGCGTCTGAGGGCCCAAAACGCCGTCGACCGAGCCATGATAATAACCGGCGCGTGCGAGTCGGCGCTGCAGCTCGGCGACTCTGGAGTGAGTGGCCTGGCCATATTGACCGCGGCCATTGCCATAGCCGTAGTCGCCGCCGTATTGGTTTCCCCCATTGCCGTAGCCATAACCGTAACCGTACGGATCGCCGTAGCCGTAGGAATTGTAGCCATAGCCGGAACCATACGGATAGCCATAGCCGTATGGATAGCCGCCATAGTAGCCGTAGCCCCCGTCCCAGCCCCAGCCGGCGCCCCAGCCCCAACCCCACCACCACGGGAAGCCGAAATCACCGATGAAGATTACATTATTATGACCATGATGCCCGTGCCAATTGCCGCCATGGCCCCAGTTGCCACCATGACCCCAGTTGCCACCATGACCCCAGTTGCCACCATGACCCCAGTTGCCACCATGACCCCAGTTTCTGCCTTGCCAGTTGCTGCCGCCGTTTCCGCCCCGCCAGTTCCCGCCAGCCCAGCGCTGGCCTCCCCCCATTCCGGGGCGGCCGGCCATTCCAGGACGCCCACCCGTTGGAGCGAAATGATGGCCGCCACCGCCGCCACCGCGCGGCGCAGCATTGAGAACTGGTGCACTGAGCATTAACGCAACAAGCCAACCAAAGAAAAATACAATTTTGGGATGATTCATAATTCGTAAGTTTGTACACCATTAGACACCGTACGCGACGCAAAGTCTCGGTTTATTTTTACTCTGCCAAAGAATTAATTGAAACCGGCGGCTTGCCTGTTTGCCGTGTGAGTCCGCCGGTTCAAAATGAACTGAAAGCCGACGCTGGTTTTTAGATCAGGCGAGGCCCAACCTGTTCAGAAGCGGACGGCTAATTGTCCCGTCCACTACGAGCCCGTTCCTACTTTCGAAAGCCGCGATCGCGGAGCGGGTTCGCGGGCCGATGACTCCGTCCACTACGCCATGGTAATAGCCGAATTCACCAAGCCGCCGCTGCACCGAAGCGACGGTCGAACCGGCATAGCCATATCCATAGCCTGACCCATAGTACGAGTTGTTGTATGGGTAACCGCCGTAGTACGAGTACGGATACGACAACGCGGCGACGTACGGCCACACCGAAGAGCTGCCGTACGGATAGCCACCTCCATAATAATACTGCGTTCCACCGTAGTAGTTAGAGCCATATCTGTAATAGCCTGTGTTAGCGCGGTATTGCGGTGTGCCGTTGTAATAACCGGTTCCGCCGTACTGGCGACCAGCATAAGAGCGAGTGCCACTATACCGCGTTCCACCGTGATATCGGGCGCCGCCCATGCGCGAGCTCATATTTTGCTGATAGCGATAGCTCGGCGTCACCTGTGTCGTTCGCGCAGTCATTCGTTGAGGCCGCGACGAACTCCCTGCTGCTTTCTTTGCCGGCTTACCGATTGCTGGCGACGTTATCAATGCGCCTGCAGCCAAGCAACTTACGAAAACTAAACCTTTGGTTTTCATGCTTTTCCTCCTTTTTATTTTCCCTCTCAATAAGCGCTACCCCAAGTGGTTCGGGACCGCCGTGTAGGCATGGCCAAGACTTCCACGTTGGGACTGGCGCGATCTACGTTTGATTCGTCGCTGAATCCTGTCGCGGATGCGCAGTGGGATACGTGTAATTAGAAACCGCCAACCGACTGGGGTTTCGCATAGATTCTTTGCTTTTAGCGCCAAGCGATCGGGCTTATCATCGCGCCTTAATCGCCATGAAGCGCGCTGCGTTCCTCATTTGCGTCGTATTTGCTCCGCACATGTTTTGTGCCGCGCCGCAAGAACGGAGTGTGAGTCCATCGCGCCAATTTACCGTTTTCGGAGCGGATGCGGTGCTGCGCGGCGCGGTCTCCGATGCCGCAGAACGAACGAAAGCGGATTTTCTCGCGCTATTGCGGCAGCGCGACAACTGGACAGTCCCTATCGTGCTAAATTTGCAACCGCAGCAGGCAAACCTTCCGGAACTGGCAGCCGCCGAGTTGCGATTCAGCCAGACTGGGTTCGGACTCAAGCTGCAGCTTGATGTGACCTTCTCGCGAGATCTCGATGTGTCCTTGGTCGAACGTGAACTGCTCCGCGCGATCTTGCTGGAAATGATTTATCGAAAGCGACCGCAACTCGCCGCCGGCACTACGTTCATCGAACCGCCGGATTGGTTGATCGACGGCACTCTGGCGCTGGCGCCCGGACATGATCGGGGACAGTTAGTCGAAGCCCTTACCGCGACGGAAAACACACCGACACTGGAGAAATTTCTCCAGCAACGCCCCGCAATTCTCGATTCGGCGGGGCGATTGCTGTACCGAGCGTACTCGCTTGCACTCGTGCAAATGCTGCTTGAGCCAAAGGACGGTGCTGCGCGCCTGGCGCAATACATCGGTCGTCTGTCTGACGCCTCAAACGATGCGCTAACGGATTTGAAGGCGCAGTTTCCGCTCCTGCGTTCTGATGCGGAGGAAACCTGGCAATCAAGCTTGCATCAGTTGAGAAACTTCCAGGCTTACCAGTTACTCACGTTTGCCGAAAGCGAGCGGCGTCTTGGTGAACTGTTGCAGGTGAAAGCTTCCGAAGCGAATCGGCCGCCCAAGCTGACCAGTGTGGCCGAACTCGCCAAGCGCAAGCTTCCTGCAAATGAAAAGATGACGCTGAATGATCTTAGCCATGAGCTGCTCGTGTTTGTTGTTCAAGCGAATCCGGTTTTGCGTCCAATCGCGCGTGAATACGGCGAAATGGCCGCACTGCTTGCCCGCGGTAAGAGGAGAGGCATCGTGAAGCGTTTGTCGCGTTTGGAGACCACTCACAAGCAACTTGCCTCCCGGATGAGCGACATTGACGATTACATGAACTGGTTCGAAGCGACTCAAATGAAGAACGGCAGCGGCAATTTCACCGATTATCTCAAAGCCATCGATCAATCGCAGCTCTCGATATCAAAACGACGCGATCCACTCACGGTGTACGTCGATGCGCTGGAGGACCAGCTCGAAAATTGACCGCCTACACGAATGAACATTTGACCAACAGTTGCCCTGTCGGACTTTAGCGATTAGCTTTCAAGCAGCGCGTTATGAACGCGCATTTCTGTTGATGCAAAAGATTGGGTTTGCCGAGGCTCTCGATTCGATTGTTGCAAGCGATCCGCGTTATCAGCGGGACGTCTACGTTTTTTTGCGCGACGCGCTCGATTTTACGACAAAGCAGCAGAAGAAAATCAAAGGCACGAGCGTGCGCCACGTGACCGGCCCGGAATTGCTCGACGGCGTGCGGCGGTACGCGCTGAAGGAATTCGGACCAATGGTGATCACCGTCTTCGATAACTGGGGAGTGCGTTCATGCGAGGACATTGGGAACATTGTCTTTAATCTGATCGGTGCCGGCGTATTCGGAAAAACCGAGGAGGATTCGATTGAAGATTTCAAAAATGTCTATGATTTCAAAGAAGCTTTTGTAAAACCATTCGCCCCGGAAAAGTCAGCGACCGTGAAAACGCCGGCGCAGTTGTCGGCGCCAAAGCCCGCGACATCACGCAAGTAATTGGTAAAAAAGGTGAAAGGTTGAACGGAATTTCACCTTGGCTGTCGGTTATCAGTCATCTGATCAACGATCGCTGATCGCCGGGATCGATGTGCAAATCCGATCAATAATGTATCGCGTACTACTAGCGAAGTTTCTGCCAGCGGCTCTATTACTTTGTATGGGCAACTTGAAAGCTGCACCAGTCGAGCGTTCCGGCGTCATCGCTTTTCCGCCAAGCACGGCGCAGAAATGGATTCTGCCAAACGGGCTGACGATGATCGTCCAGGAAGATCACAGCGCGCCCGTCGCCAGCGTGCAGGCGTGGTGCGCCACGGGAAGCATCTACGAAGACCAGCATGTCGGCGCAGGGTTGTCGCACATTCTCGAGCACATGCTGTTCAAGGGAACCAAGACCCGAGGGAAAAATGAGATCGCGCAAAAAATCCAGGACGTGGGCGGCTACATCAATGCGTACACGTCGTTCGATCGCACCGTTTTTTGGATCGACGTGCCGAAAGACGGCGTGGCCACCGCGCTCGACATTCTGGCGGACGCTATGATCAATTCGACTTTGCCGCCGGAAGAATACCAGAAAGAACAGGAAGTCATCCGGCGCGAGTTTGCCATGGGGATGGATGATCCCGATCGCATGGCGGGGCTGCTCCTTTTCGCAACGGCTTACCAGCAGCATCCCTATCGCTTCCCGGTCATCGGCGAACTCGAGATTTACAATCAGCTGACGCAAGAGCAGGTGATGCAGTATTACAAGACGCGATACGTCCCCAACAATCTTACCTTCGTTGTCGTCGGGGACGTCGATGCCGAAAAAGTGCGGCAACAACTCGCCGAGCTGTTCAAGTCTTATCCGGAAAAATCGCTGAAGCCGGTATTCGTTCCTGCGGAACTGCCGCAACTTGGCCGGCGCGAAGTGCACCAGGAATTTTCCACGGAACTGACGCACCTTTCGCTCGCGTGGCACATCCCGGAGGTCACGAATCCGGACGTGCCCGCACTTGATCTACTCTCGACCATTCTCGGCGACGGGCGCAGCTCGCGCTTGTATCGGCGCGTGCGCGAAGAAGCAGGTTTGGCATTTAGCATCTCCGCGTTTTCTTACACGCCGGGCGATCCGGGGTTATTTGGGATCGACGCCACTGTCGATCCGAAGAAACGCGAACCGGCAGAGCAACTGGCCTTGCGCATTGTTGATGAGATGAAACAAACCGGCGTCACTGCGGATGAATTGAAAAAGGCGAAGAAGATGACACTGAGTCATCATCTCGACGCGCTCACGACCATGCGTGGCCAAGCCTCGGACATCGGCTCGAACTGGTTGCTCACGCGCGATCTCAATTTCAGCCGGCATTATCTCGATGCCGTCCAGAAAGTGACGCTCGATGACATTAAACGCGTCGCCGCGACTTACCTGACCGAGAATAATCTCACCGTCATCTCGTTGAATCCAAAGGGCTCGCTGGCTGGGAAAGCTGAAACCGCGAAACCAACCGCCGCGGGTGACATTCAAAAATTTGAACTCTCGAATGGACTCCGATTGCTCGTGCGTGAAGATCCTCGCCTGCCAATCGTGGCGATGGGCGCGGTCTTTCGCGGCGGTCTTTTGGCCGAGACGCCGCAGACAAATGGCGTCACCCGTTTGATGGCCAAGGTGCTGTTGAAAGGAACCAAGACGCGCACCGCCGAGCAAATCGCCAACGAGATCGAAGCGGTAGGTGGTTCGATTTCGAGCGAAGCCGGTAACAACAGCTTCAGCGTGTCGGTCGATGTCATGAAGCCCGACGTGAAATTGGGTGTGGACCTCCTCTCAGATGTGCTACTCAACGCCGCATTTCCCGAAAAAGCGATCGCGCGCGAAAAAGAAATCCAGATCGCTGCGATCCAACAGGAGGAAGAGCAGCTGGCCGCGGTCGCCCGCAACATCATGCGGCAGGCGCTGTTTCCGCAGCATCCCTACGCGCTGCGTACGAACGGCTCCATTAATTCTGTTCAGCGATTGACGCAAAAAGACTTGATCGACTTTCGTGATCGTTACGTCGCCGCAAAAAATGGTGTGATTTTCGTCTTTGGCGATGTCAAAGCGGCCGAAGTAAAGCAGCTCGTCGAGGAAGCGCTTGCAAAAATGAAGCCCGGCGCGCTCGCACTCACGGACGCAAAACCTTCGACGCCTCTGGGCAAACCGGAAACCGTCGAGAGCCGCAAAGACAAAGCGCAAGGCGTGCTCATGGTCGGGTTTCGCGGCGCGAGTTTGTTGAGCCCTGATCGTTACGCGCTGGAATTGATCGATGAAGCCAGCAGCGATTTAGGATCGCGTTTTTTCATCCGCATTCGGGATCCGGGTTGGGCTTATTATGTCGGCGCCAGCCAGATGCAGGGTCTGGTGCCGGGACTTTTCGCATTTTATCTCGGCACCGATCCGCAGAAGATCGAGCCGGTGAAGACCGCGTTACTGGATGAAATCTACAAGCTGGCAAATGATGGGCTCACTCCCGAAGAACTAGCGCGGGCGAAAAAGAAACTGATTGGTCAACAGGAGATCGCCAATCAAAGCAACGACGCTTTCGGTTATCACTGCGCGCTGGACGAGCTCTACGGACTCGGCTTCGATTTCTACAAGCGACTCGAGCACGATGTGAACGCGGTGACGCCTGAGCATATTAAGCTAGTGGCAGCGAAATATTTTCGTGATCAACCGTACGTTTTAGCAACGGTGCGACCGCCGGAGAAATAGTTGCCAGTTGAGAGTTGATAGTTGATAGAAACCTGGCTGTTGTAGTTATCGACAATGAACCCTCAACTATCAACCTTCTTCCATGGCTGAAGTCCAAAAAACCACGTTAAGCGGCGAGCTTTCGCAGCGCTTCATTGAATTTGTCATCATGCACGCGCAAAACGCCGCGCTGTTTCTTGGCCAAATCCCGAATCCAAAAACCGGCGAACCTGAAGTGAACCTCGATTTGGCCAGAATGTTCATCGATCAACTCGCCATGATTCAGGAAAAAACGCGCGGTAACCTGACGAACGAAGAAGCCACGGTCCTGCGCAACGCGCTTTCCAATTTGCAAATGGCGTTTGTGGAAGCTTCAGGGGCTGGCGCGCGGGAAACCGCAGCGCAACCCGAACCCGCCGCGCCGACGCCGCCGCCGGAACCCGCGGAACAACCGTCCCCAGCCGAGGCGCAACCATCGGCCCCGGTCAGTTCAGCTGAACCCGAGACAGAATCGCGGAAGAAATTCACCAAGAGTTACGGGCCGTAGCTCGCTGCTCCATAGTACTGCCTTCGTCATGCGCTCTCGTTCAGCGAGCCGTTCCCCCGGAAGCAACCGTGTTCTACAGATTTCATCTGGAATTGATAGCAGATTTTTGGAGCCGCATTCTCGTTAGGCGTTTTAAATAGCCCTTCGGAGGGGTGTTCGAAATGAGGAAGTACCATCATCTGGGAATTCCGACCACCGAAAAAAGAGAGGGTGAAGTGCATCTGAAGCACTTGAAAATTTATGTGTGTGGTTACAAAGAAAGTCTCTACCACATCGAGTGGATGAGGTACGAACCGGATGCGCCCTATCCGGAGCTCGTCAAGACCATGCCTCATGTAGCCTTTGAGGTTGACGATCTTGAGCAGGAACTCAAGGGCAAGAAGGTGATCATAGAACCAAATAGTCCCAGCCCAGGCGTCACAGTCGCGTTCATCGAAGACAATGGGGCGCCGGTGGAGTTTTTGCAGATCGACAATACTCGGGCGGAGGACTCCCAAGCACACACCGGGGCGGGACGCTCGCTCCGCTCGCGCCCCTCAGTGTGCCGGGGTTAGGTCGACAGCGGAACTGCGATGAAACGCACATGGATCATCATCGGCGTACGCGACGTTCCCGGTAGCTTCAAATGGTACCAGTCGCTGTTCGGCCAGACTGAGACGGCTCCGGGCCATGACTACTGGGGTCAAATCGTGGATACGGATGGAACGGTGTTGGTCTGCCTTCACCAGTGGGGCGCGCACGAGCATCCCTCCTTGATGAGCCCGGACGCGGCGTCGCCTGGCAACGGGCTCCTCTTGTTCTTCCGCGTGGACGATTTCGACAGAGCACTGAAGAGGGCACGCGGTCTCGTCGCCCGATTCGAGGAGGAGCCCCACGTGAACCCGAACACTCAAACAAGGGAGTTCTCGCTCCGGGACCCAGACGGATACTACGTGACAATCAGTGCGCTGCCTTAAGCTGCAGAAACCCTCACCCTAACCTCTCCCTTGGGAAGGGAGAGGCGAATTGGACTGATGCTAATCTAAAGAAGCGTTAGACGCACCGCCCTATCGGCTGCTCGTGCGCTCGACGGGAGTTGCGCGGGGACGTGGCTTTGCTCTTGCGCTTTTGCGTACGGTGATCGTGCCCTGACCAGGAGCGGGAGTTGCGGATGCTTCGGCGTATTTTTTTGTCGATGGCCAGATCAGGCGCCACGGCTGAGTTTTTATTGTTTCGCTGAATTGTTTGATGTTTGTACCCGCAGGCTCGAGCTCGGTCGTCGCCACCTTCAATTTCTCTGACGAGCTGCGCAGGTTTCGCAGAGTGACCTCGATGTTGTCGTTCTCCGTAAGGCTAGTGCTGATTTTCTCGATGTTTGTGAGCGAATGCGAGAGGGCGCTGTCCGGCGCAGTCAGACCGGACATATGTTCGCCGAACGTTTTGAACTGGCTGAGAGCGAGGGTTAGCTCGGAATTTTTGTCGGTGAGATTATTGAGATTTTGCGCCGTCTGCTGGAGATCCTTCATGGTGTTAGTCGCTTCGGCTGCCACCGGTTTGATGACTTCGAGCATCTTCGCTGCGGCTTCGCCCAGGTCTGGGGTGCGTTCTCCGGCAAATATCTCCCCATCTTTAGCGCGCCCGGATTCTGCGGTCCCCTGTGTGATATCGATGGCCATGTCGCCCAGTAATCCAAGCTGCATCATGCGGGTCTTGGCATCCCGATACACCTTGGCGCTCTTGTCCACCTGCACGTCCACGCGCACTTCGAATCGCGGTTTGCTAGGCGTGGCAGAGGCGCTGGGACTCGCATTCGCTTCCGGCTGATGAATTGCCGCCTCCGCTTGCTCTGCTTGCTTTTCTTCTTTGGGCGAAACGGGCGAAAATAGTTTTTGCACCTGACCAATCTTGCGACCTGCCAACATCACGGGCGCGCCTTGTTTGATACCGGCCGCGTTATCGAAGTAAATCTTGTAGGTCACGAGCGGGCGGAACAATCCCGGCGCGCCGAGCAAAACCAAAAGGAATGCGACCACCGCGATCGTGCCGATCACGAGCAGGCCGGTCATGATTTCATTTCTTTGTAATTGCATCGAGGCTGCCTTCCAGAATAGGACCTTCGGTGCTGCCGCTCAAAAATTGAGCGACCACCGGATTTTTGGATTGTTTGAATTTTTCAGGTTCGGCTTCTTCAATGATTTTTCCCTGATACAACATAGCCATTCGCGTGCCGATGCGAAAGGCGCTGTCCATTTCGTGCGTGACGGTGATGGATGTGACCTTCGCTGTATCGCTCAGGCTGATAATTAATTCGTCGATGACGGAGGCGATGACCGGGTCAAGACCGGCTGACGGCTCGTCAAGAAGCATCAACTCCGGCTCGAGCACCAGAGCGCGCGCAAGGGCGACGCGTTTCCGCATGCCGCCACTGAGTTCCTCCGGCAACAGGTCTTTGGAATCCTTCATGCCGACAAGCTCCAATTTTTCATCGACGATTTTGTCAATCTCATCACGCGATTTGTCCGTAAGCTCTTCGAGGGGGAGAGCAACGTTTTCGCGCACGTTCCGAGAACTGAGCAGCGCCGAATATTGGTATACCATTCCCATGTGCTGCCGGACGGCCTGAAGTTTCCGCCGCTGGAGCCCCGTGATTTCAAAGCCCTTGAAAAAAATGGAACCGGCATTGGGGCGAAGCGTGCCGAGAATCAACCGCAAAATTGTGCTCTTGCCACTGCCGCTCTGGCCCATGATCACCAAACGCTCCTGCGGCTCCACGTTGAGCGAAAAGCCGTCGAGGACTTTGTTTTCTTCAAATTGCATGCACACGTCGCGTAACTCGACCATGTGCTTGGGCGTCGTCATGTTGGATAAAACGTCGTGTAGATAACGTTGTATAGCGTATCGAAGCCGATCACGGCGGTGATCGCCGTCACGACGCTGGACGTTGTGGAGATGCCCACGCCCGCTGCACCGCCTTTCACGGTCAATCCCCGGTAACAGGCAATAGCCGCAATGAGCAGCCCAAACAGGAAACTCTTGAAGATCCCGGTGATGATGTCGCGAATGAGCAACGAATCTTTTACGAGATCGAGAAAATATGGAAACGCGATACTGAAATAGGCTTTGCAAATCAGGCTGCTTGCAAGTATCGCGGCGATGTTCGAAGCCGTGGAGAGACACGGCATCAAGAGAATCAAGGCGAGCATCCGCGGCGCAACAAGGAAACGCAGCGGGCCGATACCCATGGATTCGATCGCTTCGACTTCCTCGGAAACTTGCATGGTGCCGAGCTCGGCCGTGAACGCAGCACCGATCCGCGCCGCCACCATAATGCCGGTGAGAAGTGGGCCTAGTTCACGCGTAAAACCGATTGCCACCAAGCCAGGGATCAACCGTTCTGTTCCGAAGCGTTGTAATTGGTAGCCGGTGAGCAACGTCATTGTCAGTCCGAGAAAAAATGACACCAGGCCCACCAGTGGCACGGAATCGACACCGGCGCGTTGACTATGCCGAAAAAAACTGGTGGCGCGAAACGGCACCCGCCCCTGTTGGATGCGTTCGAACATTTCCTCGAACGTGTTCACGATGAACCAGAACACGCCGCCGACCTCGCGCAGAAAATTGCGTGAGATGTGGCCGATTCCCTGCGCAACTAAAACGGGCGGCGGTTGAGCGTCTGCCATGGCGAGCAAAAGTTGGCCTTAGTTGCGGGGCGGGCAAAGAGCAAAGTTACCGTTAAAATCGCAGGTCGTCTTCGATTCGTTTGTTCCGAGCAGATCAGCCGTGCCACTGGCCAAATTGGAGTCCACCCTCTGCATTCGGGTCATGCAGGAGCGCGCGGCAAAAGCTTTCGACATTCTGTGGACGAACCCTTTACACTGGGCTTCATGAAACCGCCTGCCGCTTTCGTTCTCATTGTCCTCATTGTTCTCTTGTTTGTGTTGGTTCGCTCAGCTCGCGTGGTCCCGGCCGGACATGTCGGGGTCGTCGATCTTTTCGGCAAGGTGCGCAACGAAGCGCTGCCGTCTGGCCTGCATCTTGTTAATCCTCTGGCGCGCGTAGATTCGCATGTCCGTTCAAACCAGCGAGGTAAAAGAGATGGACACCCCTCTTCAAGTGAGGGTTTGATCGTGCATCTGGATGTGAGCATTTCTTTATCATCTCGATCCGGCTAAGGCACCGGACGCTTACCGCACCATCGGGCGCGATTACGAGACGGTGCTGGTGACAACAAATGTGCGCAGGGCGGTTCGCGAAGTGACCAGCTCGCATCAGGCAAAAGCGCTTTATTCGGCGGAACGCGAAAAGATGAGTTCGGACATCAATCAGAACATTGTCGCTGCGATCGAGCCACGCGGCATTGTGGTCGAGCGGATGCTGCTGCGCGATGTGGCGTTGCCGGCGCGGCTGCAACAGGCCATCCAGGAAAAATTGAGCGCTGAGCAGGAAGCCTCGCGGATGCAATTCATTCTGTTGAAGGAAAAACAAGAAGCTGAACGCAACAAAATTGAAGCGGAAGGCATCTCCAGTTTCCAAAAGATTGTGACCGAAGGCATCAATGAAAATCTTCTGAAATGGAAGGGCATTGAGGCGACCAAAGAGCTCGCTCTCAGCGGCAATTCAAAAGTTGTAATCATCGGCGCGGGCAGGGAAGGTTTGCCGATCATTCCTGGCGGCGATACAGCGCCTTCGCCGGTACATCCAGCGTCGTCCCCGCCCGCCCACTAGGATCGACAATTGACGCTTGGAGAGTGACGTTAACGGAATGTGAAATTGCTGGCCGCAGCGAATTGCTTCTTTGTCTTCCTGCTCTTTAGTGCAGGCCCGAAGGCTTTCGAGGCGCTTGCGCAAGAACCGGCACCGTCCCCGACAGCTGCAACGGGAAAACGCCCTGAGAATCAGGAAGAGATGCAAAGAAACAATTTTGGAATCGTAATCCATGGCGGCGCCGGAACCATCGAGCGCAGCACGATGACTCCGGAAAAGGAGCGCGCATATCGCGCGGGCCTCGAGCGCGCGCTGACGGCTGGTTACGAAATCTTGAAGCGTGGCGGATCAAGCCTCGACGCGACGGAAGCAGCCGTGCGCGTGTTGGAGGACGACCCGCACTTTAATGCGGGCAAAGGCTCGGTGTTCACAAGTGCCGGTACCAACGAAATGGATGCAGCCATCATGGACGGGAAAACACTCGCTGCCGGCGCGGTCGCGTGTTTAAAGCACATTAAGAATCCCATCGCCCTTGCCCGGCTTGTCATGGAAAGGTCCGGCCACGTAATGATGGATGGCGAAGGTGCGGAAGGATTCGCCGGAGAGAACGGAATGGAACTGGTGGATCAAAAATATTTTTTCACCCAGAAGCGTTGGGATGCTTTGCAGAAAATCAAAGCTGCAGAGAAGAAGCGCACAGGCGCGGCCGGGAAAGCATTTGTCATTACTGATCAAGATCGCCACGGCACTGTGGGCGCCGTCGCGCTGGATAAGAATGGAAATCTCGCCGCAGCGACTTCAACCGGCGGCACGACAAACAAGCGCCCGGGGCGCGTGGGCGATACTCCGGTTATCGGCGCAGGTACTTACGCCAATAACGCGACATGCGCCGTCTCCGCCACGGGGGATGGCGAGTATTTTATTCGTGCCGGCGTGGCTCATGAAGTTTCAGCGCTGATCGAATATCGGGGAATGAAATTGCAGGAAGCGGCGCAAATGGCTCTGGACGCAGTGGAAAAGCTCGGCGGCGCTGGCGGATTGATCGCCATCGATAAAAATGGCGAGATCGCTTTGCCATTTAATACAAACGGCATGTATCGCGGGTATGTCGATCCAAATGGCAAGTTTGTCGTGGAGATTTACAAGTGAGTTCGTGATTGGTCGAAGCGTTGAACCGCTGAAGCGAAAACGGCATTGTCATTCTGAGCGAAGCGAAGAATCTCAGAGGAGTTCTTCCGGTCGCGCAAAGATGACAATCAGAGACGTTTCGCTTCGCTCAACATGACAACACAGGGCTACCCGCTTTAACGCTTCATGCTCCCGCCGTTCTCCATCGTGATTCCGTGCTTCAATGAACAAGGGCGCATCGGCGAAACGCTCAGGGTTGCGATCGATTATCTCGCCGCCAATGCTCCGACAAGTGAATTGATCGTGGTGAACGACGGGTCAACCGACGCAACTGCCGCTGTCGCACGCGAAAAGTTGAATGGGGCAACGATCCAAACGCGGTTGATCGAAAATTTTCCGAATCGTGGCAAGGGCGCGGCCGTGCGTTCCGGATTGCTTGCGGCGCGAGAACCGATCGGGCTCTTTTCTGATGCGGATCTTTCCACGCCGCTCACAGAAACGCCGAAACTCATCGAGCCAATTGCAAATGGCGAAGTCGACATTGCGTTCGGTTCGCGCGCGCTCGACCGCAGTTTGATTGGCATTCATCAACCGTGGCGGCGAGAGCAAGGGGGCCGTGTTTTCAATCTGCTTGTGCGCGTCGCGACCGGCCTGCCGTTTTGGGACACGCAATGCGGATTTAAGGCGTTTCGGCTCGATGTTTGCCGTTCGATTCTGGAGGCGGCGCGAGTGGATGGTTTTGCATTCGATGTCGAGCTGCTTTATCTCGCACAGCGCGCAGGCTTACGGATTCGCGAAATTCCCGTGCGGTGGAACCATGCTGAAGGCAGTAAAGTTAGTTTTTTTCGTGATAGCCTGCGGATGCTGCGCGAAGTGATCGCGTTGAGAACAAAGCGCTCTGGCGTAAATGACGCAGGGTCATCCTGAACAAAGTGAAGGATCTCACGAGAGGTGATCGAACACATTAGTTAGCTTGTGTGTTCAACCTTCCGTCGGGGAGGTCCCTCGCTTCGCTCGGGATGACAAACCGCGCGACTACTTTGCTTTGCAGCATCGTCGCCTAAATTGAGTTTTGCAGCGTTCATTTTCATGCAGTCATTTCAATTTCATCCTGCGGTCGAGCGTTGGTTCCAGCAAACTTTTGGATCACCGACTGAACCGCAAGTGCGTGGCTGGCCGGCAATCCAATCCGGTCGGCACGTGCTGATTTCTGCGCCGACAGGCTCCGGAAAAACGCTGGCGGCGTTTCTCGCTTCACTCGATGCTCTTTTCCGCCAGGGCGCCGAGGGCGATTTGCCGGACGAAACGCAAGTTGTTTACGTCTCGCCGCTCAAAGCGTTGAGCAATGATATTCGCAAAAATCTTCAGGAGCCGCTTGCAGGAATTCGCTCCTTGTTGGGTCAAACGAATGGTCGGGAACTCGATGTGCGCGCTGAAGTGCGCACGGGCGATACGACTGCCGCGCAACGGCAGGCGCTTATAAAGAAGCCGCCGCACATTCTAGTCACGACGCCGGAATCCCTCTATCTGCTGCTCACTTCCGATTCCGGCCGGCGCATGCTAAGCACGGTACGAACGCTGATTCTCGATGAGATTCACGCCATCGTTGACGACCGGCGAGGCGCGCATCTCGCACTGAGCGTCGAACGATTGGCGGCGCTAACAAAAAGTCCGCTTCAGCGAATCGGTTTATCGGCCACACAAAAGCCTATCGAAGAAGTAGCTCGATTTTTGGTCGGCGCTCAGGCCGTTGACGAGGCCAGCGATCCTGATTGTGAAATCATAGACATCGGCCACCGCCGCGAATTGGATCTGGCGATTGAACTCCCCAGCTCTCCGCTTGAAGCGGTGATGTCGAATGAAGTGTGGGAAGAAATTTATCATCGCGTGGCGGAGCTGATTCGGGAGCACCGGACGACTTTGATTTTCGTTAACACCCGGCGCATGGCCGAGCGCGTGACGCATCACTTGAGCGAATTGCTGGGCGCCGATGCTGTCACATCGCATCACGGAAGTCTTTCTGCAAAACTGCGTCTCGACGCGGAAGATCGGTTAAAGCGCGGTGAATTAAAAGCGCTCGTTGCCACGGCTTCCCTCGAGTTGGGCATCGACATTGGTTCAATTAATCTCGTATGTCAGCTCGGCAGCACGCGCTCGATCGCAACTCTGCTGCAGCGCGTCGGTCGCGCCGAGCACCAGCGCGGCGGCTTACCGAAAGGTCGCATTTTCCCGTTGAGCCGTGACGAACTGATCGAATGCGCTGCGTTACTCGGTTGCGTCCGTCGCGGTGAACTCGATCGACTCAGCATTCCAGAAAAACCGTTGGACGTTCTGGCGCAACAAGTTGTCGCTGCAGCTTCCACAGAAGATTGGGATGAAAATAAGCTCTTCCCGCTCGTCCGTTCAGCCTGGCCGTATCGCAATCTCACGCGCGAAGAATTCGACAACGTCGTGAAGATGCTTGCCGAAGGGTTCAGCACAAAACGCGGTCGGCGAGCGGCGTTGATTCATCACGATGCTGTGAATCATCGTTTGCGAGGCCGCCGCGGGGCGCGGCTTGTCGCGCTGACGTCCGGCGGCGCAATCCCAGACAACGCTGACTATCGAGTAGTTCTCGAGCCATCGGAAACTTTCGTCGGCACTGTGAACGAAGATTTCGCGGTGGAAAGTTTGGCCGGCGACATCTTCCAGCTTGGAAACGCGTCCTGGCGAATCTTACGTGTGAACTCAGGCGTGGTTCGTGTAGAAGACGCAAAAGGTCAACCGCCCGGAATTCCATTTTGGCTGGGTGAAGCGCCCGCGCGCACGGCTGAATTGTCGCAAGCCGTTTCAATTTTTCGCACAGAAATCGAAAGGTTGCTGAGCGATGGCAAGGATGTTTGCGATTGGCTCATTTCTGAAATGAAGTTGTCGGCGGAAGCGGCTCAGCAACTTAGCGACTATTTCGCTGACGCTTATCGATCGCTCGGGGCAATTCCGTCGCAGAGAACTTTGGTGATGGAGCGTTTCTTCGATGAATCGGGCGGGATGCAGCTCGTTTTGCACGCGCCGTTTGGGAGTCGAATCAATCGCGCGTGGGGTCTCGCGCTGCGAAAACGCTTTTGCCGCTCGTTTAATTTTGAATTGCAAGCAGCGGCCACGGATGACGCAATTGTGATTTCGCTCGGCACGCAGCATTCGTTCCCGCTCGAGGAAGTCTTTCGTTACCTCAATCCAAAAACCGTTCGTGACCTGCTCGTTCAAGCGTTGCTCGACGCGCCGATGTTTACCATTCGCTGGCGCTGGAACGCGACCCGCTCGCTCGCGGTGCCCCGGTTTCGGGGTGGCACAAAAATCGCGGCGCCATTGCAACGGATGGAATCAGAAAATCTTCTTGCCGCAGTTTTCCCCGACCAACTCGCCTGTCTTGAGCACATTGTTGGGGACCGTGAAATTCCGGATCACCCGCTGGTGAAACAAACTATCGACGATTGTCTCACCGAGGCGATGGACATCGATGGGTTGGAAGAGGTTTTGCGCAGGATCGAGAGTGGGGAGATCCGCTGCATCGCACGCGATTTGCCCGAGCCATCGCCGCTCGCTTCCGAGATTCTAAATGCGCGGCCGTACGCGTTTCTGGATAATGCGCCGCTGGAAGAACGCCGCACCCAGGCGGTTTACACGCGGCGCGCATCGGAGAGGAATGGCAGTGATGGGCTAGGTGTTCTCGACGCGGCTGCAATCGACAAAGTGCAAAAGGAAGCATGGCCCGAGGCGACGAATGCAGATGAATTGCATGACGCATTGATGCTACTCGGCGTGATGACAGAAGCGGAAATCCAGCGGACGTCAGGTCACGAAAGTGCAGAACAGCTTATGGCGACGCTCGTGGCTGAAAACCGAGCGGCGCAGCTCGTTCTTGCGGGGCAAGATTCGACAACCCGCGAGGTTTTGGAGTGCGGCGCTGCTGCGCCGTTTTCGAGTGGCAACGGAAATTGCGAAAAACGCCGGAGCACTGGAGCACTCTTCCACAGTCGTGGGAGTGGCGCGCCGACGTTCTATATCGCTGCGGAACGACTTCGGATGATTGGAGCGGTTTATCCGAACGCGATCCTTGAGCGTGATTTAATCGTTCCTGAGTCAGCGCACGGAAAAAGTTGGGAACGCGCCGATGCAATTCGCGAATTGGTTCGCGGCCGCATGGAGGTTTCCGGCCCGATTACTGTTGATGAGTTGACCGACAGATTGGTTTTGCGGCCTGCAGACATTGAAGCTGCCCTGCTTGCGCTGGAGACCGAGGGCTTTGTTCTGCGCGGCAAATTTCGCCCCGGCGCAACGAAACAGGAATGGTGTGATCGGCGGCTGCTGGCGCGAATTCACCGGCTCACAATCGATCGGCTGCGAGCGGAAATTCAACCCGTCTCGATTCAGGATTTTTATCGATTTCTGTTCGCGTGGCAGCGCGCCGATCAAGAACATCGCGTGGAAGGACCGGAAGGTTTGCAGTCCGTGTTGGAACAACTCGACGGTTGCGAGTTGCCGTTGGCGGCTTGGGAATCGGCAGT
>WNFQ01001315.1_pt1 | contig 23333 bp, 24 predicted proteins | sample 5400171 | NCBI WGS metagenome assembly WNFQ01 (sample SAMN13153356, study PRJNA577476) | soil metagenome | isolation source: 20 cm soil under Madrone tree | place: USA:California | collected 2016-06-14 | reverse complement strand
TGGATTAAGTTGGACCCTGTTCGGTTTTCGAATTCGTTCAAGGCAGCTTCAAAGAGTGATTTCAGCCCTGGAGAGGGATTGATAGACATGGCATTGAAAGAGACGGAGCGTGGCGTACTAATAGGACGGCATATCCCGAGTCGTAAGTCACGGGCCGGTGCTTATCATAAATGAGACAATATATGGTTGATCGCATACGCCTTTTTGACAGATACTCCAAATACTCTCATTGTATCTCTCAACAATCGCATCTCGATCTGCGACACGTATGGTGCCCGCAGCTGAGAAGAGTCGTTGTTTGCCAAGACTCGGATGTTGCGAGCCCGAGCGGCAACAACAACCCACGACCTGAAGCCACGACAGAGACCATGATCGCGGAAACTGAAAAGCCTCAGAAAGATCTCATGAAGCATTGTGAAACGGTATTAGAGGCCGAGGTAGAGGAATGGGTCATCAGTGAGTCTTGCGGCCGTCAATGTTAAGATGCGCTATTTCTCATACCTTAGAGCAGCTCCTGCATCTGCAGACATCGCGTGATGCTCATTGTTTTATTTATCAGTTATTATTTTCGGACATTTCGCCATCCTCGGACCGCACAACAGCATCGCTCTCATCTCTTCCCGCAGAGTTTCATTACGCGGTGACTCGATACTCGATACAGTACAGCACACTCGCAACAACCTACGCCTATGCGAGCGCATTCCCAATCTCACACAGCTCGCCCGGCCCAAGTCCCAGCTCGCTCTCGCCCGCCGTGGCCCGCCTAGCGTCCAAGAATGCTTTGAGCGAGTTCTTCTCCGGACCGTCGAACGTCCCTTTATGTGCAAATACATACGTGTGCAACAGTCTGCAAACCCAATCATAAATTTAAAAAAAGTCTCAATAAAGGATATACACAATAGTTTGAATCATGCGGATACGCACCTCATCAGTTTCTCCTCGAGATCGGCATCGCATCCGTCGCCCTCGTCACCATCCGGCCCGTACGGTGTCGGCTCCGTCAGCTCCCGCACGATCACAGGCAACATCTCGTGCGCACGTACTGCACGCAACGTCTCTGATGCGGTGTCAACCGAGACGGGATCAGCCACCATCGATGCATGAGAGTTCGGGTGCACGGGTGCTCCAGATTGTGCGGGGCCCCCGCGTGTTCTTGTCACTGTCGCGGCAGCGGTGGGGGCAGAGGGCATGAGGAGGCTATTTAGGAGAAACGCGGCTTTGCGACGGACGGCGATATCTGAGTCTGAGAACGCGCAGAATAGAAAATGATTTTGGTTTGGGTGGATGAGTATGGAATGGACGGGGATACGGCACCTGAGAATGCATCGCGTAGTGCGTCCCATCCACCTGCTGCCTCGAATTGAACGATAGCGGCTGCGTTGTGTTTCAGGAGACCGGAGAGCGTGTATATCGCTTTGGAGCGGAGATGATGGGACGAAGGGGCCAAGGGGGAGAGGTAGGACAGGATAGTGGGAAGTGGTTCGAGGGCGAGGTACTATGCGACATCAGATCCGTGTCATGCACACGAGAAAAAGGGTTAGGTATAGCCGTCGCGCATTCGAGAATGATGGAACGCACCGCTTTTTGGGCGGCGGGATTGTTCTGCACGGCTGTGCCGATTACCCATAACGCGTGTACCTTCATGTCTTCTGAGGAAGAAGCCACTAAATCCTGTAATGGCTCCCACATGCCGAGCTTTTCGAGATCTTTGATTGAGACGGGTTAATGAGATCGTAAACACCTGACACTGGCATGCGTTTGCATTACCATTCGCATTATCGATATTCTCGACGAGCTGGTAGGAAACGGGAGCAGATGGACACGGTATGAATGGAAGATGTCAGATGCGAGAAGAACCCAAAGCGGTGACACAAACACGACAGTTTTTGGGCAATGGCGCAAAGGGGTGCCAGTGTGAAAGAGGGGAAAAGAAAAGAAAGGAGAAAGGTTACCATCTCGAGATCGTCCAGAGCCGTCAGCCGGGCATCTTCGTCGAGCGACGCATCCTGTGCCTTGGAGAGAGCCTCCTTCATCAGTTCTGAATCTGGCCTGCCCAGTATCGCATCGATGATTCTGGGATCAAGGTCTGTTCTCCGCGTGGGTGGTGGTGGCGATGATGCTGCGTCGTTGCCAGTGCCAGTAGTAGAATTTTCGATGCTCCAGCGGAGAAGGCTTTGCATGCTATGAATTTTCTGCCTTTTGTGCTTCAGAGATGTGGTAGGGATACAGAGGTGACTATAGATAGATACAACGATTATTCACCACTTTGATCGGATGTACCGACTCGACTCACGCGACCGCGGCACTGCCTTTCGTCCACCACATTAGTCATCCGCGATATATCACGTGGACATGTACAAGCCAGTCGCGCGACTTGCCCATCTTTTCCCTTGCTTGTCGCTTCACGGTGAGTTCGGTAGCAGCAGTTCTTTTTTTTCTTGTTTCAAGTGATGATTCAACAACACCATACTTTACCACATGCCGAATTCACCGTGTGGAATTCTTCTTCAGCCTTGTCTGAAGCGGGCCTCTTCTCTTTCGCCTGCTGTGCTTGCCACGTTCGAGTCGAGTCGACCCCAGATGTACTGACGAACGTGCATTCGCACTCTCCCCCAGGCTTCCTTTTCCCAAAAATTTTCTGTGTAGACCTTTTCTTGCTCAAGGGTGAGTCGTCCAACTTTGGCCTTTTTCGTTTCTCGGATGAATTCCTTTTTCGATGGGCGGACACGAACGTGCCGAGCTCGTAGCAATTCCTCCAAAAAAAAAAGGGTGGAGAATTGGAGCACGGCACTAGTTGAAATGCATCGTGCAGCTGACACCTTCCTTCCTTTGTCTCTTCAATTCCTCTGTTTGTTATTGCACACACGCTGATGGGAATGGACCATTATTCTGATGCAGGAGCTCACTGGATCGTGAAAGCTTAAAAGTTTCGTTTCACTCGAACGTGGGAGGGTGTTTTGAAGGGTTTGAGGGGTATTTGCATTCTAGAATGTTGTTCTATGTAGAGCAATTTGCCCGCATGTGAATCGTCGAGGCGAGCCCCGGTCAGCTGCCTGATCTCGGGCACTGCAAACCTTATGCCGTCCTTTACGCCGTCGCACGCAATTCCTTGGCGTTGTGTCCACACAGCCGAACCCAGTGACAGTTGTTATATGCGTTTCCCACTCTTTCAAACTCTTTTCTTTTCTCCGTCGTAAATAGAGTCTCCCCCCTCTTTTTTCTCTCTGTTACCAATGGTTACTAGTCGGTTGGAACGCCTCCTGAAGACCACTTCTTCTGAACCCAGGTTGACGGCAGAGGTCAGTATCAAGATTGCCATTCCCTTTGAACCGAAAGCTGTGCTCAAGTTTCATTTCCAAAGTCAAAGGGAAAATCCCCCGCGGTTTCTCCCGAGTCTGCTCATGGTGATCGGAGGCCGACCCTAAACATCGACACTCATCCACCGAACACCATTGGAACAAGGCAATCATACGGTACCATCGGCGAGAGGCAGTCTACCGGTATGTCAAACAAAAGTAACCTAAAGACATATCGGAATGGCCATCTCCTCTTTGATGTGCCCGAAGAGGTAGACGACGGAGACTTGGAAGCGCTACTGGAGGAGGAGGGTCTCTACCTTGGTTCGTCGTGATCCTCCGCACTCACCACCTAGTTGGACCCCACTGACGTGACACAGGATCTTACCTCCGCTTTGTCCGAAACTACACCACCGTACCCGTCACATCTCTCCTCGTTTGGATCCTCTTTGCCCTGGTCCCGGTACTAATTAATACCGAGCACTCACCTGATGAACCACCGCATGCGCCATACTTCCCGACCCCGCTCCCCGAACTCCTCCTCTCCATCTCCCTCTTCACACTCTCGCACCTACTCAGTCCATACCTATTCGCCATAGCTGGCGCAATGCTATCCCACCCAACGGCAACAAGCGCACTCGGAACAGCGCTAAACGTCATCCTACGCAACGTGCTCCGCACAGCCGCCTTCCCGATGCTGGCACTCGCAACCCCAAGCGGCGCAGCGACGTTTTACGCGCCTGCGTTTGGACAGGTGTGGTGGCTTGCCCTTGGTTGGTCACTTGCGGAGGTCACGGCAGGCATCGTGCAAGGGTACGAGACGATCGCTTTATATTACGACGTGCTCGTACCCGAGGGCGATGCGCGCGAGCTTGTCACGTCGGCGATGGCAGCTGCGACTGGCGCGTTGAAAAATAGTTCAAGTGATAGTGCGAGCTCGCGCCTGCGGGAGAGCCTTAGTCGTGGCGAGGATGGCGGTTCTGCTGTGGAGGTTACCGAGTCACCTGTACGTTCGCGAGAGCAGCAGCAACAGCGTGAGTCCCATCGCTCCTCGTGGGAAACAAACGACGCGGAGATGCAGCTCGAGGTCGACAATGACATTGATGCGCTTCTCGCGCTCAAAACGCGCGAAGAGCTGGAGGAGCTTTATGGGTTTCCCGCCATCGTAAGTTTTTGGATTTTTTAGGTTGACCGTCTACTCATCTGGGAGTCCTAGTGCGTACCCGTGTTCGTGTCCTGCTTGCTGCGTATCGCGTCGATATTACTCTCCCTGGGCATTGTCTTGCTCTTGTCAGCGGGATACCTCACATCGCCCCTCGCCTGGCCGCCAACTGCGGAGCATAGAGTGATGACGATGACCATCCCTGCTGCATTGTCCAACCGTATTTTCTGGGGTACTTTTTTCGGCGTCTGTGGGGTCAACTGGGGCCTATCGATGCTCCATACTCCTGTGCTTCTACCACGTGTTGGAGTGCACGTAGTGGCGTACCTCGGATTTCTGGTCGGGTTAGGAATGCTATTCACGGGTTTGAGCGTTTGGGATGCATTATCGTGAGATGAGATGTGGGTGTGTGAACGGATGGGAAAGGAGTGTCTGCTGTTGAAAAGGATACGGATCTCTCTTCATTTTTGTTGCCATTAATTATTCACTCGTTTTTTGCTTGACATCCAGCATTCATGTCGTATCTTGCATTTTGCATAGTACTACTCGTGTTTTGTTTTCAAATGATATAAATGATGTGTACATCCGGGAAAGCCGGGGGATCACGACAGTCCACCCGGCGTTAAGGGCATGCTGCCCGTCCATATTTGGTTCGGATCTCTTATCATGGCTGTATCGCCCCGGCGTTAACAGTACGTTGGTCAATAACGCCTTCTACGGTGGGCTCCACCTGTTATGAAGAGTATGCGGTCCCCGTGCTCAACTGCTCATGGGAAAAGGTGCGGATAAACTCATGTGGCTTGATTTTATTCAAATTGCTCATGAATGATGCTATCAGGTGTGATCGGGTGTCGCAGGGCCTGAGTACTTGAGATATATCGACCTGCAATAGATGGCAACCTCGTGTCGCACACATCAAGCCACCCTTTTTTCCTCTTTCTCGATCACTGTCATTCGATTCGACGTCGTCCGTTGCTTGTAGAAACAGGATGGGTTCGAGTTGTTGGCTTCTGTTGACGATCCATCACGGGTTCCTGAGACGGGTATTTTACCCGACGCCAATAATTCTTCGTGCCACCTCGATGGCCTTGGAAGCATCTCCTCTGCGAGTAAGTTACTTCTGCAGCGCATGTTCGTGGCATATCTCCTTAAGGGTGTACTAATTGCCATCTATGGACCCACTAGTACTTTCATGGCCGACACTATCCGGAGCCGTAAAGATGGCATGGCATGTCTGGCACGGCGTGTCTCAGTAAATTCAGGCGATCCTGAATTCTGACGTAAGCAAAACCTGCATTATCCTTTTTTCTGATTCGACTGTCTCATTGACTTGACGCTGACGGGCCCGGCTCTGCATGGATCTGGCCTTCTCCTTCGGCATGTGCATCTTAGGAACGGACTTTTTATTTTATTGGCATAAACGTCCACTCCTCCCTTCTCCCCCCTTTCCTCTCTTACGACGACGACGACGACGAAGGTTGCTGCCAGCCCCGCGCGTGAAAACGTGTCTCGCGTGCCGTCTCCGCAACCGAGTTGACCCTAAGACTGATTGGGGGGGCAGTGCAAGCGAAAGCCCCTGCACGCCTTGTTCTGTCTTTCTGACTTCTGTCTTGTCTGTCCCGTTCCGTCCTTTTCCGTGACTATCAGATCAGCATATGACTTCCTCGGACGTCACTCATACCCTTCGTCCTTCAGAGGGTGCTTCTCCCCCCTCATCGTCCTCGAGGAGCCGCATGGTCCATTCGCGACAGATATCCTCGCTATCAATGAACACGTTCACCACCACGTCTCAGTCCCACCACCCTTCCGAGCCCCTGCTCCATGGTGGAGGACGGACGGAGCAAGCGTCGCAACATCCTCCGCATCCTGATCCTTCGTACGTACCCTCGGTTTTTGGTTCCGTTCGTTGATATCGTTCCTTATTCTCTTCTGTAGATCGCAGACGAAGGAATATTGGGAGAGGGCCAATGTGCGACGCGTGCGCCGATGGGGTTTGTTTCAGGGTGCACTTTTGTCAATAACGGGTAAGTCTCCATCGGCTGTCTCCGTGGCTATGAACTAACACAGCATCGCAGGTTTTTGGGCATCCTACACAGTGGCTCGCTACTTCGTCGCCTACAGGGTCTTTCCGGACCGTCGGTCGGCAGCGCTACCCCTTGGTATCTCTTCACTTCTCGCTATCCTTTTAGTGATAGCTCTCACCATGTCATCTATTCTGCCATACCATGTTATCGAGCGACACCCACAATTACGATACCAGAGCATATCCCTCTATCATGTATTGCAATTCCTCCTCGCGTTCTTCCTCTTCGCACCAACCGTCGTCAATCTGGTCTTTGTTTGTGTCTGGAGAAATGTTAGGTCTGGCTTGAGCCTGCGTGGCCGGTGTCATTGGAGTCCCGACGTTCTTTGGGTCGGTGTGGGTGGTCAATGCGTACCTCATGCGCCGGCGTGGGGAGTCTGGCTCACCGCTGCCATCTTGCGGTTGTTATTAACAGCTATTGTCCTAGTGAGTCACTTATATACAGGATCATCACGTGATCTCATTTTACGAGCTTTGCAGGTCGTTTATTATTTCTCATCGGGAAGGTATCGTGCATTACGGGTACCAGTTAGTTATCGTCCTGAAGACGTTCGGAGAATGGACCCTGTCGAGATAACCCAGATAGCGCAAGGTGATATGCCGAGTCGACCTGCACCCGTCGTACACCCTTTCGCCCATAAAAGTGGGGGGGTTCCACAGCGGTCTTTATCCAGTAGTCGAATGCAAGTCATACATGAGCACAGCGATACCCCAAATCGGGAACCCTATGACTCGGAACAAGAACAAGCAGGACCCGATTCCGCTGAGAGTTCCACGTTATCCGACGAGGAAGAATCGAACCAGAAATCGGCCGAGTCTAGCGCTACCGCGACGAACAAGTCACTGCGTCGTACGAAGAGTTCACGAGACGTGCAAATGGCCTCGAGCTCATCAAGGCTTGCGGCACTCGTCTCCAATGTTGGCGAGGCCGAACTGCGGGGATTCGCCGACGAGTTCCGCGCTCTCGTCGATCGGGTATCACTCGAACTCGAGGAATCTAGGATATCGGAAAACAACAACAGAGAACCGCACACGCCTCCCCTGCATCATGTTCTGGACACGCACACTCCCTACATGACCGTTGACGAATTTGGGCGCGAGGTTCACACCGAGGAGCCCATTGCTATACTCGGCGGCGTCATCAAGCGCATGCCGACGATCGAGTCGGTAGGCTCGCGCGAGCGTGCCAGCCTCCGCTCCGCCACTCTAGTCAGTGGCACCGGCGGTGGCGTTGGCTCTGCATCTTCCTCCGCGTCCTCGCGTCCTCAGACAGGCGCGACGATGGCTTCGTTCAACGATGCAGCCAGCACAAGCCTCGCGAGCGCAAGCCAAACTTCGAGCAGAAGTAACAGTATGCACCGCCACCGAACGCCTTCTGAGATTGGGGAACTAGTCCGGGACGCTTTACGTGCGCGGACCCAAGTGCGTCCCTTGCCACCATCGTCGTCGGCGCGCCCCGGCAGCGGAGGGAGTGTGAGCGGAAGCGGAAGCGGTTGTACGGGTGCGGGTTCGGGGTCGGGGTCAGGTTCGGGGGAGTCGGCGATGCACGTCGGCCCTGGTCCATCGTCATCGCTGTCGCGAAGCCGGAGCAATAGTCTCGGGCCGAACGAGGTTCTCCCGCCTGTGACCGAACATGGAGAACTCGGCCGCGAGGATCCAGTCCTCCCGATTCCGCGTCCTCCGCGTCGATTGGGCGGAGATGTGCCCGGCGGGGCGACGAGCGAGATGGGAGAACTTTTGAGGACGGAGTGGTCTAGGTCTTGGACTAGCAGCTCGCCCTCTGCCACGTCCACGGCGTATTTTACTCCCGGTGCTTCGGGCTCGTTGCTTGTCGGCAGCAGTCCCAGTGGTGGCGACACAGGTCCGGGCAGCAGCAGTGGCGGAGGACCTTCTATGAAGACGTGACGACTCGGAAATTGCAAACCAATGAAAACGCAAAGTCGAACGCGACTACTCGGACACCACATTCTACAATCCCCAAACTTTCGAATTCAATCATCCCCGACCCCTCCTGTTTTCATCATGATATTTTTTTCTTGAAGGTTGTAAGGTTGTTGTAAGTTACCTGACTCTGGGCTTTTTTTCTATTTATATCTTTCTCCTCCTCAATCAATTCGGTGAACATCGCTACCGACGTGATACGGTATAGCGAGTACATTGCTCGTCGTATTCCCCACATCATTATATTACGTGTATGCGCATGATATTTATGGAGACCATAGATTCATACTTTCCCTACCGGGCGTTTTGCCTCTCTTACTGTCATCGTGGCGTTTCCCCATGACTACTGACCACAAGCCATAGATATTTAAATATTGCAATGACCTGTTTCAAACCTGCATGCCTTTCTTGCGACCTGAAGCTTGTCGCTGTGCACGTGGGAGAGGCCCGTGACAGGGCACGACCCAAACAAAAGCACAAGGATTTTTGTGCTATATCCGGGATGATCGCCGTCGGGAAAGGACAACTGTACCCCTGTATGCCAGTGAGTGGCCTGTACATTCAAAGTTCCACCGTCGTGCTTGCGGGCGGTCTCTCTGAACGATCTCGCCGGGCTTTGGGATAGCGATCTGTTTTATGCCTGCCTCCGCTTATCTATGCGTGCCTTTTGAAGACGCGGCGCGGCGGTGGTGAGATACTAGTACTGTAGTAGCAGCGTGGCTGGATCTCATGCATGCCTCTCAGTGCGACTCGGACTCGGACTGTCACTGTCGCGATCGGATCTTAGGCTTAGTTGTTGGCACAACCTCCCTTGTCTCCAGACTCCAGACTCCAGACTCGTTGGCTGCTAGGGATCCGACCCCGTAAGCTGGAGATAGACACGAGTGCGACACGGGATCGTGACATGACTGCAAAGTCACACGTGACGTGCTTAGCCAAGTAGAGCATGCGCAGAACATTTCCCCTTGCCAAATGCTCTCAGCACTAGTTTCTATCAACCCTGTCAAAACACAATGATTTCTTGCTTTGTAGCAAATTGCACGTCAGTGTCATTACAGTAATAAGCGGAAGACATTTACAATTTGTTTTTCAAAAAAAGGACGAACATTATCTAAAGATCACGGACGGTAACACAACTTGCTTGGATGGTAAAAATTGGGTCCAAATGCGTGGATCAGCACACTAACGCACCATATGCCAACCAAACGCCTTCCAATACGGGGAGCCGGTGAACCATCACGGCACCAAGTCTCTCTCATCACTCATCAGAATAGTTTTCCAACCCGTCCGAGTCCCGATCAACTTCCCCGGTACCGTGACCGATGAAAAGGTCTTCATCAGACTCGACCGAGTCCATATAATTGCCGTCCGAATCATATAGTAAATAACCTCTCTCAGGATCGAATACTTGTTGCTTTCCGTCCCACCCATCCCACCAAAACTTTTGGACAAGATCTTCCAGGGCAGATGCACACTTGGAGCTGATGGTGCTGCCGCTGATTCGGAGAGACTCCAAAGGGACCGCAGGTGCCATCTGGCGCTGTTGAAGGCCTCTCTCGACAACGTCGAATAAGACGCCTGAGGGAATCTCGTTTTCACGGAAGTCCAGATCCTCTAACGATAGGAACTTCAGTTTCGGGAAAATACTAGCCACATGCACTGGTGCGGCAGTGCTTGTCGTGACCGATTTCATCGAAGTATTATCTCCGTTGCCGCGCCTCCTTTTTTTTGCACCAGATCTCGTAGTTGTGAGTTTGGGAATAGTGAGGGCCCGCACGAGGCTGGCTGCACCGTACCCAATCGCTTGTACCCCGATGACATCCGTACAGCGGTTGAACAGTTCGACCCAATTTACGTTAGTTATCTCGGAAATTTCGAACCCGGGGGAGTCGATAGACATAAACTCGAGGTTTGTGAGAGGAAGCGATTTGCACACTTGCTCAAGAAAGTCTCTCCAGTGGTCAAAGTCGTCTAGCCCGTTGAACGTTAGAACTAACTCAGCGTCCTTGTACATGTCATAAGATGCTGGGGAGTGGCGGATTTTCAATGTAGGAAGGGAAGTTGATGTGGTCACCCCTAAACCACTTGCCTGGAGGTCGGTGGAGATACTGAGACTTTTGAAATCGACGGGGGCAGGACTTTGAAAGTGCGCTGAGACGAGATGAAGTAAATGGTGTTCGTCAAGGGAGGGATCATTTTCTGACATGCAAAACAAATGGAACGTTGTTGAGGATGGTAACTTGAGCATTTTCAACAAATTCGTAACACGGGAAGTTGACCCGCCAAGACGCAAGTAGGAAAGGCGGGGGAGGTGGACCGTTTGACCATGTGGAAATTGGGTAAGTTGAGCGGATAAGCAGAAGTCGAGGGTGAGAATCTCTAACGCTGGACAATTGACTAGGAGATCAATCAAGTCTTTTGAATTGCCAAGCGCAGGATCGTCCTCATTGTCATTGACTATTTTCAGCTGTGTTAACTGGCCGCGAGGAATGGGTGACCAAGGGGTGAGGACATGGGAGAGGGAGAGTGTCCGTAGCTTCGGAGCCTGGCCTTTGAACAATGTTGTCACACCGAGGTCCGGGAGGGTGATAGGGAAAGTGAGGGAGGCCTCAAGTTCGAAGTGTTCCAGGGCTGGCGCTTCCTGATTGTAGAAAGTTCGGAGATGGACAGTGTCTGGCGTAGACAGGTCACGGATGCAAAGCTTGCGGGTGTGGGAGAGACGTAGGGGGAGCAAAAAACCCACTATTGGACTTGGTGCCCTGGCAAGGTCGATGTCGATATCCAATGGCGCATTCTTCGCCCGAGATAACATCTCCACAATCCACAATGTTTTCGTCGGCTTTCCAGAGATTCTGGCCCATAACGATGAATCATCTAGCGCAACTTGACGCCAATGCTGGCATACGTGAGTAGCTCTGATCCAGCCCAGGTTCTGTTTGCCAACAAAAGGTGGTTCGTCGAGCGCAAGAAAGTGAAAGACCCGCGTGAGAATTTCTGGGGGTAGAAGAGAAATTGGCAAGAGGGCATTGCGACGCGTGAAAAGCGAGCAGAAGAGCTTTTTGGCAGAATCTAGCTCCTTATCGACAGCGGAAACGGCTGCAACGCGCACACTGGGATCGCGACTGACGGTTCGGAAATTATTAAGTACGGACTCGACGCGGGAAAAGACATCAAAGAATGCGCGCGCTTGCACGTCACTTAATAAAAAGAAGAGTTCGGAAAATCAGCAAAAGCAGACACATATAAAAGTATTCTCACCTTTCGTGAGGGAAATGAACTGTGGCATCCGAGATCATTGGAGAGCTTGATGAGGTCGCGGCAGCGGTCTGGGCCTGTTGAAAAACCTCCTGACAATCGCGAGTATAGGTTGGTGGACTGGGAGAATTCACCCTTGTGTTGCGCAGCGTGCAGTGTAGGTTCGCAAGAACCTTTACCTGAGGCAGACGGCATTCCCTAAATTGGCCGGGCCAGTTTCTGAGACGGGCCCACGTGACCGTGACACATGAACGTGGCTCGGGCCGGTTATTGCCGTATGTTCTGCCCTCCCCCCGCTCACTGGGCCACGCATGTTGACGTTCCCGCAATGTACCAGCCTCTTAGAAGGTACAGGTATACATATGGGCTTGTAAGCCTTTCTTTCCGGACATGTGTCATGTGTCCTGCGTCTTATGACGTTCCCAGAGCTAGGGCTTTTTGCCTCACCTACTGTCACCGTGGCGTTTCCCCATGACGAGCGATGGCTACTGACCACAAATCAACCATAGATATTTAAATATTGCAATGACCTGTTTCAATCCTGCATTCTTGGGACCTGAAACTTGTCGCTGTGCACGTGGGAGAGGCCCGTGACAAGGCACGACCCAAACAAAAGCACAAGGATTTTTGTGCTATATCCAGGACGATCGCCGTCAAACTGAGAGGCATGAAATCGAGCTACGCTGCTACTGGTATCTCACCTCCGTGCCGTGTCCTCAAAAGGCGCGCATAGATTAGCAGAGGCATAAATCAGATCGCTATCCCAAAGCCCGGCGAGATCGTTCGCAGAGACCACCCTCAAGCACGACGGTGGAACTTTGAATGTACAGGCCACTCAGTGGCATACAGGGGTGGCTCTTTCCCAACTTGGACTGTCACTGTCGCGATCGATGAGTGAATCTTAGGTTTAGTTAGCATAACCTTGTCTCCTGATTTGTTGGCTGCTAGGACTCGACCGTCACGGTAAGCTGGATCTTTGCATTTTGTTGTGTGTGTGACCCACACCTCATGGCACGATAGCCAGATGAAGTGTCAGTATCACCTCCACTGCCAGTGGCATATGGCCCTGCTATGAGATGTGGGTCAGAAGAACGAAAAAAAGATGATGTTGGAAGTTGAGACTAGGAAAAGGGCATGGTGACGTGGGTGGTGACAGTTCTAGTAAGTGTCCAGGGGAAAAGACTAGATCCCTGGGAGCAAAGGATGATACCGTACTTACTGTATATGGGTGTAAGCTAAGCAGGCTGCCACCGATCCCCAGATGGCTCGAGGTGAAGGATGCGTGGTCAAAGTGAATATGTCTGGATATATACATTGCTATTTACTAGTATCGACTTTCGATTTTGTCTCGTGATTGTGCAAAAGAAACTTCATGACCTTTCGCACGATGCTCACTGTGCCAAGGTACTAGTAGCTCCCAGCCCGCTCAAACCCTCAAAATCTTCAGGGATGAACTGTATGTAGAATCCCCTCTTCTCGCTTCTACGTACCCGCATCACCAAATTGTCAGTCCATCGCCTTCAGCAGAAACGAACAGTCGATTACGCACGAGCTAGAAATGCCCACCAATGCGGTGGGCTCCGCAATCGCTTCCCGTTCGCCGATTGGTTTGTACTCGTCCCCGTATGACCAGTACGATGTCGTCCAGTCCTCATATGAGAGGTAAAAGTGCACTTCTTCTGGCGGAGGAGATGACTCATGGCATTTGAAATTAGACGAAATAACAGCAGATGTGCGGTGTCCAGTTACTTTTGTCGAGACATTTTAGCATATATGACTTTGATTAAATATGGTTGAGGCGCCGCGGGCTGCCGTCACTTACTGAGAACCATGGCGTCAGGGGAGATATTTCTCGCCCACGCAAACCGGGCGACGTTTGTCACAATGCTCTGCCACCGCGCACTCTTTTCGTTTGGGCCATCTCTAGGCTTCTGATGTATTGAGAATTGGTGCTGGTAGGAGATGGAAGTCGGATTTCGGAACGTAAATCTGATGAGTTCCGAGGTCAGACCATATCAACTCTGTTTTACCCTGAAAGTCCACTTACATACCTGACGACATCTACCGTGATCTCTGTAATGTGCATTTCCTCGAACTGTCCCTCAAAAACGTGGCCCGTCAGCCGTCGCTTCCGGAATGGCTCGTCCTCCCCTAAGATCTTGGCATACAAAGGTCCGAGGACGTTACTGATGTTTCCCATACTGACGAACGATTTTTTAGTCGACGCAGGGTCTGGATCGGCGACCAAGAAACTGACATCGCCGTAAGTGGCTGTCGAGAAGAGGCCACCACGGTCGTCGAGCCCCCACGAGGCCATGGACGCCCGGAGCTCCCGCAGGATGGACGTAGTCCAATCCGCATCACGAAGGTCAACGAGGAGCGTTTCGGAGACTTGTGCTGGTGAGGCGGTACCAGAGAGCAAGATGGAGCCCGCGATCTGGTTGGCCAATTGGCGGGCCCTCCTTGTACGATCTATGTGTTCTTGGTTAGCGTCTGTATAAACGGTGTCACTGTATGCTACTGACCATCTTCCCCCACACCAAGAATTGACCCCGGATAACGTTCACCGAATATCTGGAGAACACGGTTAAAGGCATGAAATCAACTACAGTATCCACGATAAGGTACTTGCCTCATGACACAGCCAAACCAGGGGCCCTCGATGATTTTGGGGTTTCCTGTCTGACGCAATATCTCCACCTATGACAAGATTTCCCCGATTATTCACGACCAAGCTTGAGAGCATTGCAAGTGATGGCTGTTCCTTCTGGTCATAGATAGCTGGCCATCTCCCGGTGCTTGCCAACAGCGTGAGACCAGCCTTGTGAAGCAGTCAAACACCAAACAATCTCAGGATAATGCATGAGAAGCGCACCCTGAGATGCTCAGCCTGTGTTATTGAGAGTCAGTTAGCGTTGAAAACCCTTCCTCCGGGAACTCACAATACGAGTAGCAATGGCAGCGACTTCCAATAGATGTCCTTCTTTAAGATACGGTGCAATGAATGCGCGTATATCGGTTATCCCCACTACGAAAGGTATTTAAGATAGCCAAAGGCAGGAAATGGGCCCTTCATACCATTGTGTAGAATGATGAACTCAGGGTTTGAATTTGTTTGTTGGGAAACCCCGTAGAGCTGTGGAAAAAAGGGATCCCTAGGCGCGAAGTTAGAAGATGCCGATTTAAATAACATAAGACCAGATGTCAGTGCGCACCAGACGCTTTTCAAGAAAGCAAGGTCGTCCTTTTTTCGCTAAATAAACTCTAGGATGAGCAACTCCTAGAAATAACACAAAGTCATACCTTCTTTCCTTCTCGCCCTTGGTATCGTTTTATCAGTACCGGCCGTCCGTTTATGCTCGACTCAGCCAGATTCTCCCACCATCCGCCGCCCGTAGGAATGATTTTGTGCAGTACTAACTCTGAGCGGTGTACCAGCGGGAACTGCAAAATAAACGCATTCAAGGAGGTACGACTCGAACGACGTTTAAACTCACCCCATCCTCGTCTTGGGGACGCAAACCTCTCTTGAAGCCCACGATCATCTGGGAATGCATTTCCTGCACTTGCCTGACGACTTGTGTCTCTTGTGACAATGTCGCTCTCAACGACTGGCTCATGATGTGTTGTAGTTCTACAAGCACGGTATTCTGGTGCCATGCATGACGTAAAAGTGTTCACCAAACATTGAAACGTACCTGGAACTGGGAAACAGTATCGATGAGCTGAAGCTCGAAGTCGGTAATCTTGTCCTTGATTCTGTCCTTCTTGATAACGCGGGTAAAGATATTTGTGTTGGCAAGATCGCTCATCCAGTCCCTGATTGAGAGAAGTAATCTGTGCGAATGGTAGTCGGCATCACCTCTGATTGTGGATCACACGGTGCCTACAATTCAAAGCGATCTACGGATTCCTTCAGTGATGGAGGAGCAGGGTCCCATTTTCCCTCCATCGTATCACGTATATTGAGTACAAACGCCGTCGCACGACGTGCGAGCCGCAAACAAGAATCTTGATTCGATTTCACTTGCTGAGGCAATATGCTTTGGTCTCGAAAACGGGTAGTGGAGAACGCATCACACACCTGGACTATGTCCAAAATGACCCGTAGGGCCATAATGGCAGGGCCAAGCTGTATCGCCCCCCCAAAACTGTCTGTGAGCTGGACGGCGAGTTGTGCCGCTGACATCAGTTCATTTGGGCCCGGGAGAGGGCCGCCAATCCTACTCCTGCGTGGCATATTCACTTATAAGGTATACAAAGAGCCAGCAACTGTAGGTCTAAAGGGAGGCTGCGGCGAGGACGTTTGACTGGCAGGCTCTAGTGGGTTGGGTATGTGGGAAAGAATCAAGGGAATGCGGCACATAGCCCTTGGCCACCAGTGCATGGCCATCAGCGACATTCCATATGTAGCCAAGGGTCTTCCCAGGCGTTTCCCTGCCTGTCATGAGCGGAAGAAAGAATTATAAAGAATAAGCGCTCACAAGAAAGGAAGTAGAGCCCGAAATCTTGGCTTCAAACTTTGGAACAGTGTTATGGCCCCGTTTGTTCTGTTGTATGTATTTCAGATTGAGTGATACAGTAGCTGTTCTTACCGTCTGTCTTTGGGTCTGCCGGCTCTTTAAAAGTTTAGTCTGTCATGTTTTCCTTGTTCAAAAGCTTTTGCTTGCGGTAGGACCTCAAAATCTACGTGGAAGCGCCGACAACAAACTTGAACAATTCCTACCTCCGATCTACCCGGAATTGAAAGCCCGAGTAACCGGCATCCCGGCCCGGCTGGCCCACGCATCGCGGCGAGGGAAATTGATGGTGGCATCGCTCTCCGTGTTGGAAAGGGTTGATAAAGTGCTTGTGATGTCGGGGCCTGTTGAGGTTGACTCGGAGAAACCCCCTAACAATCGCGAGTATGGTTGATGAACTTGGAGTATTCATCCTGTTGTTGCACTGCGTGCAGTGTAGGCCCGCGGGAACCCTTACCCGAAATGCGAAAGGCAAAAGACATTTCCTTCAATGACTGCAAGCAGGTGGCCTGGCTGAGAATCAAGCGATCATGGCACGGCCCGGTTACGAACCCCTGACTGCAAAGCAAAATCACCGACACGAAGTTTGTACAGTAGTGCAGAACATTTCCCCTCACCAAATACTCTCAGCACTAGTTTTCTATCAACCCTGTCAAAACACAATGATTTCTTGCTTTGTAGCAAATTGCACGCCAGTATTCTGCAGAAGATATCTACCAAAAAAAATATTTTGAAAAGAGCGACATTATCTAAAAAATATCACGAACGGTAACACAACTATCTTGGGTGGTATCAAAAAAGTGGGTCTAAATGGGTGGGTCAGCACACTAATGCACCATATGCCAACCAAGCGCCTTCCAATACCGGGGGCCGGTGAACCATCACGGCGCCAAGCCTCTCTCATCACTCGTCCGAATAGTTTTCCAATCCGTCCGAGTCCCAATCAACGTCCCCGGTGCCGTGACCGATGAAAAAGTCTTCGTCTTCATCAGACTCGACTGAGCCCGTACCATTGTAATCCGAATCATAGTAATAAACTTTCTCAGGATCGAAAATGCGTTGATTTCCGTCCCACCCATCCCAGTAAAACTTCTGGGCAAGATTTTGCAGGGCAAATGCACGCTTGGAGCTGATGGTGCTGCAACTGATTCGGAGAGACTCCAAAGGGACCGCAGGCGCCATCTGGCGGTGTCACCGAAGTCCAGATGCTCTAACGATAGGAACTTCAGTTTCGGGAAAATACCACCTACATGCACTGGTGCGCCAGTGCTCGTCGTAGCCGGTTTCATTGAATTATTATCTCCGTTGCCACGCCTCTTTTTTTTCCCACCGGAACTCGTAGCTATGGGTTTGGGAACAGTGAGGGCCCGCACGAGGCTGCTTGAACCGTGCCCAGTCGCTTGTACCCCGACGACATCCGTACAGCGGTTGAACAGTTCGACCCAATTTATGTCTGTTATCTCGGAAGATTCGAACTCGGGGGAGTCGACAGACATAAACTCGAGGTTTGTAAGATGAAGCGATTTGCACACTCGCTCAAGAAAGTCTCTCCAGTGGCCAAAGTCGTATAGCCCGCTGAACGTTAGGGACAACTCAGCGTCCTTGTACAAGTCTTCAGATGCTGGGGACTGGCGGATTTTCAATGTAGGAAGGGAAGTTGATGCGGTCACCCCTAAAATATCTGACGGGAGGCTGGTGGAGATTCGGAGACTTTTGAAATCGACGGGGGCAGGACTTTGAAAGTGCGCTGAGACGAGATGAAGTAAATGATGTTCGTTAAGGGAGGGGTCATTTTCGGACATGCAATACAAGCTAAGCGTTGCTGAGGATGGTAACTTGAGCGTCTTCAACAGATTCGTAACACGGGAAGTTGACCCCCTAAGACGCAAGCGGGAAAGGCGGGAAAGGCGGACTGTTCGGCCATGAGGAAATTGGGTAAGTTGAGAGGATAAGCAGAAGTCGAGGGTGAGAATCTCTAACGCTGGACAGTTGATCAGGAGATCAATCAAATCGTTTGAATTGCCAAGCGCAGGATTGTTCTCATTTTCATTGACTATTTTCAGCTGCGTTAACTGGCCGCCGCGAGGAATGGGTGACCAAGGGATGAGGACATGGGAGAGGGAGAGTGTCCGTAGCTTCGGAGCCTGACCCTTGAACAAAGTTGTCACGCCGAGGGTGATAGGGGATGTGAAGGAGGCCTCAAGTTCGAAGTGTTCCAGGGCTGGCGCTTCCCGACTGTAGAAAGTTCGGACACGGTCAGTGTCTGGAGTAGACAGGCCACGGATGCAAAGCTTGCGGGTGTGGGAGAGATGTGGAGGGAGCAAGAGAATCACTCTTGGATTTGGCGTCCCGGCGAGGTCGATATCGATATCCAATCGCGCATTCTTCGCCCGAGCTAACATCTCCAAAATCCACGATGTATTCGTCGGCCATCCAGAGATTCCGGCCCATAACGACGAATCATCTAGCGCAGCTTGACGCCAATGCTGGCACACGTGAGTAGCTCTGATCCAGCCCAGGTTCTGCTTGTCAAAACAAGGTGGTTCGTCGAGCGCAAGAAAGTGAAAGACCCGCGTGAGAATTTCAGTGGGCAAAAGAGAAATTGGCAAGAGGGCGTTGCGACGCGTGAAAAGTGAGCAGAAGAGTCTTTTGGCAGAATCTAGCTCCTTATCGACAGCGGAAACGGCCGCAAGGCGCACACTGGGATCACGACTGACGGTTCGGAAATTGTTAAGGACGGACTCGACGCGGGAAAATACATCAAAGAAGACGGACGCTTGCACGTCACTTAATATAAAGAAGAGTTTGAAAAATCAGCTAAAGCAGACAAATGCGAATGTATTCTCACCTTTCGTGAGGGAAATGAACTGTGGCATCCGAGTCGTTCTCCATCATTGGAGAGGTTGATGAGGTCGCAGCGGCGGTCTGGGACTGTTGAAAAATCTCCTGACAATCGCGAGTATAGTTGGTGGACTTGTAGTATTCACCCTTTTGATGCGCAGCGTGCAGTGTAGGATCGCAAGAACCTTTAGCTGAAGCATGAAAGGCAGACGGCATTTCCCTAAATTGTGGCTTCTGAGAAGGGCCCACGTGACCGTGACGCATGAACGTGCCAGTGGCTCGGGCCGGATACTGCCGCTCCGTATGTCTGCACCCGCGCGGCACTGGGCCACGCATGTCGACGTTCCCGCAATGTATCAGCCTCTTGGGAGGTAAATGTATACATATGGAGTAAGCCTTTCTTTCCGGACGTAGGTCATATGTCCTGCGCCTTATGATGCTCCCAGAGCTAGTCACTGTGGGCGTTTTACAACGTAATCCAATTCGCACTTGCTCTCGACCGACCAAACAGATTGCAGTATTCGGCCAACTGAATTCGTTTACATTGTAGAATGCCCACAGTTGGTGTACCACCGGTGGCCGCGGTAACGGGCAAGGCTGGCACCGCAATGATAGTCTCGGTGCCACCCACGATGCCGGGGTTCATTACAGTAACAGCGTAAACACGATCGCCTTGAATACCTTCTCGAGGTGAGCACGCCATTACCTTGAATTCCCACCAAAATAGAGTTTGCACTAACCAAAAATTTCAGTTTGCCCGGATTGCCGTGTTCTGTGGTTGAGTACATTTCACCCTACCATCGACCGTCTACTTTACGCTTTCGAGGCTTTTTCCCCTCATGAAACGATGTGATCCTGAAGCATGAAATGCTCCCAGACGACGGGCACATTTCCGGCAGCGATAAAAGGTTGATGAAGTCGCATAGTCATATCGGAGATTTAGCCGCGGCATACTATGATGTGCATCAAGCTGCTACTCTGATACGCACGGACTCTTGAGTTTGGTGGATCTCAGTCCGAGCCTGAAAACATTGGGTTGGCATTCCAAACCCGACTAGCCTGACTCGAGTGGATAGATTAGCGATATCCACTCGAGCCAGGCCAGTCAGGTTTGGAATACTTCCAACTCCATCCTAATCCCGCTGCAAGTCTTCGCACCTGACGTTCCGCCCCCATGTCCTTTCAGATAGGCGTAGTAATAAGGTGCTGGACAAGTCGCAAGCAAAGTAGCCGTCTCTAGCCAATAGAAAACAGTGACGGGTATGTGGTTTCCTTGAGGACGCATTGCTTTCAAAACATGAATTCCAGCATGAAATTATCCGTCGCCGCTTCATGCTAAAATTCATGTTTACATGTATGCGGTCACCCGTATACGTCATGTCCGTCGACCGCCGATGCTCACGAGGCTGTTTTCCGGGACTCTCGCGGTGACCCGGGGGTCCCGAGAGGTGTATAAAAGGATGCCCATACTTCCACATCCCTCATCACAGCCCCGCATCCTCTCTTCTCTTCCCTCCTCTCTTCGGTCTTCACCCTCTTCCGTGGACCTCAGCAGCCGCCACTGACTGTAATGGCGTGCAGGCCACATGAGATGTCAATCTTGGGGGATGTACGATAGTCACTACTATACATACTTTACACTGTGTTGCATTAGCCCACTCGACCCTCCCCTCATCCAGCTCTTTGCACACTGTGCAAGACGTTGCTTCTACACGCAGGTGTCGCATATAAAGGCGGAAGGGTGGTTGTGTCTGTCGAGGAGGGTTGGGGGAAATGGCGTGGCGGGTGTAGATACTGACGGCGCGTACCTTTCCACACAGATATCCCCCTCTCGACTTCGCCCTCGTCGGCTCACTCAACACGTGGGAACATGGACGAACATTGCTGATGCGACAACTCCTTGTCTACACGCATGAGTCTAGTTTCCATGGTTGGACTGACGAGGAGAATAACGTTGTCGAGGGGGGTCGGAAAGAAATCGGATGTGCGTAGCCGCTTAGATAGTGTTTTCGGGGGCAGCAGCGAGGTGTCTATGTCTAGATACCCGGGGAGTTCTGACGAGTCGCCAGGGGACTGGCACTCGTACCCCTCGAGGACGCAAGAGGCAAACAAATAGCCCAAATCATATAAAGGTCCCGAGGTTTAGAACCGGGCGTCTTGCCTTTGATGGCCGGGACGTGGAGTCGCTTGCTGCCCACCCCACGAGTTCTAAATATATACATGACTCCGTGGGTTAACATTTTTTTGAAATACTGGTGCGATCCTATACTCTGCTGAGCGATCTGAGAGGACGGCGCGTATGCGATGAAGGAGGAGCTCCCAAGCCTGGTCCTCTCGACAAGAAATGGTCTCAGGTGACTCGCATTCTACCCTAGGACGAACACTCAGTACACGCGCGAGCGATGAGGATGGAGTTCCTTCTCATTGCGGGAAGGGTTCGCATCCGGCAGCAATAATCTGCTGTTAGGGTTCATGCAGAAGAGTGATTGAGTTCACGATCCCTACCAAGATGGATTTCCCGTTACAACAAAAATTCAGTTTCTATTACTCGCGGCGATCGCCGATCCCACACCAGCATGGTCCTCCAACTTGCACACTGTCAATTCCATGTCGACTTTCTTGCACGCGATATTCCACAGCTGCAATGCATCTCCCACAGGTACGCGTGAGTCTTCCTTTCCATGTGCGGTCGATAGAGGCACAGTTATCGTCTCGGCATTATCAGGGGCGAGATGTGCTCAAGGAACGCCCGGACTTCCGCATCCTGCTCATCGCCGTACTCTCGTCTCTGTTGGTCACGTCTCCGGTCGGCTATATTCTCGACAATACAGCCAATCCAAATGTGATCCAAATGGCGATGCCGAATGTCCGAGCCTGCGCGTGAGCTTGGAAGTCAGGTGCACGAGTGAGCCCCACGTATGTTGTGCTCCCTGTGAGTCAAAGGTAAGACAGAGACAAACTGGTTCTGACATGTACAGTATGCGCCGCGTCTACAGAGTGAGAATCAAACAAATTGAAGAGAAGAGAACGGTAATACGGACACGATCCCCCATAACGGCTATGTGAGACGTAATGAACTCGTTCCGAGTCTCCATTTTCTGGCTGACATAATCCAAGAGAACCCAACTGAGATAGGCCCCATGAAGCTCCCATATATGGCTGTCTGGAAAATTGGGTATTTGAGGGCCCAAAACCAGCCTGAAGTCTGTCTGAACTTTGGGTATTTCAGTGTCATAGACCTTACTAACAAGGATAGCTCAAGCGATGATGAAGAGCTTTAGTAAGGAGAATTACTGATTGAACTGTCTGGATTACCTAGCATCTTGTCTTTCTTACAAAGCATGTTTCTAATCGCTTACCTATCAGAAAACGGCTTAGTAAAACCCTAGTATTGTACGATATAAATAGCCTTCCTTGCTGTCTCTAGGATGGCAAGTTGAGTCTCCTGTCTACATAGCAGAAAACCCACAATCTACTGTCTTCTCAACTTCTCTCCCTTTGTCTGCTTCCCTTCCTTTCATAACAGGTCTTGTGATGCACTGCAAGGCGGTAACCGTTGCTCTATAAGCATACTAGGAGAGGCACTCTCTTAGCTCAACTCTGAAACACTCCATGTCCAAACTAGCGCCCATATATCCCGAATAGGCATACCGAATGCCACAGATGCCCATCTATCCCAATTAGGACATACTGAATCACGTGACCACGTGACCACCTTAGGGCTGGCTTCATCTCAACTTCGCAATGCACAGAGAGATCACATGACCTCTTTAGGGCCAGCAATACTCTTGACTTAGCTTTTCAAGTCTAAAGTTGTGGTGGTGACAATCAGTCAGCCATCAAAACCTCTTACCAATTCATAAAAAGAGAACAGTCAGCAGCAAAAACGATAGAGTTAAAAGGAGCACGGTCAACACTCCAAAAACACATCGAATGCCCAACAATCTTCCCCGCTTCCCTATCAAACACCTCCCTAAGGACTTTCCTATCGAGCAACTCACTCCCCTCAAACGTTCCAAGTACGACTTTGACCCCTCTGAATCCCACTCTAACAGTATCTTCCGATTCCGGTACAAGCTCGACTCAAAACATGTCCTTGAACACTGCTGGTATTGCAAACTCGACTACTGCCCCTTTCACCATCGGTACTGAAACATGTCCGATGCCTTGATCAATGCCTCTGCTGAATCCCCCGCCAACAGCACCTCCTCTACCAGGGTCTCTAGTCCTGGTAG
>WNFQ01004300.1_pt1 | contig 23367 bp, 22 predicted proteins | sample 5400171 | NCBI WGS metagenome assembly WNFQ01 (sample SAMN13153356, study PRJNA577476) | soil metagenome | isolation source: 20 cm soil under Madrone tree | place: USA:California | collected 2016-06-14 | reverse complement strand
GAAATTACCGCTGCAGACATGATGCGAGATGCCGCAGGTTCAGAGGGCGCGGCTTCGAGATTGTCGGGAGATCAGGCGGACTGGTCGATCAGGCGGTGGTGGATGGCGTAGAGTGCGAGCTCTAGACGGTCGGAGACGCCCAACTTGTCAAAAATGTTGTGCAGGTGATTTTTTACGGTTTGCTCGCTGATAAAGAGCTTTTCGCCGATTTCCTTGTTGCGAAAGCCTTGCGCGACGAGCTGCACAATTTCCTTTTCACGGTCGCTGAGCAAGGGCTTTTCGCGACGCGGGCCGGATTCCGAAGATTTGGAAAAAGCCTTCATCACCTCGGCAGTCATGCGATTATCCAGCCAGATTTCACCGGCGTGAACGCGGTGAATGCTCTTCACCAGCAGGTCCGTGGCGGACTGCTTGAGCACGACGCCACGAGCGCCCAAACGCATGGCGCGAACTACGTCGCGGTCGTCTTCCGCGGCGGTAAGCACGACGACGCGCGTCGGGAGGGTATCAAAATTAACTTCCTCGAGGACGGCCAAGCCGTCTTTATCGGGCATGCGCAAGTCGAGAAGAAGAATATCGGGCTTGAGCTTGGTAAGGAGCCTGATGCACTCCGCGCCGTTCTGCGCTTCCCCGACAATGGTGATATCTTCGTCGGCGTCGAGGAGTTTGCGGAGGCCATCGCGAAAAATCGCGTGGTCATCCGCGAGGAGGACACGAATCTGCTGTTTAGTCTTGGCCATGTCAACCGAGTGGAATCTCGATGGTTAGACGCGCTCCATGGCCTGGGTTGGACTCCACGGTCAACACGCCCCCCACAGTACGCGTACGCTCCTTGATGGAAATAGGGCCCAGGCGAAGGCGATCCAGTTCATCCCCGGTGAACTTGCCTGCGAAGCTAAAACCTTCGCCATTGTCGTCAACCACTAAGACGAGCCGACTGTCGTCCTGCGACAGTTTTACCACGACATGGGAAGCCTTCGCATGCTTTTTTATGTTGTTGAGTGCTTCACGGTAAATCTGGAAAACCTCGCGGCAGACGCGGTCCGGGGCGTGCAACTCCAGCGAATCGATGAGCACATCCAGGGCCAAGGCGGACTCGTTGCGGTAGCGCTCGGCAAAACCGCGCATTAAATCGATTAAATCCGCGCTCTGCACGCGCAACGGGCGCAGGTCGGTGACCATGTGGCGCAACTCCGCGGACTCGTTCTTCACCGTTTGCTGCAGGTTGCTCAACCCCGCCACGGTGTGCTCGGGCGACGCCGCCACGCGGCGGCGCAGCACGTCGAGCTGGATTTCGATGCTGAGCAGGGTTTGTAGAATGCCGTCGTGAAGGTCGCGCGAGATGCGGCTGCGTTCACCTTCAATGGCGCGCGCGCGCAAATGTCGCAGCAAAAAGATATTTTCTACCGAGGGACCCACGTGCCGCGCAACGCGCTCAAACCACATCAGGTCCTCGCGCCGGAAAGCCCGCCGGCCGTTTAACAAGAACAGCCGCCCGGCCGGCCGCCCCATCTGGTCGAAAGCGACGGACATGAAGGAGCGCAGCGCCAGCACCTGCTGCGTCACTAACGGCAGCCGCGGCAGAGTTTTTAATGTGCGGCCATCGCGACGATCCCAGCCGAATCCCGTGCCGGCACCCAGCAAGCTGTTCCAGCAAATCGTCGCGTCCAGATCGTCCAGCAGAAAGCCGTCGGAGCGCGCCAGCGGCAGGTTTTCCGGAATCAGCCGCTCGCACTCACCCGATTTCAACTGCCAGACAAAAATGCGCTCGAGGTCGGAGTCGCGATACACCAGCATGGCGGCATTGGTGTTAAATGCCTGCGTCAATTCGTCCAAGAGCAAACGCAGCGATTCCGAGAGACCTTGGTCCACCTGCATGGTGGAGCTGACGCGCGCCAACAGTTCATTTTGTTCGGCGAAGCTGCGGCTGAGATCTCCCAAAAAGGCGCTGCCGCCGCCGGCGGCCAGCGTTGCTCCCACCAGGCCCATCCAGGCAACCACACGCATGAAATGGATTTCGCCCTTCACCGCAGTGATCATGACCAGCAGCAGCGCGAGCCCGCTGGCCAGCGGAAACGCCACGCGCAATCCCCAGCGAATTCCCGCCGCATAACACACGAATAGATACGGAAACCACGCGGGCACCGTGGTCGGGCTCAGATACATGAAGAAGCCCAAGGCCAGGAGATCGCAAGCCAGGGGTAGATGCCACGTCAAGCCGCTTAACATTTGCTCGAAGAGCAGCGCAAACACGGACAGAAAGAAATAGGCGATCAAGAAGTAGATAGGGCGCCGCGCGTAGTTGGTGGAGGTCTGTTGAAACAATGCGATCAGCGCCAGCAACACGATGATCGGGCGCGCGTAAGCAATCTGGCGCTCAATGTGCCGGCGATCCGATTCGTGGGGGCTCATGCGCGGGGACGCAGTTCCTATGCGCCTAGTCTAGCAGCGTGCAGGACCCCCGGAGCACGGCTTGGTGGAGCAGTTTTCAAGATTGCAACGGGAAGGCAAACTAAGATCGGGAACGGGAGCCAGTAATCGAACGTCCCGCAAACACTGCGGACGGGGAGACTGCTTTTGAATTGGTTGGCTTGGAGGCGTGGGGAGCAGTAATCGCGCGCCGCACGGCCGCCAGCGGCGCGTCTTCGACGGAGCGAACATTTCTTCCCTCCGCTACGATTCCCAATTCCTTCCACATCGAGGCCAGGTCAACCTGCACCGGGTTGTCCTTCCATTTGGCGTACAAATCGCTGAGCACAGAGGTGCCCGTCGCCTGATCACCGATTTTCAAAGTTCTTGCGAGCTCCCAATCATGGGTGATGTCGCCGCCGGCCTCCAGAATTCCCCGCAGGGCGTCTTGCAACCCCTTTTGATTGTGCGTTTGCTTGCGAACCTCGACGTCCGCCACAAAACAAAAAAGCGCACCACCCCAGTATGTCCGGCCCCAACTGCGCGTGTGATCCAGCCCGCGGTCGCCCTCCTGCGGCTCGCCCTTCGGCATGTCGCGCACAAGGTCGGCCCACATCTGTTCCGCGCTCATTTGCTTCGCCTGGATGCGCGCGATCGGCTCGACGTAAACCGCGATGCCCTCTTCTATCCAGTGATGCTCGTCGGCCATCGAGGGAAACGATAGGTGCACCATCTCGTGCGTCAGCATCCAGTCGCTGGCCAGTTCAGCAGCTTGCGTCTGTTCTCCCACGCGAATCTTGATCAACCCGCCGTCGTACCCAAATGTCTGACCGTGCCGCACGCCTGAGCCGTCGACGGCACATCGATCTTCGAGCCGCCGATCAGTAGAGTCGAGGTCATTTGTCCAGCTTTCGATGTGACGGTTCGTGCGATCAAAAACAGTACGCACAGCGCGAGGAACGCGGTGATTGCGTAAAGTCGTGCCTTGAGGAGCATCCAGTAATTATGATCGATTTCCCGCTGCGATAGTTGCTTAGCAAGCTAGCGCAGAGCATGTCAGGCTGCGGAACGAGTTTCGCTCGCGTCCGTTTGTCCCGCCACCTTATCGAGCAAGGTATCCAGCGAAACCTTGCCGGGGCCGAAGATCAGGATGATGAGGGAGGCGATGAGGAAGACGTAGGGAGCGGCGGCATAGAATTTGTCGGGGTCGGAGAAGAAGGATTGCAGCGCTTCGCGATCGGCGGTGACGTAGGCCATGATCATGTTGATGGTGAGGACTAAGGCTGTTAGCCGGGAAAGCAGGCCGATAGCGAGAAAAATCCCGCCGAAGAATTCCACGCACGAAATGAACACTGCCATTTGCGCAGGCATGGGCAGATTCAAGCTGGTGAAGAATTCCGTAACCTTCGGCAAATTATGAAGTTTGCCCCAACCGCTTTGAATGAGTTGCCAGCCCCAATACAGGCGTACGGCCAAGAGAAACGGCGAGCGCAGGTAATCGACGACGCCAAAAAAGCGCTGATAAAGCTGTCTTAGGCGAAGAACAAGTGCTTTCATAGGAGCAGTAAAATTCGCACCTTTCGAAAAAAGTCTGGATCGTGGCCCGGGAACTCAGGATGAAGAATTTGCCTTGGAAGCTTCTAAAGCTCCGACCAACAGTGGATCTCGGTTCTGACATCGTAAAAGCCAAAAGGACGGGCCGCAAATCAGTGTGAACAGAACCAGCCGAGCGTCGCCCAATTTTGGAACCACTGCTGCACCAACGCGGCGCGCTCCTCTGCTGGAACCCGGCTCTTGCGAAATGCGGTCTCGATTGCCTTTCCCAGCGCCTTTCCATCCCGCAGCGCGCTCAGAATGGCGAATTCCTCTCGCACGATTCGCCGGAAATATACCGAGTCATCGACCCGGTGTACGGCAAGAAAAATCTCCGCCGGCTTCAGCTTTGCCACTGCTTGCACGCGCTTGCGTTTGTGCCGCTCCTGAAACGCGTTGCTCGCGAAATCCGTGTCTTCGTCCTCTTTACGCACTTCCAGCAGCAAATCGTCGACTGGATATTTCAAATCCAGCAGCCGCACGTACGGCTGCAATCTCAGCTTCAGCTTGGCTCCAGCGTCTGCATGAAGATCCTCCGGCCGGAGCGCCGGCTCCGCCTTGCCATCGAAGGCCTCGATGTCCGCCCATTCCAGCCGCGCAATATCGATCGCCAAAGTCTGCTTCGGCCCTGCCCATTTCGTATGCTGGCGCAGCCAGGCTTCCAGCCGCGCGCCGAGGTTGCGCAGGGTAAACGATTGCGAGGGGCAATCCACCAAGTACGCCTTGCTCATCGCCTCAAATCGTTTGTCGCCCAGCACCGCGCGCAAGCCCGGAAAATCTTCGATCATGCTGGAGAGCACGCGAAACCAGTATTGCCGATTGTAAATTTCCAGCCGTTCGAACGAGGTCAGCCGGTCATTGGGCTTGATGAAGCGCGAAGCATACGCGCGCATGGATTTGCCGTCGGGCGCTGTATTTTGCATGCGCTCCGACGCCGTCAGCGGCTGCATCACCGCCCGCGCCATCGTTCGTTGCAGCGCCGCGAGTCTCATACCGCCGTCGCCAGCAAGGTGGAAGACAAAAATTTGTTGGCCTTCAGGGCCTCGTCGTGCACTTCATCAAAGGAAGGAATGCTGTCGTCCCATTCGAGCAACGTAGCGGTATGACCGATCCGCTGAATCGCGCGTTCATACAATTTCCATACCGGGTCGATCACCGGATGATCGTGCGTATCCAAAATGTAGCGCCGGTATTTCGAGTGTCCCGCGATGTGAATCTGCGCCACGCGCTCCGCTGGAACGCTGTTCACATAATCGAAAGGATTGAAGGTGTGATTCTGCGAGGAGACATAGATATTATTCACGTCCAGCAAGATTCCGCAGTCCGCGCGCTCCACCACCTCGTTCAGGAACTCCCACTCGGTCATCTCCGAAACGTGAAACTCCGCATAGCTGCTCACGTTTTCGACCGCCACCGGAACTTCCAGGAAATCGCGCACCTCGCGCACTTTTTGCGCGGTCAGCTTCGCGGCCTCAAACGTGTATGGCATCGGCAGCAAGTCGTGCGTGTACCGCCCGTCCACGCTGCCCCAGCACAAATGATCGGAGAGCCAGGGCGTTTTCGTTTTCTTCACCAGTTCCTTCAATCGCCGCAAGTGCTTGCGGTTCGGCTTCTCCGCCGATCCGAAATACATGGACACACCGTGCTGCACCACTTTGTACTGTTCCAGGATCTGATCGAGGATGTGCAGCGGCCGCCCACCGTCGATCATGAAGTTCTCGGAAATAATCTCGAACCAGTCGCACACCGGCTTGCGCGTCAAAATGTGGTTGTAGTGCGGCGCGCGCAGCCCAATTCCAATCCCATACTCCGTAAACCCATTAAATCGATTTGCAGGCATTTCCCATGGACTCCGACTGCAGTAAGTAAAAGGAGGGCCAGCGATGCTCACTAGCCCCCCAACAGGCGAGAAGCGTTCGTTTGCGGCTGGTTAAGAGGGCTTCTTCTCTTCGGCCGGCATCTTGCTGCCGTCGGTTGCGCAGCCGCCCTTGCCCTTGCAAGAGTTCTTGCCCTTGCAACCATTGTCGCTTCCCTTGCAGCCGCCCTTGCCCTTGCAAGAGTTTTGGCCCTTACAAGCGTGCTTTTCCTTCGTTGCCTTGTCAGCCTTCTTCTCCGTGTCCTGAGCGGAAGCGGAAGCCTTCCCCCCGGGGAACAGATTGGAAGCCTGGATGCTGGCGCTGGTGCCCGCGAGCAAGCCCGCGACCGCCGCACCTGTTAGCAAAAAGCGATTCGACTTTGTCATTTTCCCCAACGACCTCCTGGTGAATTTTACTGCTTTGCGCTTCGGGCAGCGTACTGCCCAAAGACCGTTAAACCACTGGGCGCAATGGTCGGGACGTAACCATTACAGAGCACGTGGGCTGGCCAGGACCTGAGCCTAGGGGCATAACGGAAGTCCACCATACCCCCAAGTGGCCCGAGCCGCCACAAAAACTTTTCTGCGACCTATGTAAAATTTTCGTCATTGCGCTGGACCCTGCTCTTGGGCCCTTGCTCCTGACTCTGCCCTTCCATTGGACTTACGTGAGCGAAGGGTCTTTGGATGTGCTGTCACATGTAGTTTCCGGGCTTAGCCGCTCCCGCTTTTCCGGCCGTGCAAACTAGCGTAAACTGACTAACGTCGGCGGTGGGAGTAGCTCAGTTGGTAGAGCGTCGGACTGTGGCTCCGAAAGTCGCGGGTTCAAATCCCGTCTCCCACCCCAACCTCGTAATGAGTTTCGATCGACAACTTGACATTCTCATGGCTATCTTGGCCTCGGTAATCGCTTTGTCGGCTGTACTTTTATAGGTGCAATACCTGTCAAGATCAGCTTGCTTATCTCCGCATGCGTGTTGTTGGCTGGGCTTATCTTTGGCCGGCGCGTCGCGGAAATCGTCAGTAGTATTTTCTAGACTTCGCCATCTCCCCAAGCCCTGGACTCCCTCGTCAATTTGAGTCGTTGGCGCCGAGGGCGAACTCGCGATGCGCGGTGAGCAGCGCTTGCTTCATGGCGCTGTCTTCCACCACGAACGAAATGTTGGTCTCCGAGGAGCCTTGGGCAATGGCGATGATGTTCACGTTGTCGCGGCCCAGCGCGGCGAAGGTGCGGCCGGCAATGCCGCGCGTGCCGCGCATATTTTCTCCGACCACGGCGACGATGGCGATTTTCGGATCGATGGTGATGTGGTCCACCACCTCGTGCGAAAGGTCGCTCGCAAACTCGCGCCGCAGCGCTTCCACCGTGCGCTGCGCGTCGGCGGCGGCCACGATGAAGCAAATATCGTTCTGCGACGACGACTGCGAAATCAACAGCACGTTCGCGCGAAGCTCGGCGGTAGTGGAAAAGGTGCGCCCGACCACGTCCGGCACGCCCACAATCCCCGGACCGCCCACGCTGATCAGCGCGACGTCGCGAATCGCGGTCAGCGCCTTCACCCCGCCGCCGATGCTGCGGCCCTGCTGCGAAATTTTCGTGCCCGGCCGCTCCGGAGCGAAGCTGTTGCGAATCCAAACAGGAGTCCCCGCGGGCATCACCGCACGCAGCGTCTTCGGATGCAGCACCTTCGCCCCGAAGTAGGCCAGTTCCGCGGCCTCGCGGTAGGAAATTTCGGGAATGGTGCGCGCGTCGGGCACCAGGCGCGGGTCCGCGGTCAGCACGCCATCGACATCGGTCCAGATGATGACCTCGTCGACGCCCAGCGCCGCTCCTAGAATCGTCGCCGAGTAATCGGAGCCGCCGCGGCCGAGCGTGGTCAGCACGCCGTCGGGCGTTGCACCGATGAAGCCGGTGACCACGGGAACGCAGGTTTCGTTGAGCAGCGGCCGCAACGTGGCTTCGCAGCACGCGCGAGTGCGGTCCATGCGAGGCTCCGCGCCTCCATGAAACGTATCCGTCACGATCAATTCCGTCGCAGCGATGGCGCGAGTCTTCACGCCCAACTCGGCAAGGGCGCTGGCGAAAATCGGCGCGCACAAACGCTCGCCAAGGCTCGAAATGGCATCCAGCGCGCGAGGCGTAAGCTCGCGGAGCAGCGCCGTGCCGTCCAAGAGTCGCTGTCCCTCAGCGAAAATCTCATCCAGCGCGCTGGTGATAACGGCGCGCCGCGTTTCGTCCGAAACCAGCGCGCCCAGCGCAGCGGCGTGCTGCCGACGAAGCTCCGCAATCAGCGCCGAACCTGCTTCGCGATCGCCGCTTCCCGCGCGATTCGCCGCCTCCACCAGCCGGTTGGTCATGCCGCTCATCGCGGAAACCACCACCACGACCGCTTTCTCGCGCGCCGCTTGCGCCACGATCCGCGCCGCGCGCGCAATGCAAGACGCATCGCCCACCGACGTCCCGCCAAACTTCATCACTTGCACTTTCGATTTCATTTTTACTCTGAGCTTGCCTGCGCACGCAGGCTCCGAAGGTTACCCTGAGTTGCCCAGGGACGGCCATCGCCGCCCGCAGAATACCAAGTATTGTCGACCTTATGAGTGTCCTGTGAGATCCCGTTTCGCGCCGTTACTTTCCGCAGAACAGCGTCTCGACTTCGTACCTCATGAAAGCAGTATCGGCGGTCAGCAAAACCATCGTTTCGCTGCACGCCTGCGCAATGAGCATGCGATCGAAAGGATCCCGGTGGTGCGGTGGCAGGGCGCCGGCCGCGAGGGAATGAGAATGGGAAATCTCCAACGAACGGAGAGATAGTATCCGCATTGCATCAGGGATGAATCGCGAAGGCGGGCTCGGCAACTTGAGCGAGTGGAGCGCGAACCTGATCGCGATTTCCCAGGAACTTGCTGCCGACAGATAAACTTCCGATGATCCAGAGGACAAAACAGTTGTGGCTTGCCTGTTCAGTTTCTCGGGAGCGCCACTGCTCCAAAGAAATATATTGGTGTCCAGCAGGTACTTCACGATTTCTTTCTTTTTGTTTTTCCACGCTGGACCTTGCCCTCAAAAGCGTCCAGGATATCGGCGCGAAGGGGAGCGTCAAAATCATCCGGAATGGTCATCTGACCGCGAAAGAAACCGAGCTTGCGCGTGGTCTCTTCCGCCGGGACCGGCACCAGGCGCGCCACGGGTACTCCGCGATTGGCAATCGTGATTTCCTCCCCGGCAGCCACGCGGCGAAGGAGCCGGGAAAAACTCGTCTTTGCCTCATGAACGTTCACCTTGCTCATACACTCTATGGTAGACTAAGTCTGTGGACTAAGTCAACATGAAGTGCGCCGCTTTACTATCGCTTTCCGGCGCCCAGCGTCAGCGCCGGTGTTTCGCAGAGCCACTACACAGAATCGACGCCTGAATCTGGGTATCATCGAATGATGAAAATTCAATGCCGCGGTGTGCTCTTCGATCTCGACGGCGTCCTGGTCGATTCTACCCCCGCCGTCGCCCGCGTTTGGACCCAATGGGCAACCCAGCACGGCTTCGTCCCCGAGGAAGTCGTACGCCAGGCCCACGGCCGCCCCAGCATCACCACCATACGCGAACTCCTTCCCTACGCCGATCACGACGCCGAAAATCGCGAAGTCGAACGCGCCGAAATTGAAGACGTCGAGGGCGTGATTCCCCTTCCCGGCGCTCTCGAACTCCTGCAAGCGCTCCCGCAAGATCGTTGGGCTATCGCCACCTCCTGCAGCCGCCCGCTCGCGGAAGTCCGCATCCGTGCAGCCGGCCTCCCATTTCCAAAACACTTGATCACCTCCACCGACGTGCAGCGTGGCAAACCCGATCCCGAGCCCTACATCAAAGCCGCGAAAATTCTCGGCCTAACCCCCGCAGACTGCATCGTCATCGAAGACGCCCCCGCCGGCATCCGCGCCGGCAAAGCCGCAGGCGCCCGCGTCTTCGCCCTGCGCACCACCGCGCCCGACAGGGAGCTCATCGAGTCCGGCGCTGACTGGATCGCCAACAATCTCGCCTCCCTCCGCCTCGCCTCGACAAACGGCGACGGCTCCATCAATCTCTTTTTCACCGAACGGTGATTCACCTGATGTGATAAAAGGGACGGCCTAGCCATGATAAGGAAACTTGGCGTTGGGCTGGTAGTGGCGGCGTATGCGGCGCTGCTGTATACATCGCTCGCGGCGCCGGCGTACGCCAAGGCGCATCCGCATCTGGGCGCGGCAACGCTCGCCGAATATGCTGGTCCGTGGCCGGTGGCGCTGGCCTGTTCGCTAAGCATGATGGGTATGATGCTGGCGCTCATTCCCATCCGCCGCGGAGAACGCTGGGCAATCTGGACGTCGCTCGCCACGCTGATGATCCTGCTGGGCACGCGGATGGTCTCCGATCCCCGCTGCCTGGTCGTGCTCGATCCGCACCAGCACGGCTTCACACCTTCATGATCGCGGTGTTCCTCAGCGTGACAGGGCTGCTGCTCGCCCGCTTTAGCCGGCGAAAACCACTGACTTCCGAGCGCCCGCTTTGACTTGCCTCTCTGGCGACGTATAGAATCATGCGCCCGAATCCCAATCTCGTTTTTCTGGAGCACCAACGATGATGAATCGCCTTCACTTCAGTGCGTTCGCGCTATCTTCCCTTCTCGTCCTGCCAGCCCGCGCACAGGAACGCACCCAGGAAAAAGAAACGAAAACCGCCGAGAAAGAAAAGCCCGCTGAGCCCGCGCCGCCGCCACCAAAAGAAGAATCCTCCGTAACCGAGCACTCCATCAAAATCGGCGGCCAGACCATCCCCTACAAGGCCATCGCCGGCACCATCCTGCTAAAGAATGAAAAAGACGAGCCGCAAGCCCTGATCTATTCCACGTCCTACATTCGCACCGACGTGAAGGATCCTTCGCGCCCCATCTCCTTCATCTATAACGGCGGCCCTGGCTCCGCTTCTGTGTGGCTGCACATGGGCGCCTTCGGCCCGCGCCGCGTGCTCACCGCCAACGCTGAATCCACTCCGCCTCCCCCCTACAAGCTCGCAGACAATGCCGGCACGCTGCTCGATAAGACCGACATGGTCTTCCTCGATCCCGTGGGCACCGGCTTCAGCCACGCCGTTGGCAAAGCACAGGACAAGGATTTTTGGGGCGTCGATCAGGACGTAAAATCCCTCGCGCAGTTCATCACACTGTACGTCAGCCGCAACGGCCGCTGGAACTCTCCCAAGTTCCTGATCGGCGAAAGCTACGGCACCTTCCGCTCCGCCGCTCTCGGCAATTACCTCCAGGAACACGACGGCATGGACTTCAACGGCATCGTCCTAATCTCCTCCGTGCTGGACCTCGGCACGATTTCTTTCCATCCGGGTTCGGACATGCCCTACATCTTCTATCTTCCCAGCTACGCCGCAACCGCCTGGTATCACAAGGTGCTGAAAGACCGCCCTGAAAATCTGAACGCCTTCCTCGAGGAAGCGCGCAAGTTCGCCCAATCTGAATACGCTTCCGCTTTGATGAAGGGTTCGCAATTGACCGCAGCGGAAAAGGCGGACATGGCGAAGAAGGTGTCCCGCTACACCGGATTAGCGGAAGATTACCTAATCAAAGCCAACCTGCGCGTCACCCTCGGTCAATTCATGGAAGAATTGCAGCGCCATCGCGGTCTCACCACCGGCCGCTTGGATTCCCGCTACTCCGGCCTGACGTACGATCTCCTAAGCGAATTCGCCGAGTCCGACCCGCAAAGCGCTGCCGTCACCGGAGCGTTCACCGCCGCATTCAACAGCTACGTTCGCGATGACCTGAAATTCGGCCAGGACAAGACCTACCACGCCATCAGCGAAGGCGTCGGCAGTAACTGGGACTGGAAGCACCAGACCGGCCGCGGTCGCGGCTTCTTCCCCGGCTCTCCCAACGTTGAAGGCGATTTGGTGCAGGCGCTGCTCGCCAATCCGCACCTGCAGGTTGAAGTCGAAAACGGCTTCTACGACATGGCCACGCCGTTCTTCGCCACCGAATACACCATGGAGCATCTTGGCCTGCCGGAGCAGTTACAGAAGAACATTCGTCTTCAGTATTACGATGCCGGCCACATGATGTATCTCCGCGATGATGATCTGGCCAAACTTAAATCGAACATATCGGCCTTCATCGACTCGGCCTCGAAACATTAAGTCTGTCCGCGACGTGCCGCCGCACGCCGTTTACGCGCTCCGGCGGCTGCGTTGTCGCCAGAACGCCACTTAATCTTCTCGCAACCAATCGCCTCGCCATTCCCCGCATCGTCATTAAAATCCCGCATACTCAAACTGTTACCGGTCGGCTCATCGACCTATCTTCGAGCGACCCTTTCGTCGCTTTTCGAACAAGGACTACACGGCCCATGGAAACCTCCACCCAAACGCCGCCGGCGCAGCGCGTCATTCACACCGCGCAGCTCATCGCCGCGATGCTCAAGTCCAACGGGCACGTCAGCGACCTCATCTTCTCTCCTGGCCGCGCCCCGCAAATCGAAGTCAGCGGCCAGCTCGTCGAGCTGAAATACAAAGGCCTGGAATGCCTTTCCGCCGCCGACACCAAATCCATCGCCTACGACATCATGGGTGAAAACGAGCATCCCCTCCGCAAGCTCGATCAGGACGGCTCCGCCGACCTTTCCTACGGCCTCGCCGGCGTCGGCCGTTTTCGCGTCAACATCTTCCGCCAGCGCGGCAGTTGCGCCATCGTCATGCGCGTCATTCCAGACAAAATTCCCGGCTTCGAGGACCTCAAGCTCCCTTCGCGTCTCGAAGAAATCGTGCACCTGAAAAACGGCATTGTTCTCGTGACCGGACCCACCGGCTCCGGCAAATCCTCCACGCTTGCCGCCATCATCGACAAAATGAACGCCGAGAAGGCCTATCACATCCTCACCATCGAGGACCCCATCGAGTTTCTGCATCGCCACAAAAAAGCCACCATTCACCAGCGCGAGCTGCACAGCGACACACCCACGTTCGCTCTCGCTCTTCGCGCCGCGCTTCGCCAAGCTCCCAAAGTCATCCTGGTCGGCGAAATGCGCGACCGCGAAACCATTGAGATCGCTATCGAAGCCGCCGAAACCGGCCACCTCGTCCTCTCCACCTTGCACACCATCAAGACGGCAAAGGGCGCATCGCCGCCATCGAAATCCTGAAGTCCACGCTGCGCACCCGCGACTACGTCGAAAAAGGGGAAAGCGAAGGCAAATCATTGCTCGATGCCATGCGCGACGGCGACACCGACGGCATGCAGCATTTCGACGGCGAACTCGAAAAATTGCTGCGCGCCGGCATCATCGATTTCGATACGGCCCTCGGCTACTCCACAAATCCCGGCAATTTCCGCCTGGAAGTCGCCGACTTTCTCGAAAGCAGCGGCAACGCGAAAGATTCCGATCGCGCCCCAACCGAAGTCGAAGTCGAGCGCTAGACCGACATCACTACCCAAGTGTCATCCGACTTGTGGTCGTCCCCAGACTAATAATTATCGTGATATAACTGTATTTCGTCCGCTTCGCTGGATTCCGTTGCGCGGAGGTCCTTCTTGAAACTCTTGGTCATTGCATTTTCTTGTATTCTGGCTCCAACTGCCTGCGCAATTCAAGCAAACCCGCCAGAACAACCTCCTACACTAAGCATACGAGGCAAGGTCTTACAGGAACCGGACGGACAACCAGTCAGAAAGGCCAACGTGCACTTGAATGGCCGACAAGGGCCTTCCGCCGCGCAATACTCGGCCATTACCGATGCGCAAGGTCAGTTCACGATCGATGACATCCAACCTGGCAGCTACATTGTCGTCGTCGAGCGCCCCGGATTTGTGCAGTCCGCCAAAGGCGGCCGCCTAACGACTATTTCGGTGCAACCGGGCAGCGGCAGAAACGACTTGATCGTTCACATGCAGCCTGCGGCCATCATCACCGGCAAGATCGTCGATTTAGATGGCGATCCAATCAGTAATGTTAGCGTCGTAGCGATCAGGGATGGCTCTGTTGGAGCCGGACGGAATTCCCATAACTACGGCAATGGGGGGACCAACGATCTTGGGGAATTTCGCATCTCCGACTTGCGAGCGGGACGCTATAAAATTACCGCCTCTCCCTCGCAAGGAGCCCGGCCGCCGGATTTGAAAGAGAACAACAATGGAAAAGATCAATCGATATACCTAACCACGCACTACCCGGGCGTTTTGGAAGGGGGCCAAGCTGGCCCGGTGGAGATTCATGCTGGCGCCGAAACTCGCATTAATTTCGGCCTCTTGACCGGCCGCGCGTACCACGTCAGCGGGTCCGTAACGGGAGTTCCGGGCAAGTCCAGCATGGCTCAGATCATGTTGCAAGCGAACGGAAGTGGCGGCTCGCAGACGGCCGAGCAAGAGCTTAGCGAGGGCGGCAGATTCGAATTTACGAACGTCTTGCCAGGGTCCTATTTGGCGACCCTACTCACCGTCACATTTGAAGGCGGTCAACCCGCCATGCAGATGCTCCGCTTGGGTCAGCCGATCGAAGTCAGTAATGCCAACGTGGAGGGATTGCGCCTTCAGCCAGAGGCTGCTGGGCAGGTTCGGGGCAAGTTCCGCCTGGATGCGGCCCAGAAATTCGATTGGACACAGTTGACTGTGCTCGTGTTCCCTGTCGAGGAACACGGTGCCGAGTTTGTATCGCTCGGCGCCATGGGCCCCCCGGCAAGTTCCACTCTGGACATGGACGGAACTTTCGAACTGAAGAACGTGCCCGGCGGCAATTACCAGCTCTTAGTGGGAGCCAAATCGGATACTCTGCGCGACTACTTCACGAAGTCAGTCACTTTCGAGGGCCGCGATGTGGCCGATTCGGGTTTCCCGGTTCTGCCACAGACGTACTTGGACGTTGTAATAAGCGCAAACGGCGCGAGCATTACGGGAAAAGTGGTTGACGCCAATGGCCAGCCCGTCGCAAATGCCACCGTTGTCGATGTTCCCAGCGCTGAGCACCGATCGCGCACGGATCTTTACCAGCGCGATACCACCGACGCGAGCGGCAATTTCAGCTTGCGCGGCTTAAATCCCGGTAAGTACACGGTGCTTGCCTTCGACGACCTGCAGGAAGATGTCCGCCGACCCGAATTCTTAAGGTCCTACGAAACTCACGGGGAAATCGTCCAATTGGATGAAGGCACTCGAAAAAGCGTAGTCCTGAAGCTGATCCCTTATGACGGTGAAGGGCCATGAGCGGCGGAGTTTCGGACTCGACGAGGCCCGCTCGCATCCCTGTTTGATTCTTGGCTAAGTCCTGGTTAGCCCGGCTAATCGGGAACTGACTCGCCACTGCTTTTCGCATGGCTGTGACTACCGCTCTCTGGCGTACAATTCCCTGACTCATGCCGGGATTCCAGGACACCACCGCTCTCCAGACCTTACTCACCGTTGCGATTTCCGGCGTTCTTACGTTCATCCTCGGCCTAATCGCGCTGCTCTTCCCGAACCTCGCCAATCGCTTCTTCCGCCGCGTCGAAGAATCCTTCTCGCGCTTTGCTCAACGCAAGGGTCTCGCCATCGTCGTCCTGTTCTTCTCCGTCATCGCACTTCGCCTCGCGGCTCTTCCGGTGCTCCCTGTTCCTGTGCCCGGCATCCACGACGAATTCAGCTACTTGCTCATGGCTGACACGTTTGCGCACGGCCGCCTGGCGAATCCCTCGCACCCTCTGTGGATCAGTTTCGAAACCTTCCACGTCAACTGGCTTCCCCAATACGCTTCCATGTATCCGCCCGCGCAAGGCTTCGCGTTGGCGCTGGGGCAACTCCTCGGCCATCCCTGGATCGGCGTCCTGCTCAGCGATGCCGCCATGTGCGCCGCGATTCTCTGGATGCTGCAAGGCTGGTTTCCCGCGCGCTGGGCCTTCCTTGGCGGCGTGCTCGCTGCACTGAAGTTCGGCGTGGCCAGCTACTGGATGAACAGCTATTGGGGAGGCGCAACGGCCGCAATTGGCGGCGCGCTGGTCTTGGGAGCGCTACCCAGAATCGCGAAGCACTCGAAAATTCCCGACACCATTCTTCTCGACCTCGGCGTCGCCATTCTCGCCAACAGCCGCCCCTACGAAGGTTTCCTCTGCTGCGTTCCCGCGGCTGCGTGGTTTTTCTGGTGGCTCATTGGAAAAACGAAGTCGCGCCCGCCGCTACGCGCTCGTTTGCAAAACGTTCTTGCGCCGCTGGCGCTTGTGCTCGTTCTCACCACCGCCTTTATGGGCTACTACAACTGGCGCCTCACAGGGAGTCCGCTGCTAATGCCGCACGTCCTGAATACGCGCACGTATCACACCACAGGTCTTTTCCTCTGGGATCACAAAAAGCCGGAGATGCATTACCGCAATCAGCAATTCGAGGATTTCTACACCGGTTGGGAACGCGAAAACTATGACAATACCTGGGCCGACATCGTGCGCGTAAGCGTGGAGAAACTAGGCCGTTGCGCCATCACCTATTTCTGGTTCGGCGAACTGCTGGCGCTTCCCGCTTTGCCGTTTCTCTTCCGCGACCGCAAAATCCGCCTGCTCATTGCTACTTTCTTGCTTATCACCGTCGGCGTCTTTGCCGTCATCTGGTCGAACGCGCACTATGCCGCGCCGCTCACCTGCATCACCTTTGCGCTCGCGGTACAAACCATTCGCCACCTGCGCACCATGCGCATCGGCCATCGTCTCGTGGGCCTGGCATTGTCCCGCGCCATCGTGCTCCTGCTCGTCCTCGACACCGGGATCAACGCATTTCGTGGTATCTGCGACCCGCTTCTGTGGCCCTGCCAGGGCGATCCGAGCCGCACCGCCATTGCCGAGAAATTACAGCACACGCCCGGCAAACACCTCATCATGGTCCGCTACGATAAAGACGATCACAACATTCACGATGAATGGGTTTACAATGGCGCCGAAATCGATAGCGCCAAATTCCTCTGGGCCCGCGAACTCGATCCTGAACAAAACGCCAAGCTCTTCGCTTATTTCAAAGATCGCAAAATCTGGCTCGTCACCCCCGACTCCGACAACACCTACCTCGAACCCTACACCCCGCCCGGCGTTGCGCGGCAATCCGATGAGTGATCTTCACGCATCGCTTCCTCCTTAACGCCAGCAGCATCGCAAGGAATCTCTTAAAATTCTTGTGTCAGTAGCCTGTCGACCTATCGTTTTACCGCTTCCGCTTTTGTCGACAGTCAAATCGCAGCACATGGAGCACGGGGTTTCTGCCGAATGCCCGACCTATTAGACCCTACGGCGATAAAGGCCCTTTCCGATGCGGGCATTTCCGTAACCGCTGTGATCGCCTTTTGCTTACTCATCTTGCTTATCCCGAGCGGAAGAATTGTTTATCACCGCATCGAACAAGCGCTCGCGAAACTTGCCGGCCGCCGAATCCTGGCATGTTGCGTTCTTTTCTTCTCGGTCATCGGCGTTCGCCTGCTTGCCCTTCCTTTGCTTCGGGTGCCAACGCCAGGAATACACGATGAATTTAGCTACCTGCTCATGGCCGACACCTTCGCACATGGCCGGTTGACAAATCCATCGCATCCGCTGTGGTTAAGCTTTGAAACCTTTCACGTCAACTGGCACCCGACGTATTCCTCCATATATCCACCGGCCCAGGGACTCATTTTGGCGGTAGGCCAATTGCTGGGTCATCCCTGGATCGGAGTCCTATTAAGTAGCGCCGCCATGTGCGTGGCAATCTTCTGGGCGTTGCAGGCCTGGATGCCCGCCCGGTGGGCTTTTTTCGGCGCCATTATTACGGCGCTTAAGTTCGGCGTTAGCAGCTACTGGATTAACAGTTATTGGGGCGGCGCCGCAGCCGCAGTGGGAGGTGCACTTGTCTTAGGTGGGCTCGGAAGGCTCCGCAAAGGCGCTAAAGCACGCGACGCGATCTTGTTTGGGCTTGGCATCGCGATCCTTGCGAACAGTCGTCCCTATGAGGGCCTCTTTTTCTGCTTGCCCTCCGCGATCTGGTTCGTTTGCTGGCTGGCGGGGAAGACGCGGTCTAAGGACAGCTTGCGCTTGCGTCTTCGGAACGGGTTGCTGCCTGCGGCTTGCGTGATTGTTTTGACCGGTGCATTTATGGGCTACTACAACTGGCGGCTGACTGGCAGCCCGCTCCTTATGCCGCACACATTGAATGTGCGGACCTATAACACAGCTGCCATTTTCTTGTGGCAACAACCCAAACCCAAACTGCAGTACAACAATATGGCATTTCAAGCTTTCTATAACTGGCAACGCTTGGCCTATCACAGCGATTGGACAGATGCCAAGGGAGCATCCAGGGCAAAAGTGAACTCCCTTGAGATCACCTATTTCTGGGCAGGGGCGCTGCTGGTTTTGCCCGCGCTCCCGTTTGTCCTTCTAGACCGTAAAATGAAGATGCTTTGGGCGACGCTTGCCGTTGGCGCGGCCGCGGTCTTTGCCGTAACCTGGTCACAACCGCATTATGCCGCGCCGCTGACTTGCGTTTTTTACGCCCTGCTGGTCCAAGCCATCCGGCACCTGCGCGCCATGCGCATTTCTTCTCTGCACTTTGGCGTCGCAGCATCGCGCGTGATCGTTCTCCTTCTGGTGCTCGACACCGGAATCCACCTTTGTAACCACGCTTGTGACCCGCGGCCGTTCCCCTGCGGCGGAAATCCGGAACGTGCAGTTCTCGCCGAAAAGCTCGAGCATTTGCCCGGAAAGCATCTCGTCATCGTGCATTACGCGGCGCTTCATAGTCCAGGCTACGAATGGGTTTTCAATGGGGCGGAGATCGACGCCGCCAAGGTCCTCTGGGCCCGCGAACTCGATCCTGAACAAAACGCCAAGCTCTTCGCTTATTTCAAAGATCGCAAAATCTGGCTCGTCACCCCCGACTCCGACAACACCTACCTCGAACCCTACACCCCGCCCGGCTCCCCCGCCGAAAGCAATTCCAATGACAAATAACTTCCGCGCTTAGAAATAGCGTTACGATCGTTTTGACAGTCGCTCTTCGGCTCTCTAGACTGCTTACATGGTAGTCCGCCTCAAACCGGAAACCGAATCCCGCCTTCAGGAACTTGCCGCAACCACGGGTCGCCAGCCTGACGACCTCCTGGCGGACGCTATGGTGGGCTATCTTGCCGAATTGGCCCAGGTGCGGAAGATGCTGGATAACCGCTACGACGACCTCAAGAGCGGTCGCGTTGCGCCCATCGATGGACCGGAAGCCTTCGACCGCTTGCGGGCAAAAGAGTGAAACCCGACGCCGCTCATGAGCGGTTTTGTCCTCCACCCGGGCGTTTTAACGGACCTCGATGCAATCTGGGAATTCATTGCCGCAGATAACCTTGCCGCAGCGATCGAATCCTCGACGACATCCTCGAAGCCGTTCACTCTCTCGTCTCCTGCCCTCAAATGGGCCACGGCCGACCTGAACTCACATCTCACCCGTTGCGCTTTCATCCCGTCCGCGATTTCATAATCGCTTATGCTCCGGATGAAAAGCCGCTCCTCGTCCTGGCCGTGCTCCACGGCCGTCGTAATCCTCGTGTCCTTGCCGCCCTCCTGCGCGAAAGAGAGTGAATCCGCTCACCGCACTGCCACCAGCAAATTGTTCAGTCCCAACTCAAATGTGTAGTGCAGAAAATCGGTGAAGCCGATCCTGTACAGCATCTGCTGCAGTGCCCCCACTGGAATCCGCTTCTGATGCTGATCGAGCTTCATCTCATCGCTCACAAGCCTTAGCCCGTGCAGCACCTTCAAAATGGGATCCACCATTGCGGAGGGCCATGTCAAAATCAACGAACCGCCGGGAGCCAAAATGCGGTACGCCTCGCGCAGCACCGGTTCTGGCTCGACCAGATGCTCCAGCACCGCCAGCATTACGACGTTGTCGAACTGCCCGGACTCCAGCGGCAAAGCCGCCCGGATATCCGCGCGCACCCGCTGCCATCTGCCCGCTCCGCCATCGCGCACTTGATCGTCCACACCGACACCATGCGCAATACGCTCCGCGGCGAAATCCAGAAACGCCGCGTCCAGCCCGCACCCCAAATCGCAAACGCGCGCGCCCTTGCGGATATGCGGATACGCCGCTCGAAATCGCAGCCGCGCAATGAAGTGGTCCAAGCCGGTGTAGGACATTATTTCAAGTCGTAGTCGCCGATATACGTTCCGCGGCTAATCCCCAGCATGCTCAAGAAAAACGAAGCAAAGATAATCTGCAAACCCAGAAACAGCCACATGGCCCAGAACAATACTTGCCGAATCTGCGCCAGTGGTCCAAATCCACTGGCCACCCATTGCCATGTCACCCACGCGCAGCCCGCCAGTCCGGCAAAAAACAACACACCGCCCAGCAGCAGTCCCGATTCCAGTGTCACCCGTTTCAGCACGCGCTTCAGCGACACTGTTCCGCTGCGATCGAATCGCTCCGCGTAACTGAACACTTTCGCGAAAGCGCCAATCGAAAGTATCTGCGCCCCCAGCAACGTGAAAATCACGCCAAAAATCATGGTGTGCACGTCCAGCGTAATCCGCGACGTAATCGTGCGCGGTCCCGGCAAGAGCCAAAAAACCAGTAACAGCCCCAACAGCACAAACGCCGCCCCCGGCAATACGAACAGCCAGTTTGGCGCGTACAGCAACATGAACCGCAAGTGCCGCCACCCGTCTCGAAAACTCCGCAAATGCGGCGGCCGCCCGCGCTTGTCCGGCCACAACGTAACTGGAATCTCCGCCATCTTCGCGCCAAGTTGCGCCGCCTTGATCACAAACTCCGATGCAAATTCCATCCCCGTGCTGCGCAAATCCATGCGTTCATACACCGCCCGAGTGAACCCGCGCATCCCGCAATGACTATCGCCAATCCCCGCATGAAAAAATAGATTCAGCACGGACGACAGCGCCGGGTTCCCCAAATATTTGTGGTGCCACGGCATCGCCCCCGGCTTGATCTCGCCGCGAAAGCGATTACCCATCACCACGTCATTCCCCTGCCGCCACTTGTCCACAAAACGCGGCACCTCGCTGAAGTCGTAACTGTCGTCCGCATCGCCCATCACGATGAACGCGCCCCGCGCTGCCGCAATTCCCGCGCGCAGCGCCGAGCCATACCCGCGCGCCTCCACGCGCACAACGCGCGCGCCCAGCTTTTCAGCAATTTCAACCGACCCATCCGTCGACCCGTTGTCCGCCACCACCACTTCACCGCGCAGTGCCGCGAGACGAAATGCATCCATCGCTTTCGACACACAAATCCCGACCGAATTCTCCTCATTTAAACACGGAATCACTACCGACACGTCGACGCCGCTCTGCGCGTCTGGAGCAATACTCGCAGCGTTCTCCACCTTCAACTTTCCAGTCTCCCCAGCACTCACTTCGCCGCCTCGCACCCTGGCTACTTCCAGCTTGCATTTTCCCCTGTGCCCATTATCATGGCGAAGTTTCGCAAAGTCCCTGAGACTCTGCAATTGCCGAATCCATCGGACCTATCTTCCACACCCAGCGCCTCTGCGTCGAGCGGCACTTTTGATGCGCGATCCGAGCCGCGCAGCCGCGGCCGCTTACTCAAAGTCCTGGGCATGTGGTTCGGCATTTCCGCCGCCGTCGGAAACACCATCGCCGCTGGAATCGTGCGCGCTCCCGGCGACATCGCGCGGTGGCTCCCAAACATTTGTCTCTTCTTCGGCGTGTGGGTCGTTGGCGGACTCTACGCGCTCTCCGGCGCTTCGTCCATGGCCGAACTCGGCGCGGCTATCCCGCGCAGTGGGGGCCAATACAATTTCTCCCGCCGCGCCCTCGGCGAATACGCCGGCTTCATCGTGGGCTGGAGCGATTGGCTCTCCACCTGCGGCACCGCCGCGGCCGTGGCGATCGTAATTGCCGAGTACAGCGGCGAACTGATTCGTACTCTCAACGGGCACGTCAATCTGATCGCCGTCCTCATCATCTTCGGATTTTTCGTTCTGCAGTGGCGTGGAATCAAGTGGGGCAGCGGCACGCAACTGGTCACCGCGGCTATGAAGACCTTCGCATTCGTAATCGTCGTGGCGGCTTGTTTTCTTTTTGGCAGACATGCGCGAGTCGCAGCTTCCGTTTCCGCAGCACCAACTCCCTTATCGCCCTCGGGCTGGCCGCTTGCGCTAGCCGTCCTGCTGGGACTGCAAGCCGTCTTTTACACCATCGACGGCTGGGACGGCATCATTTACTTCGGCGAAGAAGTGCGCAATCCCGGCCGCGATATTCCCCGCGCGATTTTCGGCAGCGTCGCGACGATCATGGGCATCTACCTTCTGATTAACGCCGCCGTTCTCTACGTTCTTCCGATGTCTCAAATCGCCGGCAACAATTTCGTTCTCGGCACCGCCGCCGAAAAAATCTTCGGCCCCTACGGCGACACGATCATCCGCGCCATCATGGTCATCTCGCTGCTCAGTTGCCTCAACGCCAACCAACTCTTCTGTTCGCGAACGCTGTACGCCATGAGCTGCGACGGCTTATTTTTCCGCAGCTTTACGCGCGTGAATGCCGGCGGCACTCCTACGCTCTCGCTTTTGCTAAGCACCATCGTCGGCGTGCTCTTCGTGCTGGTGTCTACACTCAAGCTGGCGGGGCTGAGTCCGTTCGAGCTGGTCATCGACATGCTTTCATTCTTTTTTGTCGCTAATTACACGCTGTCCTATTCTTCGCTCTTCGCGCTGCGCAAGAAAGAACCACAAATGGAGCGCCCCTATCGCGCCTGGGGCTACCCGTGGACCACGGGCATCGCACTATTTGCGTCCGCGCTTTTTCTGATCGCGTCCATCGTGCCCGACCTGAAAACGGCTTTGACCACTGGCCAGGTCTGGCCGCCAAGCCCCGCGATGCTTGCTCTGTTCATTCTCCTTCTCAGCTATCCTATGTTTCGGCTGTTGCGATGGGTGACTCGCCGCAACGAAAGCCGAGTGTGACAGACGCTCGCTGCGCTCGCTGGCCGGGCTAAAGCCCGGCCTCTACAAGGCTGCGCGGCGCAGCGTTTACGCCGACACTTTTTCTGCTACCGTTTTCGCTTGCAGGAACAGCAGCAGATAATCTTTTCCGCCGGTCTTGGAGTCTGTGCCGGACATATTGAAGCCGCCGAACGGGTGCGCGCCTACCATTGCGCCAGTACATTTGCGATTCAGATACAAATTGCCGACGTGAAACACTTCCTGGGCCTTCTCCAGTTTTTCCTTGTTGCGCGAATACACGCCGCCGGTCAAGCCAAACTCCGTGTTGTTGGCAATCTCCAGCGCGTGATCGAAATCGCGAGCTTTGATGACCGCCAGCACTGGGCCGAAAATTTCCTCCTGCGAAATGCGCGCTTTGGGATCGACGTCCGCAATAATGGTCGGCTGGACAAAATAGCCGTCTCCCGGAGCGCGGTCGCCGCCGTGCAGCAGCTTCCCTTCCTTCTTGCCCACCTCGATGTAACTCAAGATCGTGCTCATCGCGCTTTTGCTTACCACCGGACCCATGTAGTTGTTGG
>WNFQ01000649.1_pt1 | contig 23386 bp, 20 predicted proteins | sample 5400171 | NCBI WGS metagenome assembly WNFQ01 (sample SAMN13153356, study PRJNA577476) | soil metagenome | isolation source: 20 cm soil under Madrone tree | place: USA:California | collected 2016-06-14 | reverse complement strand
TTCGCGCAGCTAGTCGCGAGTGCCGTCGGCTACACCGGCACGATCGGCTTCGACCCCGCGCGGCCCGACGGCACCCCGCGCAAATTGCTCGACGTCAGCCGCCTCGCCAAACTCGGCTGGAAAGCGCGCACCTCGCTCGAGGACGGAATCAAGCTCGCGTATCAAGCGTATCTGCGCGGGTTGAAGTAGGCGGAGTGCTATCAAGAGTCCGTTATTCCGGGGCTCGCGAAGCGAGAGCTACGATGTGCAATTGCACATCGGAGAATCCATAACCACCATCGGGAGTATGGATTCCGGGTCTGCGCCAAGCGGCGCATCCCGGAATGACGGCCTTGAAGCAGCATGACCTACATTGCCGCATTTCGCGGCGGTTTCTTCGTAAGCGCCACCGCCATTGCCGAGATCAGCGGCTTCATGAAGAACGCGTCGTTGGCGGGTGAGATGTCGGCACGCATGCCGTGGGATTTGAGTTCATCGGAAACCACCGGCCCCACCGACGCAATCGGCGTGCGGGCAAGCCCCTCGCGCAGTCGCGCTTCGCATCCATGGGCCTCTGCGACCTCGAACAGGCGACGAACCTGGCCCGAACTCGTGAGCGCGATGGCGTCGATGCGGCCTTGCGCCATCTCATCGATCGCGGTGACGATGTTGGCGTCGGCGGCGCTGGCGTCGTAGATATAGGGCACGACGGCATCGACCTCGGCGCCTTGGGACTCGATGGCGCCGATCAACGTGCTGTGGTCCTTGTCCGGATAAAGCTGCAAGCCGACGCGGTGGCGCTTGAGATCGACGCGCGCGAGCATCTCGGCGATGCCTTCGGAAGTCGGCTTCTCCGTCGTCATTTGCGGCTCAAGGCCGATCTCGCGGAGCGCGCGGCCGGGTTTTGGCCCGCGGGCGAATTTCCGCGCCTTGCCGAGCGCCGCGATAAAGGCCGGCTCGAGATCGATCCGCCGCACGACCTTCATCAAGCGCCGCAGGCCTTCGCCGGTCATCAGCACCAGATCGTCGCAAGGCTGATCAATGAAGCGGCGAATCCAGGCCTCGATCGGCGCTGAATCCGGCGCGTCATGTATCGCGAACATCGGACATTGCACGACGTCCGCGCCTTGCTCGGCGAGCAGACGGGAAAACTGCGCTTCTTCGCGCGTTTCCAGGATCAGGATGCGGTAGCCGTTTAATCTTTCAGCCATATCTTTTGATCTGAATCGCCTTTTTGATCCGATCGCCTCTGGTTTCATCATGGCGCTTCGGCGGGGATTGGCGCAAGGGCGCCGCGGGTGATAGAGCAGGGCCGCAAATCTTTCAATTCCGCTCCCTCGAAAACGTAATCCCCCATGTCCGACCATCAATTCGTGCTGACGCTGTCTTGTCCGGATCGTCCTGGCATCGTCTCCGCCGTCTCCACCTTCCTCGCCCATAATGGGCAGAACATCCTCGATGCTCAGCAGTTCAACGACGTCGAGACCGGGCATTTCTTCATGCGCGTGGTGTTCAACGCCGCCGATCTCGCAGTCCAGCTTTCCTCGTTGCAAACCGGATTCACCGCGATCGCGGAGCGCTTCGGCATGGATTGGCAGATGCGCGACCGCGCCACCCGCCGCCGCGTGATGCTGCTGGTGTCGAAATCCGATCATTGCCTCGCCGACATTCTCTACCGATGGCGGACCGGCGAGCTTGAGATGATCCCGACCGCGATCGTCTCCAATCATCCGCGCGAGAGCTATGGCAGTCTCGATTTCGGCGAGATCCCGTTTCATTATTTGCCGGTGACGAAGGAGACCAAGCGCGCGCAGGAAACCGCGGTCTTGGATTTGGTCGCTCAAACCAAGACCGATCTCGTGGTGCTGGCGCGCTACATGCAAATCCTCTCCGACGAGATGAGCGAAAAGCTTTCAGGCCGCTGCATCAACATCCATCATTCGTTTCTGCCGGGCTTCAAGGGCGCGCGGCCCTACCATCAGGCGCATGAGCGCGGCGTCAAATTGATCGGCGCCACCGCGCATTACGTCACCAGCGCGCTCGACGAGGGCCCGATCATCGACCAGGACGTCGAGCGCATCAGCCATCGCGACACGCCCGAGGATTTGGTCCGCAAGGGCCGCGACATCGAACGCCGCGTGCTGGCGCGTGCGATCCGCCATCATCTGGAAGACCGCGTGATCCTCAACGGCCGCAAGACAGTCGTGTTCATGGATTGAGGCTAGTGCACGGGGTCCAATGTCACCGCGTTTGTCGCCGTGTTGGACTTGACGGCGTTGTCCTTTGCCACCACCGGCTCCACCACCGCGGGCTCCAGGCGCTTTCGCTCTCGCTCCCGCATGAACTCCTCATATTTGGCGGTGCCCGGACGCGGCGGGGCGTCCGGGGGCAAGCCGCCGGCCCATTGCGGGACATAATCGCCCAACCCCGTCGCCAGCTTCTCGTTGATGGTCCCACAGGCGCTCAAGCTGCAGGCGAGCAGAGCGATGGCCGGAAATATGATCAATTGGCGAGGAACGATGGGCATCTTAAGAGGGTCGCAACCTTATGAATGATTTTGCGCGCCGAGCGATCGATGTCTTCCCGATCTGGCGCGAGCCTATCCCTTAAAACGGTAAAATTGGCTTATTCAAGAGCGGAAGGTATTTTGATACCAAACAAATCACGTCCTGCCAAACGCCGGCGCAGGCCGAGGATGAATTGGCACAACCCGGTCGGCTGGGACAATCGCGCCCATTCTCCCGGTTGACTTCGCCGTGCGCTTGAGACGCCATGCCGCGCCGCTAGAGCATGATCCGGAAAAGTGGAAACCGGTTTTCCACGCGACAAACGCAATGCGTTTGCGCGCAGATCATGCTCAAACAAGAGATCAGATCATGATGCGATTCCACTCAATCGCATCATGATCTAGGCGGCTGGAGAATCTGCGCTATGCTGGAGTGGGGCCGGGGCTCGGTTCGAGGCACAAACCGATCAGGGAGAGCGTTCATGTCAATTCGTATGAGGATGTTGTCGCGCGCCGCAGCCGGCGTCGCGACGCTGGCCGCTGTAGCGGCTTTGGCGCCGGCGCAGGCGCAAGAGGCGGTCAAGATCGGCCTGATCCTGCCGATGACCGGCGGGCAGGCCTCGACCGGCAAGCAGATCGACAATGCGGTCAAGCTGTACATGCAGCAGAAGGGCGACACCGTCGCCGCCAAGAAGATCGAGATCATCCTCAAGGACGACGCCGGCGTTCCCGACAACACCAAGCGGCTGGCGCAGGAGCTGATCGTCAACGACAAGGTGAGCTTCATCGCCGGTTTTGGCGTCACGCCGGCGGCGCTGGCGGCGGCGCCGCTCGCAACCCAAGCCAAGGTCCCGGAAATCGTGATGGCGGCCGGCACCTCGATCATCACCGAGCGTTCGCCCTACATCGTGCGCACCAGCTTCACGCTGGCGCAGTCCTCCACCATCATCGGCGACTGGGCCGCCAAGAACGGCATCAAGAAAGTCGCAGCGCTCACCTCGGATTACGCCCCCGGCAACGACGCGCTGACCTTCTTCAAGGAGCACTTCACGGCCGGCGGCGGCGAGATCGTCGAGGAGGTCAAGGTGCCGCTCGCCAATCCGGATTTCGCGCCGTTCCTGCAACGGATGAAGGACGCCAAGCCCGACGCCATCTTCGTGTTCGTGCCGGCGGGGCAGGGCGGCAACTTCATGAAGCAATATGCCGAGCGCGGGCTCGACAAGGCCGGCATCAAGGTGATCGGCCCCGGCGACGTCATGGACGACGATCTGTTGAACAACATGGGCGATGCGGCGCTCGGCACCGTTACCGCGCATTTATATTCCGCCGCGCATCCGTCTGCGATGAACAAGGATTTCGTCGCCGCCTACAAGAAGGCTTTCAACTCGCGTCCGGGCTTCATGGCGGTGAGCGGCTATGACGGCATTCATTTGATCTACGAGGCGCTGAAAAAGACCGGCGGCAAGACCGACGGCGACGCGCTAATCGAGGCGATGAAAGGGACGAAGTGGGAAAGCCCGCGCGGCCCGATCTCGATCGATCCCGAAACCCGCGACATCGTGCAGAACATCTATATCCGCAAGGTCGAGAAGGTCGACGGCGAACTTTACAACGTTGAATTCCAGACCTTCGAAGCAGTCAAGGACGCCGGCAAGACGAAGAAGTGACTTTGCGAAGCGTGGGATGAATAAGGTTCGGCATCGCTCCCTCCTCGTCATGCCCGGGCTTGTCCCGGGCATCCACGTTTTCTTTTGAAGATTCGCGAGAGAAGACGTGGATGGCCGGGACAAGCCTGGGCATGACGAGGTAGTAACGCGTGTCGCGATTTATAATCGCTAATCCTGGCCACTACCCATGACCACGCTCTTCACCATCCTGTTCGACGGCGTCGCTTACGGCATGCTGCTGTTCGTGCTGGCCTGCGGATTGGCCGTCACGCTTGGGCTGATGAATTTCGTCAACCTCGCCCACGGTGCGTTCGCGATGGCGGGCGGCTATGTCTGCGCGGTTCTGGTCAATCAATCCGGCTGGCCGTTCTTCGCTGGCCTGCCGCTCGCCTTCATCGCCAGCGCGGCGATCGGCGCGGTCCTGGAACGCTCGCTGTACCGGCATCTCTACAATCGCAGCCATCTCGATCAGGTTTTGTTCAGCGTCGGGCTTGTTTTCATGTCGGTGGCGGCGGTCGATTACGTCATGGGATCGTCGCGGATTTTCATCAAGTTGCCGGCGGCGCTTGAGGGGCAGATCGATTTCTTCGGCGTCGGCATCGGCCGCTACCGGTTGATGATCATCGTGATCTGCGGCGTGCTCACCGCGGCCCTGCAATTGGTGTTGGCGCGCACGCGATTCGGCAGCCGGCTCCGCGCCGCGGTGGACGATCCGCGCGCCGCCAGCGGGCTCGGCATCAACGTGCCGCAGGTGTTTGCGTTCACCTTCGCGTTCGGCTGCGGCCTGGCCGGTTTGGGCGGCGCGTTGAGCGCGGAGATTCTCGGCCTTGACCCGTATTTTCCGCTCAAATTCATGATCTACTTCTTGATCGTGGTGACGGTCGGCGGCTCGTCCAGCATCACCGGGCCGTTCCTGGCGTCGTTATTGCTCGGCATCGGCGACGTCGCCGGCAAATATTACGTGCCGAAGATGGGGCCGTTCGTGATCTACACCATCATGATCGTGATTCTGATCTGGCGCCCGAACGGCCTGTTCGGCCGCACCGCCGCCCGTTGAGCGCGTCATGACCACACCCGCCGAAATCGGAGACCACGCCAAAGCGCACGCGCGCTGGCATTGGGGCGAGTTCGCCTTCTGGATATCGGCGCTCGCTTGCGCCTTCCTGTTTCCCTCCCGTTACCTGATCATGACCGACATCGTGCGGCTCGCGCTATTCGCGCTCTCGCTCGATCTGATCCTCGGCTATGCCGGCATCGTTTCGCTCGGCCATGCGGCGTTCTTCGGCATCGGTGCGTATTCCGCGGGCCTGCTCGCGTTGCACGGCATCGTCACCGAGCCGGTGGTGGCGCTGATCGTGGCCGGGCTTGTCGCGATGGGGTGCGGCTTTCTCACCAGTTTCCTCGTCATTCGCGGCGTCGATCTCACCCGCTTGATGGTGACGCTCGGGATCGCCTTGCTGCTGGAAGCGCTCGCCGAGCGCTTTTCCAACATCACCGGCGGCACCGACGGTCTGCAAGGCATCGAGATGCAGCCGATTCTCAAGCTGTTCGCGTTCGACCTTTTCGGCAAGGTCGGCTTCTTCTACTCGCTCGCCGTGCTGTTTGCGTTGTTCCTGTTGGCGCGGCGGATCGTGCATTCGCCGTTCGGCCTCTCGTTGCGCGCGATCCGAAACAACCCGCTGCGTGCGGCCGCGATCGGCATCCCCGTCAACAAGCGCCTGATCGCGGTATATACGCTCGCGGCGTTTTACGCCGGCATCGCGGGCGCGCTCTTCACCCAGACCACGGCGCTGGCTTCGCTCGACGTGTTCTCGTTCGAGCGCTCGGCCGATCTGATGCTGGTGCTCGTGATCGGCGGCACCGGCTATCTTTATGGCGGGCTGATCGGCGCGGTCGCGTTCAGGATGCTGCAAGAAGTGTTTTCGACCATCACCCCGCAATATTGGCAGTTTTGGATCGGCCTCGTGCTGGTGGTGATCGTGCTGCTCGGACGCGGGCGCCTGCATCGTTGGGCGTTGTGGGGACCTAACCTGATCATCCGCCAGCTCGGTGGGCGGAAGGCCGCCGTCGCCGTTCCCGAGGGTGACGCGCCATGAGCATCGCGCTGCAAACCAAAGGGCTGGAAAAGCATTTCGGCGGGCTGCGCGTCACGCGCGACCTTTCGCTGCAGATCGAAGCCGGCGCGCGCCACGCGCTGATCGGCCCGAACGGAGCCGGCAAGACCACCGTGATCAATCTCCTGACCGGCGTGCTCAAGCCCGATTCGGGGCGCATCCTGCTCGAAGGCAACGACATCACGAATCTGCCGGTGCATACGCGGGTATTGCGTGGGTTGTAGCGCACCTTCCAGATCAATCAGCTCTATGCGGATTTGACGCCGCTCGAGACCATCGGGCTTGCGGTATCCGAACGCATGGGCCGGGGCGGCGATTGGTGGCGGGTGATGGGCACGCGGGAGGACGTCAACGCCGAGATCGCCGAGACGCTCGCGCGCTTCCATCTGCTCGACGTGATGAACGAACTCACCGCGACGCTTCCCTATGGCAAGCAGCGCCTGCTCGAGATCGCCGTCGCCATCGCCGCCAAGCCGCGCGTCCTGCTGCTGGATGAGCCCGCCGCCGGCGTGCCCGAAAGCGAACGCCACGATATTTTGGCGGCGGTCGCCGCCCTGCCGCGCGACGTCACCGTGCTTCTGATCGAGCACGACATGGACCTGGTGTTTTCCTTCGCCGACCGCATTTCGGTGCTGGTCAATGGTGCGCTCCTGGTCGAGGGCCCGCCCGACGAAGTCGCGCGCGATCCACGGGTCAAGGCGGTCTATCTCGGCGAGGCCGCGTGATGCCTGATCTTTTGCGAATCGAAAACTTGCGCGCCGGCTATGGCGAGGCGGTCGTCTTGCCCGACATGTCGCTGCATCTGGCCGAAAGCCAGGTGCTGGCGCTGTTGGGCCGCAACGGCACCGGCAAGACCACGTTGATCAATTCGATCGTCGGGATCACAAGGCGTTTTGCCGGCACCGTCAGCCTCAATGGGCTCGACCTCACGCGGATGCGCCCGGATCAGCGGGCGCGGGCGGGCATCGGCTGGGTTCCGCAGGAGCGCAATATTTTCCGCTCGCTGACGGTCGAAGAAAACATGACCGCGGTGGCGCAGCCGGGGCCGTGGACGGTCGAGAAGGTTTACGAGATGTTTCCGCGCCTCAAAGAGCGCCGCGGCAATTTCGGCAACCAGCTCTCCGGCGGCGAGCAGCAGATGCTGGCGATCGGCCGCGCACTCACGCTCAACCCGAAAGTGCTGCTTTTGGACGAGCCGACCGAGGGCCTGGCTCCGATCATCGTCGAGGAGTTGCTGGCGGCGCTCGGCACCATCAGCCGCACCAGCGGCATCTGCGCCATCATCGTCGAGCAGAATGCGCAAAAGATTCTAGGGCTCGCCGACCGTGTTGTGATATTGGAACGCGGCGCGATCGTCCACGACGCGCCGAGCGCCGCGTTGAAAGCCGATCCCGCGGTGCTGGAACGATATCTGGGTGTGGCGGGGAAATCGTGAGGTCCCATTGCCCTCTCGCCGTCATTGCGAGGAGCGTGAGCTCCGAAGCAATCCATCTTTTTCTCGGCTATGGATTGCTTCGCTTGCGCTCGCAATGACGAGTTAATGGCTTTAGGAAATAAGAACAGATCAATCGTCGTTGGAGTGAAACATGAAAAAAGCAAAACCACCTTTCCGCGCCGACATGGTCGGCAGCCTGTTGCGGCCGCAGCGCCTTAAAGAGGCGCGCGCCAAATTGGAGGCGGGTGAAATCTCGCCTGCCGATCTTCGCAAGATCGAAGACATGGAAATCGAAAAGATCGTGCATCGGCAGGCCTCGACCGGCTTGAAGCTCGCGACCGACGGCGAATTCCGCCGCTCGTGGTGGCACTTCGATTTTCTGTCCAAGCTCACCGGTTGCGAAATGTTTCACCCCGACGAGGGCATTCAGTTCGCCGGCATTCAGACCCGGCACGAGGCCGTGCGCGTGATCGGCAAGCTTGATTTCCCTGACGATCACCCGATGCTCGATCATTTCAAATTCTTGAAGCGGCAATGCGAGATCGCGCATGTGACGCCGAAGATGACGATTCCCTCGCCGGCCGTGCTGCATTTTCGCGGCGGCCGCCGCTCGATATCGAAGGAGGTCTATCCCGACCTCGAGCCGTTCTTCGAGGATCTCGCGAAAACCTACCGCAAGGCGATAAGAGCGTTTTACGACGCCGGCTGCCGCTATCTGCAGCTCGACGACACGGTGTGGGCCTATCTCTGCTCGCAGGATGAACTCAGCAAAATGCGCTCGCGCGGGGAGAGCCCCGACGATCTGCAGGCGATCTACGCCCGCGTGATCAATTACGCGATCGCCGAGCGGCCTTCCGACATGACCATCACCACGCATGTCTGCCGCGGCAATTTCCGCTCCACCTGGATTTCCTCCGGCGGTTATGAGCCGGTGGCGGAAACCTTGCTCGCCCGCACCAATTACGACGGCTACTTCCTCGAATATGATTCCGAGCGCGCCGGCGGCTTCGAGCCGCTGCGGTACTTGCCGAAGGGCAACAAGATCGTGGTGGTCGGCGTCATCACCTCGAAATCAGGCGAACTTGAAAAGAAAGACGACATCAAGCGCCGGCTCGACGAAGCCGCCAAATTCGTGCCGCTGAATCAGCTCGCCGTCTCCCCGCAATGCGGCTTCGCCTCGACCGAAGAAGGCAACATCCTCACCGAGGAAGAACAATGGGCCAAGCTCAAGCTCGCGGTCGACGTGTCGCGGGAAGTGTGGGGGAAGTAAGGGGCGCGCTGTGTCCCGGTCGCGCTGCAGCCCGAGGCACGTATCGTTCGCCGCCTCAAGCTATGCGGACGATACGCGCCCCTAAAGCATGATCCGAAAAAGTGGGTACCGGTTTTTCGAAAAGATCATGCTTAAACAATTAAAGCATGATCCGAAAAAGTGGGTACCGGTTTTTCACGCGACAAACGCGAAAACGCGTTTGCGCGCAGATCATGCTTAAACAATAATCTAAAGCGCGATCGCGATTCTACCTCAGGCGACCGCGCTTTAGCGCACAACGTTGTTCATCCCATCCGATGCAAGGCGCAGATCTTGTTGCCGTCAGGATCTCGCAAATAGGCGAGATAGAGTTTGCCCGCGGGCCCTTCGCGTACACCCGGCGGGTCTTCGCAGGTCTTTCCGCCGTTGGCGATGCCAGTCGCGTGCCAGGCGTCAGCCTGTTCAGTCGAGCTTGCGGCAAAGCCAACCGTGCCGCCATTGGCCGAGGTTGCAGGCTTGCCATCGATCGGCTTCGACACCGAAAAAACGCCGGTTGGGGTTCTATAGAAAACGCGATGGCGGTCTACTTTCCCGGGCGAAATACCGAGAGCACCAAGCAATGCGTCATAGAACGACTTGGCTTTTTCCAGGTCGTTGGTTCCGATCATAACATGCGAAAACATTTCCTCATTTCCTTCCCAAAGATTGTCCGAACGATCGAAGCGCGCTCCGCGCTCAATTTTTGCGGAATGAACGTTTAACAGCGCTGACGGGGATACGGAAGCGTCGCGACCCGGGTTTTTCCAGTCGATTGGCTCGTATCCGCTTCGGGTCAATCACGTAGCGAGGTTTGCGGCGGACGCCGAAAAAGGTTCTGCATTGCGCAGGACCGACGGCGCGTTCATTCTGGGTGCTTCCGCTACTTATTGAAAACTTTGCTGAGAAATTCGATGACGTCCTTGCGAGCGGCCTCGGTCGCTTCGGCGTTATAGGCGATTGTGGTGCCACGTTCGATACAGGGGTCGTTGGGAGTGGTGGGCTGGCCCGTATCGCTGTTGATGATCACGCCCTGCTGCTTTTCCTCGAAGCGGCATTTACGCGTAGTCAACGCCTGCGGGCGCTGCATCGTGCCTGGGATCGACTGCGTGTCGAAAGCATGAGTGGCGCCTGCGTATTCGACGAGGTCGATATTGGCTCCAGCTTTTTTCAGCCGTGCGACGTAGTCGCGGCATGGGCCGACCAGCACCCAGTCGTCGGCGACGCCGTGATAAAGCCGAATCGGCTTGGCGCTGACCTTTTCGTCATCGATCAACGCAGTGTTGCAGGGCGTATAGAAACCGATATAGGCGGCGAAGGCTGTACCGTCCGAGGCGTAGGCACTCTGGAAGCGGTTCATGCTGGCGTATAGTGACGGTACGGCGCCCTTCGAGAACCCCATGACCGCAATCTTGTCCGGATCAATGCGCGGATGCTTCGCGAGCACGGCGAGTGCAGCAAAGGCGTCGTTCATCATCGTGTAAGACGAGAGCTGCGATTGATCGGTAATGGTATTGGTGATCCCACGGCCCGTGAAGCTGTCGGTGACAAAAGTGGCAAAGCCCGCCTTGTTCAGATCGCCCACCCACATGCCGGAATTGAAGCCGACGCCGCCCGAGCCGTGCACGAGGACCACGGCCGGGAGCCGGTCGGTTCCGGGCCTTGGTATACGCAACTCGCCGGCGATCATCGCGGGCTTGCCATCTTTCTTGCCGAGCAGGAAATCAGCAGTGCTGAGTGTGACTGTCTGCACCGGATAGACCTCGGTGCGGAAGATGGCTTGTGCCCGTGCTGCTTCCAGTGGGAAGACAGAGCCAGCGATCGCGAATGCGCAAATCAGGACGTGAGCCGATGAAGCATTCATTGAATCTCTCCCTTGTTATCTGACGTTCCCAGATGAGCAAGTATCGGTCTCAGTTTGAATATGGCCAATGGCGACGTAGGCACCACTCGAACGAATATCGAGTCCTCGCTCGCGCATAGCGGTCAATCCAATATATTTCTTCGCTTATTTCTTCCGCCGTTTGTCCCTCGGCATTGCGATGCCTTATTAAGCGCTCCCAATCCGAGTCTTTTACAGCTTCCCGCAGAGAGTCGATCGCGCTGCGAGTCGACCTATTCTCTTTGTATATCTTGTTTACCTGTCGCGGTGAGCGCGAGGCCCTGACGCCCCCCAAACCGGCAGCGCGAGCTTGGCCGTAGCCGAAACCCATCCGTAAGCTTGTCGGCTTATCGTTAGCCATCGATCGCTCTCCCTTGCGAAGCTTACCGCTCGGTATTGTCTTTCTACAAGCCGTAAGGGCTTTAGGGCATTTCCCGGAGATCGAAGTTGGCTTATGCAATTGAATATTTCTTATCGGGATGACTGAACAGGAAGAGCCGACCGATGATCCCGCCTGCGCCGAAAATCTAATTTATCCTGGCAGATCAAACTGATTTGCCCTGTCCAGTCCTGGTTGCAAAGATATTCCGTTTCGCGTTCACCCCAAATCAAAACTATAACTTCGGTCATCCCGCTCCTTCACAAGGGGCGTTTCGCGATCGTCACGGACGTGGGGCGGGGTGCGGTGGACGCGTGTGGCGCGCTTGACGAAACGCGCTTGATGCGGACGGCGAAGTCGTGTGGTCCTGACGCCTCGACGCCGGCGTCAAGTTTCGCGGGAAGCATTCCGCGAGACGACGGTGACAAGAAAGCCCGATCACCGGGGAGAGCACGAAGGAAACCGTTAAAACCATTGCGTAGGGAATGCCGGGTGATGCCGGTGTCCTCGTGGTGACTTGCTCGTGTGCTTTTTCATTTCGCACGCGAGGCTGCGGGCGCATCGCGCGCCCGGCATTCCCTGCGCCCTTCGATTTTGAGGGCAAAGATACATGCACACCTCGGGCGCAAACGTGCCGCGGGAATGCGGAGGTGTGGGCCTCGTGTCCCGGGCGCGGCGCGGCATGAGCGCAGCGAAATGATGCGCTGCGGGACCCACCTTGGTTCCAGCATAAATGGGTCCCGGTTCTGCGAAGCGGCGTTGCACGCCGCTATCCACGCCCGGGACACGAAGAGGTGGCGGGATTACCCCGGTGGGCAGAAGATGGTAGGACAACCTTGTCGCCCCGCGCTGCCCACTCCGTCCCAAACCCTGGCCCGATGAAAAACGACCAAATCCTCAGCCTGATTTCCGAATATTGCCGTCAGGTCGATATGGCGGAATCGACGTTCGGCCGGCGGGCGGTCAATGACGGCAAGCTCGTCAATCGCTTGCGCGAGGGCAAGCGGATCACGATCGATACGCTCGACCGCATCCAGGCCTTCATTGCGGCTTCGATGCCGGGCGGGGTGCCGCCGCCGCGGGGCCTTGAAGTCCCGCCCGAGAAGCGCGATCCGCGCGGCAATTTTCGGTTCTTCGAGAACCGGCAGAAATACCTGCTGTTCGTCCATACGTGCAGCGAAAAGCGGGTGATCGCGGAGCGGGTGGCGCTCGAATTCGGCAGCATCCATCCCCGGCCCCCGGCGTTGCGGGTGTTCGATGCGGGCGTCGGCGACGGCACGGTGTTGGCGCGGGTGATGCGCTCGATGCACGGGCGCTTTCCGCACATGCCGTTCTACATCGCCGGCAAGGAGCTCAGCCTCGAGGACGTTCGCCTGATCCTGGAAAAGCTGCCGGACCGGCTGTTCGAGCACCCCTCGACCGTCTTCGTCCTCACTAACATGCATTATGCCGAGGCGCCGTGGCTCGCCCCGGCCTCGCCGGTGGCCGCCGCCGGCATGATCTGGCACGAGGTCGCGCTGCGGGGGGCGTCCTCGGGCGAATTCGAGGCTCAAATCGCTGAACTCCGACCGTTTCTGGAGCAAAATTGGCGGGCCGACGTCAGCCCGCGCTCGGGCATGCCGGTCTATGAGCGCCCCGTGGCACTGGTACTGTACCGGGAAGACCACCGCTTTCTGCTCGACCAGATCATCCCGCGCGCCGGCCGGACCGAGGCCAATTTCGACCTGATTATCGCCTCCCAGCCCTACCGGGCCAAATCCTCGGTCAATTTCCGCGCCAAACGCATCATTGCGCCCCTGGCGCGGGCGTTGCGGCCAGGGGGGCGCCTGATCGGCATCCACTCCCATGGGGAAGACCCCGGTATCGAGATGATCCAGGCGGTATGGCCCGGAGAAAACCCTTTCGCGGTGAGCCGTCATGAGCTATTGCGCGCGGTGAAATACGAGCTGGGGTCGGCCGGGCGCGACCTTAACTTTAATGCCTATGCCGATAACCGGTCGATCTTCCGCTATGATATGGAAGCGCTGCCAAACGAGGTCACCGGCTCGATCGGAACCTCGACGGCCTTTGCAGCGTGGAACGCGGCGGTGTATGTCGCCCAGATCGAAGACGACCGGTTGACGGAAATGACCCAGAGCGGCCGTTATCTCGATGCCGCCAGAGAGGTTCTGCGCAAGCATAACGGGCTCTGGTTTTACGACGAATCCTACGTCATCTCGCGCCGTCGCGACTGACATTTCAGGACAACAGCACGAAAGGGCCGCCGGGGTCTGGCGGAAAAAGGGGTTGGTTTGATGCGCGCGTCTTATCTGTTCACCTCCGAGTCGGTTTCCGAAGGTCATCCGGACAAGGTCTCGGATCAAATCTCCGATGCGATCCTCGATGCCTTCATTGAAAAGGACGTCAAGCTCGGCATCGCCGACGACAGTCTGGTCAACACACGGCTCGGTTGCGAGACGTTGTGCACCACGAACAAGATCGTGATCGCGGGCGAAGGCCGCGGCCAGCTCTTCCGCGACATCCACGGCGTCTCCGTGGTCGATCGCGAAGCGATCAGCGAGATTGCCCGCGGCGTGGTCAAGGACATCGGCTACGACCAGAACGGCTTCTCTTATCACGGCGCCGACATCGAGGTGCTGCTGCATGGTCAGTCGCCCGACATCGCGATGGGCGTCGATGCCAAGAAAAAGAAGCACGGCGAGGAAGAAGGCGCCGGCGACCAGGGCATGATGTTCGGTTATGCGTGCAACGAAAGCGAAGTGTACGAAAAAGGCTCGTACATGCCCGCGCCGATTTTCTTCGCGCATAAGATTCTGAAAGTATTGTCCGAGAAGCGCCGCAACGGTCAGCTTTACGATCTGCAGCCCGACGCCAAGAGCCAGGTGACGGTGAAATACGTCAACGGCAAAGCGGTCGGCTGCACCAAGGTCGTGGTTTCGACCCAGCACAATGAAAAGAGCCGCAACGGCAAGAAATATTCGCCCGGCCTGATCAAGGAGATGATCTCGAGCGCGGTCGAGTCGGCGCTGCCGAAGGGCTGGATGCCGCAAAAGGCTTCCGATTTCCTGGTCAACCCGACCGGCAATTTCGTGGTCGGCGGACCGGACGGCGATTGCGGCCTCACCGGGCGCAAGATCATCGTCGACACCTATGGCGGGTATGCGCCGCATGGCGGCGGCGCGTTTTCCGGCAAGGACCCGACCAAGGTCGATCGCTCGGCGGCTTACGCGGCACGCTATCTCGCCAAGAACGTGGTGGCGGCCGGTTTCGCCGAGCGTTGCACCATCCAGGTCGCTTACGCGATCGGCGTCGCCGATCCGATGTCCGTTTTGGTGGACACCCACGGCACCGGCAAGGTCGACGAGAAGAAACTCGAGAAGGTGTTGCCGGAAATCTTCCGGCTGACGCCGACCAACATCCGTCGCTCGCTCAAGCTGAACCGGCCGATCTATCGCCGCACCGCGGCCTACGGCCATTTCGGCCGCGCGCCGGAAAAGGACGGCGGCTTCTCGTGGGAAAAAACCGACCTCGCCGCCGCGCTCAAGAGCGCGATGTGATTTTCAGGCGTACGCCACATTGATGTCATTCCGGGATGCGCCACTTGGCGCAGGCCCGGAATCCATACTCCCGATCGTGGTTATGGATTCCGGGCTCGCTCGTTTCACTCGCGCCCCGGAATGACGGTAACTGGTTTCGGACCTAACACAGTCAGGATATGAACATGACCGCCACCGCCGCGAAGCCCGCCTTCACCGACTACATCGTCAAGGACATCTCGCTCGCCGAATTCGGCCGCAAGGAAATCTCGCTGGCCGAGACCGAGATGCCCGGCCTGATGGCGACGCGCGAGGAATATGGCCCCAAGCAAACCTTGAAGGGCGCGCGTATCGCGGGCTCGCTGCACATGACGATCCAGACCGCGGTGTTGATCGAGACGCTGGCGGCGCTCGGCGCCGACATTCGTTGGGTCTCCTGCAACATCTATTCGACGCAGGATCACGCGGCCGCCGCCATCGCGGCCGCCGGCATTCCGGTGTTCGCGGTGAAGGGCGAAAGCCTTGTCGAATATTGGGACTACACCGCCAAGCTGTTCGACTGGCACGGCGGCGGCACCCCCAACATGATTCTCGACGACGGCGGCGACGCCACCATGCTGGTGCATCACGGCTTGCGCGCCGAGAACGGCGACGTGAAGTTTCTCGACAAGCCTGAATCAGAGGAAGAGGAAGTCTTCTTCGCGCTGATCAAGAAGCTCCTGAAGGAAAAGCCCAAGGGTTACTTCGCCGTGATCGCGAAAAACATCCAAGGCGTTTCGGAAGAAACCACGACGGGCGTGCACCGGCTCTACAATATGGAGAAGGAAGGCAAGCTGTTGTTCCCGGCAATCAACGTCAACGACAGCGTGACGAAATCGAAGTTCGATAACCTTTATGGCTGCCGCGAATCTTTGGTCGACGGCATTCGCCGCGGCACCGACGTGATGATGTCGGGCAAGGTCGCGATGGTCGCGGGCTTCGGCGACGTCGGCAAGGGTTCGGCCGCCTCACTGCGCCAGGCCGGCTGCCGCGTATTGGTGTCCGAGATCGATCCGATCTGCGCGCTGCAGGCGGCGATGGAAGGCTACGAGGTCGTGACGATGGAAGAGGCCGCGCCGCGCGCCGACATCTTCGTCACCGCGACCGGCAACAAGGACATCATCACCATCGAGCATATGCGCGCGATGAAGGATCGCGCCATCGTCTGCAACATCGGGCACTTCGACAACGAGATTCAGATCGCGCATCTGCGCAATCTGCAATGGACCAACATCAAGCCGCAGGTCGACGAGATCACCTTCCCCGACAAGCACCGCATCATTCTGTTGTCGGAAGGCCGTCTCGTGAACCTCGGCAACGCGATGGGGCATCCGAGCTTCGTGATGTCGGCCTCCTTCACCAACCAGACGCTGGCGCAGATCGAACTCTTCGCCAACAACAAGGACGGCAAATACGAAAAGAAGGTCTATGTGCTGCCGAAGTCGCTCGACGAAAAGGTCGCGCGGCTGCACCTTTCCAAAATCGGCGTGAACCTCACCAAGCTTCGCCCCGACCAGGCCGACTATATCGGCGTGAAACCCGAAGGCCCGTTCAAGCCGGAGCATTATCGGTATTGATCGTCCTCATGGTGAGGAGCCGCGTCAGCGGCGTCTCGAACCATGAGATAGCGAAATGCCGGCCTCATCCTTCGAGACGCGGCTAACGCCGCTCCTCAGGATGAGGGGTAGGTAGCGCACGCTCGATATATTTTCGTCATGCCCGGCCTTGTGCCGGGCATCCACGTCTTTAGTATCGGCCAAATGCAGACGATCCGAGCAAGCGAACATCTCGACGTGCTGATCGTCGGCGCCGGCCTCTCCGGCATCGGCGCGGGCTATCACCTTCAGCACAAGTGCCCGGGCAAGAGCTACGCGATCCTCGAAGGTCGCGACTCCATCGGCGGCACCTGGGACCTGTTTCGTTATCCCGGCATCCGCTCCGACAGCGACATGTTCACGCTCGGCTATTCGTTCAAGCCGTGGACCGAGGCCAAGGCGATCGCCGACGGGCCGCGGATTCTCAATTACGTGCGCGAGACGGCAGCCGAAAACGGCATCGACAAGAACATCCGCTTCAACCATCGCGTCAAGCGCGCATCATGGTCGTCGGAAGATGCGCGCTGGACAATAGAGGCCGAGCGCCGTGTGGGCGAGCGCGGACCTGAGACCGTGCGCTTCACCTGCAACTTCCTGTTCATGTGCTCGGGCTATTACAAATACGAGGAAGGCTACACGCCCGAGTTTGCCGGCGTCGGCGACTTCGCCGGCCGTATCGTGCATCCGCAGAAATGGACCGACGATATCGACTATGCGGGAAAGCGCGTGGTGGTGATCGGTTCGGGCGCGACCGCGGTGACGCTGGTGCCGGAACTCGCCAAGCGCGCGGCTCACGTCACCATGCTGCAGCGCTCGCCGACCTATGTGGTCTCGCGGCCGGCGCAGGACGCGTTTGCCGATAGCTTACGCAGCAAGCTTCCCTCCAAGCTCGCCTATCATTTGATCCGCTGGCGCAACGTGTTGTGGGGGATGTATTTCTTCCGGCTGTCCAAGCGCAAGCCGGCGCGGGTGAAAGAACTGATCCTCGGCGGCGTCAGGATGGCGCTTGGGCCGGATTACGACGTGGCTACGCATTTCACGCCGCGTTACAATCCTTGGGATCAACGGCTGTGCCTGGTGCCGGACGGCGACCTGTTCAAGTCGATCAAGGACAAGCGCGCTTCGGTCGCGACCGCCGAGATCGACCGCTTCACCAATAAAGGCATCAAGCTGAAGGACGGCAGCGAACTCGACGCCGACATCATCGTCACCGCCACCGGTCTCAATCTGCAGGTGCTCGGCGGCTTGGAGGTCAGCGTCGATGGCCGCGTGATCGATTTCGCCAAGACGCTCAGTTACAAGGGCATGATGTATTCGGACGTGCCCAATTTGGCGTCCGCGTTCGGCTACACCAATGCGTCGTGGACGCTGAAATGCGACCTGACCTGCGAATATGTCTGTCGGATGATCAACTACATGGACCGCCACGGCTATAAGCAGTGCGTGTCGCGCAATCTCGATCCGACCGTGGCCGAGGTGCCGTGGATCGATTTCTCGTCCGGTTATGTGCAGCGCTCGATCGCGAAATTGCCGAAGCAAGGCTCGAAGCGGCCGTGGCGGCTTTATCAGAACTACGCGCTCGATATCGTCACCTTGCGCTTCGGCAAGGTCGATGACGGGGTGATGCAGTATTCGTGACGGGAGCGAGTCGGGGCGCGCGGCGCGCTATTTTTTTTCCTATTCGTATTTTTCGGACGAATCGGTCACTCTCGCGAAACGGTTAACGCTGTATTAATCGGCGAATCCTAGGCTCAAGCGGTCGAGGCTGCTGACGCAAGAGGAAGGCCATGGACGCCCAGAGAATTGCCATCGATGCCGTGGTCGCATTGACCGATTGCGACCGCGATACGGTTGCGGCCTTCATTCGCAAGTTTTATCTGGCTGGCGTGAAGGACCCCAAACGCCTGACGTTCAAGGGCCTGCAGGCGCTGGCGCGGGGCTGACCAAGGTCGCGGCGGGTACCCCCAAAATAGGCGGCACCCGCTTTCGCGATGCTGAAAGATAATTTCGTTACGCCGCGGTGGCGATCGTTTTCAGGAAGCCGTCGATCTCGCTCTGCAACGTCGACGTCGAATCCGACAATTGCTTGGCCGAAGACAATAGCTGGCTCGATGCCGCGCCGGTCTGGTTGGCGCCATGGCTGACTTCGGCGATTGTGCCGGCGACTTGCGAGGTGCCCGCAGCGGTACGCTGAATATTGCTGGAGATTTCCTGGGTGGCGGCGCCCTGTTCCTCGATCGCCGCCGAGATCGCATTGCTGATCTCGGAGATCTTGCCGATGGTCGAGCTGATCATCTTGATCGAGCCGACCGCCTCCTGGGTCGCGGTCTGCATGCCGGCGATCTGGATGCCGATCTCGTCGGTGGCCTTGGCGGTCTGCGCCGCGAGCGCCTTGACCTCCTGGGCAACCACGGCGAAACCCCGGCCGGCTTCGCCGGCCCGCGCCGCTTCGATCGTGGCGTTGAGGGCGAGAAGGTTGGTTTGCTCGGCGACCGAGGTGATCAGCTTGATCACGTCGCCGATCCGGTTGGCGGCCTGCGAGAGCGCGTTGATGCGCGAGTCGGTTTCATCGGCCTGCTGCACGGCGCTGGCGGCGATGCGGTTGGACTCCTGAACCTGCGCCGAGATGGCGCGCACGGAGGTGGCCAATTCTTCGGTGGCTGAGGCCACCGACTGAACGTTGGTGGAGGCGTCTTCCGAGGCATTGGCGACCACGGTCGCAAGGCGGGTGGTGTTGCCGGCGTTCTCGCTCAAGGAACGCGCGGTACCCTCCAACTGGTTGGAGGCGCTCGACAGCGAAGTGATGATGCTGCGGAAGCGCTCGCTGGCGTCCGTAATGGCGTCCTTACGAGCCTGGCGGTAGGAGCCGAAATAAGACGCGATGAGGTTTTCAGTGTCCAGCATATTGGCCTTGGCGATGGCGCTGAGCATCGTGTCTTTTTTGTCGCGCGCAGCCTGTGCGGCCTTACCGAACCGTGGAATCTGCACTTCGGTCTCGATCGCCTTCATCAACTGTTCGGTGGCGAACAAGCCGACGTACCATGGTGGCGCAACGCTGGTGTGCTGATTGAGTTTGCAGAGCTGCTCGACTGACTCAGCGTAAGCCGGGCCGAAATCGCAGGCTCCGATCAGGTCCCAGTGCTGCAATTGCATGCGAACGGCCTCTTGCATCGCGCCGTCCTTGAAAAGACCCGAGGCCGGATCGTGTTGCCGGACCTTGTCGTAGAACCGCGCCAGAATGCCGGGTAAGGACTTTGCAAAGAACGGCCGCATCTCGCGCAACGCAGCCCGCATCGGTTCGTCAAGTTGAAACAAATCGAGGCGGAATGCGTTCCAGTCGGTGCTCATTGATGGCTCCAGGGCGGGTGATGCGGCGGTTCGCCCATTTAATGTATGTGTGGTTAACGGACTACGAATTTACCTGTTAACTTGATGAAAAATGTAGGGTTTGAGACGAAAAAGAGGCCCCGAACGTTCGAGGCCTCTTTGCTTCTTGGTTTAAGCGCAGACAGGTGGTCAGGCCGGTTTGCCGATCGTGACCTTCAGGGTGCCGATGCCATCGACCCCGCACTCGATTTTATCGCCGGGTGAAAGGGCGGCTACGCCCGCCGGCGTTCCCGTCATGATGACGTCGCCGGCGCCAAGCGAGACCTGTTGCGACAATTTCTCGATGATCTCCGGCACGCTCCAGATCAATTCCGTGAGGTCGCCCTTCTGCTTTTCGGTGCCGTTGACCGAAAGCCAGATTCTTCCCTTGGCCGGGTGGCCGATTTTCGAGGCCGGCTGCAGCGCGCCGCAGGGCGCGGAATGGTCGAACGACTTGCCGACTTCCCACGGCCGCTCCTTCTTGCGCGCGGCCTGCTGCAGGTCGCGTCGCGTGAGGTCGATGCCGACCGCATAGCCGTAAACGTGCTCAAGCGCCTTGTCGGCGGGAATGTTGAGACCGCCGCTCTTCATCGCCACGATCAATTCGACTTCATGATGCAGATCGTTGGTCAGCGGCGGGTAGGGGACGGTGGCGCCGTCCGGCTCGATCATGTCGGGGTGCTTGGCGAAGAAGAACGGCGGCGCGCGCTCGTCATTTCCCATCTCCCGGATGTGCTCGAGATAGTTGCGTCCGACGCACCAGATGCGGCGAACCGGATAGGTTTTGCTGTCGCCGGCGACGGCGATCGTAGGCTGCGGGAAGGCGGGGATGACGTAGGATGTCGCGCTCATGAAGGGGTCTCTGGTTGGGGACGAAAAGATACGATGGAAGCTTTACGCGGTTGCGCTGATCGGCGCCAGCGTCAGCGGGCCCGGGTCGTGATGCTGCAGGCGGAAGAACGAGGCATAGCGGCCGTCGCGGCGGAGCAGATCGTCATGCCGCCCGCGCTCGACGATCTCTCCATTCTCTACCACCAGAATGGCGTCGGCGTGCATGATGGTATGGAGGCGATGGGCGATGACGATGGTGGTGCGGTTCTGGCAGAGGTGTTCGATCGCCTCCTGCACCTGTTTTTCGGATTCTGAATCGAGCGCCGCGGTGGCTTCATCGAGCAGGATGATGGGAGCGTTCTTCACCAGCGCCCGCGCCACCGCGACGCGTTGACGTTGGCCGCCGGACAATTGCGTGCCGTGCTCGCCGACCGGCGTGTCGTAGCCGAGCGGGAAGCCCATGATGAATTCGTGGGCGCACGCGGCCTTCGCGGCGGCGACGATCTCGTCTTCGGTGGCGCCGATCTTGCCGAACGCGATGTTCTCGCGGATGGTGTCGCGAAAGAGAAAGACGTCCTGCCCGACATAAGCGGTCTGTTGACGGAGCGACTTTCGCGATACGTTCGAGATCGCCTGGCCGTCGATCAGGATATCGCCGCCGCCGACTTCATAAATCCGCAGCAGCAGCGCGAGCACGGTGGATTTGCCGCCGCCGGAGGGGCCGACAAGCGCGGTGACCTTGCCCGGCTCGGCCTCAAAGCTCATGCGGTTCAAGATCGGTTCGTTCAGACGGTAGGCGAAGGTGACGTCGCGAAACTCGGCCCGCGCGTCGGAAAGCTTCAAGGCCGGCTTGTCGTCGTCATCAGGTTCGCTTGCGGGGCTGTCGATGATCTCAAGCAATTTGCGGGCACCGACAAGGTAGCTGTTCAGTTCGATGTTGAGCCGTGCAAGGCGTTTCGCCGGCTCGTAGGCCAACAGGAACGCCGAGAGAAACGAAAAGAACTGACCTGGTGTAGCACCGGTGGCGACCACGCTATAGCCGCCATACATCAGCCCGCCGGCGATCGCGAAGCCGCCGAGCGTTTCCATCAGCGGGCTCGAACGGTTGGAAACCCGCGCCATCTTGTTGGCGTTGCGCTCGACCTCGGCGATGCTGGCATCGATACGCGCGCGCATGGTCTGTTCGAGCGTAAACGCCTTGACGGTGCGGATGCCTTGCAGCGACTCTTGCATGGTTTCGAGAATGTCGGCGGTGCCGGTGAACTGGTTGTGCGCGAGCCCCTTGATCCGCTTCACCAGCGTGCGCAGCACCAGGATCGCGGGCGGCGCCACCAGAAACCCGAACAGCGCCATATAGGGGTCTTGCGTCACCATCACGCTGACGAGTCCGATCAGCAGCAACAGGTCGCGTCCCAGCGCATTGATCAACAGATTGAGAACTTGCGTCACGGAATTCGCGCCCTGCGTCAGACGCGCCAGAAATTCGGACGAATGCCGGTCGGAAAAGAAGGCGATGCTTTCGCTCATCAGCTTGGCGAACAGCTTGCGCTGATTGCTGGCGAGAATCGTGTTGCTGATTTTCGACAGGATCACCTGGTGACCGTAAGTCGAACTACCCTTCAAGACGAATATCAGGAACGTAACGACCGACAGGATCGCGATGCCGCGGACGTTTTTGGCGACATAGGCTTCATTGATGATCTGGCCGAGAATGTAGGCCGAGCCCGCCGTCGCCGCCGCCGAAACCCCCATCAATGCGAAGGCGGTGAGATAGCGCCGCCAATGGGCCGCGCCCTGCTCCATGACCAGACGGCGAATCAGCATCGCGGCGCCATACGGATCGTCGGTGATTTTCTTTGGAGGTTCGGTCATCCGCGTTCCATCGACAGCGCTAGCGGGTATCCGCCTCACGCGTCAGCGCAAAACGTCCGTCTCCTTGCCCGCTATGGCAGGCTTTTTCAAGCCAAATCGAGGCTTGCGCGGAATGAGATTTTTAAGCCGAAGCCGCCTGTTGCGCGTCGCCGCTGCGTTCGCGGAACAATTTCTCTTCCCATGTCAGCGCGTGCGCGGCGATGGTATCGAGATTGTCGTATTGCGGGGTCCAATCCAAGGTCGAGCGGATGCGGTTGGTGTCCGCCACCATGGTCATGATGTCGCCGGGCCGGCGCGCTGCATATTGAACCGCGAAATGGCGCCCCGAGACCCGCCGCACCGCCTCGATCGTCTCCAACACCGAGTAACCGCGACCGTAGCCGCAATTCAAGGTCACCGAAGGACCGTGGCTGCGCAGATAAGCGAGCGCCGCGCGGTGCGCCTGGGCAAGATCGCTGACGTGAATGAAATCCCGGATGCAGCTTCCGTCCGGCGTCGGATAGTCGGTTCCGAACACGTCGATCTTGACGCGCTGTCCGGTGGCGGCCTCGACCGCGATCTTCAAAAGATGCGTCGCGCCCACGGTCGCAAGTCCGATGCGCGCTAAAGGATCGGCGCCCGCGACGTTGAAGTAACGTAGCACGACGTAGCTCATACCATGGGCGGAAGCTACATCGTGCAGCATGATTTCGGTCATCAGCTTCGAGGAGCCGTAGGGCGACAAGGGCCGCGTCAGCGCAGCCTCGGGCACGGGCATCTGGTCCGGGTTGCCGTACACCGCGGCGGTGGATGAAAAGATGAAGCGGTTGACCTTGCCCTTCACCGCCGCGTTCAACAGGCTGCGCGTGGTCATGGTGTTGTTGCGGTAATAGGCAAGTGGATCGCGCATCGAATCCGGCA
>WNFQ01002141.1_pt2 | contig 23420 bp, 19 predicted proteins | sample 5400171 | NCBI WGS metagenome assembly WNFQ01 (sample SAMN13153356, study PRJNA577476) | soil metagenome | isolation source: 20 cm soil under Madrone tree | place: USA:California | collected 2016-06-14 | reverse complement strand
ACCGCGGCCAGGCTGAAAACCATGAAGACAAAGGCATAAGCCGGCATGCGTTCGATCAGGCCGCCAAAACGCATGATCTCGTGCGTATGCAGGCGATCATAAAGGACGCCGACGCAGAGGAAGAGCGCGCCCGAAACGAGCCCGTGGCTCAACATCTGAATCATCGCGCCTTGCACGGCCTCACTCGTCACTGCAAAGGTGCCCATCGTGACGAAGCCCATATGGGCGACTGAGGAATAGGCGATCAGCTTTTTCATGTCGATCTGCGCCAGCGCTACCAACGAGGTGTAGATCACCGCTATCGCGCTGAGGGTGAAGATCAACGGCGTGAAGAAGCTGGAAGCGATCGGAAACATCGGCAGCGAGAAGCGGATAAAACCGTAGCCGCCCAGCTTCAACAGAATGCCTGCGAGGATGACCGAGCCTGCGGTCGGCGCTTCGACATGGGCATCGGGCAGCCAAGTGTGCACCGGCCACATCGGGACCTTGACCGCGAAGGAAGCAAAGAAAGCCAACCACAGCCATTTCTGCAGACCGGCAGGAAAGGCGTGGGTCAGGGCGACCTCGATGTCGGTGGTTCCGGTCTCGAAGTACACCGCGATCACGGCGAGCATCATCAAGACCGAGCCGAGCAAGGTATAAAGAAAGAATTTGAATGCCGAGTAAATCCGATTTGATCCGCCCCAGACCCCGATGATCAGGAACATCGGGATCAATACCCCCTCGAAGAACATGTAGAAGAGCACAAAATCGAGCGCGCAGAATATGCCGACCATCAATGTCTCGAGGACAAGGAAGGCGATCATGAATTCCTTTACCCGGAACTGTATCGCTTCCCAGGCCGAGACGATTGAGAGCAGTGTCAGCAGGGTGGAGAGCAGGACGAAGAACAGCGAGATCCCGTCAATTCCCATGTGGTAGGTGAACTGGAACCCGCCGAGGGTGACCCAATCCGCCCGCTCGACGAATTGGAAGTCAGCGGTATCAGGATCGAAATAGAACCACAGCAGCAGCGACAGCGCGAAGTCGATCAACGACGTCCAAAGCGCGATATTACGGGCATTGCGCGCGACGATGCCCTCGTCGCCGCGCGCCACGAGGATGAACCCAGCGCCGACAAGAGGCAGAAAGGTGACGAGCGACAAAAGGGGCCAATTGCTCACGACGATGACCCCAGCTCAACGCGGCAAGAGGTACCAGGTGACCAGCACCACGAGCCCGATCATCATCGCAAAGGCGTAGTGGTAGAGATAGCCGGTCTGCAGCCGGCTCGCCTGTCGTGCCAGATCGCGGGTAACGGCGGCGACCCCGTCGGGTCCGAGCCCGTCGATCACCGCGCCGTCGCCGGATTTCCACAGCCCGCCGCCGATCATCATGGCTGGCCGAACAAACAGCCAGTCATAAAGTTCGTCGAAATACCATTTGTTCAACAGGAAGAGGTACAGCGCGCGGAACTCCGATGCGAGCCGAACCGGCAGCCTCGGATCGACAACATAGAGGACGTAGGCAATGGCGATGCCAATCACGGCGACCGTCAGCGGCATGTAGCGAACGAGCGGTGGAATCTGTTCAGCGACCGCGAGTGAATCGTACTGCGGCAATACCAGGATCGAATTCCTCCAAAAGCTGGTGCGCTCGTCGCCGACAAAGAAATCGTAGCCGAGAAAACCAAAGAAGGTGGCGCCGATCGCCAGCACGATCAGCGGTATCAGCATGACCCACGGGCTCTCATGCGCATGATGCATCGCCTCCTCGCCGGCACGCGGCTCGCCGTGAAAGGTCATGAACATCACACGCGAGATATAGAAGGCGGTCATGAACGCCGCGATCGTACCGAGCACCCAGGAATAGCGACCAACCGCCGTCCCCGACGCCCAGGCCGCGTCGAGGATCGTGTCCTTCGAGTAATATCCCGAGAAGAAGGGTATGGCGGTTAGCGAGAGAGCGCCGATCCACATCGTGACATAGGTGATCGGGGTCTTCCGCCATAGGCCACCCATCCGGCGCATGTCCTGTTCGCCGCCCATCGCGTGGATGACCGACCCGCAGCACAGAAACAACAGCCCCTTGAAGAAAGCATGCGTAAATAGGTGGAAGATTGCGGCGCCATAGGCGGAAACGCCGGCGGCGACGAACATGTAGCCGAGCTGGCTGCAGGTCGAATAGGCGACGACCTTCTTTATGTCGGGCTGCACCATGCCGATGCTCGCGGCGAAGATGGCCGTGGTCCCGCCGATGATCCCGACGACCGCGAGCGCCGTAGGGGCGTATTCGAAGAGGGGTGAGAGGCGAGCAACCATGAACACGCCCGCGGTCACCATCGTCGCCGCGTGGATCAAGGCGGAAACCGGAGTCGGGCCCTCCATCGCATCGGGCAGCCAAGTATGGAGCGGGATCTGCGCCGATTTCCCCATCGCGCCGATGAACAAGAGGATGCAGGCGAGGGTCAGCGAATCGAGCTGCCAGCCGAGAAACTCCATCGTCTTGCCGACGACCTTCGGCGCTGCGCCGAAGACGGTACCGAAATCGAGCGAGCCGAAGATCACAAAGACGGCGTATATTCCTAGAGAGAAGCCGAAATCGCCGACCCGGTTGACGAGGAAGGCCTTGATCGCAGCAGCATTGGCGGAAGGGCGATCGTACCAGAAGCCGACCAGCAGGTAGGACATCAAGCCGACGCCTTCCCAGCCGAAGAACAGCTGCACGAAGTTGTCGGCCGTCACCAATGCCAGCATGAAGAAGGTGAACAGGCTTATATAGGCCATGAAGCGCGGGATCGACGGATCCTCGGCCATGTAGCCGATCGAATAGACGTGGACCATCGCCGAGACGACGGTCACGACACCGATCATGACGCCGCTCAACGTGTCGAGCCGCAGGGACCAGCTGACATCGACGCCGCCGGCCACGATCCAGCTCGCCAGCGGGATAACCCGCACTTCCTCTGCGGCGAGAATGTCGCGGAACAGGAAAAGACCGAGCACCGCCGACAGCAAAAGGGCACCGCAGGTGACCAGCTGCGCGCCCCGGTCGCCGATCACTCGGCCAAAGAAGCCGGCGATCACCGCGGCAATTAGCGGCAGGAAGACAACGGCAACGGCCAAAGAATCAGCCCTTCATCATGTTGATGTCTTCGACCGCGATTGTGCCGCGGTTACGGAAATACACGACAAGGATGGCGAGACCGATCGCCGCCTCCGCTGCCGCAACCGTCAGCACGAACATGGCGAAGGCCTGGCCAACGAGGTTGTTGAGAAAGACAGAGAATGCGACGAGGTTGATGCTGACAGCCAGCAGCATCAGCTCGATCGACATCAGCATGATAATAACGTTCTTGCGATTCAGGAATATCCCAAAGACCCCCAGCGTGAACAGAATTGCCGCTACGGTCAGATAGTGGGCAAGCCCGATCGCCATCAACGGCCTCCGCCGCCGATAGGAACCTTAACTACCTCGACGGACTGGGCGCGGGTGCGAGCGAGTTGTGCCGCGATCGATTGCCGCCGGACGTCGGCGCGATGGCGCAAGGTCAGCACGATCGCCCCGATCATCGCGACGAGCAGGATCAGTCCCGCGGCCTGAAACGCAAAGAGATAGCGGGTATAGAGAATATTGCCGAGGGCGCGGGTGTTGCTCAGGGGTACCCCACCCGCGGCCGAGACGGCTGCGGCGCTCGGCACGCCGGGGGCGACGACCCAACTGCCGATGACGAGGACGAGTTCGGCCAAGAGGATGAACCCGACCACGGCACCTATCGGCAGATAACGCACGAAACCGCTGCGCAATTGTACAAAGTCGATGTCGAGCATCATCACGACGAAGAGAAACAGGACGGCGACCGCGCCGACATAGACGATGACGAGGATCATCGCCAGGAACTCGGCGCCGATCAGCACGAACAGGCCGGCCGCGTTGAAAAAAGCGACGAGCACCGGGTTACGGGACGAGACGACCAGCACCGCCGAGGCCACGGCAAGCACGGCAAAGACGTAGAACATGATGGCCTGGACGATCATCGCCCGCTCTGCCGAGCCTTAGCCGCCCGGGCGTTACTGCCGTCATTCCGGGATGGTCCGCAGGACCAGGCCCGGAACCCATGAACACCGGCCATTCCCAAGCTGGCTTGGGCCTGTGTTCTTGTTGGGGTGGACGGCCCCCTACGGCATCGAATTGTGCCAGGCTGTGAGGTTGTAACAACGCAGCCAAAGGAGCCGTCCGAATGACGATTATCAGAGTTGGTTTGGACACGTCCAAACATGTCTTTCAGATCCATGGAGTTGACGAGAACGAGCAGGCGGTGTTGCGGCGCCAGCTGCGGCGCGGCGCGGTCGAGAAATTCTTCGCTGAGCTGCCGTCGACGCGCATCGGCATCGAGGCATGCGGCGCCTCGCACCACTGGGCGCGGCGGTTGCGCGGCCTGGGGCACGAGGTGCTGCTGATGCCGCCGCAATCCATCAAAGCCTACGTCAAGCGCGGCAAGAACGACGCGATCGATGCCGCGGCGATTTGCGAAGCGATGAGCCGGCCGACCATGCGGTTTGTGCCGGTCAAGACGGTCGAGCAGCAAGCGGCGCTGACCATGCTCGGGGTGCGCGATCTGCTGGTCAAGCAGCGCACGATGCTGATCAATGCGATCCGCGGCCATGCGGCGGAGTTCGGCGTCACGGCGGCCAAGAGCCTGCCCTCGCGAAAACGGGGGGGGCCCAAGCAGATCACCGAGCTGCGGGGACGCCTGGCGAGCGATCAGGGCGTACCGGCACTGGCGCGCGAGATACTCGGCCTGTTGGCAAGCCAGCTCGAGGCGGTAAATGGCAAGTTGAAGGCGATCGAGGCGCGGCTGATGGCTTGGCATCGCCACGATCAGACCAGCCAGTGCTTGGCAACGATCCCCGGCGTCGGGCCGATCGGCGGCGTCAGCTTTGCGCTCAAGAGCCTGCCCTCGCGAAAGCGGGGGTGCCGGACGCCAAAGCCTTTCGCTCGGGCCGGCACTTTGCGGGGTGGATCGGCATCACGCCGCGCGAGAACTCCACGGCAGGCCGACACCGGCCCGGCAAGATCAGCCGCCAGGGCGACGAGGATTTGCGCCGGCGGCTCGTGCTCGGCGCCACCGCGGTCATCCAGCAGGCCAAGCGCGGCCGCGCCTCGCCGTGGCTCCTGGGATTGCTGGCGCGCAAGCCGAAGAAGCTCGCGGCAGTGGCGCTGGCCAACAAGATGGCCCGCATCGTCTGGGCCATGATGGTGAGCGGCGAGACCTACCGCCGGCCGGCGCAAGCCTGAGCCCGCCCACCAACGAGACCTGGCACACCCGAACCTGGCAAGGACAGCAGCCGCAAGATGGTCATCGGTCGATCCGAGGATCGGGACACCCCGAGGAACCCGCTGGTGCTCAGACATCATGTTCTTGTTTGGGACCCGATCCGCGCAACCCATCTGGGCCAGCGGTCAGACCGACCGCGCCACAAAGGCCGGACATATGACCGCAACCGACCAGCGCCATCGCAGCTGCAATTCTCCTTGCGAGCCGGGGGCCGTCCACATATGGGTTCCGGGCTCGCAGGCGGAGCCTGTCCTCGGGCGGGCCTAAGGCCGGACCCGGCGGCCGGCGCCCCGGAATGACGGTGATCCGGCGCTTCGTCATACGCGATTCACCGATACGGCGCGTCGATCTCTAGGTTGTTGGCGATTTCGGCTTCCCACCGATCGCCGTTCGCCAGCAACTTTTCCTTGTCATAAAGCAATTCCTCGTGCGTCTCGGTGGCAAATTCAAAATTCGGTCCCTCGACGATCGCGTCGACCGGGCAGGCCTCCTGGCAATAGCCGCAATAGATGCATTTTGTCATATCGATGTCGTAGCGCGTTGTGCGGCGGCTGCCATCCTCGCGGGGCTCGGCCTCGATCGTTATTGCCAGCGCCGGGCAAATCGCTTCGCACAGCTTGCAGGCGATGCAGCGCTCTTCACCATTGGGATAGCGGCGCAGGGCGTGCTCGCCGCGGAAGCGGGTGCTGAGCGGGCCTCGTTCGAACGGATAGTTAACCGTGACCGGGCGCTTGAACATGTAGCGCAAGGTCAACACCAGCCCGGACAGCAGCTCGCTCAGCAGCAGGCTGCGGGCGCCGCGTTCCAGAAATGCCATCGATCGATCCTCCGCTCGTTGGCCGATTAGCGCGCCGGCAACCACCCTGCGGTGACCAGCACACCCGCTGTCAGCACCAGCCAGAGCAGCGAAAACGGCAGAAACACCTTCCAGCCGAGCCGCATCAGTTGGTCATAGCGGAACCGCGGGAAGGTCGCACGTACCCACAGGAAACAGAACAGCACGAAGGCGATTTTCAACGCGAACCAGATTGGGCCAGGGACCCAGGTGAAGGGTGCGACGCCAAAAGGAGCGAGCCAGCCGCCGAGGAACAGCACGCTCGTCATCGCACTCATCAGGATCATGTTGCCGTATTCGCCGAGGTAGAACAGCGCGAAGGCCATCGCCGAGTATTCGACAAAATAGCCGGCAACGATCTCCGTCTCGCCTTCGACCAGGTCGAACGGCGCGCGATTGGTCTCGGCCAATCCCGAGATGAAAAAGATGACGGACATCGGCAACAGCGGGATCGCGAACCAAATATGGCGCTGCGCCTCGACGATCTCACTCAGGTTGAGCGAGCCGGCACAAAGCAGCACGGTGACAAGGACAAAGCCTATCGCAACCTCGTACGAGACCATCTGCGCGGCGGAGCGCAGCGCGCCGAGAAACGCGTAACGGGAATTCGATGCCCAGCCCGCCAGAATGATCCCGTAAACGCCGAGCGAGCTGATCGCAAAGATGTAAAGCACCCCGACATTGATGTTGGCAATGACCACCCCCGGGTTGAAGGGGATGACCGCCCAGGCCACCAGGCTCAGGGTGAAGGTCACGAGCGGCGCGATGATGAACACCACCCGGTTGGCCTCGCTCGGGACCACCGTCTCCTTCACGAGCAGCTTGAGCCCATCGGCAAAAGGCTGGAGCAGCCCGAACGGGCCGACGACGTTCGGCCCTTTGCGAAGCTGCGAAAACGCCAGCACTTTGCGTTCGGCGTAAGTGAGATAGGCGATAGCGACCAGCAGCGGCACGACGACCGCGATGACTTCGCCGACGGTAATGACGGTCGGCCAAGCGTAGCCAGTCCAAAAGCTAGCCAAGCGTACTGATCCTCGCCGGCGCTGGCTGGCGTTGCGACGGAAGGCCGATCGCGCTGCACCGCGCCATCGTCTCGCTGGCACGGCTGATCGGGTCGGTCCGGTAGAAATCTTTGATCGGGTAGGCAAACGGGGCCGGGTCGACCGGTCCGGGATCGCCAAAGTCTTCCCAGGAAGCGCGCCTCACCTGATCGGCCTCAGCAAAGATTGGACAGGCTTGCCACATACACCGGCGCAACTCGCCAAGTGTGTCGAAAGGAAGAGGCTGGTCGAGGGCGCCGGACAGCGCACGGAGAATTTGCCAGTCCTCACGGGCTTCGCCGGGCGGAAAGACAGCTCGACGCGCCAGCTGAACGCGTCCCTCGGTATTGACGTAGGTGCCGTCCTTTTCGACGTAGGCAGCCCCGGCCAGGACGACGTCGGCGTGGCGGGCGCCACGGTCGCCGTGATGTCCCTGATAGATTACGAATGCCCCGCCAAGGTCGCTGGTGTCGATCTCGTCGGCGCCCAGCAGGTAGAGAACCTCGACATCGCCCGATTTGCACCCGGCGAGAATGCCGCCGAGGTCGCACCCGCCCGGTCCCGGAGCAAACCCGAGATCAAGCCCTCCGACCCGCGCGGCGGCATAATGCAAGACATTGAACCCGTTCCAGTCGTCGCGAACCAGGCGGCAGCTCTCGGCTACCATCCTTGCCGCCGCCAACACTTGGGCGCCGTCCGGCCGCGACAGCGCCCCCTGTCCGAGCACGATCATCGGGTTTTTCGCGTTGCGCAGCCGTTCCGACCAGGGATGATCCCCACTCGCCAGCGCGCTCAGCGTTTCGCCGCTCGCGCCGAGCATCTCGACCGGAAATGTAAGATCGAGAGCCGGACCGATCGCAGCGACCCGAAAACCCCCCTGGAGATAGCGCTTGCGCAACCGCGCGTTGACCAACGGGGCTTCCCAGCGCGGGTTCGTGCCGAGAAGCAGACAAATATCGGCCCTCTCGATGCCCGCGATCGTGGTGTTGAAGAGGTAGCCGGCGCGGCGGCGCGGATCGAGTTTGGCGCCGTCTTGGCGACAATCGAGGCTCGTCGCTCCAACCAGGGTGAGGAGCTCCTTCAGCGCGAACATCGATTCGGCGTCGCACAAGTCGCCGGCAATCGCCGCGATTCGTTCGCCGGGAACCTGCTTGAGCCGTTCCGCGACGAGTTCGAGGGCTTGGCGCCAATCAACCTCGCGCAGTTGGCCGTCGCTGCGGATGTAGGGACGATCGAGCCGGCGCCGGACCAGCCCGTCGATTGCGAAACGGGTCTTGTCGGAGATCCATTCTTCGTTCACCGCCTCGTTGAGGCGAGGCAGTACACGCATTACTTGCGATCCGCGGGAATCGATCCGGATGTTGCTGCCGACAGCGTCGAGGACATCGACCGACTCGGTCTTCCGCAGCTCCCACGGCCGGGCGACGAAGGCATATGGCTTCGAGGTCAACGCGCCGACCGGGCACAAATCGATAATGTTGGCCGACAGCTCGGAGCTGAGCGCCCGTTCGATATAGGTGCCGATCTCCATATCCTCGCCGCGCCCGGTAGCGCCGAGCTCCTCGACTCCGGCGATCTCGGTCAGAAAGCGAATGCAGCGCGTGCAATGGATGCAGCGGTTCATGCTGGTCTTGACCAGCGGACCAAAATCCTTGTCGTGGACGGCCCGCTTATTCTCCTCGAACCGTCCACGGTCAAAGCCGTAGGCCATCGCCTGATCCTGCAAATCGCATTCGCCGCCTTGGTCGCAGATCGGGCAGTCGAGCGGGTGGTTGATCAGCAGGAATTCCATCACCCCCTTTTGCGCCTTGATCGCCTTCGGTGATTTCGTGTGGACCACCATCCCGTCGGTCGCCGGCATTGCGCATGAGGCGATCGGCTTTGGGGATTTCTCGACCTCGACCAGACACATCCGGCAGTTTCCGGCAATCGCCAGCCGCTCGTGGTAACAGAAATGTGCAACCTCGATCCCGGCATGCTCGCAGGCCTGTAGGATCGTGCTACCCGACGTCCGGGCGGAAGTGACGGATCAGCCCCTGAACGGGCCAAGCGGCGCCATCAGCCAGCGCGCAAATCGTATGGCCCTCGATCTCGTAGGAGACGTCCAACAAAGTGTCGATTTCCGCCACCGAGGCGTTGCCCGCGACCATGCGCTCCATTACCCGCCATACCCAACCCAGACCCTCGCGGCAAGGCGTGCATTGGCCGCAGCTCTCGTGCTTGTAGAACTTCGAAAGCCGAGCAATCGCCTTCACAATATCCGTTGACTTGTCCATGACGATGACGGCGGCGGTGCCAAGCCCGCTTTTGACCGCCTGCAGGCTGTCGAAATCCATCAGCACGGTCTCGCAGATCGATTTCGGGAGAACCGGCACGGAAGAACCGCCGGGGATGACAGCCAGAAGATTGTCCCAGCCGCCGCGCACCCCGCCGCCATGCCGCTCGATCAACTCCTTGAGCGGAATGCTCATCTCCTCTTCGACGTTGCAGGGCGTGTTCACATGGCCCGACAAACAGTAGATCTTGGTACCGGTGTTCCTCGGCCTGCCGATCCCGGCGAACCAGGCCGCACCTCGGCGCAGTATCGCCGGTACGACCGCGATAGTCTCTACATTGTTAACTGTGCTTGGACAGCCATAGAGACCAAGTTGCGCCGGAAATGGCGGCTTGAGCCGGGGCTGGCCCTTGCGGCCTTCGAGGCTCTCGAGAAGCCCCGTCTCCTCGCCGCAAATGTAGGCGCCGGCGCCGCGATGCAGATGGAGTTCGAAATCATACCCCGAGCCGCAGGCGTTCTCGCCGATAAGCTTGGCATCATACGCCTCGTCGATGGCCGCCTGGAGCCGTTGCGCCTCGTTGTAGAACTCGCCACGAATATAAATATAGCAATGGTGGACACCCATCCCCGCCGAGGCGAGCAGACACCCCTCGATCAGCTTATGGGGTTCGTTGCGTAGGATGTCACGGTCCTTGCAGGTGCCGGGCTCGCTTTCGTCGGCATTGACGACGAGATAGGTCGGCCGGTCGCTCTCCTTTGGCATAAAAGACCACTTGAGGCCGGTCGGGAAGCCGGCGCCCCCGCGTCCGCGTAACCCCGACTCCTTGACCTGCTCGAGGATCCAGTCACGGCCCTTGAAGATCAGCTCTTTGGTACCGTCCCAATCGCCGCGTCCCCGCGCGCCTTCGAGTCGCCAATCGCGCTGGCCATAGAGATTGGTAAATATGCGGTCGCTATCAGCGAGCATTTGCTCTTCCCCTCACTCGATCAAAGTGCGGCGACCGCCGATCGGCTCGGAACCGTGACGCCCGATGGCCGAACCCGGAGGCGGGACATTCCCCGCGCGCAACGCGTCGAGAAGCACCTCTGTCGCGGGGCCGTCGAGATCTTCGTAGAAATCGTCGTTGACCTGAAGCACTGGCGCGTTGACGCAGGCCCCCAAACACTCGACCTCGACGAGTGTAAAGAGACCGTCCGGTGTGGTCCCGCCGAGGCTGATGCCGAGCTTCCTTTCACAAGTGCCGACCACTTGCTCCGACCCACGCAGCCAGCACGGGGTCGTGGTGCAAGCCTGCAGCAGATAGCGTCCGACCGGCCGCAGGTTGAACATCGTGTAAAAGGTTGCGACCTCATAAACCCGGATCGGCGCCATCTCGAGCATCTCGGCGACGCGATCCATCGCCGCCCGAGGCAGCCATCCTCCATGTTGGCGTTGCGCCAGATCCAACAGCGGCAGCACCGCGCTCGCTTGACGCCCAGCGGGGTATTCGGCGATGTGCGCTTTTGCCCGCTCGAGGTTCTCCCCGGTGAAATCGAAGCTCGCGGGCTGCTCGAATTGGGTGGGATCGGGCGGCGCGCTCATCGATCGATCTCGCCGAACACGATGTCCATCGAGCCGATGATCGCAACGACGTCGGCCAGCATATGGCCGCGCGTCATGAAGTCGGTGGCCTGGAGAAAGGCAAAGCCCGGCGCTCTGATCTTGCAGCGGTAAGGCCGGTTGGTTCCGTCGGAAACAAGATACACGCCGAACTCACCTTTTGGGGCCTCCACCGCCGTATAGGTTTCGCCTGGCGGCACGTGATAACCCTCGGTATAGAGTTTGAAATGGTGGATCAGCGCTTCCATCGAGCGCTTCATTTCGCCGCGCGTCGGCGGCGCTATCTTGCGATCGTCGATTTTGACCGGTCCCTCCGGCATCGCGGCGATCGCCTGCTCGATGATGCGAACCGACTGCCGCATTTCCTCGATCCGAACGAGATACCGATCGTAGGAATCCCCGTTGTGCCCTATCGGAACGTCGAACTCCATCTTGTCATAAGCATCATACGGCTGCGCCCGGCGGAGATCCCAGGCCACGTTCGAGCCGCGCAACATCGGCCCGGAAAACCCCCAATCGGCGGCTTGTTCGGCGGTTACCACGCCGATATCCACGGTGCGCTCCTTGAAGATGCGGTTGTCGGTCAGCAACCGCTCGATGTCGTCGATCGTCTGCGGAAAGCTGCGGCAAAACGCCAGGATGTCGTCTGTGAGACCGGCGGGCAGATCGAGATGGACACCGCCCGGGCGGAAGTAGTTGGCATGCATGCGCGCGCCCGAGACCCGCTCGTAAAACTCCATCAATCGCTCGCGTTCTTCGAAGCCCCACAGGAACGGCGTAATCGCTCCAACATCGAGGCCGAACGCGCAGATGCACAGAAGATGGTTCAGGATTCGGGTGATCTCGGCGTAAAGCACCCGGATGTATTGCGCCCGGGGCGGCGGCGTAATCCCCATCAGCTTTTCTACGGCTAGTGCGAAGGCATGCTCCTGGCACATTGGGGACACGTAGTCGAGCCGGTCGAAGTACGGAATGGCTTGCAGATAGGTCTTGTGTTCGATGAGTTTTTCGGTCCCGCGATGCAGCAGGCCAATATGCGGATCAGCGCGCTCGATGACCTCGCCGTCCATCTCGAGGACAAGCCGCATCACGCCGTGCGCCGCCGGGTGCTGCGGACCGAAATTCATCATGTAGTTCCTGATCTGCGGCGGACCTTCGAGCTCTGCGGCGGCCTCCTCCTGATGCCGATCGCTCATCGTCCGTCCTGTCCCTCGGGTTCGCCGGCGCTGGGCTTGGCCTTCTCATCGCCAGGCAGGATCTTGTCCATCCCCTCCCAGGGCGACAGGAAATCAAAACTCCGGAACTCCTGCTGCAGACGGACCGGCTCGTAGACAACGGCCTTCTGGTCCTCGTCGTAGCGCACCTCGACATATCCGGTGAGCGGAAAATCCTTGCGCAGTGGGTGACCCTCGAAACCGTAGTCGGTCAAGATTCGGCGCAGGTCCGGATTGCCGGCAAAATATATCCCAAACAGATCCCACGCCTCACGCTCCCACCAACCCGCGCTGCTGAAGATACCGACCGCGGACGGCACCGGCTGCTCCTCGTCGGTGTCAACCTTCAAACGTACGCGCTGGTTGAGGGGCACGCTTAGGAGGTGATAGACGACCTCAAAACGCAACGGCCGATCCGGGTAGTCGACACCGCAAACGTCGCACAATACCGTGAAGCGGCAGCCGGGATCGTCCCGCAGAAAAATCAGAACCCGGGGCAGGGCCTCGCGCACGACGCGACAGCAGAGCTCGCCCGCGACGATCTCGGCGGCGATCAAGGCATCCGACAGCGCCGCCGAGAGATGCTCAGCGAGGGCCTCGAGTTTTTTATCCATCGAGCCGATCAGCGGGCGAAATTGCGGGTCCGCCGAATCTTTTTTTGCAGCAACAGGATGCCGTAGAGCAACGCTTCGGCCGTCGGGGGGCAACCCGGTACATAGATGTCAACCGGCACGATCCGGTCGCAACCGCGAACGACCGAGTACGAATAATGATAATAGCCGCCGCCATTGGCGCAGGAGCCCATTGAGATGACCCACCGCGGCTCGGCCATTTGGTCATAGACCTTGCGGAGCGCCGGCGCCATCTTGTTGCACAGCGTGCCGGCGACGATCATGACGTCCGATTGCCGCGGGCTGGCGCGGAAAACTACGCCGAAGCGATCGAGATCGTAGCGGCTGGCGCCGGTGTGCATCATCTCGACAGCACAACAAGCGAGCCCGAAGGTCATCGGCCACAACGACCCCGTCCTCGCCCAGTTCACCAGATTATCGAGCGTGGCAACTATGAATCCACGGTCCTGGGCCTCCTGTGTCGCGGCTCTCAGCAACAGGTCGCTCTCGCGGCCGGGCGGAATTGGTCGAGCGGGCGCGCCGATCACTCCCATTCCAGCGCCCCCTTCTTCCATTCATAGATGAATCCGATAGTCAGTACGGCGAGAAACACGATCATCGACCAGAAGCCGAACGCGCCCAGATCAGCCAAAGCCACTGCCCAGGGAAAGAGGAAAGCGACTTCCAGGTCAAAGATGATGAACAGGATTGCTACGAGATAATAGCGGACATCGAAGCGGATCCGAGCATCGTCAAACGGCTCGAAGCCGCATTCGTAAGGCGACAGTTTTGCCGCGTCCGGTCGCTGCCGGGCCATCACGAACGACGCCGCGACCATGGCGGCGGAGATGCCGCCGGCTATCGCCAGGAATACAAGGATCGGGAAGTAGTCGCGAAGCAGGCTTTCCATCGCATGACTAATGGTGGTGTTGCCGCGGCGGGCTGATCTCAGCCGGGTCCGGCGCTCCGCGATCGATGGCGGGAGCGACGGGGCTCGAACCCGCGACCTCCGGCGTGACAGGCCGGCGCTCTAACCAACTGAGCTACGCCCCCGCGGTCTCGATCCCAGGGGAGCACACACGTACTGCTCCCCCTCATGCGTGTCAAGGCGCGCCCTCCTACGGATCCGCTATAAGGCGGAGGATGGTGGGCGATGAGGGACTCGAACCCCCGACCCCCTCGGTGTAAACGAGATGCTCTACCAGCTGAGCTAATCGCCCGGCAACCGCCTTGCACTGGCGCATGTGCCCTGCGCCCGCCTTCGGCGGATCCGATAGCGTCAATTAAGCGAGTCGCGCAATCCCTTACCCGGCTTGAACTTCGCCTGCTTCGAAGCCGCGATCTTGATTTTTTCGCCGGTGCGTGGATTGCGCCCTTCGGAGGCCGCGCGCGAGGCGACGGAGAATGTGCCGAACCCGACGAGGCGCACCTCGTCGCCGCCCTTCAAGGCCGCCGCGATGGCGTCGAATACCGCGTCGACAGCCTTGCTCGCCTCCGCTTTTCTGAGTTCGGTCTTGCCTGCCACGGCGTCGACGAGTTCGTTTCTGTTCACGGGTAGCCCCCCTGAGCGAGTGTGCCGGATCGTTGCTGCCTATTCGCCGGAAAGTTTAGAGCGCGGCAGCGAACGGGTCAACTGTGCAAGCGGCGAGGAATCGAAGCGATATTCGGGCATTACGGCCCGTTCTGCATGCACCATCTCAGTCCGTTGCTGCGGCGATTTAGGACAAAAGCCGATCAATGCGTTACTAACCCCGAGCGCTCTTCGCCAGTGGCGGGAATCACCGACTCCGTTTCGCTCTCCTCGGACCAAGCCACAGGGATCAGCGGCGACACCAGGGCGTGGCCGAGCAATTCGTCGACCGTGCCGACCGGGATGATCTTCAATCCCCGCTTTACGTTATCGGGAATCTCGGCGAGATCCTTTTCATTCTCCTTCGGGATCAGCACTGTCTTTAGCCCGCCCCTGAGCGCTGCAAGAAGTTTTTCTTTGAGGCCGCCTATCGGTAACACCCGGCCGCGAAGCGTGATCTCGCCCGTCATTGCGATATCGCGCTTGACCGGGATTCCAGTCAGCACCGAAACGATCGACGTCACCATCGCAACCCCGGCTGAGGGCCCATCCTTTGGCGTGGCGCCCTCCGGAACGTGCACGTGGATATCCTTCTTCTCGAAGATGGTCGGTTTAATCCCGAAGGCGTAGCTGCGCGACTTGACATAGCTCTCGGCCGCTTGAACCGACTCCTTCATGACATCGCCGAGCTTGCCGGTCGCTGTGACCCGCCCCTTGCCGGGCAGCGTAACGGCTTCGATTGTCAGCAGCTCCCCGCCGACCTCAGTCCAGGCGAGGCCGGTGGTGATTCCAACCATGTCCTCGGTCTCGGCTTCGCCAAAACGGAAACGCCGCACTCCAGCGTATTTTTCGAGATTGCGCCTGGTAACGGCTATCCGCTCTCCCTTCTTCATCAAGATGTCTTTAATCGCCTTGCGGGTCAGATTCGCGATCTCGCGCTCGAGATTGCGCACTCCGGCCTCGCGCGTGTAGTAGCGAATAATGTCGCGCACGGCCTCGTCGCTGATCGCCCACTCGTTTTTCTTCAAGCCATGCGCAGACGTTTGTTTCGGGATGAGATGCCGGCGGGCGATCTCAACCTTTTCGTCCTCGGTATAGCCCGGAATCCGGATGATCTCCATCCGATCCATCAGCGGCTGCGGAATCCGCAGGGTGTTCGCCGTGGTGACGAACATCACATCCGACAGGTCGTAATCGACCTCGAGATAATGATCGTTGAACGCAGAGTTCTGCTCGGGATCGAGCACCTCGAGCAGAGCCGAAGACGGGTCGCCACGCCAATCGGCACCAAGTTTGTCGACCTCGTCGAGCAAGAAGAGCGGGTTCGACGATTTCGCCTTCTTCATGCCCTGCAGCACCTTGCCCGGCATCGAGCCGATATAGGTGCGCCGATGGCCGCGGATCTCGGCCTCGTCGCGCACGCCGCCAAGCGACATCCGCACGAAATTGCGTCCGGTGGCGCGGGCCACTGACTTGCCGAGTGAGGTCTTGCCCACCCCGGGCGCCCCGACCAGGCACAAGATCGGACCCTTCATCTTCCTCATGCGCTGCTGGACAGCAAGGTATTCGAGGATGCGCTCCTTGACCTTCTCTAGTCCGAAATGATCGGCGTTGAGAACCTTTTCAGCACCTTTAATGTCGCGCTTGATCTTGGTGCGATTTTGCCACGGGACGGACAGCAGCCAATCAAGATAATTGCGGACGACTGTCGCCTCGGCCGACATCGGGCTCATGCTCTTGAGCTTTCTGAGCTCCGCCATTGCCTTGTCGCGCGCTTCTTTGGAGAACTTGGTCTTGGTGATGCGCTCCTCGAGTTCGGCCATCTCGTCGCGACCATCCTCGCCTTCGCCGAGCTCCTTTTGGATCGCCTTGAGCTGCTCGTTTAAGTAGTACTCCCGCTGGGTTTTTTCCATTTGCCGCTTGACGCGGTTCCGGATCCGTTTTTCGACCTGAAGGACGCCGATCTCTCCTTCCATGTAGCCGAACACCTTCTCGAGCCGCTCGGCAACCGCCTCGGTCTCGAGTAGTTCCTGCTTCTCGGGAATCTTCAAGGTCAAATGCGAGGCGACCGTGTCGGCGAGCTTGCCCGGCTCTTCTATCTGATTGATCGAAACTAGCACCTCCGGCGGAATCTTCTTATTGAGCTTGATGTACTGCTCGAATTGCGAAACCACGGTTCGGGCCAGCGCCTCGGTCTCCTGCTGCGCTCCGGCTCTCTCGCCGATTGCGTCGGCGAAGGCCTGGAAGAACTGCTCGTTGTCCGCGAAGCGCTGGATGCGAGCGCGGTGCCTACCCTCGACCAGCACCTTGACGGTACCGTCGGGCAGCTTCAGCAACTGAAGCACTGTGCCGACGGTGCCCACGGTAAAGATGTCGGCAGTCGTGGGATCGTCCTGGGCCGCATTTTTCTGAGTGACGAGGAGGATCTGTTTGTCGTCCTTCATCACGTCCTCGAGCGCCAGCACCGACTTTTGGCGCCCGACGAACAGCGGCACGATCATGTGGGGAAACACCACGATGTCGCGAAGCGGCAGAACCGGATAGAGCGCACCGCGCGCATGTTCTGACATGAGCCCTCATCAGCAAAGGATCGTCCCGGGTCGCACCCGGGACAGGAAGAACACAAACAACGTCCTAACGTTGGCTTGATTTGGCCAGCAGTCAAGCCGTCCTGCCGCAGTTGCGACCGTCCGTTGCACCGCGATCAATCCCCGATGCCGACATCGCCCCGGCGATCGGAATAGATATGGAGCGGTCTTGCCCGCCCTTCGACGACCTCTCGATTGATCACAATCTCGCTGACACCGACAAGGCTCGGCAGCTCGAACATCGAGTCGAGCAGGATGGCTTCGAGGATCGACCGTAGCCCGCGGGCCCCGGTTTTCCGCAATATCGCTTTGTGTGCAACGGCCTTTAGAGCCTCCTCGTTCAACTCCAGGCGAACATCTTCCATCTCGAACAGCCGCTGATACTGCTTGACGAGGGCATTTTTGGGCTTTGTGAGGATGTCGACCAACACCGCCTCGTCGAGGTCGTCGAGTGTAGCGATGACCGGAAGACGGCCAACGAACTCGGGGATCAGGCCGAACTTCAGGAGATCTTCCGGCTCGAGATCCTTCAAAATTTCCCCTGTCTTGCGCTCGTCAGGCCCGCGCACCTCCGCGCCAAAGCCGATCGAGGTGCCCTGTCGGCGTTGGGCGATGATCTTCTCGAGCCCGGAAAAGGCGCCCCCGCAGACAAACAGTATGTTGGTGGTATCGACTTGGAGGAATTCTTGCTGGGGATGCTTGCGGCCTCCTTGCGGCGGCACCGACGCGATCGTGCCTTCCATGATCTTGAGTAAAGCTTGCTGGACGCCCTCACCCGATACGTCGCGTGTGATCGACGGGTTGTCGGACTTGCGGGAAATCTTGTCGACCTCGTCGATGTAGACAATCCCACGCTGTGCGCGCTCGACGTTGTAATCGGCGGCCTGCAGCAGCTTGAGGATGATATTCTCGACATCCTCTCCAACATAGCCGGCCTCGGTCAGCGTGGTCGCATCCGCCATCGTAAAGGGCACGTCGATGATCCGCGCCAGCGTCTGGGCAAGCAGGGTTTTGCCCGAGCCGGTCGGACCGACCAGCAGGATGTTCGACTTGGCGAGCTCAACGTCGTTGTTCTTGGCGCCGTGAGCCAGACGCTTGTAGTGGTTGTGCACGGCCACAGAAAGGACGCGCTTGGCGTGGTCCTGACCGATTACGTAGTCGTCCAGCACCCTGCAGATATCGCGCGGTCCGGGGACACCGTCGCGCGATTTGACCAGCGTCGTTTTGTGCTCCTCACGGATGATGTCCATGCAGAGCTCGACACATTCGTCGCAGATAAAGACGGTCGGCCCGGCGATTAGTTTCCGCACCTCGTGCTGGCTCTTGCCACAAAACGAGCAGTAGAGAGTGTTCTTGGAATCGCTACCGCTAGATTTGGTCATCGCCACTCCGTCGCCGGCGGCTCGGCCCCCGGTCGCACAAGTATATGTGCTCCTGGCCGATCAACAACCAGTTAATCATATGGTCTGACGGTCATAATCTTGTCGTCGTCAAGCGCACGCCTGCTCCTATTTGAAGCCTCGTTCCGATTCCTCGCGACCGGGCCGGCTCTCGACGACCTCGTCGATCAAGCCGAACTCCATTGCCTCGATCGGCGACAAAAATTTATCGCGCTCGAGCGCGGTCTGGATCGCTTCGAGCGGCTGGTTGGTGTGCTTAACGTAAATTTCGTTGAGCCTCGCCCGCAAGGCCAGGATCTCGCGCGCCTGGATCTCGATATCGGTAGCCTGCCCCTGCGCCCCGCCCGAGGGCTGATGGATCATGATCCGAGAGTTCGGCAGGGAGTAGCGCTTGCCCTTGGCGCCGGCGGCTAGCAACAGCGAGCCGGCGGAAGCGGCCTGACCGATGCATACCGTCGCCACCGGCGAGCGTATGTACTGCATGGTATCGTAGATCGCGAGGCTGGATGTGACGACGCCGCCTGGCGAGTTGATGTAGAAGTTGATGTCCTTGTTAGGGTTGTCTGCTTCCAGGAATAGCAGCTGTGCACAAATGAGGCTGGCGACGGCATCATGTATCGGTCCAACCAGGAAGATGATCCTTTCCTTCAACAGGCGAGAATAGATGTCATAAGCGCGCTCGCCGCGATTCGTCTGTTCGACGACCATCGGGACGAGGTTGTTCATATATTGTTCAAAGTGCTCAGACATTTAGCGCCTCCTTGACAAAGCCGTGCAGTTGGATTGGGTCAACCCGGCACCGCGTCTTCTCCAGCAGGCTCGGGCATGGCCAGCAGTTCTTCCGGGGTGATTTTCCGTTCCCCAATCTTCGCCAGCTCCACGATAAAGTCGATGACCTTGTCCTCGAAGATCGGCGCCCGAAGGGTATCGATTGCGCCGGGGTTCTGGCGATAGAAGTCGAGGACCTGGCGCTCATAGCCTGGGTGTCGTCGCGCCTCGCGGGTAATCGCCTGGTTCACCTCGTCCGGGGTTACGGTAATGTTGTTCCGTCGTCCGACCTCTGCAAGCAGGAGACCGAGCCGTACCCGGCGCTCGGCGATCTTGCGGAATTCGGCCTTGGACGCCTCCTCGCTCTCGCCCGAGCCATCCGGCTCCGCCGCGGCCGGGCTTGTGTCGGCGCCACTTTCCTCTGCGGGCGCCGACGGCGCATGGATGGCCGCATCCTGTTGTGTCGAGACCTCCTGAGCCTGGTACTGCCTCCAGATGTTGTCGAACTCGATATCGACCATCCCCGGCGGAACGGCGAAGTCGCAACCCTCCGCCAATTTGTCAAGCAGCGCCCGCTTCAGCCGCAGTCGGGAAGCCGCGTCGTAATCCCGCTGCATCTGCTGCCGAATTTCCTGCCGCAGCTCGGCGAGGTTCTCGAGCCCGACCGCTCGGCCGAGTTCGTCGTCGAGCGCGAGCGGCGAGCGCTCGCGGACTTCTTTCACGTCAACCGTGAAGAGCCCGTCCTTACCGGCGAGATCAGCCGCGGCGTAATCCTCGGGGAAGGTCACTCGTACCGTCCGGTGCTCGCCGGTTGCGGCGCCGACCAGCTGGTCCTCGAAGCCGGGAATGGAGCTGCCAGCGCCGAGCAGGATCTGTCGATCTTTGCCACCGGCACCCGCAATCTCCTTCTCGCCGATCTTGCCCTCGACGTCGACAACAATGATATCGCCTAGCTCGGCGGGGCGCTCGACTATCTCGGATTTGCGCTGCTGTTCGGCGATGCGCTCGATCGCCCGGTCGACATCCTGATCCGGCACCTCGACAACGAGCCGTTCGACGGCGAGGTCGGCGAAGCTCGGCTCCGGGATCTCGGGCAACAGCTCGACCGCCATTTTATATTCCAGATCTGCGCCTTCACCGGCCGATACGATGTCGACCTTGGGCGGCAGAGCCGGGCGCAAATTGCGCTCGCTGATGGCTTCGGCCGAGCTGGCCTGGAGGGTGCTTTGCAGCACCTCGCCGCGCACTGACGGGCCGAAGCGCTTGCGCAAGATCTGCATCGGCACCTTGCCGGGGCGAAAGCCCGGCAGTCGCACCTGTCGGCCCAACTCGTCCAGTCGACGGATAATCTCCTGCTCCAGGTCGTCCGCCGGGACCGTAACCGTGAATTCGCGCTTCAGTCCGTCGGCGCTGATTTCTGTCACTTGCATGAAGCGGAACCCATAGTTATCGAGTCATACCCTCCCCCGGACCGCGCTGTGGTGCGGGCGGGGGGATTTGAACCCCCACGATTTACATCGCTGGAACCTAAATCCAGTGCGTCTGCCAATTCCGCCACGCCCGCCCCTGTCTCTGCCGGTAGCAGGCCTCCGGCCCGATCCGGGCCCGTTCTTAGCACAGCCATCCGCTGCGCCATAGACGAGGTGCATTGAATTGATCCGCCATCTGACGCGACCAAAACATGGGGACCACCGCAGAGTTCTCAGGAAGATCGCACCAAATTGCGGATCGCACTCGCCGCGACCACCCGCCCTTCTCCGCGATAGGCCTCGTGGTTCACTTCAATATCGGCGAGACGGTAAAGATAGTTGACCATGATCCCGGCGGATTGCTGGAGACCCTTGTCGGAAACGTCGCCTAGCCAGTTCAACCGCTCGACCCGCGCTCCGTTGCTCAAGTGAAAATGGGCGACCGAGTCAAGCGCCCGGCCGGAGGTTGTCTTCTCGCGCAGAAGATACCATGCGCAGAGGCGGATCAGCGGATCCCGCAAAACAGCTGCGACCTTCGGATCGGCAAGGCGATCGAGCAGACCCGGAAAATCGTGTTCGGACCCTCCCTCGCCGATCGCTTCGATCGCCGTCCGCTCGGCCGGCAGCAGGAGATCGTCTCGCCCGACCCGACCCTGCCCCTCGAGCCACACGCGAAAACCGGGAACCGGGGAGAGTGTAGCGAACACCTTGAGGCGAGGCAGCTCGATCGCCAGCGCATCCACGACGCGCTTGATCAGAAAGTCGCCAAAGCTGATCCCGGCAAGGCCGCGCTGGCAGTTTGAAATTGAATAGAAGATCGCGGCATCGGCCAGGTGGGGATCGGTGATCGGAGCCGCCTCGTCGAGCAGGGCATGGATGTCGCTCGCCATGCCGGTCACCAGTGCAACCTCGACGAAGATCACGGGTTCGTCCGGCATGCGGGGATGGAAGAAGGCGAAGCACCGGCGATCCGCTTCCAGCCGGTTCTTCAGATCTGTCCAGCCACGGATCTCGTGAACAGCTTCATAGGCCATCAGCTTTTCGAGCAGCGCCGCGGGTGATTCCCAAGTGATTCGCCTGAGCTCGAGAAAGCCGATGTCGAACCAGTTGGCGAGCAGCCGCTTCAAGTCCTCTTCGAGGCCGGCAAGCAGGGGATCGCGTTGTCCCAAATCGATCAGTTCCGCGCGACGATCGACAAGAAACTTGACGCCCTCCGGGAGCGCGTTGAACCGGCGCAGCAAGGTGATGCGTGGCGGCTCGAGGGCGGCCCGCAACGCCCGTTCGGCGGCAGTACGCTCGTCCGACCCCGCCGTGTTAGTCACCGCGCGGCAGCAGCGATCGATTTCGGCGCGATCGACATCGAATTCAGACGCGAGCAGCTGGAGAAACCGCTCGCGCCCATCCGATTCGAGCAGCAGATAGGTGCGGCCGAGATCAGCAGCGCGAGCGCGCGCGGTGACCTCGCCGCCCCGACCGTCGAGGCAGCTCAGCATCTGTTGGCGAAGTCGATCGGTGTCGTATCCGGAGGCGTCGGGCCTGGGCGCACCGGCCAGCACCCCACGCGCCGACTCGGCGATCTCGCGCCAAGCGCTCCGCAGGTTGGTCAAGGTCCGATCGAAGACGCCTTCGAAAAAACCGGAAGAAACGGGATCGGTCATGGCGCCTCGGATAGGCCTGGACGGACCGACGAGACGCGAGAACGCAACCGCCGTCAATCCCCAAAAGCGGTTAGCGCCATGGTCCCATTCGGTGCTCGGCGCGTTGTCGCCGGCCCAGCTCGCGAAGCACGGGTGCCAACTCCTCGACGAGATCCTCCGAGATCAGAGCTGGCCCGATCCGGCAGGCGGCATCGCCATGTATCCAGACCCCTGCGGCGGCCGCCGCGAACGGCTCCATCCCTTGGGCGAGGAGCCCGACGACGATCCCGGCAAGGACGTCGCCGCTGCCGGCGGTTGCCAGCTCGGAGGGCGCGTTCGCGTTGATCGCGGCGCGGCCGTCCGGGGCGGCGATAACCGTGTCGGCCCCCTTGAGCAGAATAACGGCGCCGCTTTGCCGGGCCGCGCGGCGCGCCCGCTCCAGCTTGCTGCCGGCCGCGTCGAACAGGCGGGCAAATTCGCCTTCATGCGGGGTCATCACGCAGGGCGAGCGGATCGCCGAGAACAATCTGTCGGGCTGGTCGGCAAACGAGGTCAGCGCATCGGCGTCGAGCACCGTGCGCTTTTGCGCCGCGAGCACCGCCAGGGTCCGCTCATGGGTCTCGGCGCCGACGCCAGCGCCAGGACCGAGCAGCACGGCGTTGCGTCTGTGGTCTTCGAGGAGAGCGCGGAAATCGTCGAGGCCGCCGACCGGATGAACAATGACGCTGGTCAGGGCCGCCGCATAAATCGGGAATATGGCCTCGGGTGCCGCCAGGGTGACAAGCCCGGCACCAATCCGAGCGGCACTCTTGGCCGCCAGCCGAGCCGCTCCGGTCATCCCGGCTCCGCCGAGAACGAGGGCGTGCCCGCGGGTGTATTTGTGGCTTTCGAGGCCGGGCCGGGGTAATTCGGCGAGCCACCAGGCGGGTTCATTGGCGGCGGTGTCCGGGACGACATCATCGAGAACCGCGTCGGGAATGCCGATCTGCACGAGTACGATCTCCCCGCAACGGCCGCGGCCGGGCAGCAACAGATGACCCGGTTTCCTGCGAAAGAACGTAACGGTCACCGCTGCCCACGGTGCAGCCCCGCGCAC
>WNFQ01000826.1_pt1 | contig 23453 bp, 17 predicted proteins | sample 5400171 | NCBI WGS metagenome assembly WNFQ01 (sample SAMN13153356, study PRJNA577476) | soil metagenome | isolation source: 20 cm soil under Madrone tree | place: USA:California | collected 2016-06-14 | reverse complement strand
GTGCTACAGAAATTACAGGCCGAATTTCCCGCTGAGACGGAGATCCGCAGGCTACTGCAATCGACGCAAGAGGAGCAATCGGAACATCGCAAGCAGGAATGCCTGATCGAAGCTCGATCGCTCCTGAGGGCGAAGCGCTTCGTTGAATCCATCGCCGTACTAGAAAAATTGCACGTTGACTTTCCCGCGGAAACGGAAATCCGCAAGCAGCTCGCCATCGTCCGTGAAGAACGCGCGGAGCACGAGAAGCAGAAACAACTAAGCGAAGGCAGAAATTTGTTGGCCACGCAGTCCTTCGACGAAGCGCTTACCTTACTGAACGCGCTGGCTGAAACCTACCCAATGGACGCAGCGGTGCTGAAGCTCCGCACGCTGGCTCAGCGTGAGCAAGAAAAATATGTGAAAGCAGAGCGGATTCAAGGCGAACTGGACGCACTGAAGAAGTTGATGGGAGAAAGGAAATACCCAGAGGTTCTTACCAGGACGAAATCACTTCTGGCGGAGTTCCCTGGCGAAGCGAATTTCGTTCGTCTCGCCGAATTCGCGGCCAGTCAACAGACACAGATTGAAAAGGAAACATTCCTTCGAGCAACTTTGGGCGAAGCGAAATCGTATTTTGCCACGAATCGTTTCGAAGAAGCCATCCGCGCGGCCAAGATCGGTCTTCAACACTTTCCCGAGAATGCCGAACTTGCAAATCTGTTACAGCAGGCTGAAATTCAGCGACGGAAACTTGAGATCCGCCAGCAGATCGAGATGCGAATTCGTGAAATCAGGATCAAGATTAACAAGGAGAAATTCAGCGAAGCCGTCGACCTAGCAAAGGAAACGCTCGTTACACTGGGCCCGGATACCGATCTGACGCAGTTGCTGAATTCCGCGCGAGTTGAAATTGAAGCTCGCGAGAAGAAAAGAAAACAAGAACGCACGATTGGGGCCATTCGCACGCTGATGGATTCCGGCGATTTTGAGGCGGCCACGCTTGCGGTAGAGGAAGCGCTGAAGGCCAACGATGTGGAAACTTTTGATCCACGAATTCAGCGGTTGTCACGGGAAATCGAACACGGCAAGCTCCTTGCCGAGCAGAAGTCGGTACCAGCGACAACGCCAACCGAGCCAAGGGCTCTTTCCCGCGAGTACGCTTTCCTGGAAGCGCCTCCCATACCCAGCGAGCCGGCACCCGCGGAGGCCAGTTCTGCTGCTCAAGCGTCGGTCGCACAAGCCTCTACGGGCCCAGCCTCGGTCACAGCTCAATTCCTGCCGCCGAGCGTGCCTCTGGAAGTAACGGCACCCGAGGCAGAGGTATTTGTGGAGTCTCCGCCCGTCAGCGCTCAGCCGCCCAGCGAAGTCCATGGTGATGCGCCCGCTACTTCAGCAGCCCGAAGCGAAATCCAAAAAGGTTTGCCAGTCGCAGAAAAGCCGGTGGATAAAATCCCGGCTTCACCGGTTCCCGACAACGTCCCAATTTGGCAGAAACCCGTGGTGCTTGGAGTCGTGGTGCTCGGATTGGTTGCCGCTGTTTGGTCGGGGTTCCATTTCATGCGCCCGAACGTCCCGCAAGCTACCGGGTCTTCGATAAACACAAAACCGGAACCACGTACGGCCGCCACCGATCCGCTTGAGTTGCAGCAGCGTAATGCGCTCGATAGCGCGAATAAATTGGTTGCCGCGAACGATCTAGACGGCGCGCGACAAACTCTGCAACAGGCTTCCGCGCTAAACGGCCCGCTGACCCCCGAAATCCTGAAGAAACAATCAGAAATTGCAGCTTCGATGAAGGATGCCAGCCTCCGCCAGCTTCGCCAGACCGAAGAAAAGCTCTGGCAGCGCGCAATGAACCGAACGGCGGATGGACATTTCACGGAGGCACAAAAAGACCTGCGTCAGGTCTTGGCGCTACCTGCCGGTGGTGTGCACAGAGACGATGCACAAAACTATCTAGAGAGGGTCATTCCCCAGCGTGTCCAACAAAATGGCCTGATCTCTCAGGCTCGACAAGCGCTGAAGGTAAACGATTTCCAATCCGCCCGCCAGGCTGCAAGTCAACTAAAGCAAATCGGCGGGGCTTCTGAAGCAGTGGTCGGGGAGATCGACCAGCAGGAACAGGCAAAACTCGCACAACTGGAAAGCCAATTCAACCAGTTAAAACAACGAGACGATGACGCTGCCATGCAGCAACTGAGAGCTCTTCGGTGACGCGTCAAATTACGCGAACGCTGTTCCAGGGGCGATCACCGAGATTCAAGCTAGCATTCAGAAAAAGAGCTTGGACGCTGCTTTTCAGCGCACAGTGCAAAAGTATCAGCAGGCTGCGAGCGCGAGCGACAAGAATGGACTCGCTGCCGCACGTACGGACTTCCAATCGATCATTCAGGGTGGCGGCCCGCATGCCGATGAAGCTCAGAGGTTTCTCGCTGATGTCAATGACAAGCTTGCCGCGCTGAATCAGCCGATTTCTCCGGGCAAACCTCCAGTAAGGCCCGAGACTCCCCGAGTAGTGACCGAGGACGCCGACGCCGGTATACGAACTGTAATCCAGCGTTACTCCCAGGCCTTCGAGCAAAAGGATGCAGACGCTCTGCGTAAGATCTGGCCGAATATGGGGAACAAGTACTCCGGCTATAGAGTCTCTTTTGAAAGCGCACTATCCATCCGTATGCGAGTAGATATCGGTAATGTCAATCTCAGTTCAGACAGGGCAACAGCGGTTGTTACAGGCCAGGTATCTCAAGATTACACACCGAAAGGATCCAAAACCAGATCCAGCCGAGATGTTGTGACTTTTCACCTAGCCAGGGCGAACGGTGCTTGGATCATCATCGACGTGCAATAAGCCCTCTGCTGCGAAAGCCAAACGTCTAGCTTGACAATCCACGTTGGGCGTATAGACTCGCCCCAGCGTTCGACGAAATACTGCAACGCAGGATTCAAACGATACCCGAAGGTTCGTCTCTCCCCAAGCTTGGATTCGGAGGCGTCCCATGCTCAAGCGTTTGCTCATAGGGTTGACACTGCACATTCTATTTTTTCACGGTACCGCCCATGCCCAGGGCGTATGCCCTCTCGATGGAACTTTGAGCGGCAAACTAATTTGCGTGATCCCGCAGACCTTCGGTGCCTTTGGCTTCGGCAGTGGCGCCGGTGCACCACTACTCGCCAATCAGCATCAAGCGCACTTCGAGGGCGAGTTTCTCTCTAGTTTTGACCCAATTAATGAAGCCGTTGGTATCCAGGTATCACAATTGCCGATTGCTTCGCCTTCCGCGGCTATCACGTTCACTTACGATCCTGCGCTCAAAACCTTTGCTCCTTCAACAGAAGAAAGCTTAGGGCCAATTCTCGGCGAGCGCGCAAACACGATAGGGCGCAACAAACTTTACGTGGCGTTCAGCTTTCAATACTTCAATTTCAATTCCATCGATGGGCAGAATACCAGCAATATTCCGGCTGTCTTGAAGCATCAGCCTTTCCCTGGGTTCGGTCCAACTTTCCCAAGCTTCTTGCAAGCCTGCCCAAACCAAACTGGAATGACCGGGAGCTATGCGGGAAATCCCTGCTTCGTGCACGATTTCATTCAAACGACAAACAACATCGATCTGACAGTACATCAGTACACGCTGTACGCGACATACGGCATTACACGCCACCTGGATGTCTCCGTAGCAGTGCCAATACTCAACGTCAACATGAACGTTAATGCAAATGCCACGATCGTGCAGAATTCATTTGGACCCGGTGGCAGCGCTTTCCACCAATTTGACCCCAGTATTGTTAAGAACTGCGGGTCAACTACGCCATGTTTGAATGGTACTTTTTCCAGTTCCGGAGCGGCCTCGGGAATAGGAGACGTCGACCTCCGCGGTAAATATGAGGTGTATCAGGGAGAACGCTTCGGTTTCGCTGCAGGCGTCGATGTTCGTTTGCCTACCGGTGACGAACAGAACTTCCTGGGTTCCGGTGCCGTCGGAGTGCGCCCCTTCGGAGTCATTTCCTACGGCGCTCGCGTCTCGCCACATGCCGAGGTTGGCTACGAGGTGAACGGGAAGTCCATCCTCGCAGGTGATTTTGTCGGTCCGACGGCGACGAACGCCAAGGGTGGCCTGCCAGACAGGTTCGTGTATATCGTCGGGGCGGATGCTGCGATCATTAAGCGGCTTACCGGCTCATTTGATATTTATGGGCAGCGCTTGTTTGGTGTTCCACAATTATTCTTGAGTTCCTTTACGGACTTAGGGAAGTGCAGTGACATCAACTGCACAACGCTAACGCCGGGGACTACCCACCCAGACGCGAGCATTCGCCCCAACGCAGATTACAACATCATAAATGCCTCCGTTGGGCTCAAGTACCGCGTATTCAGCCATCTAGTGCTCACGGGCAACGTTTTGCTCAAACTTAACGATAGCGGCCTCCGCGCCAAGGCCATTCCCCTGGTTGGAGTCTCGTATAGCTTTTAGAGTATTGGGCCATCGGCAGTTTTCGTGGCTTTATTCTTTTGTCCGCAAATGCGCATTACCTGTTCATATCGTGGCGACGATAAAGTCTGGGAAACCCCTGAGGCGGAAGTAGTCTTTGGCCGGGCCGAAGGAAATTGGCCGGTCGTTCTGGACCTATCCCCGGACCCACGAGTCTCCAGATTGCACGGCCGGATCTGGGAGGAAGACGGTTCGTGCTGGATAGAGGATCTGAATAGTTCCCGCGGCACGCTTCTGAATGGTGTCGAAATCAAAGGACGTGGCAAACAACGGTTCGGACCTGCCGACTCCGCTGTGGCCGGGCAGACTACACTGCGTGTGGAAATTGGAGAGCTTCGCGACGTCGCGGGGACTAACTATCTAGAACGCGGTACGATTCTTCTTCCCGAAAAGCACCATGCTGCGTCCGGCCTGGGCATCGCCGAGGATTTGGACGCAACGGCCGTCGAACCGGTGCCGCTTGATGGTACGGAAGATCCCAGCGCACGGCGATCGAAAATGGTTCGCGATTTGCCATTTCAATTTGCCACAAAAACCACGCTAGAGTCACTCTTGCCTGCCATCGTGGATCAATTGGCGGAAATGATTCCAACGGGTGAGAGCTGGGCTTTGGTGCTCCGCGAACAGGGAACCGACACGCTTTTGTTGAAAGCCTATCATTATGTTCGACGGACCTATTTGAGCGAGACGTTGTTGCGCCGCGCCATGAACGAACGAAAAGCTTTTGTCTGGAAGCGCGACGCCGAAGTCGACGTCAGGGGAAGTATGGCGCAAAGCGGCACGGAGATTGGAATGTACGCTCCGCTACTTTGGCAGGGCGAGGCGTTGGGGGCTATTTGTGTCGGAGCGCAGAGCCCGCAAGCGGTCTTTACGGATGAGGACGTGCGGTTGCTTGTGGTTGTAGGACAATATGCCGCCATGGCGGTCGCCACACACCGTTTGCAGGAAAAGGTGCGCCAGGAATCCGTCATCAAGGCCAACTTGCTCCGGCAATTCTCTCCAAAGGTAGCTGAAAACCTGCTCGCTCACCGCGGGCGCTTGCGCTCGGGTGGTCAGCGAAGCGAAGTGACGGTTTTAAGCGCCGGCATCCGGGCGTTTCCCCAGTTGGCGGAGGAGATGGAACCCGACAACGTAGTGGAAATGCTCAACGACTATCTAGGAGTAGTGGTCACGGTTATTTTTGCGCACAACGGAACGATCCTCAAGTTTGTAGGGAACGCAATTTCGGCGGTCTTCGGTGGTCCCGAGCGTGATCCCAGTCAGCATGAAAACGCCATCCGCACGGCAATGGAAATGCAAACAGCGATAACCAAACTAAATGAGGCGCGCGCCCTTCGTAATGAATCTTGTCGCAACTTTGGTATAGGAATTCATTGCGGTGAAGTCGTGCATGGATTCGTGGGCACGGCAAACGGCACGGAATTCACGGTGATTGGTGTTGCCGTCGATCGGGCTCTGTGCTTTTGCGCGGCGGCCGCGGAGGGCGAAGTGCTGATCAGTCCGGAGATGCAGGAACGTGTGGGGCGATTCGCGGAAACGGAGCCCACTTCCGTTCCGACCGAACATGAAGGGAAATTCACCGGGTATCGAGTGCGCTCATTACAGGAAAATATTGGCCAGAGTGACGCTGGCTCTGCTGCTGGCCGGGCCAGCGGGTAACAACTTGATTCTATTAATTGGGGAGAGTGGCACGAAAGCATTCGAAGTGGCCCAAAACGCTCAGCGTCATAAAAGTGTCATGGTTTTCGGTTTCAAAACCGCACAAAGTGAATCAGAACAAATCAACATCGAGGCTTCGTATGAGGTTGACACTGCATGAATAATGCAAAGTTTTCAACTCCCATCAAAACAGCCCTCTGAATTCCCAAGCCTTTCTCTAGCAGTCAATCGCTCGTTAAATTTCGCAGCAATAACCAAAGATTCGCCGGTCGTTCCGCAAGCCTGCGCACAAACCACGGATACCAATAATCTCCATACGCGATTAGCACTCCAGAACGCCACCCGCCTGCCGCCAGCCGCTCTTGTTCCCCTCGTTGAATGCCGTACAGCATTTGCACTTCGACTTCACTGCGCGGAATACCATTAACAGCGGCGAAATCCGTAATGTGATGAATTAGCGCAGGGTCATGCGTCGCAAATGCAGCGCGGCGCACGTTGCCTCGTACCTGAGCGCGCAGTAAGTTCTGCGCCAAGAGCAAATAATTTGCATCAATCGCTGCTTTGCTTCGTATCGCGGTATCCGGCGGCTCAGCGTATGCGCCCTTTACCAAACGAATCGTCGGCTTCATGTGACGTAGCGCGTCAATATCCGTTGCTGTTCGATGCAGGTAAGCCTGCAAACAGATTCCGGCGTTCGGGTAATCGGCGAGAAGCCGTGTGTAGATTCCGAGAGTAGCCTGTACGTAATTGCTCGCTTCCATGTCTATCCAAAGTGTCTTTGGGGGATGTTCTGCCGCAAGCAAGCGGCGCAAATTGTGCTCGCAAATTTCTGGCGAAAGATCGAGCCCCAATTGCGTGAGTTTCACTGAAATTTCTATGTCCAGATTTTCACTACGGATTTTTCCCAGCGCGTGCTGGTAATGCGCCGCGACCTTTTCGGCTTCCTGTTTGTCGAAAACATTCTCGCCAAGATGGGTCAGCACTGCGGAGATGTTTTTTTTCTTCAACTCCCGTGCCGCGGTGATCGCGTCGTCCAGGGTTTCTCCAGGCATAAATCGCGAAACGCTTCTTTTCACAAACGTGTACCGGCTCGCACGTTCTCTCAACCAGCGATTTTGCGATGCTGCCAAAAGCAATGCGCGGGTCGCGCCCATCGGAGTCCTCTATCTTCAGACTACCAAGCTTTGCATGTAGGTTCGATCCATCGCCATCAACTATATTTTCCCAAGAAATGACGCTAAAGATATGTCGAGGGGGCAGAAGGAGGCAATAAAAAGCCTCCTCGCTATAAATCCTAATAGTACCAATAACCAATTAAGGTGTTTATTGTCAATAAGTTACGGCAACTTTGGGCTAAGTGAACAGCTGACGTTCTTCCGCCGGTCCTGTTCTGGTTGCCGATTATGAACGGAGGTCTCAACCGAACCGGGCGCCGTTTTCTCCTGAGTTCGTGCATGAATCTTGGCGGTCGCCTGGTGTCCGGATCTGATCGGCAACTGTAAATTATTGGTTCGCTGGCATCAAGTAATAGAGAATACGTGGTATTGACCAGTCCCTGCCAGTCGCTTCAGACTTCCGCTCACGATCGGCTCCAACGTGTACGCATAGCAAGCGGGCGTGAACGTGTGAAACAGGATGCGTGCCGCCGTTGAAGCCTCCGTCCCGCGCCAGCGTTTGAGCAAGAGTCTAAGGGGCACAAAACGTCACAGCATAGAATGCCGCTGTTAGCCTTGGTTGTTCTTTTGAGCATCGGACTGACGGGTGCCGCGCAGAGTTCTGCGCAGGATCCAGCAAACGCTGCAAGCAGAGAAACTAACTTGGCGACTCCGCCCACGCCACAATCCACGCAAGATTACAACGAACGACTGGAGAAACTGCGCGAGCAGTTCGCGCAGCAAGTTCATGCATCGGGAGACTACCGAATCGGTCCGCAGGACCTGCTGGAAATCAATGTCTTCGAAGCTCCGGAGTTAAACCGGACCGTGCGCGTTTCAGAGAGTGGGGAAGTGTCGCTGCCGTTGCTTGGTGGGATTCAGGTCGCTGCGCTGACTGCACGTGAATTAGAAAGCGCTCTCGCCCAGCACTTGCGAGAATTTCTGAAAGATCCTCACGTCAGCGTTATGGTTACTGCGATCGAGAGCCATCCCATTTCCGTGATTGGCGAGGTGAACAAACCAGGTGTGTTTCAAGTCCGCGGGTCGAAGACGCTGCTGGAGATGCTTTCGATGGCGCAAGGGCTGGCTGCGGAGGCAGGAGACGAAGTTCTGGTGATGAGGAGCGCCGGCTTCAGCGGTACCCAGGAACTGGGGCAGAAGGGAAGTCCGGCAGCACAACCCGCCAATAAGAATCCGGACGACCGCGAACCGGCAAGCGAAGAACAGCAGGACACAGTGTCTATTAACCTGCGGCAATTGCTGAATTCACGAGATCCGAGATTTAACGTGCCAGTATATGCGGGAGATATTGTGAAGGTTACGCGCGCCGGAATCGTGTACGTGGTCGGTGCGGTGAAGCGGCCTGGTGGATTTACGTTAAAAGGAAACGAGCAGATGTCTCTTTTGAAGGCCATCGCCCTGGCGGAAGGCTTGTCCAACACACCCTCGAAAGCCCGCACGAAAATTATTCGAACCGACGAGAGCAGTGGAAAGCGCTCGGAAATCACGGTGGATATCGGGAAGATTTTGGATGGCAAAGCACCCGATATGAATCTCCAGACGGCGGATATTGTCTTCGTGCCGAACAGCGCCGGAAGGACCGCCTTATACAAAGGAACCGAAGCGATCGTTGCGACAGCCAGTGGCTTGGTAATTTTTCACCCGTAAAAATATGGACGATAACAGACTCCAGCTCTATGAATCGCGGCAAAACGTTGCGCAATTACGCGCAAGGGATGCGGCAGCGAACTCCGTTCAAGATCCGGAAGCCGTTCCAGACCTCCTTGAATACTGGAATGTAATTCGCAAACGTTTTGTAACCGCGCTGGTGGTGTTGTTGATTGTGTTCACCATCGGACTTTTCGCGACGTTCCGCGGCAAGCCGGTGTACGAGGCGCACGCATTGATTGAAATACAGAAAGAGAATCCGGATGTGCCCAGTCTGCAGGAGCTTTTCCAGATCGACGGCGTATCGGACGCGTACATCGAGACGCAAAATCGTATTTTAAAGAGCGAAAATTTGGCGCGACGCGTAATTTCGCAGTTGCGGCTGGACCGCCTGCCGGAATTTACCCAGCAGAGTGGAAGTTGGCAGGAAGCGCGCGAAAAGCGAGATGACTCGCAACCGTTCACTATCGCTGGTGTATCTGGCTCTAGCCGGCAAACTTTTCCCGAAGCCGTACTGAAGAATTTTGAGCGGCAGCTGACGGTCGAACCGGTAAAACGCAGCCGCCTGATTGAGGTCACCTTTGAGTCCAACGACCCGCAAGTCGCAGCGCAGGTCGTCAACACTCTGACCTCCGTGTACATCGACGCGAATTTGGAAGCACGCTGGGAAGCGGCACAGAAGGCCTCTGACTGGCTATCGCAGCAGCTGGTGAGCATGAAAGCCAAGCTGGAAAAATCCGAAGACGCTCTGCAGAAATATGGGCGCGAAAACGGCCTGTTGTTTCTGGAGACCGACAAGGGCAGCAGCGAAAACATCGTGGTGGAACGGCTCCGCGATCTGCAGGAAGAATTGACTAAGGCGCAGGCGGAGCGCTACAAGAAAGAATCTCTGTATCGTTTGCTGGAAAACCAGGATTACGCGGACTTGCCGGGAGTTTTTGACAACAAGCTGATACAGGACTTGACGACCAGACTCGCTGACTTGCAGCGCGAACAATCGAAATTAGCCGCGAATTTCAATCCTTCTTACCCGCGAGTGAAAGAGCTGCAAAGCCAGATTGAGGAAAGCAAGGCCATGCTGGACGCCGAACGCGCCCGCGCCGGCAGTGGAATTGCCAATGATTACCAGGCCGCGGTAAGCCGCGAACTGATGCTGCGGGAAGCATTTACGGACCAGGAAAAACAAGCCAACGATATCGCGGGGAGATCCGTGCAATACAATATTTTGAAACGTGAGGCGGACACCAACAAACAATTGTACGTGGGCCTGTTGTCCAAGCTGAAAGAGACAGGCGTATCAAGCAGTCTTAAGGCTACGAATATACGCGTCGTGGACCCGGCATATCCCCCAAAGAAATTCGCGCGGCCAAGAATTTTGCTGGATTTGTCCATCGCACTAATCGTCGGAATGTGCCTGGGGATCACGGCGGCCTTCCTGCAGGAACATCTCGATAACACGTTGAAGAATTCTGAGGACATTGAACGATTTCTACAGATACCTGCTTTGGGATCGGTACCGGCTGTCATGTTGTCGGAGAACGGTAAAGGTCTGCACGGCTTGCGCGCAACAGAACGGCTGCTGGGGATTGAAAATCGCAACGGCGGTCGCAACGGGCACAAGAACGGCGCAGGGTGGAATCGTATCAGAGCGGCGGAAGGCAACGGAATTCAGAATAGCGCGCTGGCGGAAGCGTTTCACGGGTTACGAACCTCGGTCCTGCTCTCCACGGCCAAGCGACCACCTGCTACATTGCTGGTAACCAGCGCTCAGCAAGGCGAAGGAAAAACCACCGTGGCCGCGAATCTAACGGCGTCGCTGGCGCAACTGGGAGACTCGGTTCTGCTCATAGATGCAGATCTGCGGCGGCCAAGTTTGCACAAATTTTTTCAGGTATCGGGATCGGCGGGCTTGGTTAATTATCTGACTGGAGATTGCGACTGGCGAACTCTGACATGGAAGGCCTCTCCCGTTGGAGTTTCCGTGCTTTTCAGCGGCCCGGTACCGCCCAATCCCGCTGATTTGCTTTCTTCGGAATATATGCGCACGCTGCTTCGCGAGGCCTCCAGAGAATACAAATTTGTCGTGCTGGATTCTCCACCTCTGCTCAACCTTGCGGACAGCCGGATACTGGCGACGCTGGTTGACGGGGTAATTTTGGTAGTAGGCGGCGGAACAACGCCTCGTGACATGGTACACCGCGCGTACTTGACGGCCGTGGATGCCGGCTCCCACGTGCTCGGCGCCATGATTAATTTTGCGGACGTAAGAAACGATTATTATTACTCCGGCTATCATCATCCGGAGCCGGACAATCCCGAGAAGTGACGGGAACGAGGTTCTGCCTATCGAGGTGAGCGGATGTTGAAGGTCATCGAAGCTTCGCTCATGCTCTGCATTACTGCAGCGGTCATGGCCTTTGGCGGAACCGAGCCCGTTTCGCTAGCGCTCATTGAAGTGCTTCTTCTCGGGACCGCTGTCGCCGCGCTTTATGGCCTGAAGAATCTGGAGTCGCGCAGTGTCTGGCATGCATCGTGGGTTCCGGCAACTCTGCTGAGCCTGGTCGCTTTACAGCTCGTTCCGATTCCCGTGCGAGCGGCAGAATGGATTCGGTCCGACCATCACGGCTGGAACGCAATTGCTTCTGGGAGTCAGGCGACAAACTTTTCCAGTCTGAGCATCGCGCCATATTACACATGGACTCATCTGCTCGTTCTGGTTTGCTGCGTCGCCGTTTATTTTTTGGCACAAAGGCTCGGGCAAGAACGTGGAAGCCGCCGCAGATTAATGTTCTGGCTGTTGATCCTGGGCGCTTTCGAAGCGCTATACGGGCTGGTGCAATATTTAAGCGGATGGCAACAGATTTTTGCCTACGTCAAGAAATATAACCTGGAAGAAGCTACGGGAACGTACATCAATCGCAATCACTATGCGGGATTTCTCGAGATGATAATCCCGTTTAGCCTCGCGGTTCTGTTGCATGAACACTCCAAGTTTTCCCGAACAAATCAATCGGCGAGGAGTTGGAAGGGACTCCTTGCAGGTGGAAATTTATCACGCGTGGGGCTGTGGCTGTTCGCGGTAATCGTGATGATTGCCGCGTTGCTTTCCTCGCGCTCACGCATGGGAATTATCGCGGCAGTATCGTCTATCGCAATCATGTCGGTCTTTTCCGGATTTCAGCGGAGAGCTGGGGCTTGGCTTGGCGCGATGATCATGATCGCCGTCACTGTTTTGGTTTTGTGGATAGGTGCGGGCTCCGCCCTGGGGCGATTCGGGAGTATCAGCAACGAATATGTAAGCTCCAATGACAGCAGGTTGTCGCTGTGGAAAGACACTGCACGGCTCATCGGAGATCATCCGTTCCTCGGAAGCGGGTTGGGGACTTTCCCAGTGGCTTTCACCGCGGTACAAGGCACGTTTTTGGGGAAATTTGTAAATCACGCGCACAATGATTATCTGGAGTTCGCAAGTGATTTGGGCATCCCTGCGGCTCTTTTATTTTTTGGCTCGGTGCTGCTGCTGCTAGCTAGACTGGCGAAGCGAACTCCGTGCAGCCAGGCCGGATTTGAGAGAGCGGTCGCGCTCGGATGCTTGGGCAGCATCGCCGCAATCCTTGTGCATAGTCTTACCGATTTTAATCTCTACATTCCAGCAAATGCACTGTTGTTTTCGTTGATTCTGGGGTTGGCGGCGGCAATTTGTTCGGCTGGGCCCGCCGTAGCAGGCAAGAACATGAAGCGTGAACTGCGACTGGGGCTAAAGAGAATGGCCGATGTAGTCCTCGGGTCTTCGGCCTTGGTGATCTGTTTTCCCCTCATCGCTCTTGCCATGGTGGCGATCAAACTAGATTCCCAAGGACCGGTGTTTTTCCAGCTTTGTGCGGCCGGTCGGAGGTACAAACCATTTAGCCAGTGGAAATTACGAACCATGGTGAATGACGCGCGCGAGAAGGGAGACTACTTCGAAACGTTCTCAAGCGATCCGCGAATCACCAAAGTAGGCCGTTTCTTGCGGCGCTGGAGCATCGACGAGCTGCCGCAGCTGTGGAACGTGGTTCGTGGAGAGATGAGCCTGGTAGGGCCGCGTCCGATGATTTACGAATTGGCAGCAAGGTATTCGTCAGAGCCGTCGTATCGTCTGGCTATGCGCCCCGGACTAACCGGTCTGGCGCAAGTGAAGGGAAGAAACTCGCTTTCGTGGGCGGAGCGGATTCAGCTGGACGTCTTTTACGTTGAACACTATTCGTTGTGGATGGATTTTAGAATTATGGTCCGAACCATCCCGGTCTTGTTTCAATACAAAGGAATTTATGGAAAAGATGGTCGCGTGCGCATTCCGGACCTGGGATAGCGGGAAATGGCGAGAGACAGGGTGCTGGTTTGGGGCGCGGGTGGCCACGCGAAAGTCGTGGTGGATGCTCTTATGCTGAGCACAGAATGGGAAATCGCCGGGATTATTGATGAAGACAGCAAGAAAAGCGCCAGCGAGCTTTTGGGCGTAAAGGTCAGCTGGTTGGATGGCGACCTACTGGAAAACGCGAGGCGATTCAAATGCGACTGCGTGGCGATCGCCATCGGCGACAATTACACACGCCACGAGAAGTTCCAGCAAATCCGGAGCGCAGGACTCAGGCCCGTGAATGTAATACATCCCAGCGCCCAGATATCGCGATTCGTCAAGATCGCGGAAGGAGTGACCATCCTCGCCGGAGCCGTGATAAGCGTGGACACGGTGATCGAAGACAATGTTTGCGTGAACACCTCCGCTTCTGTGGACCACGACAATTATTTGCAGAATAGTTGCCACATTTTTCCTAACGCCACGCTCGCCGGAGGAGTGCGCGTCCGTGAATTTGCATACGTTGGTACTGGAGCTGTGATCGCGCCGAACCTGACGGTGCAGAAATATAGTTATGTCGGCGCCGGAGCCGTAGTTCTTAACGATGTGCCGGAAGGCAGGATTGTTTGTGGCGTTCCCGCGAAGATAACTGGAGAACAAGCCAGAAGGCCAGGGCTACAAAAATGATCACTATCACGAACGGCGCCAAGTTGGCGAGCAACACAACTGCTCCTGCATTTGCCAAGATGCTTCCTTTTGTCGTTCCTGAGGTTATATCGAGAGCTGAATTTCTCGACGACGTACAAACAATTCTTGCCAGCAAGCAGCTTACTTCTGGAACGTACGTCGGAAAGTTTGAAGAAGCGGCGGCGGCTTATTTGGGAGTTGAGTACTGCGTGGCAGTCGCCAGCTGCACGGCGGGACTTCTTCTGGTGATGAAATCGCTGAATTTGCGTGGCGAAGTCATTTTGCCCAGTTTTACGTTTCACGCCACAGCGCATGCGGTGGCCTGGAACGGACTAAGACCAGTATTTGCCGATTGCAATGCGCGTACGTTTTGCATCGATGCGAAGCAGGTGCGCCAGCAGGTCACTCCGCAAACGGCCGCCATACTTGCGGTACACATCTTCGGTAATCCCGCTCCGGTGCGGGACCTGCAAGAGATTGCCAATGCTTCTGGCATTTCGCTGGTCTATGACGCGGCTCACGCATTTGGCAGCCGCAGCCTGGGGAAACACATCGGCGGCTTCGGTACAGCGGAAGTGTTCAGCTTTTCGCCGACAAAACTGGTTGTTGCAGGCGAGGGAGGACTGATCGCGACCAACGATGCGCGATTGGCAGCAAAGTTGCGGGTCGCACGGAATTACGGCGATACGGGAAATTACGATCCGGAAATTCTCGGTGTCAACGCGCGAATGAGCGAAATGCACGGAGCGCTAGCCCTTCGCGGATTGGCGGGGCTGGATGCCAGGGTTGCACGCCGCAATGAGATACGGAAGCGTTACCAGAGGAATCTCGAGGATCTACCGGGGATTCAGTTTCAGCATATTTCAGAAGGCGACCTCTCGACGTGTAAAGATTTTTCGGTGATTGTGAACGAAAATGAGTTCGGCCACTCACGGGATTGGCTGGTGGACGGCCTGCGGCGCGAAAACATCGACGTCAGAAAATATTTCGCGCCGTCAGTACACATGCAAAAGCTGTACCGCGAATTGTGGGACGGGCGGCCCCTAGCGGTGACGGAATATATTTCGAATGCAGTCATAAGCCTGCCGATTTATTCCTTGCTGACAGATGAATCCGTTGACACGGTTTGTGACGTAATTCGGCGGCTACAGCGATAAAGGAAATCCCGGGAGCAGAGAGTTCATGAACGGCAGCAGATTTAGCGATGAAAAAGAACACTCCCGGATTCTATTACTGGGAGGCGCGGGATATCTCGGTTCCGTGCTGGTGGCCAAATTGCTTGCGTCCGGGCGTCGCGTGCGAGTATTGGACTCTTTTATGTTCGGCGAACATTCTCTTGATCACTTCCGAACGCACGCAAAGTGTGAGTTGGTACGCGGAGACGTAAGAGACGTCGGAATCGTAGTGAAATGCATGCGGGGATACGACACAGTTATCCATTTGGCAGCAATTGTGGGAGATTCCGCCTGCGAAGAGAACCAACAGTTGGCGGCGGAAGTAAACCGGGCAGCCACGCGCATGCTCACTGATGTGGCGCTCGAATGTGGCGTACGGCGGTTTGTCTTTGCCTCTTCCTGTAGCGTTTACGGTGCGTCGGATTGTTTTCTAAACGAAGCCTCACCCGTGAACCCATTGTCCTTGTATGCAGAAATGAAAGTGGAATCAGAGAGGATTCTGCTGAAAGCAAAAAACGCAACTTTTGCTCCGACCATTTTGCGTTTGGGTACTTTGTTCGGACTCTCGCCAAGAATGCGGTACGACTTGGTAGTAAATCTATTCGTCGCGCGCGCTGTTTTCATGCGCAGAATTGCCATTTTGAATGGAGCACAATGGCGGCCATTGATACATGTTCGAGACGCCGCGAGGGCGTTCGTCACCAGCCTGGAAGCGGCTGCGAATACGGTGAGCGGCGAAGTATTCAACGTCGGAGCAGCCTGGCTCAACCTGCAAATTGAACAACTTGGTCGCGCTGTGGCACGCGTAGTATCTGGCACCGAAATAGAAATGTTACAAAATGAGGACCGGCGCAATTATCGCGTGACGTTTGACAAGATTTATGAGCGTCTGGGGTTCAGCTGCTGCAAAACGATGGAGTACGGAATTCAAGAAATTTATGGCGCCATTCGCGCGGGCCACATTACGGACTTTACCACCGAACAGTTCAATAACCAGATTGCGTTGCGAGCGCTGGTGCGCGCGGGAGCGAAGCAATCGTCTCCATTGCGAGAAATGGCCGCAGCGGCGCCTAGCGCGAGCCAGCAAAATGATGCCCTGAAAGGCGACGGTGTCCGAAGCCACGCTGCCGGATTGTGACCGGAATTGCGGCGCAACTTTCGAAACACCTGGATGGAAGTGAATGGCCGAAATGCGAACGCAAGTTTCACCATCCCCTGAGGAACAGTTTGAACAACGATTCAGAACCCTGGTCCGTCGGGATGAGTGGGTGCTTGACGCTGGTTGTGCGTCGGGCAAATTTTTCGGTAAGCGGCAAACGGATACTAACCATTTTAAGATTGCCGGCATTGATGTTCTGCAGGCTGTCCGGCAAAACGCTTATGTAGATTTTCGAATTTGCGGCAACGTGAACCAATTGCCGTTTGCTGACGATTCGTTTGATGTGATTTATGCCCGCTGGCTGGTGGAGCCTTTGGAACACCCATTCGTAGCATTTCGAGAATTCTACCGGGTGTTGAAGCCCGGCGGGAGTTTAGCGCTCTTCACCGCCAATCTGCTGCACTATTACGGTGCCGCGGCAAAACTGACTCCGCACTGGTTTCACCTCTGGTTCAACCGAAGAGTAAGAGGATTCAGCGAAGACGATATTTTCCCAACTTATTATCGCGCCAACACTCGATGGCGCTTGCATGAACTGTTGCTTAATGCTGGTTTTAAGCGCTCGGATTTCGAGATCGCATTGCTGGAAGGCGCTCCAAACGTCCTGGCTTTCAATTTTGTGATGCACCGATTCGGTATGTGTTACGAATATCTCGTCAAACGGTTCGAATCGCTGTCATCTTTCCGTATGAACCTGATCGCTATTGCTCGCAAGGAGTAATGCGGCGGAATAATGGTTGCCTATCGGGTGTGCGACCGATTCTTTACAGTCTCCAGAAACGTACGTCGCGCCTGCTGAATAATCTCCTGCTTGAATTGTTTGGCCTCGGCAATATTTCGCTCGCTCATGGAGATTAATTGATCGGAATCGGACGCCACTTGTAAGATGAGCTTCGCCAGACGCTCCGGATTTCCAGCCGGCACTAGATTACCCGAATCGAGCAACTCCGAAATTCCTCCAACCGCACTTCCAACGCACGGACAACCACGGGCCATGGCCTCGATCAGTGCACGAGGCATTCCTTCCGCGCGAGAGGGAATAACAAACAAGTCGGTGGAGTCGAGAAAGTCGAAAACCTGTTGTCCGAAGGAAAGCTGCCCAGGAAACCGGGTGCGATCCGCGATACCTAGCGTCGCGGCCAAGGACTTCATCGGTGAAAGGTAGCGACCCTCACCCACCATATCCAGCGAAAAATTTAATCTACGGCGGCGGCACAAAGCAGCGGCACGGAGGAGCACGTCAGCTCCCTTGTACATTCGCGAAAAGCTACCGATGAAGCCCAGCCGGAAGAAAGTGCCGCTCCTCGTCTCTCGCCAGGGCAATTGACGAAGGCGGCTGTGTCTTTCCTGGAGAATGTTCGCGGGCGCCTGCGCCTCTTCGAGCATGACATCGGAAAATGCCGCGACGTAAGAGTTCGCAGAGGGCGGATAGCGTTTCTGCGACCTTTTGGAGACGACGTAATTAACAGCCATCGCCCCAGCGCAGATGCGTTTCATTTGGCTGCTTGCTATCAGCCGAAAGAATGGTCGAGAAATATTGGGCCACGAGCCGGGACTGAGAGCGTCCCAGGGATCTCCGAGGACTTCTGCTGCGTAACGCTTATTTGTTCGCATGATTTCACGCCAAACCATCTGGCCCACCAGCCCGGGCACGCGTAGCAGATATGAGTTGCACTCCGCGACGGCGTAGCGGGCAATCGCTTGGGCTTGACGGCAAATGCGTAAATACTGCCAAGGTCCCGTGAAATTGGGCAACACCCGGAAAAAAACTCCGGGCCCGTCGGCACGTTGCCGATGATTTTCTTGGCCATGATTTTCCTGCACCCGCGCGAGCACGATCACTTGGTCGAAGTGTTCGAGATAGCGGGACCACGCGGAGTATGCCGCCGGACCGCTTGAGTAAATTGCTCCGCACCGCGCGCGGGTGTAATGCTCTTCGCTGGTGATTAACAGGCGCAACTGATGGCGTTGACTAGACGTTTTTAATTCGCTCCAGCTTCGAATTGAATTTGGGAATGTGGGGATTTCGCCGGGCGAGAATAATCGAATAGGTTCTTGAAAAAGCTCGAATAGCGACGAGAGCTAGCAAACCCCAAACGGCTGGACGGAAAAAATTCGAGAAATCGTTTCTCGTGGTCCAAAGTAACGGTCCGAGGATCAACGCCCAAGCAGCCAAAGTGTAGGAGTTGTGGATGGACACTTGCTCAAGCCTGACCAGAAAGAAAGCGAGAACAATAAAATAGAGGACCACGCCGGGAAGGCCAAAATTCATGTAAGGCTCAGCAATCGCGGAAAATCCCATGCCTCCGTAATTCTTGTACGTCCACGGATCAACCATGGCGGTGATCCAGTGGCTCGGAGGCAACTCGTCTTCGGCCTCTTTCGCTGACACTTCCCATCTAAGTGCAAGATTCGGAACAATGCCTGCAATGCCAAGTAAATATGTTTTGCCCCGCCTAAAATCCTTTGCTCGCATGAGATCGACGGTTTCCACGAGTGGCCGGATACTCATTCCCATTTCGGCCGGTCCATCCAGGATATTGAAGTCCTTAAAACTCAGTTGAGAAAAGCGCTCATTCAGCGGCGCCTCGCGGCTGGTGCGGAGCACGGGCAAAATCAGCAGGACGCCCGTGGCAAGCAAAGGCGACCACCGGGAAATTGTCAGACCCTTTTTACGAGCAATGATATAAACGATGATCGCCGCGATGAGCGCGGGGCCACGAAACCCCCAATAAATCAGACTGAGGAGCCAGATGATTCCCACTACTGCGGCAAGTCGAAAACGACGCTGGGAACTGCCTGCTGCGGCAATACTGAGCCCGATAAAAGCTATGGTTATGCCGGAGCCAAATAGCCTGGGGTCCGACTCGGCCCTAAGGCGAAATGTTTCGGAATAGGTAAGCCGAAAATATCCCAGGGGATCCAATCCTATCAAGCCCACGACGAACATGGTGATTCCCATTCCGAGCAACAGACAACCGGCAAAATAGACTTCGCTGTTTTCAGGTTCGCTGGCGGATGGGCGGACCGTGTTTGCCGCTTTCTTTCCCGCATACAGGGCGAAAATCAGGCCCGCTTGAAAAGCGATGATGGAATAATTGATCAGCGCGATCGATCGAGAGAGAGCGTGAGGAATGAAGGAAGGAGTTCTGGAAATATCGTAAATGCCCAATGCCCAGGGCACCACCAGCCCGAGATGAAACAGTCCCAGCAACATAAAGTACACCATGGGACCGGTGGCAAACGGTAATCGAAGAACATATCGATCGAATAGAAGAGAAACGGTAAAGAGAAGACCTGTAGCCAGGGCTGCCGTGGAGTCGTTGCCGCGCACAGTTGTCTGCCATATCGCGAATAATGCGCTGCAGACTAATACCGCAGAACATACAGGCGCCAATGTTTTAATTTGCAGCCGCACTCGCTCCTACCAGTCTTCCAGAATACAGATCGCTCAGGCGCGACAGGCTTTGCTCGATGCAAATATCGGTCTTCTCCAGCGCGCGTGTGCACATTTGTGCGTTGAGCTTGCCGCGATCCATGACCTCGATCATTTTCTCCGCCCATTCTTCTGGAGCAATCGAAAGCGGAAGCCGGGTCACCTGTTCAGGAAGTACAACCACTTCCTCGCTAATTTCGCTCGATATGACGCACCGCAGTCCCGCGGCTTGCGCTTCGATCACGGCCACGGGGAGTCCTTCCCAAAGCGAAGGAAATAGCAATGCATCGATGCAGCTTAGCAGCAGAAGCGGCACATCGCTGCGGGCACCGAGAAAGTGCATATTTTCTTGCAGGCCAATCGTTCGCGCCTGCATTTCAATCTGCGGGCGAAGAGGCCCGTCTCCGACCATCAGGAAATGGACCTCCGGACGGCGCTTTACGATTCTGTCCGCAATTTCCAGAAACAAGCTGTGATTCTTCGCGGCCACGAAGTTTCCTACGTGCCCGACCACCGGTGTACTCGCGCGAAGTTTCATCCGCTCGCGCCACAAATTTTGATCAACAGCGACTCGGAAACACTGCAGATCGATGCCGTAATGAAGTACAGCCACGCGCTGGTCTTTCTTCCAATTTGCAGTAAACAGGTCCACCGCCGCCGCACCAGAACTGGCCAATCCATGACTCGCGTATCGGCGAATCCAGTTCCTCATGAGCTTTCGGTACGCTCCTCGGGCCAAGGAATTGGGTTTGCCATCATGGCTACTATGACTGTGCGCTATTCGAATGGGCACTCCTTGCATCCAGGCCCACCGTAACAACGCCCCGGAGAAAAAATGTACGTGGCTGTGAACAACATCGTACTGGCCCTCGCGCAAGATTTCCTGGAACCGGCCGTGCAAGGTAGAAGAAGGAGATTGCGGGCACCGGTGTAGCTTCGATCCCGACCGCTGTACTTCGGGAGCATACAAACCGGCCTCGTTTCCAAAGACGCAAAAATCAAATTGCATTTGCTCTGTATTGATGTGTTTAAGAAGGTTTAGCAGCCAGGTTTCAACCCCGCCGGGATTCAGAGTACCCAGGCAATGCAAAATCTTAATCGCGGGTTGCATGGCTGGTGCGCGGAACTCTTCCGGCGAGCTTGGCATAAATTGTAGCGACTTCGCGAGCTGTGGTATCGACGTCGAAAAGGCGACGCGCCAGTTTTTGGCCTTCGAGCGCGAGCCGTCGAGTCTCGGCGCGATTTTCTAATGACCACAAGATGGTCTCGGCTAACATTTCCGGGTTGCGCGGAGCTACCAGCCTGCCAGTGACCCCTTCCTGAACGAGGTCGGGAAGGCCCCCGACATTCGTGGCAATAACCGGAACACCGCTGAGGAGGGGCTCAACCGCGCCGCCTACGTTTTCAGAGTGCGACGCAACCACAGCTAGATCGAGATCGGGATAAAGAGCGGGAACGTCAGCTCTGGTTCCGAGGAATGCCAAAGAATCGTTACAGGCGCGACGGCCCAGTTCACGCAAATGCTTCTCGTATTTCGTAGCGCCATTCCACGCGCCGCCGATAATCACGCCGCGAATTTCCGGTCGTCTTCTCTGTGCAATATGTAGGGCGGCGATGAAATCTTCATGTCCCTTAAGTCCAGTGGACTGGCCCAGAAAACGCTTCGGTGCATACATGTAGCAAACCATGCCAACCAACGGCGTGTGTGGTCCCAGGCCCAGCTCGCTTCGCAAAGTGTGAGCGGGAATTGCGTCGAATATATTCACGTCGGTACCGGGATAGGAAAAGAAAACGTGGTTTGGGTCTACGCCAAGCGCTCGATAATTTTGCTCGGTCCAACGACAGCAAGCGATCCAATGATCCCGTGGTCCGGCAGAGGAAAGATCGAGTCGTGCGAAAAAACCATGCTCAAGATGAAGTGGACCGGGCACTTGAAAAACTCGTGGGACAGAACAGGATTTTCCCGCCGCCGCCCTTAACGTCAATGTGGTGCCTACGTGATGAGTATGGATGACGTCAGGGCGGACCGACGCAATTAACTCTCTGCAGGATCGAAGGACAGCCGGAATTCGCCACGGCTGGCTGGATGGAAAGTCGAGCACCAGGGGTGTGACTGTCGCGCCGGCTTCCTTATATTTCGGCGCCAAGCCAACAGATTCGGACGGCAGTGCGACCACAACCTCGCACCCCAGCGAGCACAATACGCGCACCTGCTGGTAAACCCATCCGGCGCCAGTAGCTGTTTTAACGATATGCAGAATTCGCATGAGACGGCCGAACCGCCGGAATTTTCGGCTACCTGTTGGCGGAAAGCAATACCATGAAATAGCAGCGAAGCAACCCGCTGCCATGAGTAGACTTGCTGATGGACATTTACCTGCTGTAGTGCTAAAGGTTTCGAAGCTGGTGGTTTGAGCGCTGACACTCGCGCTTAGTTTTATACAGGATCGGTCATGGGTCCTCGGCATACTAACTTTGCGAAGCCGTTCTGCGCTATTTCTTTGCGCATCGGGTCCTTGCGCATTTTGGTTTTGACATTGGTAGCGCTGTGCACTGTTCCCTCACAGGCGCGCCCGCCCGCCGCGGCACGCAAAGCACAGGCTCCGCAATCGATCGGTTCAATAACCTCCACAGGCTCCGTATCCATAAACGGCACGCCGGCGCCTGCTGATGCCACTGTCTTTACGGGCGACGTTGTCACGACCGGCGCCCCTGGGACCGCCGCAATTTCGATCAGCGGAAAGGGATCTCTGAAGCTCGCTCCCAATACGGAGATGTCGTTTGCCCCAGATCTCCGTTACACCGGCGAATTGCGAACCGGAATAGTGGTGCTGAACTCGTTTGGAGCAGCAACAGATATTTCTGTGCGCGCAGGAACCTTCGTGGTTGCACCAGTAATTCAAGCGCAGCAATCTGCGTCAAAAATCGAACGTCAGGCGGACGGCTCGTTCACAGTCTTATGCCTCGATGGCAGCGTTGGCTTGATTCCGCTGGAAGGCGCCAGTGGGAGGGTTCTCCAGTCAGGCCAGTCCGCCAAGCTTTTGCCCTCCGGCCAGTTGGAACAAATACCGCAGGCAGCGGAAGCTCCTGTGGCAGCCCCACCAGAGGCTGCCCCACCCGCCACGCCACCGCCGACCGCGCCTGGGCATGGAAACAGCAAGAAGAACGAGTACATTCTGTTGGGAGTCGCTGGCGGAGGGGCCGCGATCATTGCCGCGGCATTGGCTGGACACGGGCACGGCAGCTCGTCGGTAAGTCCTTCAACGCCATAGTATTGTGTTGGTTGAGCCAATCGCTCGGACAAACCGCTCTCTTTCGATCCCTCATCCGAGGAGCGAAGCGACGAGCTCGCCTCGTACTCGATCGCCGGAGCTGAATCGCGAGCGGGCCGACCAGCAGTTAGCTTCCAATCTTGAAAGTAAAAATTACGGATTGCTCTGTTTCCACTGGATGGCCGCCAAGAAGCGTGGGAGCAAACTGCCAGCTTCGGACGGCGCTTGTAGCGGCTCCGGCCAGTTCGGCTGGACCTTTCACCAGACGAACAGATTGCACCTCGCCAGCGGATCCCACCATGACGTCTAACTCGACCGTGCCCTGAATCTGCCGTTGCTCTGCTGCGACTGGATAGTCGGGCGCACGGCTCGAACGCAACGATCCAATCTGCAATTCTCCGCTAGCAGAGCCATTTGAGGCATCGCTCG
>WNFQ01003180.1_pt1 | contig 23476 bp, 20 predicted proteins | sample 5400171 | NCBI WGS metagenome assembly WNFQ01 (sample SAMN13153356, study PRJNA577476) | soil metagenome | isolation source: 20 cm soil under Madrone tree | place: USA:California | collected 2016-06-14 | reverse complement strand
CAGGGTCTCCACCGTGGTATTCGCCGGATTGATCATTGTGGTTGCGATGGCGACGGCGATCGCAGTGTTGATTGATCCCAAACTGACGATTATCGCGATTGTATTTCAAATTGCGGGATATACTTACGGGGCATTGCTTGGTGTGTTTCTGGTCGGCATGTTAACGAAAAGCCGAGGTAGCGATCGAAGCAATATCTTCGCCATGCTGTTAGCTATCGTCGCAGTTTTGGTGATAGCGCGAGTTAAATTACCTGGGTTCGATATAGTTAGTTTATTTAGTCAGGGCCGCCTGCGCTGGGTCGATTGGAATCTCGGCGGCTGGCTTCCTCCGAGTTGGCCGTCGATCGCAGGGCCTTGGTGGGTTTTTATAGGCTGCGTCGTCTGCTTTCTTGTGAGTATCAGTTTTAAGACACCGCGGAGCCAGATTGTGCGGAGCCAAGGGCGTTTGCGAGAGGCCGAAGACCTAGCTCCAGACGGCGGGGATGTAAGTTCGGCGGCAGTCAAGTGAAGAGTGCAGGCGGTAGCAGAATTTATTAATCGATGGTATCGAGTTTTTGCTTGCTGCTCAGGCCGAGTCTTCTTTATTCTCCACGACGCTCGACGGAGAAAAGGCGGGTCGTTGTGAATAACTTGTGAACAAACTATGTTGGGCGAATTTTGGTTCCGTGGAGGTGCCGTTTGGCATACTGGTGACGAACTCATCACGATGAACCAAGTACGATTTAGATGTACCCCTACTCGACCAATGTAACCCCTTCATTCGCTACTGGTTCGATCGCTTTCTCGTCTTCTTTTTTCATCTAGTGGTTATCTGGAGGTCGAATTCGTTTCGGGCAGGGGATGTGGGCGACACTGCGAGTAAAACATCACTGGCTGCATGCGAACTGTGGATAATGTAACTATGGAACAGAGCTTCCGAGGGATTTGGGAAGAGATCGCGGGTAATATCCGGCCTCATGTAAGCAACGACGCTTTCAATCGATGGTTTTCCGAAATCGAGCTCGTTCAAACGGACGAATGCATGCTCACCTTCCAGGTACCGAATACGATTCATCAGCTCTGGATTGAGAGCAATTATCTCCCCCTTGTTCAATCTGCGACATTAGCCGTCTTGGCTGGCCCTCGAGAAATCAAGTTTCGGGTGGCCGACCAAGATAAGGTCAAGGCACTTGTTCCCGACCCGGAGCCAAAGTCGGAAGAGCTGCCGCCGGTCAGGACTTCAGAAAAAGAGGCTGAGGGGGCCGCGGTGCACGGGATGAACCCGCGGAACACCTTTGACACGTTTGTCGTCGGCTCGAATAATCAATTCGCTCATGCTGCCGGCTTGGCGGTAGCTCAATCACCAGCAAAGACTTATAATCCTCTTTTCATTTATGGGGGGGTTGGTCTAGGCAAGACGCATCTGATGCAAGCGATTGGGCAGCACGTAACGGACCGAAAAAAGAATTTCAAGGTGATGTATCTCTCAAGTGAGCGATTTACCAACGAGTTCATCGATGCGATTCAGCACAATACCCTAGTCAAATTTCGCAAACGCTATCGTCAGGCCGACCTCCTATTGATAGACGATATCCACTTTTTGGCCGGAAAAGAGCGCTCGCAAGAGGAGTTTTTTCACACGTTCAATACCCTTTTCGATGGTCGCAAACAGATCGTGTTGTCTAGTGACCGTCCAGCGAGCGAAATTTCTAATCTCGAGCATCGATTGGTTTCGCGGTTTGAGTGGGGGTTAACGGCCGAACTCCAGCCACCCGACATTGAGACCCGGATGGCTATTCTGCGGAAGAAGGCACAGTCTTTACACGTTCAGCTTGCACCAGACGTTCTTGAGTTTTTGGCACAGCGGGTCCGGACGAACGTTCGCCGGTTGGAGGGTGCCCTGATGCGTGTTGCCTCGTTCGCATCCCTGAGCGGACGCGAGGTTTCTCGAGATGCGGTTGAACACCTGTTGCGCGACATTCTTCAGGAGGAAGCGAAGAAAACGGTAACCATTGACCAGATCCAACGGAAAGTTGCCGAGCACTTTGACGTTAGGTTGGCTGACATGACCAGTAAGCGGCGTCCGGCGAACATCGCGTTTCCTCGCCAGGTGGCGATGTATCTGGCGCGGCGTCATACCAAGGCTTCGCTCAACGAGATTGGAGATGCGTTCGGTGGCCGCGATCACGGTACGGTGCTGCACGCCTGCAAAACCGTCAAAGATCGCATGACTAAAGAGGATCAAGTCCGGCAGCTGGTCTTTCTGCTCGATAGTCAACTCGAGCGTTAGGCCTTAGATTCCGTGATTCCCGAGGACCTTCGCTGTCGGAATTGGGTAGTAGGGTGCTTGGCCGGGCGGCCGTTGTACTGGTCGCCGGGATCGGCCATCACGATAGGCGAAATCCTCCGTGCGCTGAAAACGTACTATGTCTGTCTGTGGGAGCAGCGCCCGGGTTCGTGCCATGCATGAGGAGTGATCGGTGTTGCGTTTCCCGTTCGATTTATCGATGCAGGACGAAGATGGCGAGAGGCAATATTGGCGGCGAACGGGAAAAATCTCCCGACTTCGCGAGCCTTTGTCGCGGCCACGCCCGTAAACTACGCAGGCGCGCGATGCGGGGGCGAGCCTTAGCTTGCCGAGACGGCAGATCAGCTCCGGAGGAACCCGGATCAGGCTTTCGCCGTACCTCAACATGGGAATCGGCGATTATCGAGGACGACGGCAGCCGGTCTGTTATAGCCTTCACATTGTTAAGATGGCAAAATGGGTGGCCAAGGCGGAAGCATGTGTAGCAAAAATCGTGATGCCTTGCGACGCAATCATTGACCGAAAGAAAGATTTTATTTAAGCAGCGAAAGGTGATTCACTGGTCAAATCCTCTTGACGTTCGCTTTTGCCCTACTCTCAGCGACTTGCGGAGGGTAGGGGCGCATGATTTTATATCTCATACACCATGAAATTTAGTGTCAGTAAGGACAAGCTGCTTGAAGGTCTATCAACGGTGCAGAATGTCGTCAGCACAAGAACTACTCTGCCAATTCTGTCCAATGTATTACTACAAGCAGCCGACGGAAAAATCCGGCTGACTACGACCGATTTGGACGTCGGAGTGCAGGGAAGCGTAGAAGCGCAAGTCGAACGGACCGGGGCAACGACTTTGCCCGCTCGGCGGTTGTTTTCTATCGTCCGCGAGCTGCCCGCGTCCGAGATCTACTTCGATGTGGATACAAAAAATTTGGCTGCAATCCGCAGTGGTTCCAGTTATTTCAAGATACTTGGGCTTCCAGAAGAAGAGTTCCCGCCGTTAGCTCGATTCGAAGACGCGAAGGTCTTTACAATAGCCCAAAAATCTCTCAAGGACGGACTAAAGAAGACCTCCTACGCTATCTCGACCGATGAAACCCGTTATGTGTTGAACGGAATTCTGTTCTCGTTCAAAGAGAATATGTTGACGCTAGTGGCAACCGACGGCCGCAGGTTAGCCCTGGTGGATCTCGATCTCGAGTTTCCCAAGAGCCAGGAAGTCGATCTGATTGTTCCAACCAAAGCTGTAATCGAGCTGCAGCGTCTTTTGCATGAAGAGGGGGATATGAAGGTGAGTGTGGGCGATAATCAGATTGCATTTGAGCTCAACGAATCTTTCCTGGTTTCGAAGTTGATCGAAGGCAATTATCCAAATTACCGCCAAGTCATTCCGAGTGAAGCGAAAGAGCGAGTGACACTTGAACGAGAGACTTTCTTGAATGCCGCCCGCCGCGTATCGTTGCTGGCCAGCGAAAAATCGAATTCGGTGAAGCTGATATTCACGAAAGGTAATATCGATATAGTGGCAAACACGCCCGATGTTGGTGAAGCCAAGGAATCGCTACCGGTCATGTATAAAGGCAAAGAATTTTCCATCGCCTTCAATCCGGAATTCCTGATGGCCCCGCTTCGGAATCTTTCGGAGGACGAGATCTATTTGGATCTCATCGATGAAATGAGCCCGGGAGTAATCAAAATCTCTGGCCCATTCCTATACGTTCTCATGCCGATGCGGTTGAGCTAGCGACCCTTCCGGCCGAATAGCAAATAGCAAATAGCCGATAGCAAATAGCAAATAGGAAAATAGCTGGTTCGTGCCTGTCAAAGTCGTATCAGATCGTCCTGGGGCGACGGTACGATAGCTTCTAAGGTCAGGTTTGGAGCGGTGTGTCAGCCTCGGTGGAGCGATAAAGTGCTGCCTCTCGCGATAAGATGGGTCTGAAACCCGGTTCGTCTGCCGTTCGAAACCGAATGACAAATAGCAGAAACCAAATCGCAGAACTCGCCGCGATTTCTCATTTGCTATCATGCTATTTGCTATTTGCGATTGGCGTGAAGGGCCGTATCATCTGAACTCCACAACGCTCACGTGGCGGAATTGGCAGACGCGTACGGCTCAGGACCGTATGGGGTAACCCGTGGAGGTTCGAGTCCTCTCGTGAGCATGTTATTTCGTGGACAGACCACTAGGATCCAATGCAGACAGATTTCTCCGCGACAGATCCGTTGTCGATTCGAGAGATGTTCGGACGCGTCGCTGGACGCTACGATCGTGCCAACCAAATCCTGAGCTTCGGGATCGATAAACATTGGCGACACGTCGTCGGTAGTCTAGTGGCCAGCTGGGATCCTCAGCGAATTCTGGATCTGGCGACGGGGAGCGGAATTTTAGCACAAGAGCTTCAGCGGCAAAACCCGAAAGCTTATTTGGTTTGCGCTGATTTTTGCGCTCCAATGCTTCAGGTCGCGAAGCACCGCGGCTTAAGTAACTTGATCGTCGCCGATGGCATGGCTCTACCCTTTGCCGAAGAGGCATTCGATGTTGTTACAATCGCTTTTGGTTTGCGAAACATGCAATCGTTCGAGCGTGCTCTCACTGGAATTTCGCGGATTTTGCGCCCGGAGGGCCACGTGCTTATCCTCGACTTTTCCTTACCGGCCGGTCCATTCCGTCCTTTTTACCAATTCTACCTCCATTTTGTGCTACCCCGATTGGCCGGGTTGATCACCGGCCATGCCGCCGCTTATCAATATCTGGGAGAAAGTATTGAGCGCTTCCCTCGCGGAATAGAGATGTTGGATCTCTTGGAGCGGACCGGTTTTCGGAACGCCCAGCTGCGCAGTTTGACCGGTGGAATTGTAGCCATCTACTACGCTGATAGAGTCAACGTCAGCGAACGACAGGGAGCGCGCGCTGACGTTCGTTGGCGTTCGCTCATCTAGCCAATCGCGCGCTCAGTTGTTGATAATCGTTCGCTCCGATCAGAAAGACGCGGTTTGAGAACATCGCGTATCGGTCACCTCGTTCGTTAGCGCCCCCGATTTGCAGCTCGAATTGACCGGTCTTCGTGTGCATTCGGATCGTTTCAGTCGGATGATCCAGTCCATAGGCTGGTTGAGATGATCGCACCCAAGCGACAGCCCGAATGTGCGAGACGGTGTTGAGAAAAGTCTGCAACGCGGTTTCGTTCTGGGCCTCGGCCTTTTCTTTGGTGAACCATTTTCCTCGATCATCGCGAACTAGTTCGACTTTACCTGCATCGTTCTCTATCTCGATCGATACTAAATCACTCCGTTGGAGATTAAGAACATCAAGTGCCCAGAAATCGAAATCATGAGTTGGAAGCGAGCTTACGGTTTGCTCTGATACGGAGAAAACGTAGGGCTCTTCTTCAATTCGAGCGTAATAGGCATTCTTGTCCAACTTACCGATAGCAAAAGTCGCGATCGGTTCCTCTCCCGCTCCGCTCTCCGCGGTATTGTCAGAGGCATAGGAGCTGAATCCGATCCGCAAAGCTGGTACATCGAGTCGGTACCGACTGAGATCGGCGGCGGTATCAGAGACAAACTCCTGAACATCAGTACCATTGAGGGTGGCGATTAGTCGATTTACGACTTCGGCGTTCGCGGGAGCGTTTTGCTGGCTGACAATGTCCCAACCATTCTCGTGTCGAGCAAGGAGGACGCTTGGGGTCCCGGGTTGGTCGATTCTGATGCGATCAATGATATCAGAATTGAGTCTGGCAATTCTTCGATCTCTTAGCTGGTTGGGTTTTACGTTGATTGTTTGAGCGAAAGAATCGGTCACCACCAATAATGATGGTCGTGAAGGTACCCGTAGATAGATCTTACCTGGCTGACTCGGTACCGGCGAGCCGCAGAAGATTTCGACCTTCTCGTCACCGGAGAAAAGTGAGATCGAACGGCTGGAATTTTCTATCTCGGTGTTCGGTATTTTTTCGCCCTCGACGAAATCCAGGATAGGCGTCGCATTAATCTTCTCCAATGCAGCATTGACTATGTCATCATCGGCTCGTGCCTTGATCGGCCGGACAATTTGCCAGCCATTCTGTTGCCGCACGAGTTCGATGTCTCCAGCGGTCTGATGGACAATCACACGGTCGATCTGAGTGGTAAGAAAAGGAGTGATCTGATGGTCGCGAAATGCATTCGAGCGCTTGGATATTAGATTTTTCAACTCATTTCCGGTGACGAAGACCACGTCACTCCCTTCGGTACGCACATAGCAGGTTCCTTCGACTGCCGTGTCGGCACCGAATTCGATTGCGGAGTGTCGATTTTTGGTTTGCCAAGCAACCTTGAGATGCGGCTTTTGCAGGCCGAAGTCTTTGAGCCGCTTTTGCTTTTTCTCGCCCTTTCCGAGATTTGAAATTATATCGTCCCGTCGAAGAAACTGAATATTGTCTAAAAGCGAATCCACAACCTGAGCGTCCGCCCGATCGTTCACCGGAGCGATGATTTGCCAACCAGCTGCGGTTTTATTCAGGATGGTATTGGCGCTTTCGTTCGTTATCTGAAGGCGCGTCACCTCGTTACGATCCAAGTCAACGATGTATCCGGTCCGATTTTCACGAGTGGTCGGGCTTCGGCGGTCGAGGATCCAAATGAAAAGTCCGAGGCCGAGGGCAATGATCAGCAGAGCGACTGTGGTCCGCAGATTCATTTTGTTTATTGGCGTCGAACCGCCCAAACCGCGGTGCCGAGAATAGCTACCAGTAATGGAATACCGATCACCGTCAGGAATAAAATGCGCTCCATTTGAATCGGCGTCAGATCCAACATGTATGGATGTGGCGCTTTCGGTGCGATCGCCAGTAATTGCTCCCGCTCGGACAACCAATTCACACATAACAAGAGAAAATCGACATCGGGAGCTGCACGAGTCAGTGATTCATCGCGGATAAAATCAACATTTCCGATCAACGCCAGGCGTGATGAAGAGCGAACCTGGACTCGCTGATCTTCAATTGAGCCTTTCTCTAAAGCCCAACCGAGAAAGAGCGGAGGCGAAAGATCGGCGCCCTGGTGAAAAGTCGGATTAGCATTAGAATGGAGAAAGTCATCTTTTTCACCCCAGTAATTCGGAACGGCCGGGGTGAGCATCTTAGAGGCACGGATCCCGAGTTGCTTCAGTCGTTGTTCATCTATGCTAATTGATCGGCTTCCCGCCGGAAAGTAGCCCGGTACCTGATTGAGTGATTTAAGAAATGAGGCGTTCCCTAATATCTGAGCGTAAACGTCCAGCGTAATTGATTCCTCTTGGATTCCGGTCTTTACCCGTGTGACAATGAGATCATCATCGGGATGAAGTCCCAACTCGTTCAGAAAAGTGTCGAGCGTCGGCGTCTTAGCGCGACCATTCAACAGCACGAGAAGCCGTCCGTCTTCATTCCAATATCGTCGAAGCAGGCCGATCTCCTGTGTGCTCAGATCGTATTCAGGCCCGGCTAGAATTACGGCAGCGTAGTCGGTGGGTATCTTCTCGAGGCCGCTCAAGCTAATTTCCTGAATCTGCAAGTGCGCACCTTCGATTAACTCCCGAAAGCGGTCGAGGGTTGCATTATCAGCCAAGGAGAGTTCTCGGTGACCGACAATCATGCCAAGCTTTGGTGTTTTGTCCTGAATCAATTCGATCAGCGCGCTAGTTAGCACCTGTTCGCCCTTAAAATTTTTGACCTCCGGAGCCTCGTTATCGTCGAACATATCGGAGGATCCGTAATCAGCTAGATCGACGGCCCGGATCGTTTTCTGCCGGCCGTCGCAGTCCAGAACGATGATATTGTCATTACTTCCGAATCGGAATTTCTCCTGCAGCTCTCTGGCTCGAGTAATATTTCGGTAGGGATCGACCGTTTCTACCCGAAGGTGTCGCTTTCCGGCGTACTCATATTCCTTGAGCAGATTCTCAACGTCGTTATACAGCTCGGCGCCCGGTGACTTAGTCCCCGTACTGGAAAAGAAGACATAAATTTTGACCTCCTTTTTCAGCGAGCCGAGAAATTTTCGAGTGAGCCCGGAAAGGGCATATTTGCTGGTTCGCGAGAGATCCCAACGCCCAAACCGGCTAAAGCTCAGATAGTTCAGCATCAGGACGATCAAGGTCGCGAGAGCGATCTGCACCACCACGTTAGCGGCGGTGCGGACTCGTTGCGCGTGAAGAGAAGAAGCACCTTTTCGAGCCATGACCTCTCGCAGTTATAGTTTCCAGCGCCGGTACTGGAATACGTGATAAGTCATGACTAAAACGAGGAGAGCGAAAGTTGGATAAAAAACCAAAGGGCGGGTATCGATTATCCCACGAGAGAAAGACTCCATGTGATCAAGCTGAGCAACGTACGCAGTCAAATCGTGCACTAAAGGCGACGACGAGCTATCGATGATGTAGTTGATCATCGTCAAAAAAAAGGTTCCCAGCACGAAGACCAGTCCCATCATAGCTGCGATTATCTGGTTGGAGGTCAATGACGAAGCTAAACAACCAAGCGACACATTAAACGTACCCATGGCGAGCAATAAGAGGTAAGGGCCCCAGATCTGCGCACCGGTACCCACCACGCTGCGATTGCCGAGCCAGCTGAAGATCAAAAAATAGAGAATGCTCGGTAGCCACATGCTTAAATAGAAAATCAATGCGGCCAGGTACTTCGATGCGACGACCTCCCAATCTCGAACCGGGGCAGTCATCAACGTCTCGATCGTTCCCAGCTTAAATTCTTCCGCGAACAACCGCATCGTGATGACGGGGAATACCAGAAGATAAGCGATCCAAAAAAACAGGGTATTAAAAAAGGCTTGAATGAGGGTTAGTTCGGAAGGCCCCCGACTCAGCAGGGCCAGCGCGAACCAGAACGATAGTCCGTTCAAGATCAGAAAGAAGAAAAGGACCACATAGGCTATGGGCGAAAAATAGAACGCCGAAAGTTCTCTGGCCAGCAAAGTGAAAAACCTTCTCATCGCTGACTAACGATCCATGTGGGTAAGTTCAACAAAGGCGTCTTCCAGCGTCGCGCGTTCCTTGCTCAATTCTCGAATCACCCACTTGCGCCCAACCGCTAACTGAAAAATCTGTTCGCGAGGATCGCTGTTAGCCTCGATCCGGATCTCAAAGCAGCGCCACTCTCTAGGCGCAAGAGTCCCGAAGTGCGAAGCTGGTTTACTAGGTTCTCCGGGGTATCGGACGCTTCAATTCGCCCTCGGTTGATAATAATCACCCGGGAACAGGTCGCTTCCACCTCAGAAAGAATGTGAGTCGAGAGCAATATGGTATGGCGTTCCCCCAGCGACTTGATGAGTTCTCGCACCTGGCGAATTTGGTTGGGATCGAGGCCGATCGTCGGTTCATCTAAAATAAGCAGATCGGGCTCATGAATCATCGCTTCGGCAAGGCCGACCCGCTGGCGGAAACCTTTTGAAAGGCCAGCAATCTTCTTTCGCCCGACTTCGCGTAACCCGCAAAGCTCCTTAATTACTCCAATGCGATTCTTTAATCGCTTTCCGGAGAGTGCTTTCAGTGCTCCGCGATAGCGGAGATATTCGTTGACTCGCATGTCGTGATAGAGAGGTACACTTTCCGGAAGATAACCAATATGCCGTCGCGCTTTAAGCGACTCCGAAAAAACGTCGAATCCGGCAACGGTGGCTCGACCCGAACTGGCTGGCATGTAGCTAGCCAAGATTCGCATCGTCGTAGTTTTTCCTGCTCCGTTCGGACCCAAAAATCCTACGATTTCTCCTTTTCCGACTTCAAAACTGATCTGGTCGATGCCGGTAACGCCAGCGTATTTCTTTGTGAGCTGCTCGACTTTGATCATTAGGAGCGATTAGAGAAAATAATTAGGCTGCCTCAGCCCAAAGGATTACCGAGCACTGATAGCTTATTCAGATCCGGATTGCATAGAAACCAGAACAGACAGCTTACGAAGAAAGAATGGCAGTTTTTCATCCCGGGGAGCGAACCGCCCACGCAGTTTGGTATCGCCACCGAACCGCGGTGTCAAACAGTGTCTGTGAACGGTAAAGATGTGCTCCGGCGCGTCCGTTGGGTTGACGCATCAGCCAGGGCCGACCCGTACCGACGCTTTTATCCTTTACTCAAGCCGCCGAATCCGTGATGCGACGTACCAAAATTGTACAAAAATTCGTTTGGGTCCTTTTCAAGTTCATTTAAATTGCTGGTCCGCTGCTCATGATGAGCAAAAAAATGAGAACTTCGTATTTGAACGATTGGAATGCGGATCTGTTAGACGAGTACCATCAACGTTGGAAAAAAGATCCAGCATCGGTTGATTCGACCTGGTCAGCGTTCTTCGAGGGTTTTGAACTTGGGCTCGCCCCAACGCGCAATGGGAAAGGGGCGGTGGAAGTTCCTGCTGCGGCGGGCCTGGACGCCCAACTGAGGAATCGGATTGATAGCCTGGTCAACAATTATCGTATACTTGGACATACCCAGGCCCGGCTCGATCCGTTGAGCGACGTGACCCCGGAGCAGCCGGCATTGGCGCTCAAAGAGTTCGGTTTGGAAGAAATCTCCCCGGAAACCGTAGTTTCGTCCCGCTATTTTCGAGATGCTACTCCGCTTCCGTTTGGTGAGTTGTTAGAAAATCTTCGGGCGACCTACTCCGACACGATCGGTGTCGAGTTCATGCACATTCAGGACCGATCGAAGCGTGAATGGCTCCGGCAGAGAATGGAGGCGCGGGTAATGGCTCCGCCGCCCGACGCGGCTCGACAAAAGCAATATCTGCGATGGCTGATGGAAGCTGAAACTTTCGAGCAATTTGTGCATACGAAGTTCATCGGCCAGAAGCGGTTTTCTCTGCAAGGTAGCGAAAGTCTGATGGTCATTTTGGAGACGGTCTTAAACGACTGTCCTTCGGTGGGTGTTCAGGAGATCGTGATGGGCATGGCCCATCGAGGCCGGCTTACTGTTCTAGCGAATTTTTTGAAGAAGTCATACGACATCATCTTCAAAGAATTCTCGGAAAACTACGTTCCCGATTTGGTGGCTGGAGACGGTGATGTGAAGTACCACCTCGGTTACGAAAGTATTAGGAAAATTGATTTCGCCGAAATTGCTATCCGGCTAGCGGCGAACCCGAGTCACCTCGAGATTGTAAACCCGGTCGTCGAAGGTAATGCGCGCGCTCGACAGCGTATTCTCGGAGATACGGAAGAGAGAAAAAAGGTATTACCGCTTTTGCTCCATGGAGATGCCGCTTTTGCTGGCCAGGGAATCGTGGCGGAGGTGTTGAATCTCTCCCAACTAGCCGGCTACGAGACTGGCGGGACAGTGCATGTCATTGTTAACAATCAAATCGGCTTTACAACGCTTCCGGCCGATGCGCGTTCAACGATGTACTGCACAGATGTGGCGAAGATGATCGAGGCGCCAATCTTTCATGTAAATGGCGATGATCCGCTGGCGGTTGCCTTTGCCGCTCAGACCGCGTTTGAGTTTCGTCAGAAGTATGGGTGCGATGTCGTTGTCGACATGTACTGTTATCGCCGGTACGGGCACAATGAGACGGATGAGCCGAGCTTCACTCAACCGAAGCTTTACAAGACGATTCATAGTCACCCGGCGGTAACGAAAATATTCAAAGGGCGAATGCTCCAATCGGGCGTGTTAACCACCGAAGAAGCCGAGGCTTTGGAAAACGAGTTTCGTGGACGATTGGAAAGTGCGTTGACCGAAGTCCGAAGTTCCGACGTGAAGTCGAAAACCGACCTCCAGCGGCGTTTCGAAGAGTCGAGCGCCGTTTTCCAGCCCCCATATAGTCACGAAGAACCGGATACACGGGTCTCAGCCAAGGAAATCAGTCATATCGTCGACCGCATTACTCAGGTCCCAGAGGGATTTCGAGTCCAACCGCAGATCCGAAAGATGATTTTGGAGCGGAGAAAAAAGCAGCATGCCGAAAGGGGCCCGTTCGATTGGTCATATGCTGAGGCGCTGGCTTTTGGATCACTCTTGATTGAGGGCACACCAGTACGTCTTTCCGGTCAGGATAGTCGCCGCGGTACGTTCAGCCAGAGACACTCTGTCCTTTACGATGTGGAGACTCGAGAACGCTACATTCCTCTGGCCAACCTAAGTCCGAACCAGGCTCGGTTTTGCGTTTACAACAGCATGTTATCGGAGGCTGCCGTTCTGGGATTTGATTACGGCTATTCGTTGGATTTTCCGGACATGCTCTGCCTGTGGGAAGCTCAATTCGGAGATTTTGCGAATGGTGCTCAAGTGATCATTGACCAGTTCATTGCAAGCTCAGAATCAAAATGGCAGCGGCCGAGCGGAATCGTTTTGCTACTCCCTCACGGTTACGAAGGCCAGGGACCGGAACACTCCAGCGCTCGTCTCGAGCGTTTTTTACAGCTTTGCGCCGAGGAAAACATGCAGGTTTGCAACTTGACCACACCCTCACAGTATTTCCACGTCTTGCGGCGACAAGTGAGACGCGATTTTCGGAAGCCGCTCATTCTGATGACTCCGAAGTCGTTGTTGCGCGGTGAGCGAGCGGTCTCTCGGCTAGTAGATTTTACCGACTCCAGCTTCCAGCCGATTCTTCCGCCAACGTTGCTGGGTAAAGAAATCGAAATCGAGCGCCTGATTTTCAGTACTGGAAAGGTCTACTATGACTTGTTGGCTTATCTCGAAGCCAATCAGGTGAAGAACACGGCTTTGATCCGAATCGAGCAGCTTTATCCGTTGCACCTCGAGACACTTTTCAAAATGATCGAACCCTTTTCGGCCGCCTCGAAATGGATTTGGTGCCAGGAAGAGCCGAAGAACATGGGTGCCTGGAGCTACATTTCTCCGTTGTTCTGCTCTCTCGACAAGCTAGGGATTCAGTATGCTGGACGCGCCGCAGCGGCCAGCCCGGCGGTTGGCTCGAAAGCCTGGCACGATCATCAGCAGAAGGAGCTTGTGCAGCAAGCTTTCACCCTCTAAGCAGGGGTAATTCTCATGGCTATCGAAGTGAAGATTCCCGCAGTAGGCGAGTCGATTACCTCAGGATTGCTTTCCGCCTGGCTCAAGAAAGAGGGCGAGATGGTCAAAGATGGTGAGTCGATTTTGATGCTTGAGACCGACAAAATCTCAACCGAAATCCCAGCGCCCGGAACCGGAGTTCTCCGGATCGAGGTTGAAGCGGGTCAGGAAGTGAAAATTGGTCAGGTGGTTGCAACCCTCGACCAAACCGCCAAAGCAGGAACGCCTCCAGCAAGTCAGGGAGAGACACCGGGAACCGCCCAGGGAACTGAAACGATGCCGATAAAGGCGGAATCAGTGGTTACCTCTGCTGAAACCATGGACGGGGTCGAGACCGAGTTATCGCCGGCCGTCAGGCGCCTGGCCGCGGAGGAAAAAGTTCCACTCGAGAAAGTTCAAGGCACGGGAAAGCACGGTCAAGTCACCAAAGAGGATCTCGTTGACTACCTGGAGAGCCGCAAGTCCGCGGTAGAGGAGAAGGGCCCAACGCCGGTTGAGCAAATTGCTTCGTCGCCGACCCGGCTCACTCCAGCTCCGGTTTCTGAACTGCCAAAAGAATCGTCTCGATCGAAAACAGACGAACGGCTTACACGGCGAAAGATGTCGCCGTTGCGCAAGAAGATTGCGGCGCAGCTGGTCATGGCGCAACAAAATGCGGCGATGCTAACAACCTTCAATGAGGTTGATATGTCGGCGGTAATACAGCTTCGATCGCGGTATCAGGAGAATTTTCAAAAACGACATGGGATAAAGCTCGGATTCATGTCGTTCTTCGTAAAAGCAGCGGTTGATGCTCTGCAGAGTGTGCCTGCGATTAACGCGCGATTAGATGGGGATGATCTGATTGAGAATCACTTCTATGACGTAGGCGTTGCCGTCGGTACCGAACGTGGATTGGTCGTGCCGGTGATTCGAGATGCGGACAAGAAGAGTTTCGCTCAGCTAGAGCAGGATATAGCCAAATTCGCGATCAAAGCACGGGAAGGAAAGCTGCAGCTCGATGATTTAATGGGCGGTGTTTTCACCATTACCAACGGCGGGATTTATGGTTCGCTGCTGAGCACACCTATTCTAAATCCTCCGCAAAGCGGCATTCTTGGGATGCATAAGATCCAGAATCGGCCTGTAGCGATTGGAGAAAAAATCGAGATAAGGCCGATGATGTATCTCGCGCTGAGTTATGACCATCGGGTGGTGGATGGCCAAGAAGCGGTCACTTTCTTGGTGCGGGTAAAGGAGTGTATCGAAGATCCGTCGCGCTTGTTGCTTCAGGGATAGACCCTCATTGGTGCGACACTTTGGTTTGCTCAGCTTAGGAATCTTCGTCCTATCCTTGGCGGGAGTTTTGCGATCAACGACTTGGTCTCTGGAACCGCGATCGCCTGTGATCTTTCCAAAGGCGTTCGGCGCGTACGCTCAGATGGGCGACAAGACGGATTAATTTGGTTTTGAAACTTTGCGTTCCCGGAGGTCGGAACAAAAAACCGATGACAAATCGGAGACTCAGAATCGTGATCGCAGCGACAATCAAGCCAGGAATGAGCGAAGCAAACATGAATCAAATAGCCGATAGCCAAAAAATGGAGACTTGCGAAAGTCTACAGCCGAAGACCGCTTACCGCGAACTTTGGGTTCAGTCGAAAAGCGTCGGGCTGTGAGGATCATTCCATCCGCGGATACAAATTGCGATTTGATCTGGAGTGACTCGTCCGATTGACAAAGGAGGTAGGTGGTCTGGATCAAAAAATCCGACTTCGGAAGTTTCGTTGGAAGTTTGGGCGCTCCCACCCAGCAATTCGCAGGCGATAAATAGCTTATATACATGAAAAGGGAACGGCGGTTGGTGGGCATGTTTCGATCGGTCGAAAAGAGCAATCAGCCGGGTTGCGCGAGTTACGAACCCACTTTCTTCTCGAATTTCTCGCACGACCGCCTCGGAAGGCGAGTCATTAACATCCGCCCATCCGCCAGGCAAAGTCCAGAGACCGTCGCTGCTTTCCCGAACCAACAATAGTTGGCGATCCTTTAGAACGACTCCCCGAACATCGACCTTAGGCGTTGCATAGCCAGTTTGGGCGGCAAAGCTAGCGCGAATTATTGACTCGGTTGCGTCCGACCAGTTAGCGAACATCGCTACCGCAATTTCCCGCAAGCGCTCATAGCGTTCCCGGTCGTAGACGCTTTCCGAGAAGTGGAGACCTGTTTGCGCGATCGCTTGAATTTCTCTTGCCCACCGTATCCAGTCTGGCTCTTTGTTCACTTCGTGATTCAATCACGATCCGGGTTGCAGCCAACTTTTTTTGCGATGATCACGCCAAGACGGCAGGCGGAAAAAACTCACGGAAAGTCGCAAAGACGCCAAGATTTCAGAGAAGAGGGGAGATGTCATAGCTATCCGGTTTTCGCCTGTGCCTGTTGACCAATCGCTGGAGGAATTCTCAAGAACGCCTACATCGAGCCGTTACTAACCTTTAGTCAAAACCTTTGCGACTTTGCGTGAGGTTCTTTTTCCGTCGGCCATCTTGGCGTGTGCTCGGCAGCAAATTTGCATGTCCGAAAACGGCGAGACAATGAATGTGAAGCGGTCGATACTGGTCGACGGAATGAATGCGCAGCAGTATTACGAGGCACTCATCGCCAGAGATCAACGGTTTGACGGCGCCTTTTTTGTGGGCGTGAAGACTACCAGGATTTACTGCCGCCCGATTTGTCCGTCCCGGCGCCCACAGATGCGGCACTGCGAATTTTTTCGTCTGGCCGCAGCCGCTGAAGTGGCGGGTTATCGGCCCTGCCTGCGGTGCCGGCCCGAGTTGGCCCCCGGTAATGCTCCAATCGATACCGAACAAAAAGTCGTCGGCGCGGCACTGCGTTACCTGGACCGCGTCGAAGAGGCCGACCAGACGATTCCCGAATTGGCCACAGCGTTCCAGGTCTCCGATCGCCACTTTCGACGATTATTAACGAAACAGCTCGGAGTTTCTCCCATTCAATTCATGCAGACTCGGCGACTGTTGCTTGCTAAACAGCTGCTCACCGACACGAATCTCAACGTCAATGATGTTGCTCTGGCAAGCGGCTTCAAGAGCTTGCGTCGATTCAATAGTTTGTTCAAAGAGCGCTACCGTCTTTCCCCGACCGGGCTGCGCAACGGTTCAAAGAAAACTGCGGTGTCGAGTTCCGAATGTACATTTCACCTCAGTTACCGGCCACCGTTTAACTGGGATACTATGCTGCGATATTTTCGCCGCCGATTTTATCGAGGAGCTGAGTTGCCCGGCGAGAATCAATACTCTCGAACGGTCCGTATTGGTGCGCTAAAAGGGTGGTTGATTGTTGAAAATGATCCCGATACCCATTCGTTAAGGGTGCAAGTCGCATCAGACTTGCTTCCCGGCCTGTTGACCTTGGTGAGCCGGCTTCGCCGCTTATTTGATTTGGATGCTTCGCCCGATCGAATCTTAGCGACGCTCGGCCCGCTGGCGGCGAAGAATCCAGGTATCAGAGTGCCAGGTGCTTTTGATGGCTTCGAGATTGCTTTGCGCGCGGTACTCGGGCAACAAATCAGTGTGCCAGCGGCGACCACTATCGCCAGTCGGGTCGCTGAACGATTCGGAGAGAAGATTGATACGCCTTCCCCAGACCTAAAATGTATGGTGCCGACCGCAGCTGAGATCGCGACCGTGCCGCTCGGTGAGCTGCGGAAACTCGGACTAACTGAGGCACGAGCGGCGACGGTGTCCGCGTTAGCCAAAGCTGTGGCCAGTGGACAAGTTAATTTTCTCAACGCGATATCGTGGGAGGAGAGCATTAGGAAACTGACGGAGGTACCTGGGATTGGTCCCTGGACAGCCAGTTATATAGCCATGCGGGTGCTCGGATGGCCGGACGCTTTTCCTCACCAAGATTTAGGTCTGCAGAAGGCGCTTTCCGTCACGAAATCGTCGGACGCTCTGGCTCTTTCCGAAAAATGGCGGCCTTGGCGAGCATACGCCGCCATGCAGCTGTGGAATTCATTGGAGGAACAACATGAAATATCAAACCATCTACGATAGCCCGGTCGGTAAGCTGAAATTAGTATCGGACGGCAGTTACTTAATCGGCCTCCATTTTACTACCTACCAAAATGAAGGATCGAATTTCGATGAGGTTGTAGAACCGGGAATTAAACCGTTCCCAGAAGTTATTCGACAACTCGGGGAGTACTTTCAGGGGACCCGAACGGTGTTTGAGATTCCGATTCGATTTGTCGGATCGTCTTTTCAGGTCCGAGCCTGGGAAGCGCTGCAAAGCATACCGTATGGCGAAACCATTTCGTATAAGAAGCAGGCCGAGCGAGTAGGAAGCGTTGCTCGCGCCGTCGGTCTCGCCAACGGACAGAACCCGGTTGCGATTATCGTTCCGTGCCACCGAGTGATCGGCGCTGATGGTCACCTGGTTGGCTACGGCGGTGGCCTTAATCTAAAAAAAGCGCTGCTGAACTTCGAAGCAACTGTTCTCGATTTCGGACCGCAACCGTTTTCGCTCGTACCAGCCTAAAAGACAAGCGAAGGAGAGGAGGCGCTCGGTCATGTGATTGCGTGGACGCGTGCCGACATCGACCGGGGCGATGTAAACGCACTCCGGCAGCGTGTCGGCCAATCTCTCCGTATGTTTCTCACGCTGCAGACGGAGATTTCCCGCTTTTGCGCCTGATTTACAGCAATTTGAAAGCTTATGAAAACAGGGGGACCCGAGAGTGACTTATCCCGGATCGCGCCAATGCTTTTCCGGCGGCGCAGCCGCGACTGTTCGGCTAAGCATTTGACGGCGCTCGGAGGTCGAACCTAAGACCCGTCTTCGACGGTGACCCGGTGGCCGGGCACGGCTTAACATAGCGGCTTCGATAGCGCGGGACGATAGAATGATGGTGCTGCTGAGTACTTAGTGAACGCAAATGGTCGATCGTCCCTTCCGGGACGGCTTTCTCTCTATTCCCGGCACTTTGTACCGGGCTATTTCGTAATATCCCACCGGGAACCGCACACCGATAACCGATACGGGACAGACGCTCCTTACGATCTTAAACCAGCACGCCGCGGCGGTCACGACAACGATTACGGCAGTCGGGACAAAAACCGGTTCGCCCCTCACCTCTCGGTTTCTATTACCGCAAACCCAGTGGTGGGGACGCGATAACTGCGTCGCTCCTGGGTAGGAATAAATCACCGGTTAACACAAAATGATTCAGCAAAACACGAAGTTCACACAGCAAAAGTTAACAGCCGCCATACCAACGACCTCAGCATGCGTCATCGACTTTCTCAAGGCCCGTGATCGGCTATCGGCAGAATTTGAGGGGACCAGTAAAGAATTGGAAATAACATGGAAAGCCCGCAAAGTTGCTGCTCGTCGAATGCCTTCAGTCCGGGTTGATCGTCTCGAGGACTCGCTCTATTGGCTGCTTTCGGCGGCAACGCTTGGTTATCTAGTGCTCGAGATTATCGGCTTCTGAGACTTTGTTGACGCGAACGCAACAAAAATGAACAGAGTTTGTCAAACCAATCAATTGCGGTGACCGCCGCTGCCTAATTGGCGGTGCCAAAACATGAAAATGTAACATGAACGAACAGACTTTCATTTGGCCGCTTAGCGCGAACGAAACATCGCGCGTCCAAAACCTACTGTCACTACTCTTCGATCAGGAGCCGATGAAGACAAACAACAGTATCCAGCAGTTTTCATATGGAGAAAGAGTCGGGGCGTTGGCTCAGATCTACTTGGAACTCAGCGTGCCATTGCCGGTCGCACTTCGGGCGGCTCGGGCAGATCTCTTACAGCTCGGCTAGTAAGCCGTCGTCAGTCCAAATAGCTTTGCCGATCAGTGTTCTTGTGTGGGAGTGCCAGCGCTGCCCGTTTCAAAACCGGGATTGCGAAGCAGAGCGCAATTGGCCTGATCGCAGAGCCACTCTTCCGCGCGCTCGTATGACCACCCATTGGCGTCGTGTAGTGTAAAGAGCCCTGCGTAGCCGAAGTAGAACCAGAAAACATCAACTGCCTGGTTCACGTCCATCCCGTCATGCAATGCTCCTAACTCCAGGAGGCGGTGGGCGATTGCAACGAATGCCTGACGGTATTGCGCTGTCGCATCAGCCAAACTCTGGAAGACGGCCTGGTCGTGCGGTGCAGTGGTTATCGCTACTCGTATAATGTCGCCAAACTCCTCCCCCATGCGACGACACGTAGCAGCGACGGTGCGGAGAATAGCCGCTGGATCGTCCATTGTCTCAATACTCTCGAGTGTTGCCGCGACGACGGGAGCGGTGACCCAAATCTCTATCAGAGTGTTCAGCAGCCCATGCTTTCCGCGCGATACCGCGTAGACGGTCGCAGGCGCAACCCTCGCCAAGGCCGCGATTTCGTCTACTTTGGTGGAAAAGTAGCCCCGCTCGCTGAATAAGCGGCGGGCCGCATCAACGATCGCCTGGCGCGTCGCCTGCGCGTATTCCTCACGCCGCCTGAGCCCCTGCCGAGAGCGAGCGCTGGCCGTCGAATTGTCACGATTCAAGATGCATCTCCCTTGACACGAAAGCTCTTCTAACTAGAGTTCGACTCCATCGAATATAGTGTTAGTATGTACAATGTGTTCGATATCTGGTAAATATACCATGAATGGTCAAACCAGCAAAAAGGCTAATCGATGACTCAGCTCGTGAAGACAGGCTCAAGCAACGCTCAATCCGCGCTCGCCGCAGCGAATGACCTGCGCGCGACGATGCAAGGCAAGGTGCTTCTGCCCGCTGACGTTGCCTATGCCGCCGCTCGCCAAATCTGGAATGGTGCGGTAGACCACCAACCGGCGCTGTTTGCGGTGTGCGAGACCACCAAGGATGTGCAGGCGGCGGTGCGGGCTGCCTGCGCTAGGCTATGGCGGCAACATCGTAAGATTGCGGGATGCGAAGCGGCGTTGGGATCCAGATTGCATCTTCTCCGCGATACCGCTACCGGCATAAAGCTGCTCACAGCCATGGGGTTGGAACACGAGTTATTGAATAGGGAGGAACGGCAAAAATGGAATCCGAACCGTGGTATCAGACCGGACCGTCAACGCTTAAGCTTGATTAGTTGTAGATTTGGGCTCAATTCGTTTTTGAACATTTACCGTTCAGTAAAGTGATGAAGTTGGTTTTCGCACAGTTCTGTCGTACCCCCAGAATCCTTTTCAATAATCGATTCCGGGGTCTTCGCGATGGATACTATTTTCAGTGACGTTTGTGTGTTGGTAACGGCGGCGTTTGTGCTGACCCTGGTGCCAGGCTTTAGGCGGCCGGAGCGCTCCCTGCTGTCGATGCGCGATCGGGGAACAGCCTTGCTTGTGTTCCTAGTTCTTGGGTTAGTCGAAGAAATCAGCGTTTCGCATACCGGGTGGTTTAACGAACGAATCGTGGCGGCGTGCGCAGCTGGTTTGATAGCGGGCCCTTGGGTAGGGGTGGCCGTCAGCCTGTTTGTGACCTTTTTGGCAGTTAGGTATCACGGCCTGCCGTTCGAGTCGGTCGGCATTTCGATGTTGTGCGGCGGTCTAGCCGGCGGGTGTCTATTTCGGTGGCGCCCTAAAGTGGCACAACACCCGCTGACCGGATTCTGTCTGACTTTCGTTGTTTCGTTGCTTCGAAGCGGCCTGTTTTTCTTCTTCGCTCCCAACCCCAGAGCGACGCTACCTCCTTTTGAGCAGATTGGGATTGCGGCTGTGCTGCAAGGTTTGGGCACGGCATTGATTCTGGCTATCGTCCAGCAGGTACGTGACCATGACCAACAAACGCGGGCGGCGGCTGCGGCCGAGATGCGTGCTCTTCAAGCGCGCATGAATCCCCATTTTTTGTACAATGCTTTGAATGCGATAGCGGCGCTGGCGACGGTTGCACCGCGCGAAATCCCTCGCGCAGCAGGACGGCTGCGCCAATTTCTACGTGCCAGTTTTGACCAACACGAGCGAGCCCTGGTGCCGCTGGAGGAAGAGTTGGCTGTGGTCCGCGCTTATTTAGATATCGAGTCGCTGCGATTCGATCCAGGTTTGTCTAAGGTTCTAATGCCGCCCTTCTCGTTTCAGCCGTTGGTGGAGAATGCGGTGCAACACGGACTCCATTCCTGTTCACGGGCCGGCCGCTTGCACCTCTTGATACGTCCGGCCGGACAGTGGTTAGAGCTGAGCGTTAGCGATGACGGCGAAGGCGTGCCTCCTACAGAAGTCGACCAAGTTTTCTTTGCCGAGCGTTCGGGAGCCCACGCACTGGTGCTGTTACGGCGACGGTTGCAGGGATTGTTTGGCCGGTCGTTCCAGTTAGTGGTACGGAGTGAGGTTGGGCTGGGTACTACGGTCACTTTGCGCATTCCGTTGCGAAAACGATTTGGAGGTGCCCTAGAATGGCCGGGCACCATCACTTCTGATCTCCGCCAATTGCCATCGCACTAAGACCTATTCTCATGTGGATCCGGATCCGTGCCCTCATTATCGAAGACGAACCCTTGGCCGCCGAGTACTTGGCAGCGTTGCTAGACGATACCTACCAGGTAGAAGTTGTTGGCACTGCCACTGAGAGCGAGGCAGGCCTGCGGCTTTGCGCTGAGTTGCGACCAGACGCTGTATTTCTCGACATCAATCTACCGGGCAAGGACGGGGTTTCGCTGGCGACGCAACTGGCTATGCTGCCGCAGCCGCCACATGTGGTCTTTACCACCGGGAACGCCAGTCGCGCCACGGACGCCTTTCGGCTAGACGCGGTGGATTACCTTTTGAAGCCATTGGATCCGGAGCAAGTCACCGAAGCGGTTAATCGTCTGCTGGCGCATCTGCGCCCTTTTGAGGCTGGTTCTCGCTCGCTTTCCGCTCACGCGGTGGATCCAGCAATAACCATGGACAAGATGCGTTTTACTGGCGCTGCAGGCGAGCTGTTACCGGTCAAGGATGCGGATCGGGACCAGATTCGCCTGCTGGGCCGTCGCGAGGTTGCAGCGGTGCTGCGACGGGAACGGCGTACTTGGGTCCATACCGTGCGGGAAGAGTTTGCCACTTATTATCCGTTGGCTGACCTGATGCGGTGGCTGGGAGGCGACCCTTTCATCCAGATCGGAAGGCATGCCGTAGTGAACCTGCAAGCAATCGAGCGCGTTACTCATTACGGTGACCGTCTTTACCGCGTACGAATGCGTGATCGGGCGGGGACTGAAATCACCGCTTCGCGTACCGGCGCGACTCGGCTTGCGATACTGTTAAAGACGCAACGCTGAGACACTCAGGCCGTGTGGTAGACAAGATAGGTCTGGCGGAAGCCGTGTTCGTAGCGGGATGACGCGCGGCGGTTGAGTCAGCGAATGCGGCTATCCGGACAAGAAAGGACTGGTCCGTCGAACCTTGGCGTTGCTTACGGAGAAACTCTGCGGCGTCACACGGCAGTATTCAAATCATTTCACGAGAAACCATGCGCGAACCTACCAATCACAATGGCAAGGCAACTGCCCAGTTAGAGCTGCCCGGAAATTCGACAACGATGAAGGAAAGCTTCATGAGCGGTGCCGAGAGCCTGGTCCACACGCTAGTTGGCAGTGGAGTCGATACCTGTTTTACCAATCCTGGTACCAGCGAGATGCACTTCGTCGCCGCTCTCGACCGAGTCCCTGGCATACGCTGTGTGCTTGGTCTGTTCGAGGGCGTCGCGACCGGGGCAGCGGACGGCTATGCGCGGCTCGCTCGAAAGCCGGCGGCAACGCTGCTCCATTGTGGGCCGGGTCTCGCCAACGGTCTGGCTAACTTACACAATGCCAAGCGTGCACACGTACCGATGGTGAACGTCATCGGCGACCACGCGACCTATCATCGCGTTTTCGACGCTCCGCTTACTGCCGACATCGAAGGCTGGGCGCGCCCAATCTCAGTATGGACTCGGACAACGCGTTGCGCCAAGACAGTTGGCATTGATGCCGCGACGGCTGTGCAGGCCGCGCGAAACACCTGCGGTATCGCCACGTTGATCTTGCCATCCGACGCTTCATGGAATCAGGGAGGGTCTCCCGCCGGCCGCCTTCCGATCGCTCCACCATTATCCACGGCACCGGATACGATCGCGGCGGTTGCGCGCGTGTTGCGCAGCGGCGAACCAGCGGCCTTGATGTTGACCGGCACCGGACTCGAAACCGACTCCCTGGCTACT
>WNFQ01002960.1_pt1 | contig 23486 bp, 31 predicted proteins | sample 5400171 | NCBI WGS metagenome assembly WNFQ01 (sample SAMN13153356, study PRJNA577476) | soil metagenome | isolation source: 20 cm soil under Madrone tree | place: USA:California | collected 2016-06-14 | reverse complement strand
GGGTCTGGGGAGGATTCTGAGGGGTGGATTGAGAGAGGCTCGTATGGAACCCGCGACATGGTCGCCGTGCAGAGCACGCACGCACGTCGTTATGGAGAGCCTGAAATTGGCTGACTCCGGCTCGCTGAGGTCGCTTATCACTGCTTTTGATTTCAACTTATACCAGCAACGATGGATCACGGACACGGTGGACACGGAAACAACGATGGTCATGGCGGTATGGACAAGGGTCCAGCCTGTTCAATGCACATGCTATGGTACGTACGCGACGATTTTTCTACCAGTCTCGTAGCATCGCATCGTCCCCCCGCCGTATACATCGTACCCACCAACCGGCAGGAACACGCAGATCGAAGACACCTGCATCGTCTTCCGACAATGGCACATATCCTCGCGCTTCATCTTCGCCCTTTCCTTCATCGCCATCATATTCATTTCTCTCGGATACGAATACCTCCGCGCATATCAGCGCAGCGTCGACCGCCGCATCGCGCTGGCGCTTTCCCGCGGGAAGGGCCGCGACAGGGCCGTGGTGAGTGGGCGCAGTAGTCCTGAGCTGTCTGGCGCAGATGTTGAAGACGCCGGCTTGCTCTCGGGTCGTCGCAAGAAGCACCCGACTTGGTATGTTCTCATCCCTTTGCTGCAATCATAACGCCTCGCATTAACGTAATAACGATTTTCCTACAAGCACTCCTGTACCGCTCTACCCCCGCGTTTTTCGTGCAGCGCTCTACGGCAGCCAGGTCTTCGTGTCGTTCTTTTTGATGCTCGTTTTTATGACTTATAATGTACGGTTCTCCCTGCTCATTCTCCTCGATTGTCCACTGATGGTCCCTCAGGCTTATTTAATCCTCGCCGTGGTGCTGGGAGCTAGCATAGGTCACTTTGTATTTGGTGCCGTGATGGACGTTGAGGCCGTCCTTGCAGGTAGTGACTTGAGCAAGGGGATGGCATGCCATTGATATGCAGAAAGTTCACACAAGGATCTGTGTTGTTGTACGTTCGTACGTTCTATTAGAAGAGAACTTTCGAGTGTGTTGGTTTTTCTATTACGTCTTGTCTCTGAGTTCCCGCTTGATTTGTGTTGTCATAGGGAGGGTGATTGTTATTTTATACAATGGAAACTATCTAAGCAGCTTTCATCTCTGTGTCCTCATCCTTCTTTGCAAGATCATGTTTCACGAGCAGGGCATCGATTTCCGCAGGTCGGTAAATCTTTGCCTTGGCCTCCTTTGTAACAGGGTCAACCGTTAGGACAGCAAATTCAACTGTGCGAGTGTCCCTCAGTGTAACTGCCATGAGAAAGCTACAAGACAAGACATACGTTTTTCACTGCCTAGAGTAGTGCTGTCCATCGTCTTACTCATTGTCCGCATCACTAAACCAATGGCCTCTTCCACGGTAATATCATCCTTGTATTCTTGCTTCAACAAACTCTGTGCGGTACCATTGTTTGCGCCAATGCAAGTTGCCTTCCAGCCCGAATAGTTGCCCGATGGATCCGAGTGATAGAGCTGGAATTGGTAATGCAGGTCGTATCCTGCATACAACAGAGACACGCCAAATGGCCGCAAACCACCAAATTGTGTGTAGCCTTGCTTGAGATCACACAAGCGCTGAGCTAGCAGCTCAACGGGGATGTCTTCATTATATCTGAGTAAATGCTGCTGTGCGGCGGATCGAGCGTAATTGACGAGGGAATTGGCATCAGCGGTGATGCCTGCGACACCGCCAATGACGTTCCTTTTCTTAAGAATCAGCGTTTCGAGAAATGCAGGCGCGGAACAGGACTAGACGTACGAGTTGAGAAGGAATATCTTCTCACCACTACCCCCATACCCGCCTTCTTTCGCCTCTGAAAGATCAAGCAGCTTTCCCGTCACTTTCTTTTCCGCAGCAAGAACGACACCATCCGTTGCTAGAACGCCAAGGACGGTCCCCGCGTGCGAGATGGCCTCCATTGCATATTCGACTTGGCTACGGGTAAGAACATTTATTTCAGGTCAAGGAAAGGAGAGCGCACTCTGGTATAGCCGACCTGATGAGGTGATTAGCTAGTACACGCAGTACGAGAAATGCTTCATACCTTCAGGCGAGAATATAGTTGTGCGACCTTTGGTGGATAAGATGTAAGTATCATTGTTGTGCATCTCGCGCTAGTAGTCACGTACTGTCATATCGTCTAGCCTAATAGAACTGTGACTTAGCAGTCGAATCAGAGGAGAATAGCTACACACCATGATGTCGGGTGGGATCTACTTGGATGAGATATAAAAGATGAGGATATCGACGCGTCCGACTTGATTCAAGCCGCGTACGCGTCCTCACATGGCCTCACACTTGACGGAGTTTGCCGGCTTGGGTCCACCCTTGCTGTATACCATCGATCCATCGATGATGGATAGCGACATATATGTACATCTAAATCCGACCTCATCTATAATACCGCACTTGAAGGCGCATCTGCCACATGCATCTACAGAACTGTACGTCGTGGAGGTCCCCCCAGCACCTGATTCTACGGTGTTGGCTTCTTTTCCTCCCGCCGAATCCTCGCCCGAATCGAGTGCTTGGGCCGTCGGGGTCCCTGGAATTACGGACATGCCAGAGACAGAGTTCTGGATTTGGTCCTCGGTGGAAACCGTCCCCATGATAAACAGGACTTAAGCTGAAGAACACTTTCGTACGGCCTATGCTCAATTTGTACAGATGCTTAGGTTCATATGTCGCATGCACCTGGAGAAAGAGACTTTGATAGTCGGTTCGCTTCACTCCAGAATCGCCTGTTACATCCCCATTTCCTCCAGAGACTCGAGCACGTGGATCATGCTCGCGTTCTCGAAATATTTTCTACCTCCGCCGAGTTCCTATTCATGCGATATTGAACCAAAGTATATCTTTGAAAGAATGGGAGAGGACTCGGAGGAGTTGGGCGAAGTGATCCAAACGTCGACGGTGCCGCGTTTCAAGGCAACGCTCGCCTGCGCTTCGAACACTGGAGCGTACCTCGTGTCATCCGAAGAGAAGCGCGCGCAAGCTTGGTGCTTTTATCAAAGGAGGGCGCTGTTAGTTCGGTCTATGTGAGACCAGAGGCGCGAGGTATGGGTCTTGGAAAAGAGACGGTGAGGAAAGAGCTGGAGAAGGAATTCGTCCGTCGGGAGTTTATTACGGGATATGTTTCGTCTACGAACACGGCCAGTCTCCAGCTGTGTCAATCACTAGGGGCTGGAAAGGTATTGGAGATTGCCTGGGTCAACATCCTAATGAACCGATACAGAGCCAATTAAATGCTGGACTGTTACATCCGTCGGTTGTCCATACGCAGTACGTCAGCTGGACAATGCTCGGAGCCGTTCGAGCTCGAGGTTTGCGCCTTTATCAAAAAAGATCGTATTCCTCTGTCAGGACCATGTCGACCAAGGTATTTGTCCTACCCATCGATCCTGCCTCCCATCCCGGCTCTGGCATATTGCCATCCGTTGATCCCGTCGGGCTCTGGAATACGGCCCCAACGGGCTCAAAGCCTCCCAAAGTCGGGACGACCCGCATCTTCTATAACACTCCTCGCGCAACTCAGGGTGACACCAACTCAACTGCCGTCGTTTCCCTTGGGGAGGGGTTTGACAAGAGATCCGGCCATGCGAGGCGAGAGCTGGTGAGGAAGGCTGTCGGGAGTGGCGTCAAACAGGTCAAGGAGCTCGGCGATGGATCCAAAGATATCATCGTTGATGCATCTGGCGATGCGCACGCTGCAGGTCAGCCAGGCTCAGGCTTGAGTGTTCACTGTACTAATGATCAAACTCATCCGTCATCGCCCTAGCTGTGGCCGCCCATCTTGCCAAGTATAAATTCACCCTGAAAACCTCGCCTCCGTCGCCGTATAAACCTGGAGATGAGGCGACTGTCCCGCAGGAGCTATCCCTCCAACCAATACAAGGCTCGGGCTTGAAAGAGTGGGAAGCTGGTGTCATCTATGCGGGTGCCCAGAACCTTGCTAGGACGGTGCTCATCGTCCATTTGTGCCAGGAAAGCAAGGCCCACTGAGCGTTGTTTTTCATTCTCCCTCACAGCTCGCGGAGCTTCCTGCGAATATGCTTACACCAACAGTATGCACACAAGCACATGACCACAAGGGTGGACCCAGCTGACCTTTTCTCTCCCGTAGGCTTTTACGGAGAGAGTGAAATCAGAGTTTGCAAACGTTCCGAATACCCAAATCACTGTCCATGATGAAGGTGAGACCTTGTCCTCTGTGTGATAACTGTTTCTTTCTTGTCCAGGGCTAACATAAAACTGTTACTCTCAGAATGGGCCGCCGAAAAGGGAATGGTGCGTATAGCGGGACTCAGCATTATATTGTGATTAAGCTACAACTACCGTGACAGAGGACCTTCTTGTCTGTGACTAAAGGGACATCTGAGCCTGCTAAGCTCCTGGAGATGTGAGACAAAAGTCGAGAATTCATCTCATTGGGGGTTCTCAATAACATATTTCAGCTACTATAATGGGGCCGCAAAGGAAGATCAGCCCATTGCCTTCGTAGGCAAAGGCATCACCTTCGACTCGGGTGGGATCAGTTTGAAGCCGTCAGCAGTATGTACCTGGTTCTTTGCGAGTACGCTGTTGTGTCAACTGACTATGTGTTTAGGGCATGAAGTTAATGCGTGGCGACATGGGCGAGTGGTCGTCATTCTCCGAGCTTGCGCCTAAATTGACGATGATTCTGCAGGTGGTGCTGCGGCCGTCGTGTCGGCAGCTCTTGCCATCGCGAAGCTCCGTCTTCCGTATGTTCCACATGCAACTTCTATCTTGGAGAGGTACATGACCTCGTATTTTTCAGTATCAACCTCGTTGTGGTTACCCCTCTGTGCGAAAATTTGCCCGGACCTAGTGCGAATAAGCCTGGCGATATGTAGGCACACGTTCTAGGATGTTTTATGTACCGAGCTTGACCGCATACATAGTATATATGCTATGAACGGCAAATCGGTCGAGATTGACAACACTGACGCTGAAGGTCGCCTCATTCTCTCAGGTGAGACATTACTTGTCCTTCTTCTGTTTCTGGTTTAATTGAAGGCTGGTAGATGCTCTATACTATACCTCGACAACCTACAAGCCACACACGCTCATAGACGTGGCCACTCTTACCGGGTTCGACCATTCTTCATCTAAATTCACTTTGCTCATCATTTCTCTCATAGAGCCGTGAGTATTGCGCTGGGGGAAATCTTTTCCGGGGTGTTCTCTGTACGTCTTGTACAACACCGTGACTAACCTGGTAGAGTACCCTGACATTGGTCACGCAGACTTCCGACTCGCTTTGGGAGGAGCTACATGTAGCTGGGGAGACCGAATATGATCGATTCTGGCGTTTGCCCCTCGATGAAGACTTTGCTCCCCAGATCAATTCCTCGAACGCTGACTTGTGCAATGTAAATCTTTTAATCGACATTGTGTCTTTTCTTGACATAATCTGCGCTCTAGACGGGGGGCAGACCAGGTGGCTCCTGCACCGCTGCGTTATTCCTCAAATCTTTCGTTGACGGCATCGAACCGGGAGCCGGTGGGGAAGAAGCGGCGCTTCGTTGGGCGCATATCGATATTGCTGGCACCATGGAGGTACATGGCTCTTGCTTAATGGGGCTTGATACTTTCTTATGTTTCCACTGCAGACGACGCGCCCCACACCTTACCTGGAAAAGGGCATGACTGGGCGCCCGGTCCGGTAAGTACACTCCTTGGGGCTCGCCTGAAACACATATTTACTAGTAATCGCAATTACGATTAACAGAGCGCTGGTGGAGTGGGCTAAGCGCCTGGGCGAACGAGCGTAAATGCTTGTCATCTTGTTACATACATATCTTGCTTGAGGCGCGACATGGATTAGGGACGAATAAAATTGAGTCTGGAGTGGTCCCTAGGGATGCCCCTGCTGTCGGCTATCTCCCAATTAAAGCGAAGTAAATTTCAAGTACGATTTTGTAACATGCGCCATGTCCCGTTGAAGTGAGTAAACCCTACTCTTGCGTAACTACCCACCCGTCCTTCTCCCCACCTATAGCAACACGGAGGCCTGCCCAGACGCAGTCTAAGAGTGCGCCACCGTTGGCGAGACCGAACACAAGCGTGCTCGCATAGAAGAAATTTGCGTTGCCTGTGCCTGTCCCAATCCACAAATGGTGGAAAAGCGGGAGCAGGAGAAAAGCATGTAAGTGCAGAAGCGCAGTTACGACCGGGTAACGAAGATCTTCGGCGCCCGAATGTCTTAGTATCAGCGAGTACAGGAGATGGGAGGAACACACGTACAGGGGTATATTTCTGGGAAAAGAGGGATGAGGCTCAGAAAGAGACCTGGGTCTGATAGAGTGGGGTATGGCTTGAAGGTTCCGAGGACGCCAAGGAGAAGGAAGGTGGCGTATAATGGATCGTGTCTTGTACGAGAATGAGCACAGGTGCGCTGCGGAAATAAGAGCACTCACTGGAACTTTATGCAGATTGGGGCAACATATATTGCTAGGTGTAACTGCGTTACACACAGTCAGTGGAGGTGGCGTAAACTTCTATCGGGGTTGACTCGCCGAGAATACCACCAGGTAGAATGGCCTGAAATGTTCAAACATCTCCGTGAAGAAATACCACCAGAGCCCCGGATTAGGCGTCAGGTCAGGGAGTAGGAATCTGGGCCAAAACGTCAAGCATGTGCGCAAATGTGAAAGGGTAAAAAGGGAGAGTTTACCCTGCTCCCCAAGTATTCCGCACCCATCCCCAGCCTCCGGTCACCAGAGCAGACGCGAAAACCAAAGCGACAAAGAAGAAGCCGAACTCTACGAGTAAGGGAATGCATTTACGGAGCCTTTGCGGGAACAACCTTGGTGATGCTAAATGTGATTGAGGATCCGAGAGAAGAAGTAGGAGTATTGGTAGAACCAGGAGTATTGTGGGCAGTGATAGATGTGCTAGTATTGCGAGTGTTAGGAGGGCGGGCGATGACTGGCCTAGACTGCGTCAGATTGAAGCAGTGCGATCCAGTGTTGTACGTACCCTGCGAAGCAAATAAGAGGACAAGTAGTTGAAGGGTGGTTTCGAGTGTTGAGGTTGAGAGTGCCAAACACGGTAGGAAAATATATGGGTTGATCAGGTAGCTGTTGGAATAGAACTATGTGAGCCCCGAGCGCGAGCAAGAACTTGGCAGGCAAAAAAAGGTTGAACACAGATTGCGGCCGGAAAAACACGGCCGCCATACTTACAAGGCTGCGATTCGCATATCTCGCTCGCTCTTCTGAACGTTACTCCGGGAGCGCCATATATTCACTAGTGCCCATGCCCCAACGACATCGGATAATGTCCATAGGAGTGTTGGATGTATCCGTGACGCGGGGACGATAGTTGAGAAAACGGACAGTGCAAGCGGAGACTATGGATGAGAAACATCAGTTCGGAACTGTATGCGCGCTGCAGTCTAGGCTATATGCGTACATGTCTAAATGATCCACCCGAGTATGGGTCGATTCGGTGGCGGAATAGAAAGATACCCTCCTGCACTAGATGGTGGTTTGACAGATGTACAACAAGTCAAATAAATACGCGGGCGAGAATGCTCACGACGGGAATACGAGGTCAATGGCGAAGATAATTGACTATCATCCTGTATGTATGACCCCAAGGGAGAGAGAGCTAGCACGACTCTTGCGGCCACCACGAACGCGAGTTCGAATGCCATTCACGGCGACGACCTTCACTTCAACGTGTCCGGTGCCTGGGACGAGGTGGGGATCATGATCCGGTCCGAACACTTCTGGAGTGGCGGTCCGCGCCCGTCATTGACATATTGACTGATGGGCGCGCGCTTGCCAGTGAACTGTACAGTACTACTGTACTGTAGTGACTCGGGCTTGGGCCACAGTCCCCGAGAGGCTCTGTATGAGCTTGACTCAGCGTCTATTACAGTAACTACTTGAAAATGGGTTTGTCTCGTCAACTGGTTAACCTTCTTTGTTTGGTTCCCGGCGTCACGGTGCCGATCGCTTTGACAGCACCGCTTGCTCGCTTTACCCTTGACTGCCGCAGTGGCCAGGAGGGGAAGACGCGCATCCCTCTCCTCTAGATCTATGACTGCTGATACACACGATTGGAGCTGGGCAATCCTATATTTACATTGGCATCTTGCTTGTGTGGTGGGACGAAGTAGAAGCTCTACTATCCTGTGATATGGTGAGGCTCATGCCAAGAAGAGGACATATTCCCGTTATAACTCAGGGACTAGCGGCAAGTCATCCAGCGTTGGGCTATTGTTGTTCCCTCCGGGCCCGGCCACTCCGATCGCTGGCACTGCGGTGAATCCTAGTAGCGCAGTACTGCTCCTTCTGGTCGACTCAGTTCTTATTCCCCTCGGTCCCTATATAAAACCAACGTCACTGTCCGCTCGATGACTAAAAAGGACCTAGAACCCACGCAACGTGCTACGACCCTTTACGACTCGCTCGTCGGGTGACGACGCCCTGATATTGTGCCGTTTTCTGGATCGATGTCTGATCTTGTCTTTCGGGTTTCTTCCCCTGTCCAGATGCTACGTCAGATACATTCTTATCAAAAGGTTTCTGTTATCTGCGACCTAGTTGATAAGAGGCGTTGCTTGGGGTCGTTATTCATACATCCCACATCGACTCCCCATTCTTCTCATGACGAGACTACGCCCCTTCTTGTGCCCCCTTCTCAACCAGATGCTTCACACACAACGCAACCTGACGACTTCCGTCCAATCAGACTCATCAGTCAAGGTGCTAGTGGGAAGGTTCACCTTGTAGAAGACAAAGTCACCAAGAAGAAATTTGCGCTCAAGGTCATCCGCAAGCGCTCAGACAACCTTTCACAAGTTATCAATGAGAAAGACGCACTATGCAAAGTCACTGGAGACCCCTGGTTTCTATCACTCGAAGCTAGCATACACGATGACACCAACTTCTATCTTATTACTGTACGTTTTCAACCGCAGACCTAACCGATGATCCCTTCGTGTCTGACGGAGTGTTGTTCCGCCAGCCCCTATATCACACGGATTTACGAAGTGACCTCCACCTTCGCGGTGGCCATATACCCGTCGAACTCGCTCGCTTCTACATGTCAGAACTAGTTTGTGCTTTGGAAGACTTGCATTCGCGTGGAATTATACATCGAGACATCAAACCTGCAAACGTTCTCCTCACGAACGATGGACATGTCGTCCTCGCAGATTTCGGCATGGCCAAGATATTTCCCCGACACTCTCGCCCACTTCAGGACCATAGTCACCACGATCACCGTGCAGGAAGAGTTGCGACCAATACTGGACCCTCAGGCCCGATCATCGCTATGCACCGACCTTATCGTGGTGTTCATAGACCAGATGACGAAGACGTGACGCGCGAGAAGATGGGAACTCTGGCCTATGCGGCTCCCGAAGTACGTTTAGGATTGCCGTACTCATACGAAGTCGATTTCTGGTCTCTCGGCGTATTATTCTACGTCATGCTCACAGGCCGTGTAAGACATCCAACTTCCACCTCTTGACCAAGCCATAAATCTTACGATGATCCGCCTTTGCTGACAGTTTCCTTTTGGGGCGTTTGGCGAGAATTACACCCAACGCTTCGAGCCTGTCGAAGTGGACGAGGGCGCACAGGCATTATTGGAGCAGGTTTGTGTCACATTTCCTCTTATTCCTACTTTTGGGTCGGCTGACTCTACGGTCTTGAAAGATTTTGGATATTAGGCCCTTCAAGCGCCCAAATATTCCTGAGATCAAGGCTCACCGCTTCTTCTCGTCTGTCGACTGGGAGGCTACTGCGGCGCGAAACCAGCCAGCACCCATCACACCCAGAATTCCCACACATCCCCCACCTCCTAAGACTTATCGCATTTCTTTTGGTACGCCATATGATGCGGTGTCCTCCGATGACCCAATGCCAAACTTTACGTTTACCTCATCACATTTTCGGCAATTGCGCTGCGAGCCCACTCGAGTGACCCTAGGTAATACTGAGAAAAAGTCGCAGGTCACGAGGTTGTTCGGCTGGATGGCGAGGTTTACTGTCAAAGTCGGAATGTGGTGCAGCTCTGTTGCTTCTCTGTTATCAAGTTGTGGACGATGCTAGGTTAAACTTATCGTGGCACATGCAAGATGTTATACAATACGTATCATATATCCATACACGATGAACAACTTTAAGGACATGATTACTGTATCTACAGTCTATCCAGATAATAGTTTATTGTTTATTAATAGATCAGCCTGAGTGGAGAGCACAGTTTGGTCATGGAACAGTTTAGCAAATAAATGACACCAACGTCCTCCCCCTCTTCGCCTCAATCCTCTGGAATAGACATCAACATCACTGACTCCCCCCGCAGTGCATCACTCTCGGGCTCACGACTACGTGATCGATTTCGGACATCCACGTGGAATCCTTCTCCCGCGTCCTCGACTTCTTCAGATGCCGGGACAGCAACCTCGAGCTCCGCTGGGGGGACATGAATATTTGGTCGAATGTGGGCGAGGAGATAAACCACGATGTACAACAGAGCAGCGCTTACGGCGAACATCGTCTTGGGGTAAGCCGCGACGGTGGCGCCATAGATTATCGCATATGTGCCTGGCTGTGAATAGACAAACACACGAAGATGAGTGAGGCAGTCCGAGTGAAGGAGGCATTGTATGAAGACGAACTGCGACAATATGTGAAACGGCGTTTGAGAGACCCAAAGCACCAAAAACTAGGCCCATCTCGTTTCCCTTCCCCATTGCACGTAAACTTACAGCTCCAAGGGACTGGAGAGCGGGATGACCACCGCTGGTAAGCGCGTTGAGGGATGTCAAGAACACGAAGAGGGCCTGAGAAGACGATGGTGAAATCGCAATGAGTGCATTGGCGGATGCATCCATAAAAAGTGATATAGCTGCAATGCGCTGATCGAATCGAATCGCAGAGGCAAGGTGTACGTGTGTTGAGTCTTTTGTCGGCGCTGTGTGGTTTGAAGAAAAGTATGCGAGTATAACTGTGACAAGATGAAGATAAAGGATATGTCGCAAAATAATCAGGGACTCACGAGGTAGGATTACGAGAAGGTTAAGTGCGCGAATGATCCAGAGGAAGGACATATAGTAGCCGAGCTTTCGGCCATACGTGAGGGACGGTCATAATGGAGAGAACACAGCGAACCTGCTCGGTGCTCCAATCGTACACATGTTTGACGTAAAGATATTTGAGATTATACGCTTGCTAAGCGGGGTAGGTCAGCCCATGCTCGTCAGCGTAACTTACTTGTGAATGCGGCTCACGTCAGCGAAGACATAGAGAAACAAGGCTGCACCCGTCAGCGTCAGGTTCCAGTCTCGTCCTCGGCGTCCCTCGAGTTTGAAAGGTACGAATAGAGCCGCGGGGCGCAGAATTTGCAACACAAGGTTGCGGAGGGTCTTTCCGATGCGACGGACCACGCCTTTGCGCCATTGCTGCGGACGGTGGTCCGCAGGAGACGGCACATATGACAGCCGACTGGATGACGGGAGTGACTCGGGAAGGATGAACAGGGCGAAAGTAAGATTCGCTAGTGCAATGGCAATGGCAACCACAAAGAGTGCAGTAGTATTTGCTCCAGTAGAGGCATGTAATATGAGGCCATTTAGCTGAGGGTCTCCCTCAGCTGATGATATAATGAATAACTCGAAGAGTATGGACTTACCCACGGTCCAGAAGCCATTCCAATGTTGAGCATGGCTTGCAACGTCGAGAAAATCTTGGCGCGAGAGCCATCTGGCGTACAATCCGTGGTATAACTATAAACGAGGACATGAATTCAAATTTTGGCGGAGTCTGGGAGGCACCTGGGAAAGCTTACGCGTGAACGATTCCGTTATAGGTTGATTGAGCACCGAGAAGTCCTTCAACAAGCGGTGCAACGACGATGAATGCTTCCCCGTGTCTACCGAACAGCGTGGATGAATCTGAGACAAGGATATAAACGAAGTCCCTGGGACAAGGTCAGCCGAGCTAGAGGAGAAGATGTCCGACGGACATAAAGAGAGCGCCAAACATCGAGAGGGCGAGAATCATTTTGCGGCCAAACCTGTCACTCAGATGACTAAGCCAGCCCGTTGTCGCAGCACTAAGAATACTCTCTGTCGTTTTGACAGCTGGGGGAGGGTATCAGTCCCATCAAGTAAGTACAGGGGGGACAAACGACGATGACATACATGCTTGTATTCGAGCTGCGCGTGCTTGTACTCTGGGATCCGCAGCACACTTGTCATATTTTTTGATCGGGAGGTCTTGAAACGGGAAGCGTGGGAATATGCAAAGGAGAAGACGGGGAGATGCTCGGAGAAGGGCTAGAGGAGTCATAGAGTGTTCTGCAAGCAATTTGTGTGTAGACCTCTACACGTGGGGCGAGAGTCATGCCGCGCTATTGTCTCCACTTAAGCATATGCACCTGAACTGCAGCAAAAAGCTTACGCATAAGGAAGAAACAAATATGACAGGTGCAATCCTGGAGGAAGACTCGGACGGTGAGTGAGACTAAAAGCCGAGACCAAAAAAATAACCCGCCAGAACGGTGAAGCCCTCCTCCAGAGAGGTGTGCGGGGAGAAGCGGCCTGTGCAGAATGGTCGGGAGTGTCGAGGAGGGGTTCATGTTCCTCTCCGTTTGAAGACAAGCTCGTCATGCTCAAGTTTCTTATCAGATAAATGGAGTGTAAATAAATGGAGTGTTCGATTACTCGAACTGTCACCCCATTGACAAATTATTACGTAACTGTTTGCGACACGCTGGTCGCCGTCCCGTCCCGTTGCGGTCCTCGACGCGTCTCACTGGCCACCGATGCCTGGAACCCTTAGGGCCACCAAAGTTACAGACTTTTTTCAAAGACAACCCTCTCTACGCATCAGCAATGACCTCTCTTTCACCTCATCTCAATCACCCACGCCTGCAATGCCCCGATCAGCACTAAAGGGCAACCCAAGCCAGCCTGTACCGGTAAAGCGGAAGCCAGGGAGGCCAAAAGGAAGCGGGAAGACAGCAAAGCAAAATCATGACCAACCCATTCTCGTCTCGTTTGACCCATCTTTCCGTCCTGGTAGCAGCAGTGGACCCCGTGTGCCGCAGCTCCTGTCTTCTTCTCCCTCACCTCGGCCAAGTAGTCCTGGTCCTTCCTCCAAACGACAGCCAAAGAAGCCTAAGAAGCGAAGGAATAAAACTGAAAACAACAACGAGGAGTCGTGTTTGCCGCTTTCCCCCCCTAGGGCTGTTCGCCGGGGTTCCCGAAACATCATATCACCCGTCGACCTGGCGCCGCAGCATCGTCCAAGGGTGCTGTATAACTCTCCAAAAGAGAACTCTTCTTCTCTTCAGGCGCTAGTCCCATCCAAGCGGAAGCTTGATGATGATGACGAGACCGCCAGCATCACGAGTAGCGGCGTCCCACTCAGTCTCTACTGCATACCAGGGCGAACATCACCTCCTAGTTCTCCCAAGCCCTCCGAGTTACCGTTGACCACAGATGGCTCCGCACCCTCTCCACAGAAAAAGAGACGCAGTCTTACATACCAAGTACCACACACTCCCCAAGCACCAGTTACACCTAAAAAGGCGCGAGGAAAGGAGATCGTTCCCACCAGCCGATCCAGTGAAGCCGGACTATACACACCAATTCGCCCCAATATAATCTCCCAACGTAAGAATGAAGTCCAGGAGAGCGTCGAAAACTGGAGGCATGGTCGGAGTGCTTATAGGTGTAATATCGTCTCCCCACCGCGATTCTCCCCTGGGGGTGACTATTCAATGGAGGTCGACCGACCACTATCTCCCCTTACTTCCTATCCGAATAGCACTAGTCTGGGATCTCCACTGTCCTCGTTCACCGATCCCGATGCAATATCGTCAGATGTCGACCTCGAAAGACCCCCTACCCCTTTAGCTCAACACGCCTTGCCCACTCCCTCCTCCTCCTCTGAGGGTAAAGCTCACAGTTTCCCTATACAATTAGTAAAGCCGCTTCCAGTGCGTCCAGTGACGCCTCCGCCAAGTTCACCGGAGCAGGAGCTATCGACGTTGACACCTGTTGCCCCCAAAGATTCTAAAGTGAGGACAGCAGAGATCATCGCTGAAATTTGGGTGAATGTCCGCGCCAAATCTGTGTCCGATAGTGAAGATTCCTATCTACATGCTCCAATAAAGGACGAGTTGAGCTCCGAGGAGGAAGATGATGAGCCATTTTGGAAGAGGACTAAGGCCTCAGCTTGGTGAGTCCAAGCTTGTTCATGTCTCGTGCAGTAGGCGTTGACATGCTTCGAAGCCAATTAACCCCAACCTCGACGACTGGCAACGCTAGCCGAAACTCCTCACATTCCTCCCTCCCATCCCCTCCCTCCCCTTCTCTCTCCCCACCTCCCGTACTCTCCGATGACTCGTTACCCCACTGTAATGGCCATGACGACCATGACGACGATCGACACGTGCTAAGCTTTTCCATTTCTGAGCCAATTTCTCCCTTGAAAGGTAAACGCCCTACCCGTACTTGTCGTTTGCCCCGTGCAATCGACCCTTCAATCTTCCCAGCAAAACGTGACGCACGAAAGTTTGATCCGATCAAAGCTATGCTACGGGAGCGCAACAGGGAGGCGCGTACTGGTGGCGGGATCGATGCGTTGAATCGCGCGGAAGATTATGACCACGATACGTTATTGTCGGAATTCCGCATCGAGGCAGAGGAGCCTGTCGATACCACAAGGTTGCGCTTAGCGGATGGGAATACTACTCATGTTCTCCCAACCAGTCAACAAACCGACGATGCTGGTCCTGATGTGGCAGCCAACACGTTGGACGATGAGGTACAACAGGACGATCGCGAGCGCCTCTTAGGTGCGAAAGAAGGCGAAGCTGTGGGCAAGATTTTGGATGCCGATCGGAAAATGGGACAAACCGCCACCCAATATGTCCCTGGAGTCTCGGTGTTCGTCAGTGGTTACAAGGGGGTCGTAGATGCGGAGCTCTGCACAGAAGTCCGACCAACATGTGAGTGGGCGAGAGACAAGGACAAGACAGCAACGCTAGAAATGTTGCACGAAGCCATTGAGCAACAAAGTGCGTGAAAGTGCTCTCCATTCTCATCCTCATGTCTAATCGAATGCAAATAGATATCGGGTACATGCAGGATGTTTTCGGGATTTTGACTGCCGATGATATAGCTATTCCTGGATTCACTCAATGGTTATGCGAGAAAGGTACGCACCAGCTAGGCATGGCCCTTACATTGGTGCTCATATTTATCAGCTTTATGGTATGGGCACGAACATATAGGACAGTTCAGCCAGAAATTTCTTCTCGAAATGCCACTATGGGCTCAGTCTTATCCGGGTTCGCCGCTGTCTGTGAACCTCCTTGTGCAAACAATGATGCGTTTGGGACTGCGCAAAGACCTAAGTATTTATTTGCGGCCACTAAGAGATGCAACTATTACACCCCTTCAGAACCGTCCCATGGTCTTACGTTCGATAGTAAGGTTGATTACATCATTTGCTCCGTGAGTCCGAGCTGCTATTGCGTATGGTGGCTTTATTAATCCCGATCTATCGCAAGTCGGTGGTCAATGGAGCAACTACCGGACGTGGTGATGGTATTGTTGCTCATTGGTGTAGACATGAATACGATGACTGGGCTCAGGAGAGACATCCTTCACTCAATGTCGCTTCTATGTCGCCAGCTGCCTGCCGACCCTGGGGACAGCATCGTGCGTTACTATCCGTGGTTCAGGTGTCCATTCAACTCATTATTTCTAGGAGATCTCCATTGCAAACAAGGTGTTGGATCTTATGGCAACTATCTCGGCCTCCGACCAAGCACTGCTACTGTCGTTTTTCTCTAAAGGTAGCCCCAGTTGCGTTCGCATCGCCCGTGCGATCGCTCATTACGTTCTGATTGGCTCAACAATTTCCCCTGTAAGTTTCGCTTAGTTGTCCTATCACATTTCGTTAATCGGTTTTGAAGGCGAGCTATACCCTTCCCCCACTTAGCCCATTAGTTACAGTGCTGTCCAGCCCAGACGAAGCATTCAGTATCACGGACTCAACGGACTATGACGCGCGTAAAAAGGAGCAAGTCCCATTAGAGCAAATCCGGACGCGGTTGGATGCAATACATGGGAAGATATGTACGTTCGCCCTGCCACTGTCACCATTTCCCTGGCTCATCAATCGGCACCGTTTACCCTCGGCAGTTGACACGCGTGCTGCCCACCTCGATAGATCTAGAGCCAAAGGGGCGATACAACGCCTCTCGATGCGCATACATTATCAACGTGCAGCCCTTTCTAGGACGGGAGGGCAACTCCGCCTGGGCGACTTTTTCAGCCCTGGCGGTATCTCTAGACAACCGAAGCGTAGAAACTTTAACTGGTCGTAGCCCTTATTATTCATTTTTATATAATGCTCCACGTACGCGTCCAGCAGAGTCTTAGTTCATCGTTTTTCTTATAGTTTGCACTCAAATCGTCGCTTAATTTCGGAGTATCATAAACCTGGGTCATCATCTCATTTGCTGCTGAAGCGTATAGTTTGCGTCAGTAGAATTTCGTCGAAGGATCGTTTCTAATCAGCTCACTCTGTCGAAAATGTGAAGACACTTTTCAATCGGTAAAGGAGACCAATACATGGTTAATTGCTGGTATGCTCTTACATTTCGCGTAATTCTGAAGTAGCCTGACTTCAAGAGCTATGAGGCCCTGCAAACCATTTCCTACCAGGTTGCAATCGTACTTGGTAATCAACAACCATGGCTATTCTACACATGGTCTGCACATGCTCCCCAATTCCTTACCGTCATCATCACTATCTCCCCTACATGGTTATGCGACTGCGACTGCCACCGGCGAGTCACTCCACTGGTGGTAGTACACTCAGATATGTAAGCAACGAACTATATGTGATCTCAACACAGGATTTTTCCGCAACTTTCTCACAAACCAGCGAAACGATTCCCACAATATGATGCCGCTGTATCGTTAAAGTGGACTCTCAAACGGATAAGCAAAATGTAAGAAAAAAAGCAATTCAACACCACAGTGCAACTAGTCATAAAGTTTTTCAAATGATTTGCACATGGACACTGTCGGAGAGTATTTCGTTGAAGGGGTAGTGAAAAGTGTCTTGCAGCACGATTGGTTGCGACAGCTTACCCAATTTAATTACAAAACTCTCACACTACCGTTGTCGTGTCCCGTTCTCCGAGCTTTACAAGCTTGCCATGTCACTCTCTTTAGTTCGCACATTTGCCCCTTCAGCCGGTCTCGGACGGCGATCAGCATCTGGCATCGCTCTCAAATATGCCGATGCTGCCTATTCGGCCGCACTCTCCAAATCGCCACAGGTCCTGACGAAGGTCCACACGGAGCTCAACGCCATCTCCAAGTCCATTGAGGAGACTCCAGCAATCAAGGCCTTTGTCACAAATCCCACCCTTTCCGTCAAAGATCGAAATGCGGGTCTTCCTACCCTTTACGCGCGTGCCGAAGGTACAGGTGCAAAGAAGGAGGCTCTGACAGACATCACGAAGAACCTTTTCGGATTGCTTTCGGAGAATGGCCGATTGGCGGAAACTGCGGGTGTCATAGAAGGGTTCAATGAGCTGGTGGCCAAGCGCAAAGGCGAACTCAAGATCACTGTCACCTCAGCTGTTCCCCTTGGCAGAGACATATTGGCCCGGCTGGAGGCCATATTGAAGGAGTCCCAAACCGCGCGGCAGGCGAAGTCGCTGAATGTGACAAACAAGGTACGCTATGATGGCAGTTACAACTAGTGCCCCCTTACTGAAGTTGCTTAGGTGAACCCTTCGGTGTTGGGTGGTTTGATTGTCGACTTTGGAGAAAAGACAATCGACCTCACTATTTCATCACGCGTCAACAAGCTCAACAACCTTCTTCAAGGTCGGTTTTTATTTATTCACGCTGTTCAGAGCTCATGTTCCGCCTCGGATAGAATCCGTTTGAAGGATCATGGTTTGCGGCTAGATTAAACCAAAATATACACATTGCCTTTCTGTAGACCACTATGTTTGCGTGATTATAAACAAATGCCGTTGTCACGTGACCTTGCTGGCTCGTCGCGCATCACGCGAGAGCGGCTGGGCGCGATTCACCGCTACTTTCATATTCTTAGTTCGATTTCTACCTCTTTGCTCCAAACCAGGACCCAGTACATGTGTGCGCATCGTGAGCCTCCAGAAATACCAAGATGGGAGGTATTATCGGGTAAGTGTACGTCATGTATTGTACGAGCTACATCTCGACATCTAGTGCGTTCGTAGACTCGCAGTCATCATCTCAGTCGAGCGGCATAAGTCTCTTGGACTCGGAAAACGTGGATCTTGCCGTTATTGGTTCCCCGTCTAAGCGTAAAGCCGCTTCGCCCCCGATGGGGTCACAACGGTCTCCGAAGATCGCTCGTACAGACACATACCATCATCCAGGAATGTCTATGAAGGAAGCAGGGGCAACTTTACGCGCGCAGGGCACTTCTGAACCTCGATCAACCACTACTTCACCCATTTCCTCGAAGAGAAGGAAGGTGTTGTTGCCGCGGAATCGAGAATCCCTGCACTCGTTAATTACGACCCGCAACGGTACGTTCACGATATTGTCGTCGAGTGGTTGTCGGTGCATACTTGTCTCCAGTTGGTTCGAGGGTGAACCGTGCCCTATTACGGCCACGCATCATAGATATTGGCTCTGAAGGTGAGCCTATCGACCTCTCCCGTTACAAGGTTAACGCTAAGAACGGACATATATATTCCAAGCTACACAAACACGACCCCAGAGAAATAGTGTGGAGATTATTGAGTTATTGTCTGATGATGATACTCCACCTCCCGGCGATGCAAGCAATCCCATCGTCCTCGACAGCGACGAGGAGGCAGACGAACAAGGCTCCTCTGTTCAACCATTACGAGAAGCTTCTCAGTCTTCACTCCGACGCAAGAACATTCCCCCCGAGACTCCGTCTGGTTCAAATCACTTGGCACTTTCCCATGCTTCGCAGAGTAGTTCTCCAGATGCCTCTAATACCGGAGAAGAGTTCCACGACGCAGAGTCTCCATCCGCCCAGAGAGCATCGCTGTCGCACCAGCACGAACATCCTGTACAAGCTGTAGACCAACTTTCCGTCGTGAATGCCAAGGCAGATCAGATGCCGTTACCTATACAGGATAGCCCTGAGATACAAGACAAGATGTCGCCGAATGGAGTTTCTGAGAATACGCGTGACGCACTTTCCCCGGTAGCGTCTTCCCCCTCTCCGATGAGCCCCAAGTCCAAAAATAAGGGGATTCTTTCTCATCCTCATCTTGCAACGGGACGCATATTTTCATCCCCAAATCGAAGTCATGACCCTTCGGCTGATGCCTCTGCGGATTCGTCGGTTGTTCCAGTTCGCGGAACGTTGTATAGCGGGCGATGTGGATTGTGGAAAGGCTTCTTCAAAGCTACAGCAGCTGAACCAACTTCTCCTTCAAGACCCTCTCGCAACGTAGAGGAACAACGTGATACACGATCGAAGGAAGCACCAGCCCCTCCGCGTGCCAACCCGCCTTGTAATAGTACCTCGACGACACTCGTCTCACTAGCTCGGAATATGTCGATCAGAAGCAGCCCCACACCGTCAAGTGTTGACGGAAAGGGCCTAGAAAACTCGGACGGTCCTACAATCACAACTCTGGACAACAATTCTTCAGCCCCCATTGGTGAGCCCTCCCGATGAATTACTTCCTGAAACGCAGCGCGTCTCATTATTGTTCCTCCACACATTCCATTATCTCGAGTAGATGACCTCTCCGTCGTTCAGTTCACACCTGCCCGCGCGATGCTAGAATTCGCCCCGAGGGTTTTCTATTCTCGAGACATCCCTCACGCGCTCCAAGACCTTATGAACTCCGTAGAAGCTCCTTATCGCCAATCCGTCGTAGCGAAGGAAATGTTTGAGGCTGTTATCTATGAGAACACTTACGAGGATGAGCCGAGTGCTCCGCGTATATGCATTGTCAACGATGTAGATGGCGATCTGGAGGTTACGCCTGCATGGGAGTTCTACTACAGCAATCGCATTTGGCATAGCGACGGTGTGCCTCCACCTGATATTATCAACCTTCGTGGGTGCGACTGCGAAGGTTACTGTGACCCGGAGTCTCAAACGTGCTCTTGCTTGAAGAGACAGCAGGAGTATAGCGGAGATGTTCCAGGGTTCATCTATGATGATAAGGGTCGGCTCAAACGACGGGGATTTCCAATATTTGAGTGCAACGACCTTTGCGGTTGTCTTGATGGCTGTCGCAATAGAGTACGTCTATATCAGATCCCTCGAGACGTCGCCGATTTACTCTGCTTAAAGGTTATTCAGCATGGTCGGCAATATGCTGTCAATATTCGGAAGACGACGAACAAAGGATGGGGTATGTCTATAAATATCTTTATTCTGTGTTATTTGAACTCGTCCTATAGGTATTTTTGCTGGAAGACAAAAAATACCCAAAGGCACATTCATTGGTGTATATGCAGGTGAACTCTTGACCGAAACTGAAGGGGATGCAAGAGGCATGTAAGTGGCCCGACCTAGATTGCGATGTTAACTTCTAACCTTTATAACCTGTATTAGTTCATATAACAAGTTTGGCAGGACATACTTATTCACAATTGACTTTTACCACCTCCGCCCAAATGAGAACAACGGTGGTGGTGATGATGACGATGATGATGAGTGGCAGACCAAGTATGTAATGGATGCATATCATGCAGGCAATGTGAGTTCTATCTCCCTGGATCCAAAGTATTAATTAACTTTGAATGCAGTTCACTCGTTTTCTGGTATGATCATGTTTAAGAGCTGGACGCATTCTGATCTGATTCAATTTTTTTTTTCAAAATAGAATCACAGTTGTGACCCAAATTGTGCCATGAATGCTTGTTACATCAATGAAGGCAACCTTGATAAGCCCCTTTTAGTTTTGTTTACACGACGTGATGTCTTGCCCTGGGAGGAACTCTGTTTTTCTTATACAGGTTATGACTCTGATGAAGAGGTGCGTTGAATGTTTTCATTATATGCCGTGGTTGTCCCTAATCCCACCATAGGATGATGGGGATCAACATATCAATAATGGAGATGCTGTGTATGCACCCTGTCTATGTGGGGCCAAAAGGTGTAAAGGATACATGTTCAAGTAAACCATCCATTGTACGTTGGGGTTCTACGGTATACCACTGATAATATATCGATTGCAAAGTCTGTGGGGCAGCCATATGTGAAAAGAGTCAGGGTTCTAGTGAGACAGAGAGCGATGCGCCGGCATAACTATTTCATCCTCTTAGACTCGTGTTACCAGTTTGGCGACATGATCCGTGTTCTGTGCTTCGGATCCAAAAACCGAGGATGGTAAAGGGCTCTTTGTGCCTACCGCGTCCACTCGAATAGACGCGTGATAAATCTCAACTTATAACATCTCCTTTTCCTTATCTTTTTCATCTAGTTTTCTGAATGCCGTGCGCTCGACGATGCTGGGAGCCAGAATGCAATGACATGGCGCGGGAGTCATCCATCTGAAACCCCGGCCCAGGAAGTGCTCAATGAGCAGAGAAAACTGTCCATCCCAATATAATTTGGTGTAACAATCTATTGTAAGAGAGTGGGCTGTCCAGAGAACGGTAAAAAGAGTGCTGAGATCGGTCCAAAAATCTGGCCATCCCGTTGAGGGAGATGGTTAGATACCGAGTAGGGTCACAGTCTAAATGAAACACCCACGTCATCCCTCATTGCGATGTCCCATAGATTCTATGCTTTTCTCGTTCCACCGCCGTGATGCCATTTCGTTCACCTCGAGCTCAACACGCACCAAAACCAGGCCTTCACGTCAAAACTTGAGTGGCTTACATAAGCTTAAACCCTAGGGTTAGAGGATTATGTAACCCGATTCTGCAAGTTCCGTTTTTTCATGCTCGTCGGCGTCAGTAGCGCGGGACACTGCTTTCTGGAGAGCGCTTTGAGCCTGTTGGAGCGCATGGTCGCGAGACAGCTGCATTTGATCAAGCTTTGCTTGCAGTTCGCGTAGCTCCAGTCCTGAACGCTTCCATGCTTCCGCTACATTCGACTCGGCCTGTTCTAGTAGAACACTCTTCAGTGCGAGCTCGTCAGTTAGCTGTGCAATACGCCGGTCCCGCTCAGTTTTCGCAGCAAGTGTTTCCGAAAGCTGCCGTTCAAGGTCAGCGAGGCGCTCATGCTCCAATCTTGCAACTTCCCCCTCAGAAGAAGTACCAAGCGCCGCGAACTTCGCAAGGTACTCGGTTGAACCTTCCCCATCACCGTCGTTGTCTAGGACGCCTCTTAGCTTATCGTTCACACCAGTGGGATGTGGTGGCAGACGATCTGGACTGGGGTTTCCCTCGTGAGTAGTCGGTGGGGAGGCAGGGCGGCCCAATTCTTCAGGGGTAGCAGTTCGAAAAGAAGCACTGTGCGCCGCTTCAGCACTCGATGAAGAGAATGTCGGGTGTTGTGGTTGGTCCTGGGTGGCACCCACAGATGACTTGCGCGCGACTTGGGCAGTGTTCTCACTAGGATTGACAGCACTGGAGTCAGGTTCAAGGGACTTGATGCGTTCTGTGTGTTCAATCTCGGAGGCTGTCCAAATAAAATGACAAAAAAGAGTGTACATACTTGTCTCAAGGACATGAATAAGCTGAGCTTCATCCGCTTGTGTGACTGCTGATAATGCTCCTCCAAGCACAAAGACCCGTGTCCCATCAGAGCCCATTGCATGAGCCCACCTTCCACTTGGACTTGGTCCTATGTCTTGAAAAGCGATCCATTGTTGAGCTGAATACTTTATGTGAACAAGCGCATGAGATTGGAGACGCCAAATTACTTACTTGACAGGTTGAGGGCTATCAGACCACCTGGGTTAGTTCCATCGACAGCACGCCCACCAAAGACATACATAACATCATCAACAAGGACAGCCCCATGGCCTGCACGAGGAGATGGAATGGACCCAGTGCATTGTAACTCAGTCCATTTTCGTGTCGAAATGTCAAACGACCAAGTGTCGTTATACCAATGTGGGTAATTACCACCACCAAATCTACAAAACATTATAACGGGGAGAGGGCGAGGGTGTGAGAGGTACAAACATGATGATACGGTCGCCGGTGGTTACTGAAACATGACCGCCCCTCGGAAGGGGCTTCCTGTCTCCGGGTGCTGGTTCATATAACTCCCAAAGAGGATTTGATTTTACTGCGGAAGTGTCTGCCAGTGGTCAAAATGGCTCAGGGAGGAAGCGCAAAACGTACAACAATTTAAATCGAGTGCCCAGATATCATTGAAACGTCTCTTTGTGATCTCACCTCCAAAGACGAAGAGCTTGGAACCGACCAACGTCATGGTGTGATAGTAACGACCGCCGGGCCCGGGACCATTGAC
>WNFQ01005306.1_pt1 | contig 23497 bp, 35 predicted proteins | sample 5400171 | NCBI WGS metagenome assembly WNFQ01 (sample SAMN13153356, study PRJNA577476) | soil metagenome | isolation source: 20 cm soil under Madrone tree | place: USA:California | collected 2016-06-14 | reverse complement strand
CGAGGTGATCCCGGTGATCCCGCCGGATCTCCGCCCGCTCGTGCCGCTCGACGGCGGCCGCTTCGCGACGTCCGACCTGAACGACCTCTATCGCCGCGTCATCAACCGCAACAACCGCCTGAAGCGGCTCATGGAGCTGAACGCGCCCGACATCATCATCCGCAACGAGAAGCGCATGCTGCAGGAGGCCGTCGATGCGCTGTTCGACAACGGCCGTCGCGGCCGCGCGATCACCGGGCCGAACAAGCGTCCGCTGAAGTCGCTCTCCGACATGCTCAAGGGCAAGAGCGGCCGCTTCCGCCAGAACCTGCTCGGCAAACGCGTCGACTACTCGGGGCGCTCCGTCATCGTCGTCGGCCCCGAGCTGCGGCTCCATCAGTGCGGGCTGCCGAAGAAAATGGCGCTCGAGCTCTTCAAGCCCTTCATCTACAACAAGCTCGAGGAGCGCGGCTTCGTCACCACCATCAAGAGCGCCAAGAAGATGGTGGAGAAGGAGAAGCCCGAGGTCTGGGACATCCTCGACGAGGTGATCCGCGAGCACCCCGTGCTCTTGAATCGCGCGCCCACCCTGCACCGGCTCGGAATCCAGGCGTTCGAGCCGATCCTCATCGAGGGCAAGGCGATCCAGCTCCACCCGCTCGTCTGCGCCGCGTACAACGCGGACTTCGACGGCGACCAGATGGCGGTGCACGTGCCGCTCTCGGTCGAGGCGCAGGTCGAGTCGCGCGCCCTCATGATGTCGACCAACAACATCCTCTCGCCCGCGAACGGCAAGCCGATCATCGTGCCGACGCAGGACATCGTCCTCGGCCTCTATTACATGACGCGCGAGAAGCCGATGGTGAAGGGCGAGGGGAAGACCTTCTCCAACCCCGACGAGGTGCGGATCGCGTACGACCAGGGGGAGGTACACCTGCAAGCGCTGATCGAGCTGCGTCGCGACGGCGGGCGGGTGAAGACGACGGTCGGCCGCGTGCTCCTCTATGAGATCGTGCCGCCGGAGATCACCTTCGCCGAGGTGAACCGGGTGATGAAGAAGAAGGAGCTCGGCGGCCTGATCGACCTCGCGTATCGTCGCGCCGGCAACAAGGCGACGGTCATCTTCGCCGACAAGCTGAAGGACCTCGGCTACGAGTTCGCTACCAAGGCCGGGATCTCGATCGGCATCAAAGACATGCTGATCCCGCCGCACAAGGCGACGCTCCTCGAGGAAGCGACGAGCGAGGTGCGGCAGATCGAGGACCAGTACAACAAGGGCCTCATCACCGACGGCGAGCGTTACAACAAGGTCGTCGACATCTGGGCGCAGGTGACCGATCGCATCGCCGACGAGATGTTGCGCCAGCTCGGCAGCGAGACCTTCACCGACGCCAAGGGGAACGAGCGCACCACGCCGAGCTTCAACCCGATCTTCATGATGGCGGATTCCGGCGCTCGCGGCAGCGCGCAGCAGATCCGCCAGCTCGCCGGCATGCGCGGCCTCATGGCGAAGCCGTCCGGAGAGATCATCGAGACCCCGATCACGGCGAATTTCCGTGAGGGCCTCACCGTGCTGCAGTACTTCATCTCGACGCACGGCGCTCGCAAGGGTCTCGCCGACACGGCGCTCAAAACCGCCAACTCCGGCTATCTCACCCGCCGTCTCGTCGACGTGGCGCAGGACTCGATCATTACCGAGGTCGACTGCGGCACGCTCGACGGCATCGAGATGACGCCGCTCGTCGAGGGCGGTGAGATCATCGAGGGCCTTGGCGACCGCGTTCTCGGCCGCACCGCACTCGAGGATATCCGCGACCCGTTCTCGGGCGACGTGATCGTCCACGCCAACCACGAGATCGACGAGGATCTCGAGACGCGCATCGAGGAAGCCGGTCTCGAGCGCGTTCGCATCCGCTCCGTGCTCACCTGCCAGTCACGGCAAGGCGTCTGCAGCCGCTGCTACGGCCGTGACCTCGCGCGCGGGCACATGGTGAACCTCGGTGAGGCGATCGGCGTCATTGCCGCGCAGTCGATCGGCGAGCCCGGCACGCAGCTCACGATGCGCACCTTTCACATCGGCGGCACCGCCAGCCGGCGCGCCGAGCAGACGACGCTCGAGACCCGCAACGAGGGTATGGTCAAGTTCATCAACCTCCAGACCGTCCGCAACAACGAGGGCGACGAGATCGTCATGAACCGCAACGGCGAGCTCGCGATCGTCGACGTCCCCGAGCCGGGCCGCGAGCGCGAGCGCGAGCGGTATCCCATCGTCTACGGCGCCAAGCTGAAGAAGCACGACGGGCAGAAGGTGAAAGGCGGCGATCTCCTCGCCGAGTGGGATCCCTATACGTTGCCGATGCTGACGCAGGTCGGCGGGACCGTGAAGTTCGGCGATCTCCTCGAGGGCGTGACGGTCGAGGAGCGCGTCGACGAGCGCACCGGTCTCTCGACCAAGGTGATCATCGACACCAAGGACATCGAGAAGCGGCCGCGCATCAGCATCAAGGGTGCCGGGGGCGACACCTTGAGGCTGCCGAACGGCAACGAGGCGCGCTACCAGCTGCCGGTCGGCGTGCACCTGAACGTCTACGACGGCCAGCCGGTCGGCCCCGGCGACATCATCGCGAAGATGCCGCGCGAGACGACCAAGACGAAGGACATCACCGGCGGTCTGCCGCGCGTCGCCGAGCTCTTCGAGGCGCGCAAGCCGAAGGAGTTCGCGGTCGTCAGCGAGATCGACGGCGTCGTGTCGTTCGGCAAGGACACCAAGGGCAAGCGCAAGGTCATCGTCACGCCGGAGGTCGGCGAGGCGCGCGAGTACCTGATCCCGAAGGGCAAGCACATCAGCGCCCACGAGGGCGACCACGTGCGCGCCGGCGAGCCGCTCATGGACGGCTCGTCGAACCCGCACGACATCCTGACGATCCTCGGCGAGAAGGCGCTCGCGAAGTACCTCGTCGACGAGGTGCAGGAGATCTACCGCCTGCAGGGTGTGCGCATCAATGACAAGCACATCGAGGTGATCGTCCGGCAGATGCTGCGTCGCGTCCGTATCAAGGAGGTGGGCGACACGGAGTTCCTCGTCGGCGATCAAGTCGAGAAGTGGCGCTTCGAGGAGGCGAACCAGAAGGTCGAGGACAAGGGCGGCGAGCCGGCGATCGCCGAGCCGCTGCTCCTCGGCATCACCAAGGCCAGTCTCTCCACCGAGAGCTTCATCTCGGCGGCGTCCTTCCAAGAGACGACGAAGGTGCTCACCGAGGCCGCGATCAACGGCAAGGTCGATCGCCTCGCCGGGTTGAAGGAGAACGTCATCATGGGCCGGCTCATCCCCGCCGGCACCGGGTTGGCGCGCTACGCAGCGATCGAGCTCGAGATGGACGAGCCGGTCGAGCGTCCCGAGGACGCCCTCGAGCCGCCGACCGAGAAGAGCGAAGCCGAAAGCGCGAGCGCATGAAGGTGCAAATCTTGACAGCTCATATGGGTTCGCATACGTTGCCCGTTTTGCCTGGTCTTGGTGCGCCCGAACCGTGGCGCACGTTCAACTAGGAGGCTGGATGCCGACGATCAACCAACTCATTCGAGGGGGACGGAACCCTCAGCGCCGCAAGCTCGCGGCGCCGGCGTTGCAGGGCTGCCCGCAGCGGCGCGGCGTCTGCACGCGCGTCTACACGTCCACCCCGAAGAAGCCGAACTCCGCGCTGCGCAAGGTGGCGCGCGTGCGGTTGACGAACGGCATCGAGGTGACGTCGTACATCCCGGGCGTCGGACACAATCTGCAGGAGCACTCGGTCGTCCTCGTCCGCGGCGGCCGCGTGAAGGATCTGCCCGGTGTCCGCTATCACATCGTCCGCGGCACGCTCGATTCGATCGGCGTCCAAGACCGCCGGCAGAGCCGCTCGAAGTACGGCGCCAAGAAACCCAAGTAGGCCGGAGATCGGGACCTGTCATGCCACGCAAAGGTGAAGTCCGCCGCCGCGACGTCCTGCCCGATCCCAAGTTCCACGATCGGCTCGTGACGAAGTTCATGAACACGATCATGGTCGGCGGTAAGAAGAGTCTCGCCGAGCGGACGTTCTACGGCGCGCTCGGTCTCATCCAGCAGCGGACCAAAGAAGAGCCGCTCGGTATCTTCAAGCGCGCGCTCGACAACGTGAAGCCGATCGTCGAGGTGCGCTCACGCCGCGTCGGCGGCGCGACCTATCAGGTACCCGTCGAGGTCCGTCCCGCCCGCCGCGTCTCGCTCGGCATGCGGTGGATCGTGATCCACGCCCGCTCGCGTCCCGAGAAATCGATGGTCGAGCGTCTCGCCGGCGAGCTCAACGACGCCGCCAACAACCGCGGCGCCGCGATCAAGAAGCGCGAAGATACACATCGTATGGCGGAGGCCAACAAGGCCTTCGCCCATTACCGCTGGTAGTCTCTCGCCATGGCCCGGCAGATCGCACTCGAGCGCACGCGGAACATCGGCATCATGGCGCACATCGATGCCGGCAAGACCACCGCGACCGAGCGCATCCTGTATTACACCGGCATCAACTACAAGATCGGCGAGGTCCACGAAGGCACCGCGACGATGGACTGGATGGTGCAGGAGCAGGAGCGCGGCATCACCATCACGTCGGCCGCGACGACCTGCTTCTGGCGCGACCACCGCATCAACATCATCGACACGCCGGGCCACGTCGACTTCACGATGGAGGTCGAGCGCTCGCTGCGCGTGCTCGACGGCGCCGTCGCGCTCTTCGACTCCGTTGCCGGCGTCGAGCCGCAGTCGGAGACAGTGTGGCGCCAGGCCGACAAGTACGGCGTGCCGCGCCTCGCGTTCGTCAACAAGATGGACCGCGTCGGCGCCGACTTCTTCCGCACGGTCGCCATGATGAAAGACCGTCTGCGCTCGAACGCCGTCCCGGTGCAGCTGCCGCTCGGCAGCGAGGACAAGTATCGCGGCGTCATCGATCTCATCACGATGAAGGCCGTGGTGTGGGACGAGGAGAGCCTCGGCGCCAAGTACCGCGAGGACGACGTTCCCGCCGACATGCGCCCGCAAGCCGACGAGTACCGCGAGAAGCTCATCGAGGCGGCGGCCGACGCGGAAGAGTCGTTGATGGAGAAGTACCTCGAGGGCGGGACGATCGGTGAGGACGAGCTGCGCGCGGCGATTCGCAAAGGCACGCTCGCGATGTCGATGGTGCCGGTGCTTTGCGGCTCGGCGTTCAAGAACCGCGGCGTGCAGCCGCTCCTCGACGCCGTCGTCGAGTACTTGCCGTCGCCCGTCGACGTCCCGCCGGTGAAGGGCCTCCTGCCCGACAAGAAGGAGGAGGCGACGCGCCCCGCCAGCGATACGGCGCCGTTCGCGGCGCTCGCCTTCAAGATCATGACCGATCCGTTCGTCGGCGTGCTGACGTTCTTCCGCGTCTATTCAGGTGTCCTCAGCTCGGGCTCGTACGTGTTCAACTCGACGAAGGGCGGCCGCAAGGAACGCATCGGGCGCCTGCTGAAGATGCACGCGAACAAGCGTGAGGATATCAAAGAGGTCTACGCGGGTGACATCGCCGCGGCCGTCGGCCTGCGGCAGACGACCACCGGCGATACGCTCTGCGACGAAGACCATCCGATCATCCTCGAGTCGATCGACTTCCCGGATCCGGTCATCCACATCGCGATCGAGCCGAAGACGAAGGACGACCAGGAGAAGCTCGGCGTTGCGCTACAGAAGCTCGCCGCCGAGGATCCGTCGTTCCGCGTCCACTCCGAGCAAGAGACCGGTCAAACGATCATCTCCGGCATGGGCGAGCTCCATCTCGAGATCATCGTCGATCGCCTGCTGCGTGAGTTCAAGGTCGATGCCAACGTCGGGAAGCCGCAGGTTGCCTATCGCGAGACGATCCGCAAGGCGGTCGAGCAAGAGGGCAGGTTCATTCGGCAGACGGGCGGCCGCGGCCAATACGGCCACGTCTGGATCACGCTCGAGCCGTTGCCTCCCGGCAGCGGTTTCGAGTTCAAAGACGGCACCAAGGGGGCGCCCGTCCCGAAGGAGTACGTACCGGCCGTCGAGAAGGGCATCCGCGAGGCGCTCGAGGGCGGCGTCCTCGCCGGGTATCCGCTCGTCGACGTCAAGGCGACGTTGACCGACGGCTCGTACCACGATGTCGACTCGTCGGAGATCGCGTTCAAGATCGCCGGCTCGATGGCGGCCAAGGAGGGCGCGGCCAAGGCGAAGCCGGTCATCCTCGAGCCGATCATGGCCGTCGAGGTCGTTGCACCCGAGGAATTCATGGGTGAGGTCATCGGTGACCTCGCCAGTCGGCGCGGGCGCGTCCAGGGCCATGAAGCGCGCGCCGGGGCACAAGTCATCACTGCGCAGGTACCGCTGGCGCAGATGTTCGGCTATTCGACCGATCTCCGGTCGAAGACGCAGGGTCGCGCCACGTACACGATGCAGTTCGCACACTACGAGCCGGCGCCGGCGACGATCTCCGAGGAGATCGCCGCCAAGGCCGTCGGCGCTTAGAGGACAGAGGGAATCAGAAGCAGAGTGGGGGAGCGACGCGGGGTCGTTCGCGTCGCGTGCGCGTCGCAATTCGCGACCGGGCATCCCACGAGGAATCAGCGGAGGTAAGGCCATGGCGAAGGCGAAGTTCGAGCGCAAGAAGCCGCATGCGAACGTGGGGACGATTGGGCACGTCGACCACGGGAAGACGACGCTGACGGCGGCGATCACGAAGGTGCAGGCGGCGAAGAAGCTCGCCGACTTCGTGGCGTTCGATCAGATCGACAAGGCGCCCGAGGAGAAGGCGCGCGGGATCACGATCGCGACGGCGCACGTCGAGTACGAGTCGGCGAAGCGGCACTACGCGCACGTCGACTGCCCGGGGCACGCCGATTACGTGAAGAACATGATCACGGGCGCCGCACAGATGGACGGGGCCGTCCTGGTGGTGTCGGCGGCCGATGGGCCGATGCCGCAGACGCGCGAGCACATCTTGCTGGCGCGCCAGGTGGGGGTGCCCTACATCGTCGTCTTCATGAACAAGGTCGACGCGGTCGACGATCCCGAGCTCTTGGATCTGGTCGAGCTCGAGGTGCGCGAGCTGCTCTCGAAGTACGAGTTTCCGGGCGACCAGATTCCGATCATTCGCGGCAGCGCGTTGAAGGCGCTCGAGGGCGATCCGTCGGAGATCGGCGAGGGGTCGATCGGGAAGCTCTTGGAGGCGCTGGATTCCTACATTCCGCAGCCGCAGCGCGAGGTCGACAAGCCGTTCCTGATGCCGGTGGAGGACGTCTTTTCGATCAGCGGTCGCGGCACGGTGGCGACGGGGCGGATCGAGCGCGGGAAGATCAAAGTGGGCGAAGAGGTGGAAGTGGTGGGGATCAAGGCGACGGCGAAGACGGTGGTGACGGGGGTCGAGATGTTCCGCAAGATCTTGGACGAGGGGCAGGCGGGCGACAACGTCGGGTGTCTGTTGCGCGGGATCAAGCGTGAGGAGATCGAGCGTGGGCAGGTGCTGGCGAAGCCGGGGTCGATCACGCCGCACATGAAGTTCGAGGCCGAGGCGTACGTGCTGACGAAGGAAGAGGGCGGGCGGCACACGCCGTTTTTCAACGGCTATCGGCCGCAGTTCTATTTTCGGACGACGGACGTGACGGGCGTGGCGACGCTGCCGGAGGGGACCGAGATGGTGATGCCGGGGGACAACATCAAGCTGGTCGTGCAGCTGATCATGCCGATCGCGATGGACGAGGGGCTGCGCTTCGCGATCCGCGAGGGCGGCCGTACCGTCGGCGCCGGCGTCGTCGCCAAAATTCTGGAATGAGACTCGAGTAAAGAACCGTGAACGAAAAAATTCGCATACGCCTGCGCGGCTACGATCACCGGCTGCTCGATCAGTCGGTGCGCGAAATCGTCGATACCGTGCGCCGCACCGGCGGGCGGGTCGCCGGCCCGATTCCGCTGCCGACGCACATCGAGCGCTTCACGGTCAATCGCTCGCCGCACGTCGACAAGAAGTCGCGCGAGCAGTTCGAGCTGCGCACGCACAAGCGTCTCCTCGACATTCTCGAGCCGACGCAACAGACGATCGACGCCCTCGGCAAGCTCGACCTCTCGGCCGGCGTCGACGTCGAGATCAAGCTCCAATAGCGGACCGAAGACATGGTGACGGGAATCATCGGCAAGAAAGTCGGGATGACGCAGGTGTTCACCGGCGAGGGCAACCTCGTCCCGGTCACGGTCGTCCAGGCGGGCCCATGCACGGTCGTGCAGACGAAGACCGAAGCCCGCGACCGCTACACCGCCGTCCAGCTCGGGTTCGCGCCGCAGAAGGAGAGCCGCGTCGGCAAGGCGATGAACGGCCACGTCGCGAAGGCGGGGAAGGGTCCCTTCCGCGTGCTGCGCGAGTTCCGCGTCGGCACCGACTCGCAGCTCGAGGTGGGGCAGGACGTGCGCGTCGGTGACGTGTTTGCCGCCGGCGACGCCGTCGACGTCAGCGGCGTCAGCAAGGGGCGTGGCACCGCGGGTGTAATGAAGCGTCACAAGTTCAGCGGCTTTCCCGGCTCGCATGGTACGCACGAGTACTTTCGTCACGGCGGATCCATCGGCAACCGGTCGTACCCGGGCCGCGTCTTCAAGGGGAAGCGCATGGCGGGACGTCTCGGCAACGCGCGCGTGACGATCGAGAACCTACAGATCGTCGAGATCCGCGGCGACCAAGATCTGATCTTCATCCGCGGCGCGATACCGGGCGCGTACGGCGCGACGGTGATCGTCCGCAAGCACGCCGATGGCGCGCGGCGCCCGCCCGCCGCGTCAGGAGCCGCCAATGCCTGAGCAGCAGGCGAGAGAACCCATTACGGCGCCCGTCTTCTCGCAAGCGCGCGCCGAGGTCGGTACGATCGAGCTGCCGGCGGCGGTCTTCACCGAGCCGCTGCGGCGCGCGCTCCTCGCCGACGTCGTGCGCATGCAGACCGCCAGCCGCCGCGCCGGCGCTGCGGCGACGAAAGAAAAAGGCGAGGTTCGCGGCGGCGGCAAGAAGCCGTGGAAGCAAAAGGGTACCGGACGCGCGCGTGCCGGCAGCATCCGCTCGCCGCTCTGGCCGGGCGGCGGCACGATTTTCGGCCCGCATCCCCGCGATTATGCGTACGCGATGCCGAAGCGGGCGCGGAAAACGGCGTTGCGCTCCATGCTCGCCCAGAAGCTGCGCGAGAACCGCCTGACGATCGTCGACGACATCGCGCTGCCGAAAATGAAAACAAAGCACTTCATCGAGTTGCTCCGCGGGCTCGGAATCGAGGACAGCGTCCTGGTCGTGATCGCCGACGCGAATCCGCAGATCGAGCTCGCGGGCCGCAACGTGCCGGACGCGAAGGTGCTCGTGTACGACCTGCTGCGTTATCACCACCTCGTTCTCACGCGCGCGGCGCTCGAGGCGATCACCGAGCGGGTAGCGGCATGAAGCGCGAGTACTCCATTATCGCGGCGCCGGTCATCACCGAGAAGGGCACCTTCGTCAACGAGATCGGCAACCAGGTCGTCTTTCAGGTGCGGCCCGATGCGAACAAGCTCGAGATCAAACACGCGGTCGAGCGTCTCTTCAAGGTGAAGGTGCTGAAAGTGCGTACGAGCAACGTTCTCGGGAAGATTCGCCGAGTGGGGCGCGCCTCCGGACGACGCCCGAACTGGAAGAAGGCCTACGTCACGCTCGGCGAAGGCCAGCGCATCGATTTCTTCGAGCAGGTGTGACGCGATGCCGACGATCCTCTACAAGCCGACCTCGCCCGGGCGCCGCTTCCGCAGCGGCTTCGATTTCGCGGAGATCACCCGCGATCGTCCGGAGCCGTCGCTCGTGGCGCCGATCCGCAAGAGCGGCGGGCGCAACAACAACGGCCGCATCACGCTGCGCCATCGCGGCGGCGGCCATAAGCGGCGCTACCGGGTCATCGATTTCCGCCGTGACAAAGAGAACATCGCGGCGCGCGTTGCTTCCGTCGAGTACGATCCGAACCGCTCGGCGCGCTTGGCGCTCCTCCACTACGTCGACGGCGAGAAGCGCTACATCCTCGCGCCGGTCGGGTTGCGCGTCGGCGATCGCGTGATGGCGGGACCCGAGTCGGACATCCGCCCGGGTAACTGCCTGCCGCTGCGGGCGATCCCCCTCGGCACGATGATCCACAACATCGAGCTCCGCGCCGGCAAGGGCGGGCAGATGGTGCGGAGCGCCGGCGGTGCGGCGCAGCTGATGGCAAAGGAAGGCGAGTACGCGCTCGTGAAGCTGCCGTCGGGCGAGCAGCGCCTCGTCCGCATCGAGTGCCGCGCCACCGTCGGCCAAGTCGGCAACCTCGAGCACGAGAACATCTCGATCGGCAAGGCGGGACGGACGCGCTGGCTCGGACGTCGCTCGCGCGTTCGCGGCATCGCGATGAATCCCGTCGATCATCCGCACGGCGGCGGCGAGGGGCGCTCGAAGGGCAACCATCCGCAAACGCCCTGGGGCATGCCGACCAAAGGCTACAAGACGCGGCACAACAAGCGGACGAACCGCTTCATCGTCATGCGGCGCAAGAAGTAGGCGCGGGAGCACACGTGGCACGTTCGGTCAAAAAAGGTCCATTCGTCGACGAGCACCTCCTGAAGAAGGTGCAGGCGCTGAACGCGGCCAGCGAGCGCAAAGTGACCAAGACGTGGTCGCGCCGCTCGACGGTCATTCCCGACATGATCGGCCACACGTTCGCCGTCCACAACGGGCGCAAGTTCATTCCGGTGTTCGTGAGCGAGAACATGGTCGGCCACAAGCTCGGGGAGTTCTCGCCGACGCGAACGTTCCACCAGCACTCGGGCGCGCGCAAGGCCGACGTGAAGCCCTCCGGCGGTCCGCCGCCGGGCGCGCCGGCGGCGAGGGGCTGAGCGATGGAGACGCGTGCCAGCTTGCACCACGTGCGCATCTCGGCGCAGAAGATGCGCCTCATCGTCGACCTGATCCGCGGCAAGGGCGCCGAGCAGGCGATCGGCATTCTCGAGTTCAACGCGCGCCGCGGCGCCAGGGTCGTCGCCAAGACGCTGAAATCGGCGATCGCGAACGCCGAGGCGACGCAGAACGTCGACGTCGACACGCTCTACGTCAAGACGGTCTACGTCGACGAGGGCGCGACGCAGAAGCGGTCACTCGCGCGCGCACACGGCCGCGCCACGAAGATCTTCAAGCGCTCCAGTCACGTGACGATCGTCGTCGACGAGCGCGAGAGCAAGAACGGCGGCGGCGCGACGGCCGGCAGAGGCCGGCGGCGCGCCTCGTAAGGAATCGCAATGGGACAGAAAGTACATCCGAAAGGCTTTCGCCTCGGCGTCATCGAGAGCTGGGATTCGCGCTGGTATGCCGGCAAGGAGTACGCAGGTCTCCTCCACGAGGACATGCGCGTGCGGACGTTCATCAAGCGCCGCCTGTACCACGCGGGAATCTCCAAGATCGAGATCGAGCGCGCCGCCAACAAGGCGAAGGTGAACATCCACACCGCGCGTCCCGGCATCGTCATCGGCAAGAAGGGCGCCGAGATCGACAAGCTGAAGAGCGAGCTCAACAAGCTCAGCGGCCGCGACTGCTTCATCAACATCCACGAGGTGCGCCGTCCCGACATCGACGCGCAGCTCGTCGCCGAGAACGTCGCGCTGCAGCTCGAGCGCCGCGTCGCGTTCCGCCGCGCGATGAAAGAGGCGGTGGCGCGCGCGATGCGCATGGGCGCGCTCGGCATCCGCATCCAATCGTCGGGACGTCTCGGCGGCGCGGAGATCGCGCGCCGCGAGTGGTACCGCGAGGGCCGGGTGCCCCTGCACACGCTGCGCGCCGAGATCGCCTACGGCTTCGCGCAGGCGTACACGACCTACGGCGTCATCGGCGTCAAGACCTGGATTTTCCGCGGCGAGGTGCTGACGAAGCAAGAGGAGGAGCAGCGCACGGCGATCGGCGCCTGAGCGCGCGAGAGACATGCTCGCACCGAAAAAAGTCAAATACCGAAAGATGATGAAGGGCCGCCGCAAAGGCACGGCCTGGCGCGGGTCGACGCTCGCCTTCGGCGATTTCGGTTTGCAGGCGACCGACCGCGGCTGGCTCACGGCGCGCGAGATCGAGGCGTCGCGCGTCGCGCTCACCCGTCACATCAAGCGCGGCGGCCGCGTATGGGTGCGCGTCTTCCCCGACAAGCCGCTCACGAAGAAGCCCGCCGAGACGCGCATGGGCAAAGGCAAAGGCTCGCCCGAGGTCTGGGTCGCGGTCATCAAGCCGGGCCGCGTGCTGTTCGAGATGGAAGGCGTCGCGCCCGAGATCGCCCGCGAGGCGCTGCGCCTCGCGGCACACAAGATCTCGATCCCGACCCAAGTGCGCGAGCGTGGAGGAATAGCCGGTGCAGCCTAGCGAGATTCGCAACCTCTCCGACGGCGAGCTCGAGGTGCGCACGCGCGAGCTCGAGGAAGAGATCTTCCTCCTGCAGCTCCGCCGCGCGACGAGCCAGCTCGAGAATCCCATGAAGGTGCGTGCGGTGCGCCGCGATCTCGCGCGCTGCCGGACGATTCACCGCGAGCGGGCGAAGGCGAGCTGAGATGGCACAGGAGACACGCAGCAATCGCAAGACGCGGATCGGCATCGTCGTCAGCAACAAGATGGACAAGACCGCGGTGGTCACGGTCGATCGCCGCGTACAGCACGCGAAGTATCGGAAGTTCCTCACGCGGCGGCAGCGCTACAAGGTCCACGACGAGCAAAACCGGTGCGAGATCGGCGATCGCGTGGCGATCGTCGAGTGCCGCCCGCTCAGCCGCGACAAGCGCTGGCGACTCAGCCGTGTGCTCGACAAAGCGGTGAAGATCTAATGTCCCATTCCGAAAATCACGGGCACCCCGGGATGGGACATTAGGGACGGAGGCGGAGGACCGAGCGATGGTACAGGCGGAAAGCATATTGGACGTCGCCGACAATTCCGGCGCGCGCAAGGTCCTGTGCATCAAGGTGCTCGGGGGCACGCGGCGGAAGTATGCCTCGATCGGCGACGTCATCGTCGTGTCGGTGAAGGAAGCGATCCCCAACGCCAAGGTGAAGAAGGGCGACGTCATGAAGGCCGTCATCGTACGGACCGCCAAGGAAGTCGGGCGCCCGGACGGCTCGTACATCCGCTTCGACAACAACTCGGCGGTGCTGATCGACAACCAGCGCGAGCCGATCGGGACGCGTATCTTCGGCCCCGTCGCCCGCGAGCTGCGCGCGAAGAAGTTCATGAAGATCATCTCGCTCGCGCCGGAGGTGCTCTGATGAAAGCCGGCGTCGCGCGCGAGGGCCGACCTCCGCGCAGCAAGATCCGCAAGAACGACACGGTGATGGTCATCGCGGGCAAGGAGCGCGGCAAGACCGGCAAGGTCATGCGCGTGATCGGCGAGAAGCACCGGATCGTAATCGAGCGCCTGAACATGGTGAAGCGGCATCAGAAGCCGCGCGGCGCGCAGCAGCCCGGCGGCGTCGTCGAGAAAGAGGCGTCGATCGAGCTCTCGAACGTGATGATCATGTGTGAGCGTTGCAACGCGCCGGCGCGCATCGGCGCGCGGCGGCTCGGGGACGGCAAGCCGACGCGCGTCTGTCGCCGGTGCGGCGAGGTGATCGACCGATGAGCGAGCCGGCGCGACTGCGGGCGCGGTTCGGGGGCGAGATCCGCCCCGCGCTCATGAAGGAGATCGGCTGCGGCAACGTGCACGAGGTGCCGCGGCTCGACAAGATCGTCATCAACATGGGACTCGGCGAGGCAATTCAGAACGTGAAGCTCCTCGACTCCGCGGTCGAGGAGCTGGCGACGATCACGGGTCAGAAGCCGGTCGTAACCAAGGCACGCAAAGCGATCGCCAACTTCAAGCTCCGCGAAGGCGTCCCGATCGGCTGCATGGTCACGCTGCGCGGCGATCGCATGTACGAGTTCTTCGACCGGCTGGTGAGCGTCGCCCTGCCGCGCGTGCGCGATTTCAAGGGGCTCTCCGACCGCTCCTTCGACGGCCGCGGCAACTACTCGCTCGGCATCCGCGAGCAGATCATCTTCCCGGAGATCAACCTCGACAAGATCGACAAGGTGAAGGGCCTCACGATCTCGATCATCACGACCGCGCACAGCGACAACGACGCAAAGATGCTCCTGCGCGCATTGGGGTTCCCATTCCGCAACTGAACGGAGAAGCCGCCGGCAGCGCCCACGCGCGTCGGCTCGAGGAGGCGCCGTAGTGGCGAAGACGTGTCTACGTATCAAGGCGACGCGCCGGCAGAAGTTCGGCGTCCGCCAGTACAACCGCTGCCCGCTGTGCGGGCGCGCGCGGGCGTTCTATCGCAAGTTCCGGATGTGCCGGCTTTGTCTGCGCGACCTCGCGCGCAAAGGACAGATCCCCGGCCTCATCAAGGCGAGCTGGTGACCGCATGTCGATGACCGATCCCATCGCCGATCTGCTGACGCGCATCCGCAACGGCAACCAGGCCCGCAAGGAGCGCGTGGACGTCCCGTGGTCGCGGACGAAGGAAGCCATCGTGCGCGTGCTCGTCGCCGAGGGATTTCTCCGCGATCACGCGGTCGTCGTCGGCGAAGGAGTGCGGAAGCAGCTGCGCATCGGCCTCAAGTACGACGAGCAGCGCCGGCCGGTGATCACGGCGCTCCGCCGCGTCAGCCGTCCGAGCTTGCGCGTCTACGTCGGCAAGCAGGAGATCCCGGCTGTGCGCGCCGGCCTCGGGGTGAACGTGCTCTCGACGCCCGCGGGCATCCTCGTCGACCGCGACGCCAAGCAACGCGGCGTCGGCGGCGAGCTGCTCTGCTCGGTGTGGTGATCGGATCATGTCGCGTATAGGCAGGCTCGCGATCGCAGTCCCGTCGGGTGTCACCGTCGCCGTCGAAGGCAACGCGGTCAACGTCACCCGTCGCGACGACAGTCGCACCGCGCGCGGCGTCCACGGTTTAACCCGTGTGCTCATCGCCAACATGGTGACCGGCGTGAGCACGGGCTTCCGCCGTGTGCTCGAGATCACCGGCGTCGGCTACCGCGCCGAGGTGAAGGGACGGGCGATCCAGCTTGCGCTCGGCTACTCGCACCCGGTGATCTTTCCGCTGCCGAACGGCATCGACGCGAAAGTCGACAAGCAGACGGTGATCACGCTCGAGGGTGCCGATCGCCAAGTGCTCGGCGAGACCGCGGCGGCCATCCGCAAGCTCCGGCCGCCGGAGCCGTACAAAGGCAAGGGCATCAAGTACGCCGAGGAGAAGATCCGCCGCAAGGCGGGCAAGGCCGTCGGCGCGGCCTCCTGAGGAGAGATCGAGATGTTCAACGACGACCGTCATCAGGCCCGGAGGCTGCGTCAGGCGCGCGTACGCCGCAAGGTGCGTGGCGACGCGGAGCGGCCGCGGCTCTGCGTCTTCCGCAGCGAGAAGCACATGTACGTCCAGGTGATCGCCGACGACACCGGCCGGACGTTGCTCGGCGCGTCGACGCTCGCGCCCGACGTGCGCGACCAGGTCACGAAGCCGGGGTCGGTCGCCGCCGCGAAGCGGATCGGCGAGATCGTCGGCAAGCGCTGCGTGGAGCGAGGGATCACCGCGGCCGTGTTCGACCGCAACGGCTTTTTGTACCACGGACGCGTGCGCGCAGTCGCGGAAGGCGCGCGCGAAGCCGGCCTCAAGATCTGAAGGAGCATTATGGCGAGAGGATCAGCACGGCGCATCGAGTCCCACGGCCTCGAGCTCAAAGAGAAGGTGGTGCACATCAACCGCGTCGCGAAAGTCGTGAAGGGCGGACGGCGGTTCAGCTTCAGCGCGCTCGTCGTCGTCGGTGACGGCAACGGGCACGTCGGCTACGGCCTCGGCAAGGCAAACGAGGTGCCGGAGGCGATCCGCAAAGGCATCGAAAAGGCGAAGAAGACGCTCATGACGGTGCCGATCGCGAACGGCACGATTCCGTTCCAGGTGAACGGCCTCTACGGCGCGGGCAGCGTGCTGCTCCGTCCGGCCTCGGACGGCACCGGCGTGATCGCCGGCGGCGGCGTGCGTGCCGTCGTCGAGCTCGCGGGGATCCACAACGTGCTCGCCAAGTGCCTCGGCTCGAACAACCCGCACAACATGGTGAAGGCGACCATCCAGGCGCTCTCCGAGCTGCGCGAGCCCGAGAAGGTGGCGGCGATGCGCGGCAAGGATCTCGCCGAGCTGCGCTGAGACGACGATGACGAAGACGACCACCGGCAAAGGCATGGGCAAGATGGTGCGCGTGACGCAGGTGCGGAGCGCGATCGGCGGCACGACACGGCAGCGCGAGAGTCTCCGCGGCCTCGGGCTCCGTCGCATCGGCGCCTCGGCGATCGTGCAGGACAACCCGGCGAACCGCGGCCTCATCCGCCGCGTCCAGCACCTGCTGGCCGTCGAGGAATAGCGCAACCGAGGGCATGGACGTGGAGCTGCTCGATCTTTCGAATCTCCGGCCGGCGAAGGGCGCGCGGCGCGCGCGCAAGCGCATCGGCCGCGGTCCCGGCTCGGGCACCGGCAAGACGTCGGGCAAGGGGCACAAAGGAAAGGGCGCGCGCTCGGGCGGTAACACGCCTCCTGGCTACGAAGGCGGCCAGATGCCGCTGCAGCGCCGCTTGCCGAAGCGTGGCTTCCGCAGTCCGAATCGCGTGCGCTACGCGATCGTCAAGGTGGCGCAGCTGGAGCGCTTCGAGAGTCGACTTTCACGTGCTCGTCGCCTCGGGGATCGTCCGCGCCGGGGAATCGGTGAAGCTCTTGAGCGACGACACGAAGCTCACGCGCAAGCTCACGCTCAAGATCGACCACGCAAGCCAGTCGGCGCGCGACCAGGTCGCGGCCGCGGGCGGCACGCTCGAGCTTGCCGCCGCGTCCAGCGGCAACGGGAGCGATGCCGCCGCGAAAGGGTCCAAGGAGTAAGTCGTGCTCGAAGGGTTCCAAAATTCCGCGCGAATTCCGGAGCTGCGGCGCCGGATCTTCTTCACGTTCGGAATGCTCGCCGTGTACCGCGTCGGGGTCGCCATCCCGACGCCCGGCATCGACAACGCCGCGCTCAAGAAGTTCTTCGAGGAGGCGGCGAGCAACTTCTTCGGCCTCGTGAACCTCTTCTCGGGCGGCGCGCTCGAGCGCTTCTCGATCTTCGCGCTCGGTATCATGCCGTACATCAGCGCGTCGATCATCTTGCAGCTGCTGACGGTGGTCGTGCCGTATCTCGAGCGCCTGTCGAAGGAAGGCGAGATGGGGCGGCGGAAGATCACGCAGTACACGCGCTACGGGACGGTCGTGCTGTCGGTCGTGCAGAGCCTCTTCATCAGTATGGGGCTCGAGCAGATCCAGTCGCCGACGGGAGCGTCGGTCGTCCTCAATCCCGGTTGGGCGTTCCGCTTGATGTGCGTCGTGACCTTGAGCTCGGGCACCGCGTTTCTCATGTGGGTCGGCGAGCAAGTGACCGAGCGCGGTATCGGCAACGGCATCTCGCTCCTCATCTTCGCCGGCATCGTCGCCCGCATGCCGTCGGCGATCAGCACCACCATCCAGTTCTTCAATGAGGGCGAGATCAACCTCTTCTTCCTGATCTTCCTCCTCCTCTTCATGGTGGTCGTCGTCGCCGCAATCATCTTCATGGAGCGCGGGCAGCGGCGGATCCCGGTGCAGTACGCCAAACGCGTCGTCGGCCGGAAGATGTACGGCGGCCAGAGCTCGCATCTGCCGCTCAAGATCAACACGTCGGGCGTCATCCCGCCGATCTTCGCGTCGTCGATCCTGATCTTCCCGGGCACGATCGCGAGCTTCTTCCCCGACAATCCGTGGGCGCTGAAGGCGGCCGACCTGCTCGGGCCGCAGTCGGCCGTCTACAACTTGCTGTACGTCGGCCTGATCGTCTTCTTCTGCTACTTCTACACCGCGGTGACCTTCAATCCGGTCGAGGTCTCCGACAACATGAAGAAATTCGGCGGCTACATTCCGGGGATCCGTCCCGGGAAGCGTACCGCCGAGTACATCGATCGCATCCTCACGCGCATCACCCTCGGGGGCGCGTTCTACATCGCCGCGATCTGCATCCTGCCGACGATCCTGATCTCGCGCTTCAACGTGACGTTCTTCTTTGGCGGGACGTCGCTCTTGATCGTCGTCGGCGTGGCGCTCGACACCGTGGCGCAGATGGAGACGCATCTGCTCACCCGCAACTACGAAGGCTTCATGAAACGCGGGCGTCTGCGTGGGCGACGGAGCTGAGCAGTTGGATCTCATCCTCATGGGGCCGCCAGGAGCAGGGAAAGGCACGCAATCCGCGATGCTCACGGAACGACTGCGGGTGCCGTGCATTTCGACCGGGCACATCTTCCGCGAGGAGGTGCGCCGCAAGTCGCCGCTCGGCCTCGAGGCGAAGCGTCACATGGACAAAGGCGAGCTCGTCCCCGACGACGTGATCATGCGGATTCTCGAAGAGCGTCTGCAGCAGCCGGACTGCGCACCCGGGTTCATCCTCGACGGCGTGCCGCGGACGATGCCGCAAGCGGAGTGGCTCGACCGCGCCCTCGCGGCGCTCGGACGCCACCTCGACCTGGTGATCAGGCTCGTCGTCCCCGACGAGGAGCTCATCAAGCGGCTCTCCGGCCGACGCACCTGTCGCGAGTGCGGGGCGATGTACCACATCATCTTCGATCCACCGACGAACGCGGGCATCTGCAACAGGTGCAACGGCGACCTCTACCAGCGCGACGACGACCACGAGGACATCATCGCCTCGCGGCTCGAGGTGTATGCGCGCGAGACCGCGCCGATCCTCCAGTACTACCGTGCGCGCGACCTCCTCGCGGAGGTCGATGGGACGGGCTCGCGCGACGACATTCTCGCTCGGATCGTCGAACGTGTGGAACGCGTGGAGCAACGCGCCTGATGATCGTGCTCAAGGCACCGGAAGAAATCGAGATCATGCGGGCGGCGAACGTCATCGTCGCCGAGGTGCTCGCCGAGCTGCGCGCCGCGGTGCGCCCCGGCGTCACGACCGCCGACCTCGATCGCATCGCCGAGGAGCTGACCCGCAAGCGCGGCGCCGTGCCCGCCTTCAAAGGCTACAGCGTCGCCGGCCGCGTCTATCCGGCGGCACTCTGCGCCTCGATCAACGACGAGGTCGTCCACGGCATCCCGTCGGCATCGCGGCCGCTGCGCGAGGGTGACATCATCGGCCTCGACTACGGCGTCATCTACCGCGGCTACTACGGCGACTCTGCGATCACCGTGCCGGTCGGCACCGTGAGCGCGCAAGCCGAGGAGCTGATGCGAACGACCCGTGAGGCGCTCGAGGCCGGGATCGAGGCGGCACGGCCCGGGCGGCGGCTCGGCGACCTGTCGTCCGCGATTCAGACGCACGCCGAGAGCCGCAACTTCTCGATCGTCCGTGACTTCGTCGGTCACGGAATCGGCAAGCGGTTGCACGAGGATCCGCAGGTACCGAACTTCGGCCAAGCGGACCGCGGCATCCGCTTGCGCGAAGGAATGGTGCTCGCGATCGAGCCGATGCTGAATGCAGGAGGGCCGGAGGTCGAGCTCAAGGAGGATGGGTGGACGGCGGTGACGAGCGACGGCAGCTTGTCGGCCCATTTCGAACACTCGGTCGCCATCATCGAAGGCGGCCCCTACGTCTTGAGCTGCCTGTAAAGGATGGTGAACCCATGACCATGCAGATGCCCAGAACCCAAGCCATGGAGGTGCACGGGACGGTCCTCGACTCGCTGCCGAATGCGATGTTCCGCGTCGCGCTCGACAACGGCCATCGCGTCGTCGCGCAGACGGCGATCGATCCGCGGTTCCAACTGGTGAAGCTCGCGCCCGGCGACAAGGTGACGGTGGAGATCTCGCCGTACGACCTCGGCCGCGGGCGCATCACGCAACGGACGAAGATGACGGCGAAAGCACAGACATGAAGGTACGGACGTCGGTCAAGAAGATTTGCAAGAACTGCCAGGTGGTGCGCCGCCAGGGTGTGGTGCGGGTGCTCTGCTCCAACCCCCGGCACAAGCAGCGCCAGGGCTGAGCGAGAGGCATCATGGCACGTATCGCAGGAGTCGACCTTCCGAAGACGAAGCGCATGGAGATCGCGCTCACCTACATCTACGGCATCGGCCGCAGCGCGGCGCGCAAGGTGCTGCGTGAGGCCGGCGTCGATTTCGACGTGAAGACCGATGATCTTCCCGAAGAGGATCTCGTGAAGCTGCGGCGGGTGATCGACGGCCTGAAAGTCGAGGGCGATCTGCGGCGCGAGGTGGCGCTCAACATCAAGCGCTACGTCGATCTCGGCGCGTATCGCGGTCTGCGCCACCGGAAGAACCTACCGGTGCGCGGCCAGCGCACGCACACCAACGCGCGCACTCGCAAGGGTCCGCGCAAGACGATCGCCGGCAAGAAACAGGCGCCGACGAAGTAAGCGCGGCGCGAGGACGACATGGCAAGACCCGAAACGACGAGAACTGCTCCAACCGCCCCGGCGCAAGCGCCGACCCGGCGCAAGAAGGCGAAGCGCGTCGTGCCCGAGGGCATCGCGCACATCCACTCGACGTTCAACAACACGATCGTCACGATCACCGACCCGACCGGCAACGTCGTCGCCTGGGCGAGCGCCGGCAACGTCGGCTTCAAGGGCTCGCGCAAAGGCACGCCGTTCGCGGCCCAGCTCGCCGCCGAGGCGGCGGCGAAGCGTGCGATCGACGTCGGCATGCGGACGGTGCAAGTGTTCGTGAAGGGTCCGGGTGCCGGCCGCGAGTCGGCGCTGCGCTCGCTGCAAGCCGCGGGATTCTCGATCACTCTCATCAAAGACGTGACGCCGATCCCGCACAACGGCTGCCGCCCGCCGAAAAGGCGGCGCGTCTGACCGCCGCAACGGTCGTGAAAGGCCGGACTGTCCGGCCGAGGAGGTTCTAAAGCGTGGCTCGTTATCGAGCGTCCGTGTGTCGGCTCTGCCGGCGTGAAGGGTTGAAGCTCTTTCTCAAGGGAGAGCGCTGCTACACCGACAAGTGCGCCATCGAGCGGCGGAACTATCCGCCGGGAGAGCACGGCCAGGGACGCGTGAAGTTCTCCGAGTACAGCCTGCAGCTGCGCGAGAAGCAGAAGCTGAAGCGCATGTACCGTCTGCTCGAGGGGCAGTTCCGTCGGCTGTTCGAGCGCGCGGACCGCATGCGGGGCATCACCGGCGAGACGCTGATGATTCTCCTCGAGCGGCGGCTCGACAACATGATTTACCGTCTCGGCTTCGCGAACTCGCGCGCCGAGGCGCGGCAGCTCGTCCGCCACGGGCATTTTCTCGTGAACGACCGCAAGGTCGACATTCCGTCGGCGCTGGTGAAGCCCGGCGACGTCGTCACGGTGCGCGACCGCAGCCGTAAAGTGGCGCGCATCCAGGAGGCGCTGGAGCTGTCGCAGCGGCGCGGCGTGCCGGAGTGGCTCGAGGTCGATCGGCCGAACTTCACCGGCCGCATCCGCGCGCTGCCGGCGCGCAACGACCTCACCATGCCGATCAACGAAAAGCTCGTCGTCGAGCTGTACTCCAAGTAAACGCGCGGGGGGCGCTAATACAGATGCAAAAAAACTGGCGCGATCTCATCAAACCGAAGAAGCTCGAGGCCGACGAGAAGAGCCTCACTGCGACGTATGGCAAGTTCGTCGGCGAGCCGCTGGAGCGCGGCTTCGGCACGACGATCGGCAACTCGCTGCGGCGCGTGCTCTTGTCGTCGCTCTACGGCGCCGCGATCAGCGCCGTGCGTATCAAAGGTATCCTGCACGAGTTCTCGACGCTGCCCGGTGTCACCGAGGACGTGACCGACATCGTCCTGAATCTCAAAGAAGTGCGCTTGAAGCTCATCGACGCCGCGCAGGACACCGTGCGACTCTCGGTGAAAGGCGAACGCGAGGTCACCGCTGCCGACATCGTGACCGGTCCGCGCGTCGAGATTCTGAATCCCGAGCAGCACATCGCGACCCTCAGCAAAGAGGGCAGCTTCGACATCGAGATGGTCGTCCGCCGCGGCCGCGGCTACGTCGCCGCCGAGCACAACAAAGAAGAGGGCGATCCCGTCGGCACGATCCCGCTCGACGCCATCTTCTCGCCCGTCCGCAAGGTGAACTTCAACGTCACCAATGCGCGCGTCGGCCAGCGCACCGACTACGACCGACTCGTCATGGAGGTCTGGACCGACGGCTCGATCGGCCCGGAGGACGCGATCGCGTTCGCCGCGCGCATCCTCCAGGACCAGCTCGACATCTTCATCAACTTCGAGGAGGAGGTCGAGACCCACGAGGTCGTCGAGGAGACGACGGAGGGGAAGGTCAACGAGAACCTCTTCCGCCCGGTCGACGAGCTCGAGCTCTCCGTGCGCTCCGCCAACTGCCTGCAGAACGCCGACATCAAGTTCATCGGCGAGCTGGTGCAGCGCTCCGAGCAGGAGATGCTGAAGACCAAGAACTTCGGCCGCAAGAGCCTGAACGAGATCCGCGAGATCCTCCACGAGATGGGTCTCGGCTTCGGCATGCGCCTCGAGAACTTCCCCAATCGCGAGGAGCTCGAGCGCCGGCGGCTACAGAAGGAGAAGGAGAGCGCCTGATGCGCCACCTGAACGCCGGTCGCAAGCTCAACCGCTCCGCCTCGCATCGGCGCGCGCTCTTCCGCAATCTCGTGACGGCGCTCTTCGAGCGCGAGCGCATCCGGACGACCGACGCCAAGGCCAAGGAGGTCCGTCGCCTCGCCGAGCGCATGATCACGCTCGGCAAGGACGGTTCCCTCGCCGCCCGCCGCCGCGCGCTGTCGTACATCCAGAAGCGCGCCGTCGTCGCGAAGCTCTTCAGCGACATCGCCCCGCGATTCACGGAGCGCCCCGGCGGCTACACCCGCATCATCAAGCTCGGCATCCGCCACGGCGACGCGGCGCCGATCTCGGTCCTCCAGCTCACCACGCTCGCTGCGGACGTCGAGGCGGCGAAGGCGGGCGAGAAGAAGAAAAAGCCGGCGCGTGGTCGTGGCGCGGGTCGCGGCGCGAAGGCCGCGTCGGATGCTGGCAAGGCGGATACGGCCGTGCCGGCGAAACCGTCGCGCAAGCGCGCCGCGGGCTGAGCGCGAAGCGCACCGCCGCCACAAGCGGGCGATCGCGCGAGAGGGGGCGGGCGCTCCCGAGCCGTCGGTCGCACGAAAGCGATCGCCGCAGCTGTGTCGTCGAGCGCGGCGCATCGCCCTCCGTCGCCAGAGGCTGGCGGAGGCGCACCGATTTGCACTCGGCGACGATGCGCACGGAATTGCACTCCGCGACGCACGCGCACGGAATTGCAGTCGGTGATGACGCGCACCGATTTGCACTCGTCGATGGTACGCGCGGTCGGGCGATCGGTTGCACGTACGACTCGGACTCAACCGCGTTCGCCGAGCGCGCACCGATTTGGACGCCGGTAGACTCTGCACCGAGACGCGCACGGATTTGCACATGGTGACGACGCGCACCGATCTGCACTCGGCGACGAC